>Ga0315281_10006770_pt1 | contig 16241 bp, 11 predicted proteins | sample YL17G07_0_MG_FD_204540 | JGI IMG/M metagenome (GOLD analysis project Ga0315281, IMG submission 204540) | Sediment microbial communities from Yellowstone Lake, YNP, Wyoming, USA - YL17G07_0 | ecosystem: Environmental > Aquatic > Freshwater > Lake > Sediment | place: USA: Wyoming | collected... | reverse complement strand
CAGGCCATCCCGGCCAGCTTCACGCTAGATATTGATGCCTGCCTGGGTCTGAACCCCGTCGTTTGCGGCAAGTGCAAGGACGTTTGCGAGGCGGGCGCCATCGATTACGACATGCAGCCACAAACGGTGACCGAGGATGTGGGTGCCATTGTGGTGGCGACCGGCTTCGATCTCTATGATCAGGAAAATATGCCGGAAATGGGCGGCGGCAAAATTGATGATGTGCTCGACGGCCTCCAGTTCGAGCGCCTGTGTTCGGCTTCGGGCGCGACTCAGGGCCATGTGCTGCGTCCCTCCGACCACAAAGAACCAAAAGATGTGGTGTTCATCCAGTGCGTGGGATCGCGCGATCCCGCGAAGCATTGCGCCTATTGCTCAAAAATATGCTGCATGTACACCGCCAAACACGCTCGCCTGTACAAGAAGCATGTGCCGGACGGGCGCGCCTACGTGTTCTATATCGACATCCGCTCCGGCGGCAAGGGTTACGAGGAATTCGTGCAGCGCACCATGGAGGACGACGACACCCTTTACCTGCGCGGTCGCGTCTCCAAGCTCTACCGGCATAACGGCAAGGTTCGCGTACTCGGCACCGATACGCTGTCCGGCCAGAATGTGGAAATCGATGCTGATATGGTCGTGCTGGCGCTCGCCATGGTGCCGTCGAAGGGTACTATTGATATCGCCAAGATACTCAAGATTGGCCGCGACAAGGATGGTTTTCTGGCCGAGGCGCATCCCAAATTACGCCCGGTAGAGAGCGTGACCGGCGGTATTTATCTGGCTGGCGCAGCGCAGGCACCGAAGGATATTCCGGAAACGGTCGCACAGGCAGGCGCGGCGGCTGCCAAGGTGATTGCGCTGCTCTCACAATCAACCCTCAGCCGCTCACCGCTGATCGCCAAAGTACGCCGTTCACATTGTTCGGGTTGCGGGATGTGTGTCGACGCGTGCCCCTTCACGGCGATCCGGCTTGAAGGCAGCAAGGCGGTGGTAAACGAAGCGCTTTGCGAGGGCTGCGGTAGTTGCTCGGCCACCTGTTTGCGCGCCGCTATCGATGTCAAGAATGTCACGCAGTTGCAGATACATGAAATGATCGAAGCATGCTTGGCCTGATAGAAGAACATGGATTGAGAGAAGGAAAACAGATGTCTGAACAACAAAATTACGAGCCCAAGATTGTCGCCTTTTTGTGCAAGTGGTGTTCGTCGGCGGGCAGCGATTTGGCTGGCGTTTCGCGTATCCAGTACCCGGCCAACGCGACTCCGATCACCGTCCCGTGCACGGGTGCCATATCGCCGATGTACATTTTGTCCGCATTCAATAAGGGCGCGGACGGTGTGTTGGTTTCTGGCTGCCATATCGGCGATTGCCACTACATCGAGGGCAACTATCTGGCGCGGCGCAAGATGCATTTGATCATGCAACTGATCGAATTTATCGGTGTCGAGCCGAACCGGTTCCGCATGTCCTGGGTTTCGGCAGCCGAGGGTGCCAAGTTCGCCCAGGTCGTCACGAATTTCGTTGATGACCTCAAACCGCTCGGGCCTCAAGACAAGCTGAAGAAGGCGGAACGCGCATGATCAACATACAGGACATCCGCGATACCGCGCGGGATATGCTCACGAAAGGCGAAGTCCGCACCGTCATCGGCTATCGGCGTGGCTCTCGCGGTATGCTCGCCGAACCGGTCTTTATCACCGACCCCGCGCAAGCCGACGATCTGGTGTGGGATCCGACTTGTTTCCACAACCTGTCTTTGTATCTGGTGCATGACCGCAAATTCTTGACGCATATCCGCCAGAACCCGGGTGTGCCCGTCGCCATTGTCGCCAAGGGTTGCGATGCGCGTTCGATCGTCGTGCTGTTGCAGGAGCACTATTTCAAGCGCGAGGATATTTACATCATCGGCGTGTCCTGCGAAGGCACCGGGGTGGTGGATGAGCGCAAGCTGTCATCCCAACTGAACGGATTTCAGGCTTCAAACGCCGCTTTCGACGGCGACGATTTCGTGTTCACCACCGCAGAAGGCGAAAAGCGTTTACCGGCTCGCGAGGTGATGGCTGACCGTTGTTTGGAATGCCGCGTACCTTTCCCCAAGGAACACAACGTGGTGTTCGGCGAGGACAAGACGGGTCGACAACTGGAAGCGCCGTTTGCCGCGCTGACCCGTTTTGAAGCGCAGGGAACCGCCGAGCGTTGGAGCTTCTGGCAGAACCATTTCGACCGTTGCATCCGTTGCTTTGCGTGCCGTTCGGTGTGCCCGATGTGTTATTGCGAAGAGTGCGTGGTGGACAGCATTACCTTCCCGGTAACCACGGAAACCACGGCAGAAGACAAAGCCAACCGCATCCGCTGGATCGAGCGTTCGGCGACACGCTCCGAAAATATTACTTATCTCATGACACGCGCCATGCATCTGGCCGGCCGTTGCACCGATTGCGGCGAATGCGAGCGCGCTTGTCCGGTCAACGTTCCGATCAGGCTGCTCAACAACAAAATGGAGCGGGAAGCGCGCGAACAGTTTGGCTTCGAACCCGGAGCAAGCATCGGAGGGCCATCACTGGTGGCCTCCTTCCTCGATAACGATCCCGGCCAATTCATCAGATAATAGCCATTAGGTAACAGCATGGAAAAGATTTTAGACAAGAAGCAGATTGACGACTGGATCAACGCGCTAACAGACTGGGAGGTTCATGCGCCAATGCTGCAAGACGGCATCTGGACGTATCAGCCGGTCAGCGGCGCAGTCCGGCTCGACCATCCCAACACCAACCAGTCGCCCAAGGGGTTCGCTTTTCCCCAGCGCGAGATATTTTTCTCGTTCGAACAGATCAAGGGTGAGCCACCGCGCCTGACGCAGATACTGCCGAAAGAGCAGCGCCATGCCGTGTTCGGTGTGCGCCCCTGCGATGGTCGTGGCGTGCCGCGCATGGACAAGGTATTCACCGATCATGTTGAAGATCCTTATTACAATGCGCGCCGCAAGAACGTAGCCTATGTGGGGTTGGCCTGCAACAAGCCGCCCAGCCCGAACTGTTTCTGCCTGTCGGTTGGCGGCTCACCGGTTTCCACTGACGGCCTCGACATCCAGATGACCGATATGGGCGACCGCTACTTCGTAAAAGCAATCACCGAAACGGGCAAGGCGATGATGGCGGCTGGCGGGAAACTGTTTGCCGAACCGGCGGCAGCCGACCAGAAGCAAGTGAAGCAGGTACATGCCGACGCGGTGGCTCATCCGCAGCGCAAGATCAATGACCCGGACGGCGCACCGGCCAAATTGAAGGCAAACTTCGATTCGCCGCTGTGGCAGGAAATGGCGCAGGCTTGCATTGGCTGCGGCATCTGCACTTTCCTGTGCCCGACCTGCCACTGTTTTGACATTAATGACGAGGTGCAAAGCAAGGCACCCATGAAGGGGCAGCGGGTACGCACTTGGGATAATTGCCAGTTCCCCGATTTCACCATGCACTCGTCCGGCCACAACCCGCGCGAGGGCACCGGCGCGCGGCTGCGCCAGCGGGTAAACCACAAGTTCCAATATTTCCACGAAAACTTCGGGATGCACCAATGCACCGGTTGCGGCCGCTGCATCAGCGGATGCCCGGTGGGGATCGATATTGTCACCGTCGTTAATAAGGTAACCGAACATGCCGGATAACATTTATCTTCCGCAATTGGCCAGGGTCGTCTCCATCAAAGAAGAGGTGGCTGGCGAGCGTTCCATTAAAACTTTCCGCGTCGAGGCTGTGGACGGCAAGCTCTTCGATCACGAGTGCGGCCAATGCGCGATGCTTTCTATCTTCGGCCGCGGCGAATCGATGATTTCGATTGCTTCATCGCCGCTGATCAAAGAGTACAAACAGTTCAGCATCATGCGCGTGGGGCGGGTCAGCTCCGCTTTCCATGAATTGGAGGTAGGCGATGTCATCGGCCTCCGAGGCCCCTACGGCAACAGCTTTCCAGTCGACGACTGGCGCGGCAAGAATCTGTATTTCATCGGTGGCGGCTGCGGCCTGGCGCCGATCTGGCCGGTGATCACCACCGCAGTGGCGCAGCGCGCCAACTTCAAGAACATCACCGTGTTCTATGGTGGGCGCACCTCGCGCGACATCATGTACCGGACAGAGCTCGAGAAGTTGCGCGACTCTGTCGATGTTCATCTGTCTATAGACAAGGCGGAGGATGGGTGGGACGGCTATTGCGGTTTCGTTCCGGCAGCCGTGATGGACCAGAACCCTGTCCCCGATAACGCCATCGCGATTACTTGCGGCCCGCCGATCATGATTAAATTTGTGATCCAAAACCTGAACAAGCTCGGATTCAAGGACGAACAGATCTACACGACCATCGAGAACAAGATGAAATGTGGCTTGGGTAAATGCGGCCGCTGCAACGTGGGCAAGGATTATGTATGCGTCATGGGCCCGGTTTACTCATGGGCAGTCCTGAAGAATCTGCCGGAAGAATACTAACAAGGTAGGGTGGGCACGTTTTTTGTGCCCACGCGGAATCAATCCATGCCGACCTCGTGGGCACAAAAACGTGCCCACCCTACACACAGAATTTGATTAATTTAAAAGAGGTAAGGTAACTATGAACATCAGTGGAATGCTCCATGGGGCAGGGCTGCTCAAAATTGTTGATTTCCCGGCCTCCGAGGTGCTCGGACCGGAAGCCAGTGAACACGAAATTCACAACCTGATCGAACGTTGCGGCTCGGTATTCGTCAAGCCGATCTTTAAGGGTGGTATCGGCAAAAAGGGCAAGTCCGGGTTGATCGGGCGCGCCAGCGATCTGAAATCGGCACTGGCAGAGAAAGAACGTTTGTACTTTGCCGAATATAAAGTGGGCAATGTTATGTACAAGTCGCGGGGAGTGACTTTCGAGGGCGCGGTTCCGGCCAAACATGAAATTTACTTTTCGATTACCGATTCGACCCGCTACCGCGCGCCGGTCATGACGCTCACCCATCACGGCGGCATGGACATCGAGGAGCTGGACAAGACCCAGATCATCGAGGTTCCGTTCGACCCGTTGACCGGACTCAAGTCTTTCATCGTTTCCAATGCGCTATCTGATCTGGGCGCGCCCAAAGAAATCGTGTCGCCGCTGGTACAGCATCTGCCGAAGCTGTGGGATCTGTATCACCATTACGGCATGTCGACGATGGAACTCAACCCGATCCGCATGATGGAAGGTAAATCCGGCTCTCTGATACCGGTGGCTTGCGATTTCAAGTGTGGCTTCGACCGCGATGATCCGCGCATGAACCGCCTGAATCTGCCCGATGATCTTTTCGTGACCGAGGCCAACGACTTCGAACAGGAGATCAACGAGCTGCGTACTTATCAGGGGCAGAGCGACGTTTATGTGATCAACGATAAGGGCACTATTCTGGCCCCAACCTTCGGCGGCGGCGCAAATTCGCTGGTCACCGAAGTACTGGGCAACGATGCGATCATCTCTTCCGATTTCGGCGGCAACCCGCCCTACGAAAAGATGTATGAAGTGATGCGCATATCCCTCAAGTATTACCTCAAGCAGACCAATGTTCTGTTCGTCATCGGCGGCAAGGCCAATAACACGGACATCTTTGTGACGTTCCGGGCGATGGCCGATGCATTGCGCGATTACTTCAGCGAACATGGGCCGACACCGGTGTATGTGGTGATCGGTCGCGGCGGCCCCAACGTGATACGCGGCATGGGCGCATTCAAGGATGTGCTCGACGCATTGCGGATACCTTACAAAATCTTCGGCTTCGACTCGGCGATGACTGACGTGGTGAATTATGCCCAGGAAGCGGATCGCTGGATGAAGAGTGGCGGACGCGCCGAAGTGGCGAAGCTGCTGGGCTTGCCAGCGGACGCGTAAACATCAGCTTGTTGCCCGTAGCCTGTAGCTTGTAGCCGGTAGCCAACCCGGTTTTGCTACAAGCCACAAGCTACCAGCCACAAGCCAAGAATTTGAAATTAAGCAAAGGTGACAAGCAATGAGAAACTCTGGTATCGAGAATTTTGAATATTTTGTCGGCATCCGCTCTCTGGCCGATATTGCGACCCGCGAGGATCGCGTTTGCGTGCTGAACATCACGGGGAATGAATCGCGTGCAGTGACTCCGGTTAGCCATGCATACTCCGGTGGTAATGTGGTGTTCGGCACTTCTCCCGGCCGTCGCGGCCAAGTCGTCGAGACACCTGCCGGCAACATCCCCGTATACAACAACGTGCGTGAAGGCATGGAAGCCGGGCACAAATTCAACGTCGGTGTCGTCTATCTGCCGCCTTCCGCCGTGCGTGATGGTGTCGCCGAACTGATTCGGATCAATCCCGATGTAAAAAAAGTCATCATCCTCACCGAAAAGGTATCGGTGCATGATTCCCGCGAAATACGCGCGCTCGGCCAGCAGCGCGGCGTGGATATTTTTGGCGCCAACTGTCTGGGCGTGGCGGATTCCTGGAATAACGTGCGTATCGGCGGCGCGTTGGGCGGCGACAACCCTGCGGAAACTTTGCGCAAAGGCTCAATTGCTATTTATTCGAACTCCGGCAATTTCACCACCACTATCGCCAATTATTTGTCGATTGGCGGATGGGGGACGACGACGTTGATCTCCAGCGGCAAGGATGTTTACATCAATTACGCCACCCCGGAGTTCGCCTTCGCCATGGCCAATGATTCCCGCACCAAGGCGGCGGTGATGTATTCCGAACCGGGCGGTTATTACGAGCAGGATGTTACCTTTGAAAAGCCGGTGGTGGCCTGCGTGGTCGGCCGCTGGAAAGCGAACCTGACACGGGCTGTCGGCCACGCCGGAGCCATTGCCGGATCGGGTGACGATGCGCGCGCCAAGGAAAAATGGTTCATGGACAAGTTCGGGGTAACCGACCTGTTTACCCCGGAAAACCCGGTGTGCTCGAAGAAAGGCGCGGTTGTCACCAACATCTCGCACATCCCGCTGGCGCTGACCGCAGTAATGAAGCTGAACGGTGTGGAGCAAGACTTTCCGTCGGAAGGCAATCTGGAACTGAAGCCATGGTTCGGCGACGACCAGGGTTTGAAGCTCCCGGCCGCGTTGAGCATTCCCGTGGTCAAGGCGATGTCGCCTTACGACGAACAAATCACCGAACTGCTCAAGCATGTGGGCGCGATTTTCCCGCGCCAGTCGATGAAAGACTGCTCGGGAAGCTCGGTGATGGACCCGAAGACACAGGTCACCAAGGTCAACAACATATCCATTCTGGACACCGCCAAGCAGCCGCTGGAATCCAATCTGTGCATGGCGCTGGTGCGCGAGCTCAACGATGACAACGATAACGCCCTGTTCAATCTGGCCATCGCAGCGCGGGTCAATTTGCACGGAGAGGCCATGCTGGCTACCGCTGATGCGGCGCGCGAAGCAGGTAACGCCCCCAACACGGCGATCAGCGCGGCAGTCGCACTGCTTGGCCCGAAACGCGTCGATGGCGCGCGGCAGGCCGCCGATACACTGGTTGAATTGTTTGCGCACTCCGGTTTGATGACCGGCGATGATGAGCAGGCCAAAATCACACCGGCTACGGCCAGCCAGGAACAACTTGCAACGCTGCTGGGCAAATCGCCTGACACGCAAGCTGAAGCGATGCTCAAGGCTTTCGATCAGCGTAAATGCAAGTCGGCCTTCGTGAGTTACTTGCGTTCGCTGAACGGCCATCCAACCGCAGACGCGGTCGCCGCCGCACTGACCACGACCATCGCCTGGGAACCGCTGATCCGCAAACGCATCTCCAAGCTGACCGTGCGCAATATGCCTTGGTATGCTCACCTGTTCTCGGGCATCATCGGCGCCGCAGCCGAGGGCAAGCACCACCAGCCCGGCAAATTCTGCGGAATCAGCAATGAAGAAATGCTGGAGTCATGGACCGCTACCCAGTTGGCTTATCTATCCTTGTTAGGCGAGCGTCCAACAGAGGCGAGCCTGTTCCCGTTCCAGGTCATGCTGGGTCTGATCATCTCCAACGGTGTCGGCACCATCTCGGCGCAGGGCTGCAAAGGCGCGGTATCCGCCGATGGCCCGGAATCGCCGGAGCGTGTGCAGATCAACAAGGGCATGATCGGCTTCCTGACTCACACCGGTTTCGCCCATGGCGGCAACGGCTACGAGGGCATCCAGTTCCTGATCGAGAGCTTCAGCAAGACCAACTTGAGCGATGCGAGCGCGGCCAACCACGGCCTCGACCTCAAGGCGATGGCGACGGAATTCGCGGTGGCCTTCAACAAGGAGAAGAAGGTCAACAAGACGCTCGGTCTGCCGGTGCGCAGCATCCCCGGCGTCAACCACCCGGTGTTCAAGGGGCAATCGGTCAACCACGACCCGCGCGAAGTCTATATCGCCGAACTGTTCGCCGAACGCGGCGAGAAGAACGTGTTCCATGACTTCTACCGGACGCTGGTACAGGCCTTGTACGACAACGGCGTAACGGCAAACGTGTTCTGCGTGAACATTGATGCCATCATCGCCGCAATGTTGCTGAAGCTCCTGTGGTCGCGCTACCGCAAGGGCGAGTTCAGCGAAAGCTCGATGGAAATGGCGGCGTTCACCGCCTTTCTGTTTGGCCGCATGGCAGGATGCGCCGGCGAGATCGACGACCACATCAACCGTGGCCGCAATATGGACACCCGCACTCCGGCTTCGCAGTGCAGCCACGTCTCGTAGTTGCACAGGATGGAATTGGCTCAACCTGCGCATGTGCATGACGACTCGTTCGAAATTTCAGTCGGTTGAACGTAAAGGAGAAATGCAATGCGCTTGATAAAATTACTCGTTATGTGTTTGCTTGTTGTAAGCGGCAGTGCGATGGCCATTGATCCTACCGACGAGGACGTGAGTTACATGCCGAACATGATCGAGCCGGGCTACGGGTACAACGAGGCGGCTTACAATAACTGCATTTTGAAAAAAAGCAAAAAGCCGCAAACCCAAGAAGTGTCGCCTGAAATACTGGAAGCTTGCCGCATCAAGGCAACCCCAAAGAAATGCCGCACCGTGTCGTACATGTTGCCAGATAACGCTAATGCCAAATCGCCACAGCAGGTTTGCGCGGAAGCGTGCGAATCTGCGGGGTCGAGCAAAAGAGGTGATTGTTCATTGAACTAGCACACTATAGGGTGAGTGGCATCCGGCCTGGAAAGAGATTGGCAATTGTCTCGGAATTTAAATGGAACACCGGACAAGGAGTTTCGCCGTGAAAAGATATACTCATGCTCTATTGGCGCTAGCTTCGCTGGCTTTGTCCATAGCCGTGCAGGCCGAAACGGTGAGTTTTGACACGGACGAATCCGGCATGCTCCCGGTTGGCTGGAATTCCGGCGTTACGGGGCGAGGCAATTCGAGATGGATCGTTGATGCGGACGCGACAGCTCCCAGCAAACCGCATGTTCTCAAACAATCTGGTATCGGCTCGCTGTTATGGTGCGTCAGGAATAATGTTTCGATTGCCGATGGGGCGGTGTCGGTCAGATTCAAACCGGTTTCCGGGGAACGAGATCAGGCGGGCGGTATCGTATGGCGCTGGAAAGATGGGGATAATTACTACGTTGCGCGAGCCAATGCTCTGGAAAATAACGTAGCGCTTTATTACACCGAAAAAGGAAAACGCATAACACTGAAATATGTCGATGCCCCCGTTGCAGGCAACATATGGCATGAGCTTCAGGTAATTTTTCAGGGCAAGCAGATTAAAGTTATTTTGGATGGCCGCAGCTATATTGAATATGAGGACGAACATATCACCGGCCCCGGTGCCGTGGGTGTTTGGACGAAGGCCGACAGCGTTACTGTATTCGATGATTTTACTTATGATGCCAGGAACTGATTTCGCCATAAGGCGCATCGGCTTCCATAGGAATGAAAGATGGAGTTTGAATTATGAAACTGGCCACGGCTCATTAGGCCGCTAATTTTTTAACGCGGCTGTTTGGAGGGGAACGTGAGACGGGTGGAGCATATTGCGGAACCCGATCATCAAAGTTCATCAATCTCCGATAAGCCGCGCTGCTTTGCCCGTCCTGTGACGACTAATTTTTATTTGACACGATAATCTTGGAGAGACTTATGACCGCATTAAACGTTGCACAAAAAATCCTGCTGGCCAACGCGGCCGGGGGGTTGAAGCAGCTCCCCGAACCGGGAAAGCCGCTGGAAATCCAGTTCACCCACACCCTGTATCAGGATGCCACCGGCACTGCGGCCGCGCTGGCATTCGAGAAGATGGGCGTGGACCGGGTGAAGACCACTTCTGTTATCGTGGTGGATCACAAAACCCTGCAAGTCGGTTACATCGACGGCGATGACCACCGTTACCTCGAGACCTTCAGCAAGAAATACGGCTGCTGGTTCTCGCGCGGCGGCCTCGGTATTTGCCACAGCGTGTTCCTCGAAGACTTCGCGACCCCCGGCAAGTCGGTGATCGGCTCCGATTCGCACACCACCAATGCAGGCGGTATGGGTATGCTGGCATTGGGTGCGGGCGGTACGGACGTGAGCTTCGCGATGGCCGGCACTTCCTACAAGATATCCATGCCGAATGTGGTGCAGGTGAACCTCACCGGCGCGCTGCATCCGGGCGTACTGGCCAAGGACGTGATCCTGAACGTGCTCAAAGTGATCGGCATCAAGGGCAACAAGGATATCTGCCTGGAATATACCGGCTCTGGCTTGAAGAGCCTGAATGTTACCGACCGCGCCACGATCTGCAACATGGGAACCGAGGCTGGCGTGGCCTTCTCGATTTTCCCGTCGGACGATATTACCAAGGCTTATCTCGAAGGCCGCAAGCGCGCTGCAGACTACCAGCCGCTGGCTGCCGATGCTGGTGCGACCTACTCACGCACCGTCGAAATCGACCTGTCGGTGCTGGAGCCGACCATTGCGCTGTATCCGCGCCTGAAGGGCATGGAGCCGGTCTCAAAACATGCCGGGATGCCGATCGATGCAGTATTTATTGGCAGTTGCACCAACTCCAACTACGAAAATCTGGCACGCGTCGGCGAGTTGCTGCGCGGCAAAAAGGTCAAGGTTGACACCGCCATCGCCCCCGGCTCACAAGCCATCGCCCGCCAATTGGCGGCGGCCGGCTACCTGGAAATCTTCTATGCCGCCGGCGTGCGCGTAATGGAAAACGCCTGCTCCGCGTGTATCGGCCAGGGCTTTTCGCCACCCAGCAACGGCGTGATGCTGTCCACCGCGAACCGCAACTTCGAAGGCCGTTCCGGCACCGAAACTGCTGCCGTGCATCTGGTCAGCCCGGTGACTGCCGCCGCGAGTGCCGTGACGGGCGTCCTGACCGACCCGCGCGACCTGCTCGGCGACAATCCCGAGCTCACCATCAAGCTGGTTCCGCCGGTGGTCGATATGGATGCCTATGTCGCGCCGCTGACCTCTGCAGAAGCTGCCAAAGTAGTGATGCGCTACGGCCCTGACATTGCGCCGCTGCCGACGCTAGCTCCGTTGCCGGCCAGGCTGTCCGGTGAGGTGCTGCTCAAGCTCGGCAACGAAATCACCACCGACCATATCCAGCCCGCCGGCAAGTATCTGTCGCTGCGTTCGAACGCCGACGAATACGCCAAGCAGGCCACCTTCGTCCAGGTGGACAAGACCTTCAGCACCCGCGCTGCGGCGTTGCGCGATGCGGGCGGTCACGGCTTCCTCATCGCCGGCGACGGCTACGGCATGGGCAGCTCACGCGAGCATGCCGGGCTGTGCCCGCGCATCCTCGGGGTGCGAGCTATCGTAGCCAAGGGCTTTGAACGTATTCACTTGGCTAACCTCGCCAACTTCGGCATCCTCGGGCTGACCTTCGAGAATCCGGCTGATTTTGACCGTATCCAGCAGGGTGCCAAGGTATCACTCGACACCTCCGCTCTGGAAAGCGGCCAGATGAAACTGGTGGTCGAGGGCCTAGGTGACCTTCCCGTCAAGCTTGCGCAGGGTAAGGAAGATATTCCGATGATCCGTGCCGGTGGCGCACTTTCGTTGTTCGCCAGCCAGATGAAGGCGGCCTGAACCCGGATTGTAGGTCGGGCTCCGCCCGACATGTCGGGCGGAGCCCGACCTACATTATTTAATTGAAGAGGAAAAATCATGACCACAGCAAAAATTTACTGGACGAAAATCGATGAAGCACCGGCGCTGGCAACTTATTCCCTGTTGCCCATCGTGCAGGCCTTCACCAAGGCGGCTGGCGTGGATGTCGAAACCAAAGACATCTCCCTGGCAGGCCGCATCATCGCCAACTTTCCCGAGAACCTGACAGCGAGCCAGAAACTCAATGACGACTTGACCTGGCTGGGCGAGCTGACGCTGAAGCCGGAAGCCAACATCATCAAGCTGCCCAACGTCAGCGCTTCAGTTCCGCAACTCAAGGCCGCGATCAAGGAATTGCAAGCGCAGGGCTACAAGATTCCGGACTTCCCGGAAAATCCGCAGAACGATGCCGAGAAGGAACTCAAGACCCGCTTCGGCAAGATACTTGGCAGCGCCGTCAACCCCGTGTTGCGCGAGGGTAACTCCGACCGCCGCGCCGCTCTGTCGGTGAAGAACTTTGCGCGCAAGAATCCGCACCGCATGGGCAAGTGGGCTCCTGACTCCAAGACTCACGTCGCGCACATGAGCGGCGGCGATTTCTACGGCAGCGAAAAATCCGTCACCGTCAGCGATGCAGGTCCCGTGCGCATCGAGTTCGTCGGCGACGACGGCAAGACCACGGTACTGAAGGAAAAGACCACGCTCAAGCCGGGCGAGGTGATCGACGCATCCACCATGAGCTGCCGCGCGCTGCGCAAGTTCTACGCCGAGCAGATCGAAGAAGCGAAGAAAGAACCGAACGTGCTGCTGTCGCTGCACCTGAAAGCCACCATGATGAAGATATCCGATCCCATCATGTTCGGCCACGCCGTCACGGTGTATTTCAAGGAGGTGTTCGACAAGCATGGCGCGACGTTCAAGGAATTGAACGTCAACGTCAATAACGGTTTCGGCGACGTGCTGGCCAAGATCGCCACCCTGCCGGAAGCCAAGCGTGCCGAGATCGAAGCCGACATCGCTGCCTGCTTCAAGAACCAGCCGCAACTGGCGATGGTGAATTCCGACAAAGGCATCACCAATTTGCACGTGCCCAGCGACGTGATCATCGACGCTTCTATGCCGCCGATGATCCGCGACGGCGGCAAGATGTGGGGCGCAGACGGCAAGCCGTACGACACCAAGGCGATGATCCCGGACCGCAACTACGCGGGCGTGTTTCAGGCCACCATCGACGATTGCAAAAAGAACGGCGCGCTTGATCCGGTGACCATGGGCTCTGTGCCCAACGTCGGCCTGATGGCGCAAAAGGCCGAGGAATACGGCTCGCACGACAAGACCTTTGAAGCGGCCGGCAACGGCGTGATCCGCGTGGTGGATGCCGCAGGCAAAACCCTGCTGGAACAGAAGGTCGAGCAGGGCGACATCTTCCGCATGTGCCAGACCAAGGACGCGCCGATCCAGGACTGGGTCAAGCTGGCCGTCACGCGCGCACGCCTGTCCAACACCCCGGCGATTTTCTGGCTCGACAAGAACCGCGCACACGACGCGCAGATCATCGCCAAGGTCGAAAAGTACCTCAAGGATCACGACACCAGCGGCCTCGACATCAAGATCATGGAACCGGCCGATGCCTGTCGTGTGACTTTGGAGCGCGCCCGCAAGGGTCTGGACACCATCTCCGTCACCGGCAACGTGTTGCGCGACTACCTCACCGACCTATTCCCGATTCTGGAACTCAACACCAGCGCCAAGATGCTCTCCATCGTGCCGCTGATGAGCGGCGGCGGATTGTTCGAGACCGGCGCGGGCGGTTCTGCGCCGAAGCACGTCCAACAGTTCCAGGAAGAAGGCTACCTGCGCTGGGATTCGCTGGGCGAATTCCTCGCGCTCGGCGTGTCGCTGGAACATCTGGCACAGACCTTCAAGAACGACAAGGCGCAAGTGCTGGCCGATGCGCTGGATGTGGCCAACGGCAAGATTCTCGACAACAACAAGTCGCCCGCCCGCAAGGTCGGCGAGATCGATAACCGTGGCAGCCATTTCTTCCTCGCCATGTACTGGGCGCAGGCATTGGCCGAACAGAGCAAGGACAAAGAGCTGCAAGCTCGTTTTGCCCCGCTGGCGAAAGCGCTGACCGAGAACGAAGCGAAGATCACCGCCGAACTGATCGGTGCACAGGGCAAGCCGGTGGACATGGGCGGTTATTACCACCCGGACTTCGCCAAGACATCCGCAGCGATGCGCCCCAGCGCGACGTTGAACGCGGCATTGGCAGCGCTGTAGTTTGCAGCCTGTAGCTCGCAGCTTGTAGCCCGTAGCAAAACCTGGCGCAAAGCTGATTTTGACTTTGCTACAAGCTACCCGCTACAGGCTACGAGCTTATGAATTATCAATCGACAACAATCTTAGGAATTCATAATGAACTTGCATGAATATCAGGCCAAGCAGGTGTTGCGCAAATACGGCATCGCCACGCCGCGCGGTGTGGCGATAGACAGTACTGCTCAGGCAGACGGCGCGATGACGGAGCTGGGCGGCGACGCCTGGGTGGTCAAGGCGCAGATCCATGCCGGCGGTCGCGGCAAGGCCGGTGGCGTCAAGCTGGTGCGCTCGCGCGATGCTGCCAAGGACGCGGTCAATGCGCTGCTCGGCATGACGCTGGTGACCTATCAGAATGCGCCGGAAGGCCAACTGGTGTCGCGCCTGCTGATTGAAGAGACATTGCCGATTGCGCGCGAGCTGTATATCAGCCTGACCGTGGATCGCGAGTCCGAGCGCGTCGCGCTGGTCGCGTCGAGCGAAGGCGGCATGGAGATCGAGGAAGTCGCCGAACACTCCCCGGAAAAAATCCTCAAGGAATTCTGCGACCCGCTGCTCGGGCTGCAAGACTTCCAGTGTCGCGCGCTGGCGTTCGGCCTCGGTCTGCAAGGCCCGCAGATCGCCGAGTTCGGCAAGCTGGCCAAGGGCCTGTACAAGCTGTTCATGGAGAACGATCTGGCGATGGCCGAGATCAACCCGCTGATTGTCACCGCCACCGGCAACCTCGTGGCGCTCGACTGCAAGATCGGCGTGGACGACAACGCGGTGTTTCGCCACAAGGATCTGGCCGCGATGAATGACAACAGCCAGATCGACCCGAAAGAAGTCGCCGCGAAAGAATGCGAGATCAGCTACATCGCCCTGTCCGGCAACATCGGCTGCATGGTCAATGGTGCCGGTCTGGCGATGGCGACCATGGATCTGGTCAAGCTGCACGGCGGCCAGCCCGCCAACTTCCTCGACGTTGGCGGCGGCGCCACGGCAGAAGTGGTGGCCAAGGCGTTCAAGATCATCCTGTCCGACAGCAACGTCAAGGCAGTGCTGGTCAACATCTTCGGCGGCATCATGCGCTGCGACATCATCGCCTCCGGCATCATCGCCGCAGTCAAGGACGTCGGCGTCAAAGTGCCGGTGATCGTGCGCCTCGAAGGCACCAACGTCGAACTGGGGCAGAAGATGCTCGCAGAGAGCGGTGTCGGCGTCATCTCCGCCAGCGACATGACCGATGCGGCCAAGCGTGCCGTGGCTGCGGTTCAGTGAACAGGAAAACATCATGAGCGTACTCGTAAACAAAAATACCAAAGTCCTGTGCCAGGGTTTCACCGGCAAGCAGGGTACTTTCCACTCCGAACAGGCGATCACCTACGGCACCCAGATGGTCGGCGGCGTGACGCCGGGCAAGGGCGGGCAGCAACACCTCGGCCTGCCGGTGTTCGACACCGTGCGCGATGCGGTGCGCGAAACCGGTGCCGATGCCACCATGATCTACGTGCCGCCCGGCTTCGCCGCCGACGGCATCATGGAAGCGGCAGACGCGGGAGTCAGGGTCATCGTCTGCATCACCGAAGGCATCCCGGTGCTGGACATGCTCAACGTCAAGGCCGCGCTGCGCGCCAACGACGCCATCCTGATCGGCCCTAACTGCCCTGGCATCATCACCCCGGGCGAATGCAAGATCGGCATCATGCCCGGCTTCATCCACAAGAAGGGCAAGGTCGGCGTCGTGTCACGTTCCGGCACGCTCACCTACGAAGCAGTGTTCCAGACCTCCCGCCTCGGGCTGGGTCAGTCCACCTGCATCGGCATCGGCGGCGACCCGATCAAGGGGCTGGATTTCATCGACTGCCTGAAG
>Ga0315281_10006769_pt1 | contig 16241 bp, 16 predicted proteins | sample YL17G07_0_MG_FD_204540 | JGI IMG/M metagenome (GOLD analysis project Ga0315281, IMG submission 204540) | Sediment microbial communities from Yellowstone Lake, YNP, Wyoming, USA - YL17G07_0 | ecosystem: Environmental > Aquatic > Freshwater > Lake > Sediment | place: USA: Wyoming | collected... | reverse complement strand
GAGATCACCGGCTAGGCGTGTCGGACCTGCTCCCGATCCTGCCGAGTCCGCCTCGCGACACCCGCGACCGGCCGCTGCACGACCTGCGCATCAGCGTCACGGACCGCTGCAACTTCCGCTGCGTGTACTGCATGCCGCGCGAGGTCTTCGGCCGCGACCATGCGTTCCTGCCCCGCGCCGAGCTGCTGACGTTCGAGGAGATCGCCCGGCTGGTGGCCATCTTCACCCGGCTCGGCGTAGAGAAGGTGCGACTCACCGGTGGCGAGCCGCTGGTCCGGCGCGATCTGCCGACCCTGGTCGGCATGCTGGCCGCCATCCCCGGCGTGGGCGACCTGACGCTGACCACCAACGGGGTGCTGCTGGCCGAGCAGGCGGCCGCCCTGAAGGACGCGGGGCTGCATCGGGTCACCATCAGCCTGGACGCGGACGACGACGCCACGTTCATGCGCATGAACGATTCCGGAGTGCCGGTGGCCCAAGTGCTGGCGGGCATCGACGCGGCAGAGGCGGCCGGCCTCGGCCCGATCAAGCTCAACATGGTCGTCCAGCGCGGCTGGAACGAGCACGCCGTGCTGCCCATGGCGCGCCGCTTCCGCGGAACGGGTCGCATCCTGCGATTCATCGAGTACATGGACGTGGGCAATTCGAACGGCTGGCGGCTTGACGAGGTGGTCACTGCGGACGAGATCCTGTCGCTGATCTCTGTCGAGTTCGCGCTGGAGCCGATGAGCCCCACCCATCCCGGCGAAGTGGCGGAGCGCTACCGCTACGCTGACGGCGCCGGCGAGATCGGGATCATCGCCTCGGTCAGCCGACCCTTCTGCGGAGACTGTTCTCGCGCACGACTCTCCGCGGACGGGCAGCTCTACACCTGCCTGTTCGCCGCCGCCGGCCACGACCTGCGGGGGCCGGTGCGCTGCGGCGCCGGCGACGCGGAGATCGAGACAGCCATGCGGCGCATCTGGTCGGTGAGGAATGACCGTTACAGCGAGATCCGATCCGCGGACACCCCCGACCTGCCGAAAGTCGAGATGAGCTACATCGGGGGGTGAGCGGTCACTCGCGGTCGAGGCGAGCCGCGATGGCCCGTATGCGGGGCGTCCAATCAGGGCGTGGAGTGGCAGGGAGAGCCAGGCCGAGCAGGAACGTGGTCAGGGGAGCAGCGATTCGCTCGCTGCGGTGAGCCGCCACCCGCGCCAGATCCAACAGCGCGGTGCGCTCATCGGCGCTCAGCGATGCCTGCTGGAGTTCGGGCAGTTCTGCCATGAGCCGGGCCAGCCAGGCGTCTACGCTCATCGTGTCGACGGTGTCACCCATTGCGGCTCACCTCCAATCGGATGTCCCGCAGAGGGTACCCCAGGGAGATCTGATGCGAGAGGGTCTTAGCGCGGCGGTCATTGCGGGAGGAGCAGGGCGCCGCATGGGCGGTGATAAGCGAACGATGCTTGTCGAGGGCGTCCCCCTGCTGGCACGCACCGTGGCGGCGGTATCACGGGTTGCCGATGAGGTGCTGGTGGCCACCACGAGGACCCGGCCGCTGCCGATCGAGTTGCCGCAGGTCCGCATCGTGTATGACCGGGTTGACGACGGCGGGCCGCTGGCCGGCATCGAGGCCGGGTTGTCGGCGGCTGTGCACGAGCTGCTGCTGGTGGTGGCGGGCGACATGCCGTGGCTCCAGGAACCGCTTCTGCGGCTGCTGGCCGAGCGGGCGCGTGCGGAACCGGGGGCCGATGCCGTGGGCATCCAGTCAACCCACGGCATCGAGCCGCTGCTGGCGGTCTACCGGCGGTCAGTGCTCCCGGTCGTCAGCGGGCTGGTCGACGGCGGCGAGCTTCGCGTCGGGCGGCTCCTCGAGCTTGTTCGGACCGTGGCAGTCCCCGAGACGGATTGGCGTCGGGCGGACCCGCAGGCCCGATCGCTGGTGAACCTCAATGGACCCCGCGACATCGCCGACTAGGCGCCACGGCCGACGCGTCCCGAGGCGCAGAAAAGTCCCAAGCAGCATGGGACATTCGGCCCTAGGAGGGCCCTCATCGGACCCCGATGCTGTGCCGAAAGTCGCACGCGGTGGAGGGCGGATGACCACGAGCCCGGTTTCCCGACGAGAGATGCTGAAGTGGGCCGGGGCGGGTGCGGTCGCCGGTGCGGCGCTTGCCCACACGGTGGTCGCCGACGCGACGGCCCCGGTCCGCAAGCATCACTGGGGGATGGTGATCGACACGCGGCGCTGCGTCGGCTGCGAGGCCTGCGTGATCGCGTGCAAGATCGAGAACATGACGCCCCCCGGCGTCTTCTACACGCTGGTGACCAAGGAGCCGCTGCCCGGGTCAACCACCGACAAGCCGGTCTTCATGACCAAGCCGTGCTTCCATTGCGAGAAGCCCCCATGCGTGCCGGTCTGCCCGGTTGGGGCAACATACAAGCGCAAGACTGACGGCATCGTGGTCATCGACTATGACCGCTGCATCGGCTGTCGCTATTGCGTGGCTGCGTGCCCGTACGGCGCCCGATTCGCGGACTTCGGTGACGAGTACGACCTCCTGCCGCTGGCCGGCGAGCCCATATCACCCGAGTACAAGCAGTACCGGGAGCGCGTGCCCGGACGATCGCCGATTGGCAACGTGCGGAAGTGCACGTTCTGCCTCCACCTCCAGGACGAAAAGGGCGAATACGACCGCGAGGCCGGTCGCTGGCCGGCATGCGCTAAGACCTGCCCGGGCCACGCGATCATCTTCGGCGATCTCGACGACCCCGACAGCGAGGTCGCGACGATCCTGCGCGAGCGCAATGCCGTCCGCATCAAGGAGGAGCTCGGGACCGAGCCCTCCGTCTACTACCTGCTCTGAGGAGGCCCGACGATGATCCTCAAGCGCGCCTTCTGGGTGGTCGGAATCCTTGGCCTGATCCCGTTCGTGTGGGCCGTCTATGTCCGCTTCTTCGTCCATCCCGACGCATCGAACCTAGGCTCGGTCGTTCCGTGGGGCCTGCATGTTGCCCAGTACATCTACTTCGTCGGGCTCTCGGCGGGATCCTTCCTGCTCTCGTCGCTGGTGTACGTCTTCGGCATGAAGCGGTTCGAGCCGATCGGCCGGCTGGCCGTCTTCACCGCCATCGTCACGCTGCTGGTGGCGCTCCTGACCATCGGCCTCGACATCGGCCACATCGAACGGTTCTGGCACGTCTTCGTGTTCGTCAACCCGACCTCGCCGATGGCCTGGATGATCTGGCTCTACACCCTCTACCTGGTGCTGCTGATGGCAGAGTTCTGGTTCCTGATGCGCTCCGACCTGGTCACTGCCGGTCGCCTGCCGGGTTTGCGGGGGAGAGTGTCGCGGGTGCTGTCGCTCGGGAGTCGGGATGCCAGCGAGGCGACCACTACCCGCGACATGCGGCGGGTCCGCATCCTGGCGACCATCGGCGTCCCGCTTGCCATCATGTTCCATGGCGGCGTGGGCGCCCTGTTTGGCGTGCTGGCGTCGCGGCCATTCTGGAACTCGGGGATGTTCCCCATCATCTTCCTCGTGTCGGCACTGGCGTCCGGTGGCGCCCTGCTGGTCGTCGCCAGCGCGATCTTCCAGGAGGGCTGGAAGGCGCACCGGGCAATGATCCTGGATCTCGGCAGGATCGTGCTGGGGCTGCTGCTCCTCGACATCCTGTTCCAGATCTCGGAGACGCTGATCGGCCTGTACGGGTCCGATCCCGGCTTCATGCGCAGCTTTGAGCTGGTCGTGGCAGGGCCGTACTGGTACGTCTTCTGGTTCCTCCAGATCGGCATGGGATTCGTCGTTCCGGTGATCCTGCTGGCGACTCCATTCCGACGCGACCCGCGGGCGGTCGTCCTCGCCTGTGGCGCGGTGGTGATCGGGTTCGTGGGCGTGCGGTTGAACATTGTCATCCCCGGTCTCTCCCCCGAGGAGATCCGCGGCATCACCCAGTCGGTCACCGATCCGCGCATCACCAGCTCGTACTTCCCCTCGGCCTGGGAATGGATCCTTTCCTTCGGGATCGCAGCCGTTGGACTGGTGATCTTCGCGCTGGGCGACTTCTTCCTTCCGCTGAGCAAGCACCTGACGCCACCCGTCGGCCAGGACTGAGGAGACGACGATGAAGCAGGAGATCACCCGACGCCGCTTCCTCAAGACGCTCACCGCCGTCGGCGGCGGAGCAGCCGGAGCAACCGTCACGGCGGCCACAGCGGGCGTCGTCCGCGCAGCGGATGGACCTGCTCCGGGGTCGGCTGACCTCGAGCGGCGCTTTGGTCGCGATGCCGGCGAATGGATCGCCTCATGCTGCAATGCCTGCGGCGGGCAGTGCGGGATCATGGCCCACGTGATCGAGGGCAAGGTCGTCAAGATCGAGCCGAACCCGTGGAACCCGAACAACTACTCGAACATATCGACCGACTTCTTCGCGGACTACGACCCCGCTGTCGGGGTCAGGCAGGGCTCGGCCATCTGCCCCAAGGGCAACGCCGGCATCTTCAGCCTCTATGACCCTGACAGGGTTGCCATGCCGCGGAAACGAACCAACCCCGCGAAGGGGATCGATGTCGACCCCGGCTGGCAGGAGATCAGCTGGGACCAGGCGGTCGAGGAGATCGCCGCCAAGCTGCGAACCATCCGCGACGCTGGCCACCCCGAGGAGATGCTGTGGTGGAGCGAGGACCACTCGTTCACCCACCCGCAGCAGGACTTCTGCGCGCTCTTCGGGACGCCCAACTACTCGAACCACTCCAACCTGTGCGATGTCGCACGCAAGGCCTCGTTCAAGATGGCCATGGGCGACGAGCGGCCGCTGACGGACTTCGTCCAGTCGAAGTACATCCTGCTGTTCGGCTGGAACCCAACCTCCGCCATCAAGTGGGTCCACCTGCCGCGGATCATCACCCGGGCACTCGAGAACGGCGCGCGGATGGTGGTCGTTGACCCGAACCTGTCCGATACCGCGGCGAAGGCCCAGGAATGGGTGCCCATTCGTCCAGCCACCGATGGCGCGCTTGCCCTTGCAATGGGACACGTCATCGTTCGCGACAAGCTGTACGACGAGGCGTTCATCAACGATTGGTCGTCCGGCTTCGACGCGTACCGCAAGCTCGTGGCCACCGCCACCCCGGCGTGGGCTGAAGTTATCACCTCGGTGCCGGCCAGGACGATCGAGCGGATCGCGCGGGAATTCGCGACGACCAAGCCGGCGGTCGCTGATGTCTGGTCCGGGCCGGGGCAGCACACCAACGGCGTGCAGGGCGGGCGGGCCATCGCGCTCCTGAATGCGCTCGTCGGTTCCATGGATCGGCCTGGCGGAATGATGATCCCCGACAGGCGCGGGTCGAAGTGGACCCAGGCGTCGCCCGAGAAGCCCATCGAGGCTCCCCGATTCGACGGCCTGAGCGACCTTCCGTGGGGCCATTCGTCGGGTGTGTACGGCCGTGGGTTCGAGCGCCTGCTCGATGGCTCCGGGCCGTACATGCCGAAGATCGGCGTCTGCGTCTTCCAGAACCTGGTCATGTCCGGTCCCGGCTCGGCGCACGTCGAGGAGGCGCTGAAGAAGCTGGAGACCTTCGTGGTCGTGGACACGAATGAGAGTGAAACGGCCCGGCTGGCCGACTATCTGATCCCCGGCACCCATTACCTGGAGCGCTACGACCTCACCAGCCACTGGGTGACCTGGTCGACCCTCGGCCTCCGCCAGCCGGTGGTCGGCGGCGAGATCCAGGCGCCGAGCAAGTACGCCTTCCGTGGCGGGATCTTCGGTCAGATGGCCGAGTACGAGTTCGTGGCTGCCCTGGGCCGCGAGCTGGGGCTCAAGGACAAGGGCGGCAAAGAGTATTTCCGCCTGGGAGCCGTCTCGCAGGAGCCGGTAGGGAGCCTCACCGCATGGTATGAGGAGGAACTCTCGAACGAGCTCAAGACCGGCGCGCCGGGCAAGACGCTCGACGAGCTGAAGGCGCTGCCCGGGGCCGTGTGGGTCGATGAGAAGGGCACCGCCTACGAAAAGTACGCGGCCGTCCTGAAGTCCAAGCTGGTGCTCGACGCGAATGGATCGGTCTGGGACAAGCCGGCTGACGATGCAACGCGCAAACAGTTGGCGCTGCTGGTGGGTGGCGTGCTCTTTGACAAGCCAGAGTCGGATGGCGGCGTCGCGGTCGGCCGGATCATCGCCAACCAGGCGTGGTTCACCGATGGCGACAAGCTGCTCAACGGCCCGAAGCTCGAAGGCAAGAAGCCGGCGCAGATCGGCTATGCCATCGGCGGCAACGATCCGCGGCGCGGCTTCTTCACGCCTTCGGGCAAGATCGAGTTCGCCAACCCGAAATACGCCGACAAGAAGGACCTGAACGGCACGCCGGTGGACCCGGTGCCCAGCTACAAGCCACGGGACTGGCAGCCTGATGTGGACTATCCGCTGTACCTGATCAATTGGAAGGAAGCCAGTCACACGCACACGCGATCGCAGAACAACCCGCTGCTCATGGCCATCAAAGGATCGAATGCGTTGCGCATGAATACCGCCACCGCCGAGCGACTTGGGCTGGCCGATGGCGATGGGGTGGTCGTCGAATCGCCGCATGGATCGACCAAGGCGGTGCTGGAGGTAACGCATGCGATCCATCCCGAAGTGGTTGGAGCGCAGCACGGGTTCGGCCACCGCGCCCTGGGCCGGATCGCCAAGGGACGCGGTTCAGCCTTCGGCGATCTGAACTCGATTCGCTACGACCCGCTCTCAGGCCAGGCGTCGCACAAGGAGGTCTGCGTCCGGGTCCGCAAGGCCTGACCCGAGCTCGGCTCGGCGTTCTCGGCTCAAATGATCCAATAACCAGTTGCGGCCCTGGCCGGGGCGCCGCGAGACCGGGACTACTCGACGGCTCCCTCGCCGCTAGGCCCAGTTCGCGCCGGTGGACGGGGCACGACCGCTGCAAAGAGGCCGGTTCGCAGTCGCGTTGCCGACCAGACCAGGAAGAGCATCACCGGTACCTCGATGAGCGGCCCGACCACGGTCGCGAGGGCGACGGTTGGCGTGAAGGCCGTGATCGCAATCGCGATCGCGATCTCGAAGTCGCGGCCAGTGGCGTTGAAGGCGACCGCCACGGCGTCCCCGTAGGGGAAGCGCAGGCGCCACCCCACGAGGAGGACGATGAAGAACATGGCCGCGAAGAACAGGGCCATCGGGATCGCCATCTCGATCACGATCTGCGGCCGGCGCAGGATCAGGTCGCCCTTCAGGGCGAACATCACCACGAGGGTGAACAGCAGTCCCAGGATGGACACGCCGTTCAGGATCGGCTTGAGCCTGTCCATCGCTGCCTCCCCACCGCGCCGCACCACGGCCATTCTTGTCAGGACGCCGGCTAGCAGCGGCAGGCCGAGGTAGAGGATGACGCTCTCCGCCACGACCCAGACGTCGAAGCTCACGTCCCCGATGAGCAGCCGGGCATACACGGGGATGAGCAGCATCTGGGCGACCGAGTTGAGCGCCACGAACACGAGCGCCATCGGGGTGTTCCCCTGGGCCAGGAACGTGAAGATTATGACCATCGCGATGCACGGCGCCAGGCCGTAGAGGATGAGCCCGGTCCGCAGCTCCGGGTCGGCGATGAACAGGTTCGCCAGCCCGAACATGAAGAACGGCGCCACCAAGAAGTTGAACGCGAGGACGACGCCGAGCTGACGCGGCGAGCGTAATGCGTGGCCGATCTCCCCGAGCCTGACGTTGGTCATGGCCGGGTACATCATCGCGAAGAGCCCGATCGGCACGCCAAGGCTGATCGCGCTCGGCACCGTCAGCTCGAACGTTCCGCCTGCGATCACCTTAAGCGCCTCGATCGGCGGCGTAAGGGTGAAGTCCGAGATCGACAGGGCGTTCCCGACCGCAATCCCGATAGCCATGCTCACGACGACGAAGATCGGCAGGAGGCGGAAATCCTCGAGCCGGGCGAGGAGGCGGGCGGTCACGTCACGTGCTCAAGTGGTGTGGAGATGTCGGAGGGCACCGCCATCCCGCAGCAGCCGGCGATGCGATCAGTGCCCCGGTCGGGTCGGGCAAGGCGCTGGAGCGCCACGTTCACGGCGACGAGCAGAACGGCCCCGCCGAGCAGCGCGAGCAGGACGAAGATGTCCGGTTGGGTCACCGTCGGGTGCGGACCGATACGAGTGGCCTGGAGGTCAAACGGTCGCGGCTCGCCGTCGCCGGTCCGCAGTCCGAACACAGGCAGGCCGCCTCGGCCGCATCCGTCGGGGTGAGGAGCGTGACGAGGGCGGCCCGAAGTCGGGCGAGTCGTTCGACGTCCAGCGCGTAATGCACCCACCGACCGTCCCGACGTTCGCTGACCAGCCCTGCCGCTCGCAGCACCCTGAGATGGTGCGAGACAAGGGCCGAACTGAGCCCGAGCGCACCGCCGACATCGCACACGCAGTGCTCACCATGGCCGAGCAGTTCGACGATCCGCGCCCGGTTGGGCTCGGCCAGTGCCTGGAGCGCCTGGAGATCGAGCGGAGAGAGAAGGGTCTCGGCGGCGTGGGAGCGAAGATGATCCATGCACGCTATTCTAACGAGTGTTTGTTAAACCGTCGTTTGACAAATGGCTCAATCGTGTCTTGAGCGCCACGATGGCGCCTGTCCCCACGCTTCATAGGAGACGTCCTGTGCTCAACCCTGCAGATCGCGAGCTCGTCGGCATCGGCGCCAGCATCGGCGCCGGCTGCCAGCCATGCCTCGAATACCACCTAGATGCGGGCTCAAGGACGGGGCTCGGTGAATCGGACCTGCTTAAGGCGATCGAGGATGCCGAATGCGTCCGCCGCAGCGCATCCGGACAGTTGAGCGCGCTCGGTCGCCGGCGCCTCGGCCAGCCAGCCGAGGTGCCCGCCGACTGCTGCGACACGTCGGACCGAGCCAAGGAGCTCGCCGCAGTCGGGGCAGCCGTAGCCGCGAACTCGCAGGCCAACCTCGAGAAGCACGTCAATGCGGCTCGCCTCGTAGGATTGGGCACTGGCGAACTCGAGGAGGCTTTCCGGCTGGCGCGGGCCGTCCAGCGCCGCTCGGCGGAGATTCTGGCCGAGGAGGCGACTCGCCTTCTTGCGCGCCCGGAGCCCCCGGTCGTTGAAACGCTCTTGGCGTCGGCGGGCTGTGGGCTGGACTGCGGTTGCGCAGATACTCCTGTAGCGAGTTCAACCTCGGTCGTCGACGTCGTGTCGAGCTCGGCCGGCTGCGGGCCAGAGTGTACGTGCGGACCGGACACGTCCGCGGTGCCCGCCGGAAGCGAACTGCCACTCTTGGGCGCCGTTACTGCGGCCGCCATGGTTGCCGTGCCAACGGCCTTCTCGTGCGATTGCGGTTGAACGCAGCGCCCGACTCCATCGACAACCGGATCCGAGGCTAGGTTGAGAGCGATCCGTCCCGAGGTCAGAGGACCAACTCCTTACATGCCGTACGAGTCGGCGAAGGTTCGGTCGGCTGGCACGCCGCAGGCGCCGAGGGCGGCGATGCTGTCGCGAACGGTGACCCGCGGCCCGGCCACGTAGGCATCGAAGCCGGACAGGTCGAAGCCCGAGGCAGCGATGGCGTCCGAGACGCGGCCGAGCGCGGTGGTTGCTCCCGACGGGGCGACGAAACCCACATCGAAGGAGCGCGCCACCAACATGATGCGCAGGTTCGCGTCGGTCTCCAGCCAGGCAGCGACCGCGTCGAGGTCATAGAAATCAGCCGACGCGGTCGCGCCCCAGAAGAGCTGCATCTCCCGGGCAGGGAACATGGCCAGCTGCTGCTCGATCAGGGCCTTGAGCGGCGCGAACCCGGTGCCCCGGGCCACGAACACGAGCGGACGGTCCGGGCCCGAGCGCATCGTGAAGGCGCCCAATGGTCCACGCGCAGTGACCACATCGCCGACCTTGGCCGCGCCGAAGGCCCAGCCGGACAGGCGCCCGCCTTCCATCCTGCGGATCTGGAGCTCGACCTCGCCCTCCGGCTTGGGTGCGTTGCCGATCGAGTAGGCCCGCGACATCCAGTCCGTGCCCGGAACCCAGATCTCGAGGTACTGGCCGGGCGTGAACTCGCACATGCAGTCCTCGGACCGATGTGGCATCAGCCGGAACAGCCGGGTGTCTTCACCGGCATCGGTGATCTCACGGATCTCGAGCTGGACGAGGCGGTCCGGGTGGGGCAGGGCGTCGACGAGGCTGAGTTGCTCACGCCGCGCCAGCAGCTCGTCTTCGATGGCGTGACGGACCGCGGGTCGTTCCTCCAGCGCCAGGACCACGTCCGCCGAAGGGAAACTGATCGCGTTGGCGGGGCAGGTGCTCGCGCAGGTGCGGCAGCCGACCATGCAGTTGAGGGGATCGGCCACGACCGCCTTCTTGCGCTCGAAGTCGAAGCGGTAGACGAGCCGGGAGCAGCTTACTACGCAGGTCCCGCAGCCGATGCACACGTCCTCATCGACGGTCGGGTTCCAGGGGATCTCCTCGCGCGGGATGCCGTGCCAGGGCTTGGCGAACCTGGGGTCAGGCATGGTCTCGTGGTCCTTTCCGTGGGTTAGCCGTCCGTTCAAGCCGTGCTGATGGCGAGAAAGTCGGCGCAATGGGCGCCCCTCGTCGAGGAGGCGGCGACCGGCGCATCTCAGCCGGCATTATTCGAGCCAGGAGCGTGGCGCCCGATCGGGCCCTCGGCATCGACAGCGTCGACCACGATCTCGCCGGTCAGCTGACACGTGGCGGCCAGGGCGTTGTGGATCTTTCCGAAGGTCGTCAGGTTGCGCCGCAGCGGCTCGACCCCGTGCGCCGGCTCGTCAGTAGCCAGACGCAGCTGATGCTGGATCGGCGCGATACGCGGCGGGCGATCCTCGCGCTCGAGCGCGACGCGCGCGCTCGCTGAGTCGTCGTGGAAGGGCGACAAATCGGTGTCGACTCGAATCTCCGCCTTCCGAGTGCGGGCGGAGGACACCCCGGGCTCGACCCGATGCGCATCCACGGTGTAGGTCAGGACCGGTGACGCCACCTGCAACGCCTCCCTCAACCGTGCGGGCGGGAACTCAGCCATTCGGCGATTAGCTTGGGCGCGGGCAGGCGTCCTGCACTCACAACCCGACCGTCGATCACCAGGCCGGGGGTGCTCATGATCCCGTAGGCGGCGATCTGCGCGTAATCGGTGACCTTGACGATCTCGGCGTCAACGCCGGCGATCGCCACGGCCTCGCGGGCGTTCGCTTCGAGCCGCACGCAGTTGTTGCAGCCGGGTCCGAGGACCTCGATCTTCGTCATGGCAGTCTCCTTTGGTGCATCAGGGGATCAGCGCGTTGAACAGGTAGCCTATGGCGAGAATGCCGATGATCACCACGGCTGCGAAGAGCGCCATGAGCTGCGGCCTGATGACCCGGCGCAGGATGACGAACTCGGGCAGGCTGATGGCGGTGATGGCCATCATGAAGGCGAGGGTGGTGCCGAGCGGCATGCCCTTGCCGAGCAGGGCCTGGACGATCGGGATGGTGCCCGCCGCGTTCGAGTAGAGCGGCAGCGCAATCAGTACCACCAGCGGCACCGCCAGCGGGTTCGAGCGGCCACCGATCGCCGCCACCAGCTCGGTCGGAGCGTAGCCGTGGATCAGCGCACCGATCCCGATCCCAACCAACAGGTAGGGTGCGATCTTCCGCACGAGGTCCCTTGTGTAGCTCCACGCGTCAGCGAGTCGATCGGCCCAGCTCAGGCGGACCGCGATCGTCGCGCCCCGCGTGCCCTGCAGGGCCCAAACGTAGGGCTCCACGTAGCTCTCCATGTGCAACCTGCCGATGACCAGCCCGCCGATGATCGCGACGCTCAGGCCGGCGGCCATGTACACCAGGGCAATCACCGGTCCGAAGAGGCCCCAGAGCAGCACCAGGGCAACCTCGTTGACCACCGGGCTGCTGATCAGGAAGGCGAAGGTCACCCCCAACGGGATGCCGGCCTCCACGAAGCCAATGAAGAGAGGCACCGCCGAGCAGCTGCAGAACGGGGTGATGACCCCGAACGACGCAGCCGCAATCGTCCCGGTCAGCAGGCCGCGGCCGGCCAGCGCCGCGCGCACCCGCTCGGGCGGGAAGAAGCCGCGGACCAGGGTCACCACGGTGACGATGCCCAGCAGCAGGAGCAGGACCTTGGGCACATCGAGCAGGAAGAAGGCGACTGCCTCGCCCAGAGGGCTGCCGCGTTCGAGGCGCAGCAGGCTGAAGCTGATCCAGTCGGCGAGCGGCGCGTCCGCGAACCAGGCGACGAGCCAGGCCGCCACCGAGGTGCCGACGATGACGCCGAGCGGGATGCGGCGCCGGGCGGCGCCGAAGGAAAGCGCGGTCACTCGCGTGGCTCCAACAGGTCGCGCAGCTCGGTGAGCGAGGAGGTGCATGCGGCCTCGTTGCGCTCGTAGTAAATCCAGCGAGCGTCTGCGTGGTGGCGAGTGGCCCGTACCAGACCTGCCTCACGCAACTGCGCGAGGTGGTTGCTCACGTTGTTCTGACGCTCTTGGAGCGCCGCCGCCATCTCGCACACGCAGTGCGGGCCGTCGCGCAGCAGGCGCAGGATCCCGGCGCGGGTCCGGTCGGCCAGCAGGCCGGCGATCGCGACGGGCGCCGCAACGTCTGGGGCGGCAAGCGCGAGCCTTGGAGCGGGCAGGACTCGCAACTCAGTCGGCATGGCGAAGGTTGGCCAACATCTCATCGCCAACTGTCTCAGTCGCGGCTGAGATGTGTCAGGCCCATCTGGCCCGTTCTTCGGGAGCCGATGGACCCGGGCTGGAGAGGGGCTGCCTTCAAACCCGACTCTTGACCTTCAAGCCACTTGAAGGTGTAGCGTTCCACCCGATGCGGCTGGCGATCTTCTCCGACGTCCACGCGAACCTTCCGGCCCTCGACGCGGTCCTCGCCGACATAGAGGCCGTCGGTGTCGATACGCGCTACGTCCTGGGCGACCTGGTTGGCTACGCGCCCTGGCCGAACGAAGTCCTCGAACGGCTCCAGGCAGAGCGCATCCCGGTCGTCCTGGGCAACTACGACGACGGGACCGGGTTCGATCGCGAGGAGTGCGGCTGCGCCTACACCGACCCGGCCGAGAAGGCACTCGGTGACCGCTCGTTCGCCTGGACGAAGGCGCACACCTCCGAGCCGAACAAGGCCTGGCTGCGCTCGCTTCCCCGCGAAATCCGCTTCGCCTCTGACGGACACCGGTTCCTGCTCGTCCACGGCAGCCCGCGGCGGATCAACGAGTACCTCTACCCCGACAAGCCTGACGCGACGTTCGCCCGCATCGCGGCGGGCTCCGGGGCGGACATCATCGTCTGCGGTCACACCCATCGGCCGTACGACAAGACCGTCGCCGGAACCCGCTTCATCAACGATGGCTCGGCCGGTAAGCCCAAGGACGGCGATCCCAGAGCCTGCTGGGCCCTCGTCGAGACGTCGCCCGGCCTAATCGCCGTCGAGTTCCGCCGGGTCGCCTACGAGATCGAATCGGTCGCCCGCGCCATCGAGGCCTCCGACCTGCCGACCGAGTTCGCCGCCCAGATCCGCGAGGCGCGCGGCTACGGTGCCCCGGCGCACAGATGAGCTCGAAGCTCATTCCTTGTCACGGGAGCCGGGGTAGCGAATGCAGATCTCCGAGCTAGCCCGCCGTGCCGGCGTGGCACCGTCGGCGGTGCGCTGGTACGAGGCGGTTGGCGTCCTGCCAGCCGCGTCGCGCCGCGCGAATGGCTGCCGCGATTACGACGAGGAAGACCTCTCGAGGCTGCGCATCGTTATCAGCCTGCGTCGGCTGGGCCTTGGACCGGAAGACGCCGGGCGCCTAGCCCGCATGTGCCTGGAGCGAGGAGGCGTTGGCCGCGACCTGGGACCCCTGATTGTCGCGCAGCGCGGCGCGATGGACCATCAACGAGCTGATCTCGATCGGCTCGATGCCGAGCTCACCGATCTCGAGCTGACCATCGACGCCGCGGAGAGGGCCCCTGCGGCGAGAAAGGCAACCACGTTGACAACGCGTCCCATTCGCGTCCTGTTCGTGTGCACCGGCAACTCTGCCCGGAGCCAGATGGCCGAGGCGCTCCTTGCTCAGTACGGACGTTCCGAGTTCGAGGTGGCGTCGGCCGGCACTATTCCCCGCGGGTTGCACCCGCTGACCGTCCAGGTGCTCGCCGGGATCGGGATCGACTGGTCGGCGGCACGGAGCAAGTCGGTGGACGAATTCGAGGGCCAAGTCTTCGACTACGTCATCACGGTCTGCGATCGGGCGCGCCGGGCCTGCCCAGCCTTTCCTGACTCCGGCAGCTCGCTGCACTGGGGCTTTGACGACCCCGCCGACGTGGATGGGACCGAGGCCGAGAAGCTCGAGGCGTTCCAGCGAACCCAGATGGAGCTGACCATGCGCCTGCGTCCGTTCATCGAGATCGCGCGCCGCACAGCGGACCGCACTTCGACGCAATAGCCCGCCATTCGAGATTCGTGCCGCGGAGACGGTCGGTCTGGCGAGGTGGAGATGAGCTACATCGGCGGCTGACCTGCGGGTGCCGCTAGGCAGCCGCCGGCTCTCGCCACTATCCTTGCGCCTCCATGCCCTGCCCGACCTGCGGCGCCGCCGCCAGCCCGAACCAGAAGTTCTGCGCGGAGTGCGGGTCGCGCATGCAGCAGGCCTGCCCATCCTGCGCGACCCCGTACGAGGGGAGCCCCAAGTTCTGTCCGGAGTGCGGGTACGGGTTGCACGCTGCGGCCGCTCCGCCGACGGCAGCCGCCAACGGCGCGCCGGGTCCGGTGGCCGCAGCTCCGGCAGCGCCGGCTGTCGTCATGGCCCCTCTCCCGCAGCCCGAGGCCGCGAGCGCCAGCAGCGTGTCAGAACGCAAGCTGGTGTCGGTCCTGTTCGCGGACCTGGTCGGCTTCACCACCATGTCGGAATCGCGTGACGCCGAGGCGGTGCGCGAGCAACTGACCGAGTACTTCGGGGTTGCCCAGGAGATCATCACCCGCTACGGCGGGACGGTGGAGAAGTTCATCGGGGACGCCGTGATGGCCGTGTGGGGGACACCGGTCGCGCACGAGGACGACGCGGAGCGGGCCGTACGCGCGGCGCTCGACCTGGTGGACGCGGTCGGCCACCTCGGCCCGCCGGGCGCGCAGCTGAGTGCGCGCGCGGGCGTTCTGACCGGCGAGGCCGCGGTCACCCTGGGCGCCTCGAACCAGGGGATGGTGGCCGGGGACCTCGTCAACACCGCCTCCCGACTGCAGTCGGTGGCGCCGCCCGGCACGGTCATTGTCGGCGAGGCCACCTTCCGCAGCGCCGAGAGCGCCATCGTGTTCGAGGCGGTCGGCGAGCAGGAGCTGAAGGGCAAGGTCGCCCCGGTGCCGGCCTATCGGGCCGTCCGGGTGGTGGCACGCCGGGGAGGCGCCGGCCGCGGGGAGCAGCTCGAAGCGCCGTTCATGGGTCGCGACTCGGAGCTCCGCCTGATCAAGGACCTCTTCCACGCGGCACCCCGCGAGAAGCGTCCGCGGCTGGTATCGGTCATTGGCCAGGCGGGGATCGGCAAGAGCCGGCTGGCGTGGGAATTCAACAAATACATCGATGGCATCAAGATGCCGGTGCTCTGGCACCAGGGACGCTCCCCCGCCTACGGCGAGGGGATCAGTTTCTGGGCGCTGGCCGAGATGGTCCGCAGCCGCGTCGGCCTGTTGGAGCTTGACGACCAGGCCACCACCCGCGCCAAGCTCGGCGCCTCGCTCGAGACGTACATCACCGATGAGGCCGAACGGCGCTGGATCCAGCCGCGCCTCGAACAGTTGCTTGGGATGGCCGATGCGGATGCCGGGGGGCGCGAGGACCTCTTTGCAGCGTGGCGCACCTTCTTCGAACGGGTCGCCGGCGAGAACACCGCGGTGATGGTCTTCGAGGATCTCCACTGGGCTGATCCAGGTCAGCTCGACTTCATCGACCACCTGCTGGAGTGGAGCCGCGGCTACGCCATCTACATCATCACCCTCTCCCGTCCCGAGCTGCTGGAGCGCCGCCCCAACTGGGGCGCCGGCCAGCGCAGCTTCACCAGCCTGGCCCTGGAGCCGCTCCCCGACGAGGTGATCCGCGAGATCCTGGCCAGCCTGGTGCCCGGGCTGCCCGAGGCGACCGTCGCCCAGATCGTGGCCCGCGCCGAGGGGATTCCCCTCTACGCGGTCGAGACGGTGCGCATGCTCCTCCAGGACGGCCGGCTCGAGCTTCACGACGGGGTCTATCGGCCGATCGGAGACCTGA
>Ga0315281_10006768_pt1 | contig 16242 bp, 13 predicted proteins | sample YL17G07_0_MG_FD_204540 | JGI IMG/M metagenome (GOLD analysis project Ga0315281, IMG submission 204540) | Sediment microbial communities from Yellowstone Lake, YNP, Wyoming, USA - YL17G07_0 | ecosystem: Environmental > Aquatic > Freshwater > Lake > Sediment | place: USA: Wyoming | collected... | reverse complement strand
CGCGATGGGCCCCAAGGGCAAGCCCGTGATAGCGGAGGAACTCTGCGTCGGCTGCGGGATATGCGTCCACAAATGCCCGCTCGAAGCGATAAAGATAATTCAGTTGCCACACGAGCTCGAAGGCGAACTTGTCCATCAGTTCGGGAAGAACGCATTCAGGCTGTACAGGCTCCCAGTTCCCAGGAAGGGCCAGGTCATCGGGCTGCTGGGACCGAACGGCATAGGCAAGACAACGGCCATGTCCATCCTGTCCGGGCAGATCGTCCCGAATTTGGGAGACTACGATTCCCAAGGCGACTGGGACAAGGTCATAGAGAAGTACTCGGGAACAGAGATCCACGACTACTTCGTCGATCTCGCTGGCGGAAAGCTGAGGACGGCGATGAAGCCTCAGTATGTGGACAAGCTCCCGGCGATCCACAAGGGCCTCGTGAGAGAACTGCTTGAGAAAGTGGACGACAACCACAAGATGGACGAGGTGACGACTCGGCTGGGAATCCATGGAGTACTACCTAGGGACATCGCGAAGCTATCGGGGGGTGAGCTTCAGAGAGTCGCTTTGGCCGCGACCCTGCTCAAGGAAGCGGATGTATATTTCTTCGACGAGCCATCGTCCTATCTGGACATCTACCAGCGCCTGGAGATCGCGAAGGTCATCCAGGAGCTGAGCGAGCACAAGCAGGTCGTCGTCATCGAACACGACCTCGCGGTCATGGACTTCCTGGCGGACCTCGTCCACATAATGTACGGGGACGAGGGGGCATACGGAGTCATGGCCCAACCGAGGGCCGTGAGAACTGCCATCAACGTGTACCTGGATGGCTATCTCCGTGAAGAGAACGTCAGGTTCAGGGATACTCACATCAAGTTCGAGAAGAGGCCTCCGAGGAAGGAGTGGGAATCTGAGATACTCATCAGGTTCCCGGGGTTGACCAAGCGATTCAAGACATTCACTCTCAAGGTGAGCGAAGGCCAGATAAGGAAGGGCGAGGTCGTGGGAGCCGTTGGGCCCAACGCCACGGGCAAGACCACGTTCGTCAAGATGCTTGCGGGCGAAATCGAGCCAACCTCGGGCGAGGTCGGCGGTGAGGCCACCATCAGCTACAAGCCACAGTACATCAAGCCAGAGTTCGACGGGACCGTCCGGGAGATGCTGTCGACGAACATCGGGAGAGATTTCGAGTCGGGGTTCTTCCAGGCGGAGATAGCGCATCCGCTCAGCCTGAAGCATCTGATAGAGAAGGACGTCAACACGCTCTCTGGCGGCGAACTCCAGAGGGTCTCGATAGCGGAGTGCCTGGGCAAGACGGCGGACATCTATCTCATAGACGAGCCTTCGGCGTATCTCGATTCCAACCAGAGGATGGTCGCTTCGAAGACCATCAGGCGCGCGATAGAGAAGATCGGCAAATCGGCGGTCGTGGTGGACCACGATGTCTACATGATCGACCTCATCTCCGATTCGCTCATGGTCTTCAGCGGGGAGCCTTCGGTCCGAGGCACCGCCGAGGGACCGATGGGGATGAGGGATGGCATGAACAAGTTCCTCGAAGCGGTCCATATCACATTCAGGAGGGACCAGGACTCCGGTCGGCCCAGAATCAACAAGAAGGACTCGAGGTTGGACCGGGAACAGAAAGCGAGAGGCGAGTACTACTACGCCTGAGGCTCATCGCTCTTCGAGTTTCGCTTCCTGACCGCATGGACGTACCAGATGATGAGCGCCACCGCGCCGACCACGACTAATATGTCCATGCCCCGAAAGACGGAGCCGATCTCCTCCCAGTTGGGCCCGAGCCAGAACCCGACATATGCGAGCAGGGCGGTCCAAGGCAGCGACCCGACGAAGCTGTAGAGCACGAAGGGCTTGAACTTCATCTTCGAGATGCCTGCGGGGAGCGATATGACCGTTCGGATGATCGGCAGCAGCCTGGCTATGAATGTGGCCTTACCCCCGTATCGGGCGAACCATCTCTCCGCTTGAACGAGATGCCTCTCCGAGAGCAGCACGTACTTCCCGTATCGGAGTATCAGCGGCCTTCCCGCGTAGTAGCCGACCGCATAGGCGGCTATCGAACCCAGGGTACACCCGATGGTCCCCGCCAATATGACTCCCGGAAGGCTCATGACCCCCTGCTCCCAGACCAGAAATCCGGCAAAAGGCATCACGATCTCGCTCGGCACGGGCAAGGTCGCGCTCTCTAGCGCCATGAGCAGTATTATGCCCATGTATCCGTACTGGGAAATCCAGTCAAGTATCAGGTTTGTGCCGAACTCGATCAGGCCTACCATTGGACATTCGGTAACATCGGGTCGGGTAAAAACCCTTGCGTGACGCGTTCGAATGACTGGCTCGGCGTTGACGACCGGAAGCGTTTTTGTATCGACAAGTGTTTCGAGAACCGATGAGGCCAGCCGACATCCTCCAAAGCTACGCCATCGTGATGACGGTGGGCCTTGTCCTGGGTCTTCTTGCTGGAGGATTCCCCGTCCTCACCAAGGAGATCTCGATGGCCTCACTGGCAGTCCTGATGACGCTCTCCCTGTCGACCGTCAGGATAGGTGACACGCGGGTCAAGGAGCATGTCCGCCATTCGGTCTTGTCCCTTCTGTTGAACTACGGGGCGCTCAGCCTCCTGATACTCGCCATGGGGATGGCTTTCTCCAAGGAGCTCTGGCCTGGATGGGTCCTGATGGCCGCCGCGCCCTCAGCGATATCCATCGTACCGTTCACCTCTGTCTTCGGAGGCAAGACGACTAAGGCCCTATTCTCGACGGCCGTGAACTACGTCGCGGCGCTTGCCCTCATGCCGGTGATGACGGTCCTGCTTATAGGTTCCGCTGTCGACGTATCGAGCCTAGTGGTGTCGCTGCTGATACTGATCGTCCTCCCCATGCTCGCCTCCAGGGCGGTAGCCAAGATACGGATGGGGAAGAGGACGAACACGGCGCTCATCAACCTGTCCTTCGCAGTGCTCATATTCGCGGTGGCCGGCGCCAACAGGAGCGCCTTCCTTGGCGATCCCTTGATCATACTGGCCATCTCAGCGGCCGCCATGATGCGCACGTTCGGGATCGGGCTTGGGACCGAGCTCGTGCTCAGAAGGGCAGCCATGCCCAAGTCGGAGAGGACCGCCTACGTCCTATTCGCCAGCTACAAGAACCTGGGCCTCACGGCGACAATGGCCATCGCTTTGTTCCTGCCGATCGTGGCGGTTCCTGCGACCATATGCATCGTGTTCGAAGTCGTCTGGGCGATCTTCCTCACAAAATACTACCAAGGCGTCTCCGAATGGCCGAGCCGTAACCCGCCAGCTGTGACCCCATTATCTTGACGAACTGCCGGAAGTCGCCGTCCGGCTCAGCCTCGCTCCAATTCCTGTACAGGATGAAGACTATACCGATGCAGCTCGACGTCACCACTGCGGCTTCGATCGGAGTGGACCATGAGAGGGTAGCATTTTGGATGTAGTCCAATTCCAAGTGCATGGCCCAGAACAAGACGGGTAGGAAGTACCTCCATCCGACTGATAGAGGGACGACCACGAACGCCCCCACCGGATAGTGCAGCAGCGATTTCCAGGGGAGTCCCGAGCCATCATCCCACGAACGTCGCAACAAGGCCGCCCCTCCGTTGTGCGAGACGTATCTGGGAGCTCCAAAAAGATGGTCGGCATCGATCATCACTCCGAACATAAGTGCAACGAACCATTCGTCCCGGTTCAGATTGAGGATCAAGCAAAGCAAGAGCGTGACCGCGAGGTGCGTGGTGGTTAGCATTTGCAGGTAGAGTACGCAATGTGGGATATCTCTCAGTTTCGCCCCTGGAATCAGGGACGACCTGTCAAAGGGCTTGATTATTAATTGACGGGGGCGGAGTGGCCCCGATTATTAAGATTGGCGGCGATTTTATTAAGACGGCCATTGTTCGAAGACCAGGTAACGAATGGCACACGTACATCTGGAGGACGGGTCCCTAACCTTGTTCTGGGTCCTAGTCTGGTCCGGAGTGGCTGCGGGCCTCGTCTCCATTGCGTTGTACCGGCAGGGCCGAGGCCAGATTTCGACCCGCAAGCTAGCGATAGCGTCGATGTGCGTGGCTGTCGGGTTCGCCGCTTTCCAGATAGAGATCCCCGTTTTCGGCGGGGTCCATCTCAACCTCACGCCTTTGATGGGGATACTCGTTGGCCCAGCGTTGGGGAGCCTTTGCGTCCTGACCATAAACGTGTTCAGTGCGGCCATAGGACACGGCGGATGGAGCATGATTGGGGCGAACACATTGGTGAACATGGTCGAGGTCTTCCTCGGCTTCTACGCATACCGTTTCCTGAGAAGATACGTCAAGGTGGAGAGGTTCTACTCTGGCTTCGGAGCGGCTGCGATCGCGCTCACGGTCAGCGCACTGGTCGCGGTCGCCATCGTGTCCATTTCAGAGATCCAGGGTTCGACTCAGACGAGGGCACAGACCATGGCAAACATGCTCGTTCTTGCCATCGCGAACATCGTCATGGGACTGTTCGAGGGGGTCGTGACGGGCTACATCATCTCCTTCCTGGGCAAGGTGAGGCCCGACCTCATCGGAGAGTCCGCACCGGCGAGGATAGAAGGCCTTGAGGATCGGAAGGAGGTCGCAGCGGATGTCTAGGAAGTCGTACTCGAGACACATCCCCGACTTCCGCCTTGTGACGCACTATGCCGAGAGCCGAAGGAGCCTGATACATCGCATGAATCCTTGGACGAAGGCGGTCCTTCTCGTCTTCGTGATCCTCTTCGTCATCATCGTCCAGGACCCATATCTTCTGGCGATCCTACTGGTGGCGACCGTCGCGTTCTATGCAGCCGCACGACTGCCGCTCACGCTGCTACTAGGATGGTACACACTCCCGGTGTTCTTCGTCCTGACGCTCGCCGTCCTGTTCATGTTCTCAGAACCGGGACGACAGCTCGCGAGCTTCACGCTTCTCGGGACGCGGATCGCTTTGACGGAGAATGGGATACTCCTCGTGGTCAACCTCCTCATGAGGGCACTCGCCGCCGTGACCTTCTCCCTCGCGTTCTTCATGACGACCCGATACACGAACATCGCAGTGATCGCCTCGAAGAGCCTCCCGAAGCCGCTGGACAACATCTTCCTCCTGTCCTACCGGTTCACGTTCGAGACATCGGATGAGGTCGCCGATGTCCTGGACGCCATGCGCTCCAGGAGCGGCGGACTCGTCAAGGGGGTCTCGAGGCAGACCAAGATGTTCGCTGGCATCATCGGGCTAGCGTTCGTGCATGCGTTCGAGCGGGCAGAGCGCATAGCCAAGGCAATGGAGGCGAGGGGGTTCACCGGCACCTTCCCGATGACCGAGAAGATACCAAGGATGAGCTACGGCGACTTTGCGTTGATCGGACTCGTCGCGCTGGCCCTCGCGATCGTCGCGTATTCACGATACTTCAACAACCTGATAGGATGGTGATGTGAGATGGAATCAGATATCCACCACTTGGCCGGTGCCGAAAGAGAAGATGCGATCGTGCATGTGGACTGCGTCAGCCACAGATACCCCGACGGGACGGAGGGGATACACAACATGTGCTTCAGCGTCTACCCGAAGGGGATAGTCACCCTCTGCGGTCCGAACGGAGCGGGCAAGTCCACCCTCATAGAGCACATCAACGGCCTCATGATGCCCGACAAAGGCAGGATCAGGGTATTCGGGATGGACATAGACAAGAAGAACGTGTCCGCGATCCGCAAGCTGGTCGGGCTGGTCTTCCAGGATGCGGATTCCCAGCTCTTCTCCCCCACCGTCATGGACGACGTGATGTTCGGCCCCCTCAACCTGGGCCTGAGTGTCGAAGAGGCTCGGAAGAGGGCCGAGTGGGCTCTGGATGTGGTCGGAATGAAGGAGACGAACAAGATCCCTCACTACCTGAGCGGAGGGCAGAAGAGGCTCGTGGCAATCGCGGGGATCTTGGCCATGAAGCCACAAATCCTGGTCGTCGACGAACCGACGGGCGACCTGGACCCGTCGAACGCGAAGAGGATAGAGGACATCCTTCGATCCCTAAGGGACGAACACGGGATCAGCGTCGTCATAGCTCTTCACGACATGGACATGGCCGCGAGGTTGGCGGACCGAGTCTGCATCGTCAGAGGTGGATCGGTGATAGCGGAGGGGAAGCCTGAGGACATACTCTACGACGAGAAGCTCTTGCAGTCGGCGGGACTCGAGATGCCCATGGTCGCGAAGCTTTTCACTGACCTTGGATTAGAATCGAAGGGGGTCAAGCGGCCGCTCTCGCTCGAACAGCTAACACCATTGATCAAGAAATGATTGAAGAGGCACATGGAGGTGTCCGAGGCAGCCCGGGTCACGGCCTGCTGTCTTTCGGAGTGCCTTCTTCCACGCCATCGGTCTCCTCGAACTCCTCTTCTGAATCATCTGCTGGATCTTCCTTTCCGCCATCGCCCTTGCTATTCCTCATGACGATGAACAGAACGATGAGCAGAGCAGCAACCGCTGCCGCCGCTCCACCTGAATAGATCAGGCTTGATATGTCTGCCTTCTCGGCGGCCACCTTGATGACGACCTGATCTGTACTGTAGTTGCTAGCCTCGTCGGTTACGTTGAGGATGACGTTGTACTCCCCGACCGTCTCGAACGTGAAACTTGGCTGCGCGCCATAGATCTTCGTGTCCACTCCATCGTAGATGAAAGACCATGTGTAGTTCGTAATGTTGCCCCCGGTGTCCGCCGAGAGCGACGCATTGAATCTGACCTTCTCTCCGACCGAGACTTTCTGATCGAGGCCCGCATTGGCTGTCGGCTTGATGGTATCGCTGATGGCGGTCGCGCTCCCCGTGACCCGAGCGTTGTCAATGTATGAGTCCGAATGCCCTGGGATCATGACCAGCACCCCCATGAGCAGTGATACGCACAATCCCATTGCCATCATGGTCCTCATCGGACGGACTCTACCATTCATGAAGAGTTTCTCCACTGCGAGCGCTTCCGGCGGACACCCTAACTGAAGAAAGGGCCTCTTCGCCGCACTTCGATATAATACGGATAACCATGATATTTAAGTGTGTCTAGAAAGGGATCGTCTGGGAGGATCGACGAATCCATCGAGTTCTTGACCGAGCAGTCCTATCTCGACGCTTCTCCGATTCGGGAGCATATTAAACCGAATCAGGCACGATGAATCCGTCGGCGAGACTATGCCCCGAAGCGGTGTTGGAATGGAAGCATCGAGGAGCGCTCACAAGGAGATAGGATGGAAGGAGTGGTCGACGGAGGCTTTCGATGAGGCGACGAAGAGCGACAAGCTCGTCCTGCTCGATCTCTTCGCCCCTTGGTGCCACTGGTGCCATGTCATGGACAAGACCACATACTCCGACCCCGATATCATCAGAACGATCAACGAGAAGTTCGTACCCGTCCGGGTGGACATCGATAGAAGGCCCGACATATCCGAGAGGTACAATAGGGGAGGGTTCCCGACGACCGCCTTCCTGTCTGACCGGGGGGAGTCGATCTGGGGGCGGACCTACGTCCCCCCCGACGACATGAAGAGGATAATGACATCCATCCTTGCCTCGAAAGCGTCGGGGGAGGTCGATCAGGCTCTCGAGAGGGAGAGGATGCAGTTCCTCGATGTCTCGAAGGCCCTTGAGAGAAAGGAGTCTGCGGATCCGATCTTCGTCGACGCGGTCTTCGAGGACATCTTCTCGACCTACGATGTCCAATGGGGGGGCTTCGGGGGCAATCAGAAATTCCCCCATCCGGACGTCATCGACCTTCTACTGTACAAGTACATGGAGGACCAGGACAGGGAACTCTCAGACGCCGTTGCATCCACGCTCGACCACATGACCGCCGGTCTTTTCGACAAGGTCGAGGGCGGCGTGTTCCGATACTCCGTCACCAGAGACTGGAGGGAACCGCACTTCGAGAAGATGCTCGAGGCCAACCTTGGATTCCTGCGCAACCTCGTCCATGCCCACCAGGTGTTGGGACAGGAGCGCTTCGCCGACACTGCGAAGGGGGTTGCGAAATACCTCCTCGGTGTGCTGAGGGACCACGAGACCGGGGGCTTCTTCAGCAGTCAAGATGCGGACGAGGACTACTACAGGTTGCCGGCAGCTGAACGGGGTCGCAGCACCCCTCCTAAGGTCGTAAGCGACATCTATTCCGGATGGAACTGTGAGGCGGTCTCGACGTTCATCGAAGCAGGCGTCCTTCTCGGGGAGGGAAGCTGGGTAGACGCAGGCAAGGCCGCCTGGAAATGCTCGATCGATCATCACTGGAACCCTGGCCTGGCGATGGTCAGACACAGGAAAGGGGAGGAACTATACCTTTTCGAGGACCAGGTCTCGTTCTTCGGGGCCCTCATGTCGATGATCGAGCTCACGCCCGCGGACGATATCGCAGAGATGCTCGAGATGGGCGAAGCGATCATCGGTGGGGTGAACAAGGCGTTCGTGCATCCCGATGGAGGCTACGGGGATGTGATGATCAGGAAGGATGCCGTCGGCGAGCTCGTCGAACCTCGGAGGTCGATCGTCTCGAACTCCAGATGGGCCAGGTCATCGGCTCTCTTCGGGGTCATCACCTTCAAACCCGAGCGCACGGACGCGACACGCGACATCCTCATGTCCTTCCATCCCAAGCAGGTCCAGGCCAATGGCCTGTTCGCCGCCCCATACGTCCTCGCCTGGTGGACTCTCGAAAGAGGGACTCAGCTGGTGGAAATCCATGGCGCGAAGGACAAGGACATGACAAGCGTCCCTCTATGGACGGAGGCGAAGAGAGCCATGAACCTGGGGACCATGGTGATGAGCGCGCGGCAGGTCGGGCCAGAGATTCCCAGGCCATCCAAGCCCTTTGCGGTCGTATGCAGAAGCACGGGCTGTTCCAAGGAGATAGACGACCCACGAACGCTTTTCTCGAAGCTCAGGGAACCCCGCGCAGGTCAAGTCTAAATAGTCGCGGATTTCATAACATGGTAGGGCTTGGCTATGGCTGGCAAACCGAAGTTGATTCCGAGGAAGTTCCTATCAAGCGACGAACTGGTGGTCTTCGAGACGCGACCGAGCGCGTGGCTGCATATGAAGGCTGCCGTTCTGGGCATAGCCGTCTTCTTCGTGGGCGTGATCCTATACTTCTGGAACAAGATTTCGAGCGCTCCTTCGATACCTTACCTGAGTGACGCGATGAAGAACGCCGATTACGGCACATATGTTCAGTGGGCCTTCTTGGCGATCGCTGGCCTATCACTGATCTACGTCATGGGCAAGTACCTTAAGTGGAGCAGCACGGTGTACGCAGCCACGGACGAGAGGATCATCACGCAGAAGGGGATACTCAACAAGACCTACGAGGACATCCCGCTCAAGATGATAACCAACATCGACCTCTCGCAGTCGCTCGGGAAGAGAGCTATGGGTTACGGGACGATGGTGTTCTCCACCCAAGGCATGGGCGGGAGAAAGGCTGACGTGGTGTGGGATGCAGTGCCGAACCCGATGAGCGTGCGGAGGAAGCTCCAGGAAGCCATGGATTCGAGAGTCAGGCCAGAGCAGTGATCGTCGCGATCCTCAGCTCGGCCCCGACTTCTCCGAGCGTCGATACCCTGAACCGTTCGGGAAAGAGAGATAACGGAAGCTAGCGTTCTGGAAGCCGCGGTGAACCGAATGGGTGTCGCGGATGTTCTGAAGGAAGGTCCTGGAAAGGCTTTCATGCTATGCAACGAGGCGATCGTCAGAGGGGCCCTGGAAGCGGATGTCAAGATAGTATCCGCATATCCGGGTTCCCCGACGACGGAGATTCTAGACACATTCTCTGAGATCTCTCCGAAGTTCGACTACAGGATGGAGATATCGACGAACGAGAAGGTGGCGATCGAGACCTGTGCAGGGGCTTCCATGGTCGGCATGAGGTCGATGACGAGCATGAAGAGCGTCGGGATGAACGTAGCTTCCGACTCATTCTTCTCTCTATCATATACAGGAGTGAAGGGCGGGATGGTCATCGTCATGGCCGATGATCCACAAGCCCACTCCTCCCAGACCGAGCAGGACGGGCGACCCTTCGGGCCGAACTCCTACACTCCGATGCTCGAGCCATCCGACCCCGAAGAGGCGAAGAGGATGGTCAGGGCGGCGTTCGCGCTCTCGGAGAAATACGGGGTGCCCGTGCTATTGCGGACCACGACGAGGGTGAATCACCAGAGCGGGATCGTGAGCCTGGAGAAGATGGATCGGAAGCCGTTCGCGAAGTTGGCATGGGACCATCCGCCGGGCAGGTTCGTCACAGTCGCCGAATCCGCCCGCAACTTCAAGCATGCGCTCCTCGAGAGGACCAAGAAGATCGAGGAAGAGTTCGAGGCCTCCGAATTCAACCGAATCGTAGATGCTGGATCGGACGTCGGCATCATCGCCAGTGGCGCGGGATACAACTATGCGGTCGATGCCGCGAAGATCCTCGGGATCAAACCCTCCATCCTGAAGCTCGGCACGACATACCCCCTCCCGAAGGAGCTCATAGCCGGGTTCCTGAAGAAGCTCAAGACGGTCATAATCGTCGAGGAGCTCTCTCCTTACCTTGAACTATATGTGACCGCGATAGCGAAGGATGCGAATCCCGCAGTCAAGATATACGGCAAATGGTCCGGGCACTTCAGCGAGGCACTGGAGTACAACCCGAACCTGGTCGTGGAAGGCCTCGCGAAAGCCCTAGGGCTCAAGATGCCGGTGGAGTACGGGGCGATCCTGGCGAAGGCGAAGGAGCTCAAGGCCGGACTTCCTGACCGGTGGCCCACGTTCTGTCCCGGCTGTCCTCACAGGGCGACCTTGCACGCGCTGCTCGACGCCACGCGCGGCATGAAGCACATCCTATCGACAGACATCGGCTGCTATTCGATGAGCTTCCTCGACCCACTCAGGTACGGGGACTCGCTCCTCAGCATGGGAGCCTGCCTCGGCGTGGCCGCGGGCATGCAGTACGCGGCCCAGGAGAAGGTCATCGCGATGATCGGGGATTCGACCTTCTGGCATGCAGGCATGCCCGGCCTGGTGAACGCGATCCATCACGGGGACGACCTCACGCTGGTGATACTTGACAACGAGGTCACGGCCATGACAGGCCAGCAGCCAAATCCCGGCAGGGACTACAACGCCGGAGGACGGGCGGCGAAGCCCCTTGTCCTGGAGGAGGTCATCAAGGCAATGGGCATCACGGACATCACGATCGTCGACCCTTACCAGGTCAAGGCCGCAGTCAACCCGATGAGAGAGGCGCTCACGAGGAAGGGCCCGAACATCATCATATCGAGGAGGGCGTGCGCGCTGTATGCCGACCGGAACAAGCGCAAGCGGGGCGAGGTCATAGACACGAACAAGGTCGATCCAGAGGTCTGCAAGAGACCCTACAGCTGCGTCAAGAGCTTCTACTGTCCGGCGATATCCATAGACGACGGAGACCGGAAGGCGATCATCACCAAGGAGCTGTGCGACAGGTGCGATGTATGCGCGAAGCTGTGCCCCTACGGTTCCATCAAGAGGAGGGAGGGTGAGTAGACATGTCACAGAAGGAGTTCAGCGTATACATGTCCGGAGTCGGAGGCCAGGGGCTCGTCCTGCTATCGAACATCATTGGCGCAGCCTGTGCCGCATCCGGCATACGAGCGCTCACGGGTGAGCAGCACGGGCTGTCCCAACGGTCGGGGTCGATAAACGTCCACATGCGGATCGGGGAGGGCATGGCGTCGCCCCTGATACCTATAGGCGGGGCGGATGCTCAGCTCGCGCTCGAGGCCCTGGAGGCCCTGAGGTACGTGGAGTACCTCAAGCCAGGCGGGGTCGTGATGATGAACTCGCGGATCCAGCACCCGGTCGTGGAGACAGCAGCTCACGTGAAGGACAAGACGGCGAAGTACATGTCCGCCGAGGTGGTCAAGGAAAGGATGTCCCAGGTGACTGACAAGATCGCACTGATCGACGCGCTCTCGATAGCGAACCAGGCAGGCAATCCGTTGACGGAGAACATGGTGATGCTCGGAGCGATCAGCACCCTCGAGGCGTTCCCGGTCCCGGAGGAGGCACTGAAGCAGTCAGTCAGGGACCATGTGCCATCGAAGGCGGTCGACGTGAACCTGAAGGCGTTCGACATGGGGAGAAAGGTCGCGTACGACCTCCTCTGCAACATTGTTAAATGCAGGCAGTGATTCGGAGCTGATAGCATGAAGAAGGCCAGGTTCGTTCGAGTCGATGTCTTCGCGAAGAAGCCTTTTGGCGGGAACCCGCTCGCCGTGTTCCCAGAGGCCGAGGGCCTGACACCTCGCGAGATGCAGCTCCTCGCGAAGGAGATGAACCTGTCAGAGACGACCTTCGTCGTACCGGCGTCAAAGGGTTCGGGAGCGGACTTCAGGGTCAGGATATTCGTGCCGGACAAGGAGATACCCTATGCCGGTCACCCGACGCTGGGCACGTTCTACGTGCTCGCGAGGGAAGGCAGGATCAAGCTCACGGGGCCGCTCACGACCGTCAAGATGGAATCGCTGGCGGGCGTCCTGCCTGTGGAGATCCACTCCGCAGGCGGCAAGATAACGAAGGTGGTCACGGTACAGAAAAAGCCCGAGTTCGGCAGGATATACCGGGATGCTGAAGCCGAGTTATTGGCCGAGGCACTCACGCTTGATAAATCGGATGTTCATCCCAAAGCCCCGCCACAGCTCGTCTCCACGGGGCTTCCATGGGTCATCATGCCATTAAAGAACCGCAAGGCGGTGGAAAGAGCTTCTGGCAACGCCTCGTTATTCGCCGAAGCGAGCAAGATGATGCCGAAGGACGTCGCGGACATCTACGTGACCTGCCTCGACCCGGTCGACAGATCATCCACCACCCATTCGCGCGGGCTCTGCCTGGTGAACAGGAACATCGTCGAGGACCCAGCGACAGGTAGCGCGAGCGGATGTCTCGGATCCTACCTGGTCCATTGGAAACTTGTGCCGATCGAGAGGGTCACCAGGATCACGAACGAGCAGGGCTACGAGATCGGAAGGCCGAGCAAGATCGACATAAAGGTGGGCACTTCTAGGAAGGGCGACATAGAATCCGTGCGTGTAGGCGGGCCGGTCGTCCACATGATGGACGGCGTGTCGTATCTCTGACTCAGTCCACGGTAGGCAGGTCGATTTTGAAGACCGCGCCCTTCGCGTAGTCCCCGTTGACCCTGTCCTCCACCCACACTTTCCCGCTGTACCTCCTGGTAAGCGTACTGACTATGTGCAGCCCCATGCCCTCACCCTTCCTCCTCGGGGCCTTGGAGAACCTGTCGAATATCACGCCCTTCACCTCGTCCGGGATGCCCCTTCCGTGGTCGGCGATCGAGACCCTCCAGTAGCGCCCGTCATCTCTGACGGACTTCTCCACCGTCACCTCGATCTCCAGAGGGTCGTGAAGGTCATACTTCACGGCGTTGGTGAACAGGTTCGTGAAGAGTTCCCAGATGAGGTCGTCCGCCATCGTGTAGAACGGTTGTCCCTCGATCACGTTCTTGAAGACGATCTTGCGGTTGGGATAGTACTGCGACAAGCTCTTCTCGCAATGGACCAGCACCGATCCGAGGTCCGTCCTTTTCAGATCCGTCTCGCCGAAGGTCACCCTCGAAATGGTCCTGACATTGCTCGCGAGCCAGCTCGTGTTCATGACCTGCTCGGCTATCTTGCCGATCAGCGAGAATATCTCGGGCTTGTCGGTTTTCAACTTGAGCAGGTCGAGGTATCCGAGGATGGCTTGATTGAAGTTCTTTATGTCGTGCGAGAGCACGTCCGTGTAGAGCTCCGCGTCCTTCCTGCTGTCTATGTGCTCTTGGAACATGCGGGCGTTCTCGATGGCTATCCCCGCCAGGCTCGCGAATATCTCAATGACCTCAATCGTTTCGGAGTCCGGGACCCTGTCGTCCCTGGGCTTGAGCGTCTCAAGGAAGGCGATCGGCTTCCCGGACCTATCCCATATGAATGTATCCATCCAATCGAGTTCGTGCCAATGTCCCTTGCCACTCCTCGGGCGGTGGATGAGTTCCGGATCAGGATAGTATGCCATCTCATCCTTGGTGGGTGCGAGAAGCTGCCCTTCCACGGGAACGTAGTAGGTCATCCGGCCGAGCTTCTTACGCCACTTGACTTTTGAGTTGCCGCCCACGAACTTCTCGGGGTTCTGGACGGCGTCACTCTCTTGGGCCGAATAGTCAAGGGCTTTGATCGCTTCTGCCGCCTTGCTCGAGTATCCGTAGACGGCCTCGATCCTGTAGATCCCCAACCCCTCGTGCCTTATCCCTATGACCATCCTCTTGATGCCCATCAGGCGAGCGAGGGTCTTCAGCAGGTCGTCCAGCATCTGATCCAGGTCGCGGACATACATGATGTTGGATGCCAGGTCCAATATCCGAGAGAGTTGTTCCGTTCTCTGGCTTATCGAACGCAATGCCTGCTCCCTCTCCGTCGACAGGCGCGCGTTCTCTATGGCTATCTCCGCCAAGGATGTCAGTATCTCGATCGTCTCGATCGTATCTTCATCGGGAAGCTTGTTGTCCTTCGGGTCCGATGGATATATCACCCCGACGATCCGACCGGTGGAGTCGTGCAGCGCGAAGGCAAGGCAGTCATATGGGTTCCACTCATCGCTCTTTCTGGGGCCGATGGGTCCCTTGATCCGGGGCTGGGCATAGTGGGCCATTTGTCCAGATGTGATCTCCTCCGCCGGCGTCAAGTAGGCCGACTTGCCTATCCGTCTGCTCTCCTGAAGATCCTCGAGAACGACCGAGGTGGGGATATGTCGGGACTGCGTGTCGCGGGCTACCTCTTCGCTGTATCCCAACAGCGCCATCCACGTGAACGCCCCCACGGCTTCGTCATAGATGACGAGACTGACCTTGCCGAATCCGAAGAGAGATGAGACGGACGCGAGTATCATGTCCGATAGCTTCCTGATGTCTCTCTCGGAAACGATGGAAGAGGCGATGTTGAGCACGTCCTCGAGCAACATCGTCTTCTGTGTGGCCTTCAGAGGAGCAGAGATGGCTCGGAGCTTCCGCCTCTCGGATTCGATCGCGAGCCCGGCGATATCCGCGAACAGCCCGATGGCCTCCACTTGTTCGTTCTTCAACAGCTTCTCGTCAAAGGAATAACCGATGTCCATTACTGCCAGGAGCTCGTCCGAGGCGCCCCTGATGGTGAACCTGTAGAAATCGGAAGAGAGGAACTGGTCGGGAGCCTTTCTCTGTTCGAGGGCGCGCTCGGGATGCCGGTAATATGCGGGATGGTCAATGTTTGGTTCTTTCCTAGTCCACTTGATCCATTCCTCCGCGCTGATGAAGTAGCCGTTGCGGGAGACCTTGAATTCGTCGGATATCAGCTTTGCGGGAAGGTCCTTGGGGTAGAACTGCGAAGAGAGCGTAGCAGCGATCGTCTCGGCCTTTTCTCTCGGGAACCCATATGTGGCGAACTGAAAGACCGGTTTGACCTCATCCACCGTTACCTCGAAAACGATGTTCGTGACGTGGAACAGCTCCGAAATGCTCGTGAGTATCTCGTCGATCACGCCGCCTATGGGCTTCCCGGCGGAGATCGATCTCGTCACCTCGCTCAGCCTCTCAGTGACCTCGCTATCGAGCGCAAGTCGCGAGGGATCGGCGCCGGGTTTGACCGGCCGTTCGGGAATGACGACAACTGCGGCGGAGGGTGGGGGCATAAGGAGGTTCACCGCATGCCAGGGTGATGCAGGATGTTATGGATATGACAGCTATATAATACGACATCGCATGGATTCCAAGTAAGACTGCGGTGACCATGATCCACAGTTGAGTCGCCTCGCGCCAGCACCGAGACAAAGGCGATGTCCACCTGCTTGTACAAGCTAAGAAGATTCTTCACAACGCTTAATATCAGGCTAGTGTTAGCGCGTACGAGAAAGGTGGCTGAGAATGGCAAACTTGAAGGATATCCTCGCGACAGCTATCGAGTTCGAGCATTTCGGTGTCGAGTACTATGCCAAGTTCAGGGACTTGGTCTCAGACGACAAAGCGAAGCCTTTGATGAAGAGCCTCTCCGAGGACGAGAAGGAGCATGCCAGCATATTGGAGAGAGAACTCAAGGCCGCAGGCGGGAAGCCAAGGGCGCCCTCGAAGGAGATGCTGGAGAAGGGCCTCGCCGAGATCTTCCCCGAGCGCATGAGGAAGAACGCGATAGCCA
>Ga0315281_10006767_pt1 | contig 16245 bp, 12 predicted proteins | sample YL17G07_0_MG_FD_204540 | JGI IMG/M metagenome (GOLD analysis project Ga0315281, IMG submission 204540) | Sediment microbial communities from Yellowstone Lake, YNP, Wyoming, USA - YL17G07_0 | ecosystem: Environmental > Aquatic > Freshwater > Lake > Sediment | place: USA: Wyoming | collected... | reverse complement strand
CCTCTGAGGTCACAAAGAACGTAGGAAAAGTAAATACCTGAGGAGCTAGAGGTTGGAGAATAGAAGCAAAAATCCAACTTCTAGCTTTCAGTGCTTATGCGTTTTTCGGCGTGGGTTAATCTATCGTGGCGGTTTAGGTTTGTCCTGCATTCTAAAAGTTGATTGAATAACACATAGTGTGAACTTTTTTCAGTTACGGCCATACAGCGTTATGTTATCACAACAAGAACTAATCGCACTATTATCTGACTTAGAGTCCGACCGAGTAGAAAGAACCGTATCGGAAAATGATACCGATAAATTCTCAGAAGCCATTTGTGCTTTTTGTAATGATTTTCCTAATCACAAATTACCGGGCTATTTAATCATTGGCGCTGAAAACAAAACAGGAAAAGTATCAAGACTCATTGTTTCAGATAAATTACTCAAAGATCTAGCTGCTATTCGTAATAATGGACAAATTTTGCCCCAGCCGTCTATCACGGTACAAAAGTATAAAGTCCCGGAAGGCGAGTTGGCTGTCGTGGAAGTGTTTCCCGGTTTGTTTCCCCCAGTACGTTACAAAGGCAAGGTTTGGATTCGCACCGGGCCAAGCAGGGCTATTGCCAACGAAGCGGAGGAACTGCGCTTAAGCGAAAAACGAGCGGCTAACGTTAAAACTTTTGATATCTCGCCGGCCGCTAGTAGTACACTATTAGATATTAATATAGAATTATTTAAACTGACTTATTTGCCTAATGCCATTGATTCTGAAATATTAGCTGCCAATAATCGTGATATAAAACAGCAATTAGCTTCTTTGCGGTTATATGATTTGACGTACGACTGCCTTACCTACGCAGGTATTTTGATTCTGGGTGATAATCCTAAGTTTTACATGCCTGGCGCTTACGTGCAATATGTGCAGTATTCCGGGGAGTCTATGGATAGTGAAGTCATAAATGAGAAAGCATTTTCAGGTGATTTGCTTTCTACGATGCGCCAATTGGATTTATTCGTTGAAAATAATATTGAACACCGTCCTGTTAAGGTTTCCCCTTTGAAAGAAGTGATAGTAAAGACGTATCCATTTAAGGCTATTAGAGAACTATTGAATAATGCCGTTATGCACCGTAACTATGAATCGAATGCGCCGGTAAAATTCTATGAATTTAGTGACCGAATCGAGATTTCTAATCCAGGTGGTTTGTATGGTTCTGCAAGACCGGACAATTTCCCCAGTCAAAACGACTATCGCAATCCTATTGTAGCCGAAGCGCTTAAAATTATGGGGTACGTGAACAAGTTCAATCGTGGCATAGCCACTGCGCAGGCGGAATTAAAGTCAAACGGTAATCCGCCCGCCAAGTTTATCTATGATTTGCCTTTACACTTTATTGTAACTATTTACAGAAAAACACTATGAAAATAATTACCTTTTTTAACAACAAAGGGGGTGTAGGCAAAACAACCACTGTCTATCATATTGCTTGGATGTTAAAAGAACTCGGACACAAAGTCTTAGCCGTTGATTTAGACCCGCAGTGTAATCTTTCTTCTATTTTTTTGCCGGCGGAGAGAATGGAAGAGATCGTTTTGGAAGAACAAAAAGTTACCATACTTGATGCAATCGTCCCGGTAAGCGAAGGCGAACCTTATCTTCCCGTACATATTGAAAAAATAGCTGGAAATTTATCGCTATTAATTGGAAATTTATCGCTTTCGGCATTTGAAGACAAATTAAGTGATACTTGGACAAAATGTCTTGAAGGCGATCCGTATGGATTTAAAGTTACTTCAGTATTTAAGACGCTCACAGAAGACGCCGCTAAAAGGTGTAACGCAGATTATGTGTTGATAGATGTTGGACCTAATTTAGGTGCTATTAATCGCGCAGTCCTTATCTCTAGTGAATTTGTAGTATTACCGGTTGCTGCTGATTTGTTTTCACTACAGGGAATTAAAAACCTGGGAAAAACACTTCATGATTGGAGTAATCAATGGTCAAAACGCAAATCAGAGTACACGAAGGATAATAAAGACCTTATTCCTCGCGGAATAATGAAACCCATTGGGTACTTGATTATGCAATATACTGATCGCTCAAGCAGACCGGTTAAATCTTATATTAAATGGGCAAAAAGAATACCGCAGGTTTATTTGCAGCACGTACTGAAGACAGAAAATAGCGATATGTCTGTTTCAATAGAAACGGATAGCAATTGTTTAGGTATGTTAAAGCATTATCACAGCCTTGCGCCGATGTCTATGGAAGCAAAGAAACCTATTTTTTTACTAAAACCGGCCGATGGAGCAATTGGGGCGCATTTTCATGCAGTCAAAAAATGCTATGATGATTTTAAATCGTTAACAAAAAAAATATTAGATAAAGTCAACTGTCAGATTTTGTAAATTCAGGCTTCAATGTCTGAAGCATTATTGGGAGACGAGAAAATTTCAAAAATTAAAGGAATTTATTAATAGATTTTAGTGTGTGATATAGTTTATTTAGAAAAAAGGAGAGTTCATGAAGCATGATGTAAAGGATATTGGTCTTGCACCAGGTGGTAAAAAACGTATTGAATGGGCCAGTAATGATATGCCGGTATTGGCGCAGGTGAAGGAGCGCTTTGAAAAGGAAAAACCGCTGAAAGGGTCGAGGATGTCCGCTTGCCTCCATGTGACGGCAGAGACGGCTAATCTGGTAAGGACGCTCAAGGCGGGCGGCGCTGACGTGGTGCTGTGCGCGTCGAATCCCTTGTCAACCCAGGACGATGTAGCCGCATCCCTTGTTAAAGACTATGGCATCCCTGTATTCGCTATCAAAGGCGAGGATAACAAAACCTATTATCAGCACCTTATCGCGGCGCTGGACCACAAGCCGACCATTACGATGGACGATGGCGCAGACCTTGTTTCAGCCATTCATAAGGACCGCAAGGAACTCATCCCGAATATCTGCGGCAGCATGGAAGAAACCACCACGGGTGTAATACGGCTGAAGGCCATGGAAAAAGACGGCGCGCTGAAGTTCCCCGTAATTGCCGTTAACAATGCAGACACAAAACATCTTTTCGACAACCGCTACGGCACCGGACAGTCTACCCTTGACGGAATTATCCGCGCTACGGATATGCTGATTGCCGGCAAGGTTATTGTTGTTGCCGGTTACGGCTGGTGCGGAAAAGGATTTGCCATGCGCGCAAAGGGTATGGGCGCAAACGTCGTGGTTACGGAAATCGATCCGATTAAATCCCTGGAAGCCGCAATGGATGGGTTTATGGTAATGCCGATGAGCGAAGCGGCAAAAATCGGCGATTTGTTCTGCACGCTGACCGGGAATATTCACGTCCTGAGAAAAGAACATTTCGCGGTTATGAAAAATGGCGCAATGGTGTGCAACTCAGGCCATTTTAACGTGGAAATCGACATTGAGGCGATGGAAAAACTTGCAAAGAAGGTAAACAGGTCGATTCGTAATTTTGTGGACCAATACGTACTCAAAAATGGCAATTCAATTTACTTGTTGGGCGAGGGTCGTCTTATCAACCTTGCTGCGGCTGAAGGTCATCCGGCTTGCGTCATGGATATGAGCTTTGCCACCCAGGCGCTCTCCACGGAATACGTAATGCAGAACAAAGGCAAGTTGTTACCCCAGGTTTATGAGGTTCCCAAGGATATTGATCAGTGGGTGGCAAGTTTGAAATTACAATCAATGGGAATCGCCATTGACAAGCTTACCAAAGCACAGGTAAAGTACCTTGCTTCCTGGGAAGAAGGCACTTAAGAGTTTATTTCGATTTAAATTGTGAACGCCAATTGTTGCAATATGCCTTTGGCGACCATTCGTTACAGCCTAATGTAGAGACGCATTACCATGCGTCTCTACACGTAGGGCAAGGCTTCAGCCTTGCTTTCCGTCGCGCGTAATAAGCAAACCTAAAGGTTTGCCCTACAAAAGAAGCAGACATGCAACCCGTAGGTTTGCCATACATAAGAAAACCTTTTTGCTGGCATTATCAACATTTTATTGGGAAGATACTAATACTATTAAACTACTATGGCCATTATAAAACCTTTCAGAGGATTCCGATACAACCAGGATATTATTGCAGACGTTGCTGCCGTTGTAACGCCGCCGTACGACGTTATTTCACCCCAGGAGCAAGAACGGTATTATCAAATGCATCCTAATAATATCATTCGTTTAGATCTGGGAAAAGACCTATCCGGCGATACGGAAAAGGAAAATAAATATACCCGCGCTGCGGAAATGTTCAATACCTGGAAGAAAAATGGGGTGTTGAAACAGGAAGACGCCCCGGCAATCTACGTGTATGAGCAGGAATTTTTCGTGGATAGCCAATGGTTTGTCCGCAGGGGTTTTCTTTCCCAGGTAAAACTCGAACCGTTTGACAAGGGATATATTTACCCGCATGAGCAAACGCTTCCCGGACCGAAGGCCGACCGCTTGAAACTCACGCAATCGTGCCAGGCCAACCTCAGCTCTATCTTTGCGCTTTTCCCCGATGAAAATAACACCGTCGATACCTATTTAACAACGTTGACCGCCATAAAACCGGCGATGAGTTTTGTTGATGACACCGGAGTAAAGAATAGACTTTGGGTAATAACGGAAAAAAAGGCCGTCGATACCCTCGTTACCCTCATGAAAGAAAAGCCGCTGTTTATCGCAGACGGGCATCACCGTTATGAGACTTCATTGGTTTACAAAGAGCAAATGCGTAAGGAAAACGGCACGTTGAAAGACGATATGCTTTTTGATTATGTGATGATGGTATGTGTGTCTATGAGCAACCCCGGCTTAAAAATCCTCCCGGCGCACCGGTTGTTGCGGAATATTGACGAACGCTGCTTCGAGCGGATTATCCCGACACTCAAAGAATCTTTTCACGTTGAACCGTTGGCAAAGGGGTGTAAGGTGGAGGATTTCATGACGAAACTTAACGGTGAGATCGGCGGCAATGCCTTCGTGATGTACGTCGGCAAGACAGACACCTATTATAAACTGCAGTTGATTAACCAAAAGGCGCTGGACGCCGTATTTTCCAATACCCATCCGGAATGGAAGAGCCTGGATGCCGGCATTCTTCACGGTTTGATTATCAACAAAATTTTGGGCATAACTTCCAATGATGTATCCCTAAAAAATTACGTGAAATACGTGAAGGAGGAAACGGAGGCCGTTTCCCTGGTACGTTCGGACGAGTACCAATTGGCCTTCTTTCTCAGACCCACCCGTATTGAGCAGGTAAAGGAAATTGCCGAAGCGCGCAAGGTAATGCCGCCTAAATCAACGTACTTCTATCCCAAGCTAATCACCGGTATCGTCATCAACAGTTTGCGTGACGCATAATGCCGGGATAAACGCGGGTGAATGTGAATGGGGTAAAAGAATGAACCAGCCGCGGATTTACGCGGATTGGGTTGCCCCCCTGCCGGGGCGTGGCGTAGGGACACGGCGCCTGTGTCCCTACGTATGAACATAAACAAACCGCCGCCAGCCTAATTAAGGGATTATTCACACGGGCAATAAATTGCCTGCCTATTATCAAAGGAACTGCCTATGGTAGATATTTCTAGATTGGCCATGCTTGTGGAAGCTGGAGAAAATACGGATGCCGTGGCCGAGGCAGACCAATTGATATCCCTGGGAATCCCGGCAAAAACGATCATAAATGAGGGGCTAATCCCCGCCCTCCAATCCCTTAAAGACAAATGTACCACGGAAAATTTTCAACTCCTTGACGTACTGCTTGCCTCGCGCGCCATGTCCGAAGTCATAGACCAGGTAATTGCCCGGAAGCTTGAAGGTCACATGGACCTGATTGCAGATATGTACGCAGTAACCAATAAGTCACATGGGAAAACAAAGACCCTTGTTATAGGAACCATCCAGGGGGATGTTCACGACCTGGGCAAGCACCTTGTAGCCACCCTTGCAAGGATGTCAGGCATAAAGGTCATTAATCTGGGAAAAGACGTGCCTCCGGAGGTCTTCGTTGAGGCGGCTGTCAGAGAGAGGGCAGACGTCATTGGTGTGTCGAGCCTGATGACCGTATGTCTGCCTGCCATTAACGAAATCCGTCAATTAGCTCAAAAGAAGGCCATTCATCCCCGTATCGTTGCAGGAGGCGCAGCGGTTCAGCAGGTAGAGGATGGTTATCTGGATGTTGATTACGTAGCTTTTGACGCATTTGACGGGATCAATTATTTTTTAAATAGTGGAACGGCTTAGTGGTAATTATAGATTCCTTGACTGAACATGCATGGGCTACCACCCGCCTATATATGCTTTCTGCCCTTCAGGCATACCTCGGTTGACAGGCGTTATCTCCTGCCATCACTTTACAACACGTTTAGATGTTAATATTACAACATGCATAGTCTGCAAGCCCATTTAAATTAGACCTTCGGCGGCTTTTAATAGTGTAGTGGCAATTCATGAATTGCCACTACAGAGTTTGTTTGAAATTCCTATACATCAAGTTAATGGGGTAGAAGATGCGGGTACTTCTTGATATTGGATTTGAAAAATGAGTATCGGCAACAGAATAACCTTATTGTTTCTGCTCATGCTGGCGGTATCGGTTACCAACGTCTGTGTCTTGTTTAATTACCAGGCCGTCCAAAGGCATGATGCAAATATTGTGAATGTTGCGGGACGGCAGAGAATGCTTGCTCAAAAGATGACGAAGCTAGCGCTCTCCATCGCCAAAGGCTATAACCGTGACCGCTATTATTTGAAGGAGGCTATTCGTAATTATGATGTTTCACTGGACGTTCTGTGGCACGGTGGCGAAGCCGGGTCTGTGGGCGCCTTTATACCGCCTGCACCGGTTGACATGGAGGAATTGTTTCAAAAAAACAAGGAACTGTGGGGGAGTTTCAAGGAAAAGGCGGAAGTAATTGTCAGGAAGGGGCAGGATAACAAAAAATTCAAAGACGCTGTCAGCTATGTCTATCTGAATGACAACGGACTGGTGAATGCCAGCGATGCAATTGTCACGAGGTTTGGGAGTCTATTCAACTATAGGGTGCTAAGACTGCGTGTGATTTTTATGGTCATGCTGGGGTTTGACATTTGTATTTTTGCCCTGGGATATATCTTGGGACTCAAGGTAGTCAGGCCGATAAACGAGCTTTCCAGGGCGGCAGTGGAGGTGGGAAGGGGCGATTTAACAAAAAAAATAAAGATATCATCCACGGACGAAATTGGAGAATTAGGGAAGGCATTTAATACCATGGTTGCCAGTTTGGAGGTATCAAGGAACGAATTAATTTTGGCAAAAGATTATACCGATACGATTCTCCGAAGTATGCTTAATCCGCTCATGGTGGTTGATTTTGAGGGTACGATAAAGGTTGTCAACCAGTCTACCCTGGATTTATTGGGATACACGGAAGCGGAATTGATAGGAAAGCCGGTGGGTATGGTTTTTAAATGGAAAGGGGAAGGTGCGCCAAAGAAAACACGACTGCAGGAATTGACGAAAGAGGGTTTTATCAGGGATTATAAGGCGAAGTCCGGGGAAAATATCCCCGTGGGTTTATACACGGCGATCATGCGGGAGAGAAACGGGAAATTCTTAGGGTATGTCTGTGTCGCACGGGATATGCGTCAGACAAACAAGCTTGTGGTTGATTTAGAAAAAGCAAAGGCGGAGATTGAAGCGTGGTCTGTAACGTTGGAGGAAAAGGTGGAGGAGCGGACAAAAGAGCTGAAACAGGCCAAGGAGTACACGGAAAAATTAGCGGATAAATTATTCAAGGCAAACGAAGAAATCAAAAGCTTCGCCAACATCGTTTCACACGACTTGCGCGCGCCGCTTGTCAATCTGAAAGGCTTCTCACATGAACTACGGGAAGCAGCCAGAGAAATTAAAAATATTTTAAGAGGGGTGTCTCCGCACCTTGCCGATAATCAGCGACTCAGGGTGGAAGTGTTGCTCAGGGATGACGTGCCGGAGGCCCTGGATTTTATTGATTTATCAACCACCGCTATGGAACGACTCATTAGCCATATCCTGACCTTGTCGCGCATTGGGAATCGCACCCTGAATCCCGTAGAAATAAATACTCATGAATTTGTCAAAAATAAACTTAAAATGTATCAATATCAAATTGAAAGCAATAATATACGGGTAACCGTGAGGGAATTGCCCGTTGTGGTGGCCGATGAATCCGCGTTGGATCAGATTTTTGGCAATATCATCTCGAATGCAATTAACTACCTTGATCCAGGCCGCCCCGGCGAGATTGAGATATCAGGCGAACGGAAGGAAGACGCCGTACTTTTCCGGGTAAAAGATAATGGACGGGGAATTGCGGAAGAGGACAAGCGTAAGGTATTCGAGTTCTTCCGGCGGGGAAGACACGCCAATATCGTTCCCGGTGAAGGGATGGGGCTGCCTTATGTTAAGGCGCTGCTGGAGCGGCACAGAGGCGAGATATGGTTTGAGTCAAAAGAAGGCGTTGGAACGACGTTTTATTTCACCCTGGGTGCTGTAAAGTAGGATAGGTTTATTGTATAGGAATTTCAATGTTCGATATTCGATAATGGTTGAAAGTTTTTGCGTGATAGAAGTTTTGGATGATGTGAAGTTTGAAATATGGTATTATAAAAAAGTTAACGGTTCGCGTGGTATCGGCAATGGAGGCTAGGAATCCCTTGTTTCCCCATAAAAAATGGAGTTTGTGATATCTATTTCAGTCACCTCCTGAATATCGGACGAACTGTTACATAAGGAAAACACATGAACAATCAGAATTCAATTACTATCCTGCTTGTTGAGGACGATAAAGGTCATGCGCGGCTTATAGAAAAAAACCTGCGGCGTGTTGGAATACATAATCCGATAATTCATTTGGATGACGGTCAAAAGGCGTTGGACTTCTTGTTCTGCAGGGAGGAATATAAAGAAAAAGCCATTCCAACACCGCTTCTTGTACTTCTGGATTTGAATATGCCCATATTAGACGGCCATCAGGTGATCAAACAGATGAAGGCGAATCCGTCAACCCATAGAATTCCCGTGATAGTGCTAACGACGACGGGCAATGCCAGTGAAGTCCAGCTTTGTTATGAACTCGGATGTAATGTTTTTATCAAAAAACCCGTGGAATATCCTGAATTCTGCGAGGCCATCGGGAAATTGGGCATGTTTCTCAACATTGTCCTGATTCCCAATGGTGATTAAAATCTTTGTCTGCGGTTAACTGCAAATTTCTGCGCACCGGTAAGCATTATGGAAGAAAAAAAAGACATACGTGTTTTGTATATTGAAGATAACGAAGGCCATGCCCGCCTTTTCGAGAAAAGCCTCAAGAGAGAGGGTGGCTTTTACGTGGATAGGGCTACTGAATCTGAAGAAGGACTAAAAATGGCAAAAGAGAACCTGCCTGGGTACGACGCCATTGTTGCTGATTTTTGTCTGCCGTGGAAGAGCGGCCTTGAGGTTATTAAGGATATCATGTCCTGGGATAACCCTCCGGCAACCATCATGGTTACGGCATTGGGAAACGAAGAAACGGCTGTAGAGGCCATGCGTGCCGGCGCCAGTAATTACGTTGTTAAAGACGTCCTTTCCCACTATCTTGCCCTCATTCCAACCGTAATTCTTGACGCCGTTCGTAGGCGGAAGATGGAAAACGATAAAAAAGCGGCGGAAAGGGAATTGTGGAGGTTAAATGCCTTGTTAAAGGCCGAACAGGAGGCAATCAACTCCGGCATATTGGTTGTCGGCCAGGATGGAAAAGTACTGAGATACAACAAGCGGTTCCTCGAAATATGGAACATACCGGAGGGACTGGCAAATGAAGGGGACGATAATAAACTCCTTGCCTGTATTGCCGATTCTCTCGTGGATTGGAATGCCTTCATTAAGCTGGTGGAGTATCTTTATCGGCGCCCGGAGGAAAAAAGAATCGGGGATATTATCGAACTTAAATCAGGCAGGAGGCTGTCCAGGAATACCGGCCCTATCCGCCTGGAAAATGGCGAGATAATTGGCCGTTTATGGAATTTCGAAGATGTTACTGAACAGAAAAAGCAAGAGGAGCTTGTCCGTAATATGGCCTATTACGATTACCTTACCGGCTTGCCCAACCGTCGCACCTTCTACGACCGTCTTTCCGTTGCGCTCTCGGATGCAAAACGGAACAAGCAAACCTTATCGGTGGTATTTATTGACCTTGATCGTTTCAAACAAGTCAATGACACGTTAGGCCATGAAATAGGCGATAAGGTATTAATAACCGTAACCGGGGCAATGAAAAATCATTTAAGGGAGAGTGACTCGCTGGCCCGCATAGGAGGCGATGAGTTTGTGTTGCTTTTGCCCAGGATTGATAAGGTGGAAGACGTTCGTCGGGTTGCCGCCAAGTTCCTGGAGACGTTCAGCAGGCCAATAATAATCGATGGCCACGAGATAACCGTTGGTATAAGTATGGGGGCCGTTTTTTATCCGAAAGACGGTGACGACCCGGAAACGCTTATCAGGAATGCCGATAGCATTATGTACCACGCAAAACAACGCGGGGGAAACAATATAAGAATAAGTTTTGATTCTCTGTAAGGAGGCGTCAATAAATAAAGGCGGCATCTTTTGCCAGAAAATGTAGTAATTCTGCAAAAATTATATAGCCGACTTGATACCTTTATTTATTGACACCGCCTAATAGGATCACCATCTCCTGCGCCCCCATACGTGTTAAGTTTAGAAATGAAAAGACGGACAAACTCAGCCTAACGGTATTTGCAATAATAGCCCCAAAGGGGCGCAATACTATAGCCCGGGGCAACGCCCCACAGGTTTATACACATCTTTTCGCTTTCCGCAAGGAATTGGGCGTCAAGTCGCATACCGTCAGGGCTGAAGCCAGGGTTTGGCGTGTGTCCGGCACCCCAGCCTTAAGGCTGGGGTCAATAATCAACCGTTCGTGGATGACTCTGTAGCGCTTGTGTCCAAGTCCTCTATCCATTACCTCGTACACTGACAATGTAATAGCGAGACATTAGAGGTGTGGCAGTCACAGCATTGACGCGCTAATGTCTATATACTATGTTTCGTAATTAATGTGTCTATGTACTAGCCTTTGGGCTGCGGTTTGTGATGGACGGTATGTGTGCGGCTACCGTAGCGCTTTTGTTCAAGTATCCCGTGATTAACCCCAGCCTTTAGGCTGGGGTTCGTGAAGTCCGCCGAAATGGGCTTTAGCCCTGATGATACTGGGAGGAAGGCATGCATTCGTTAAAATTATGATACATGCAGTCTTGGAAACAAAAAACAGAGAGTCTATGATTTACCGCAATTATCAAAAGATGTGTATAAACCTAAGGGCAACGCCCTGGGTTTGGTATTGTTAGAAAAACAAGCCCTGAAATGGCGATATAACGGTATAAAATAACGTGTAACACTTTAGTGTTTTTAAAAAACCATGAAAAGCTCCGTGAGGAGCGGTATATAAGGGACCTAAATAATATATTGCTCCTCTGGAGCTTTATCGTAATTTAGCATTTTAGCTATTAATATTCTACCCCTCCGGTGTTGTTTTTCAAAAACGAAAGTGTTACCTATAATCTGCTATGAACCCCTTGGAACGAGTAAAGGCGACGTTACGATTTGAGAGGACAGACCGCATCCCGGTCATTCCCGAGGTGGCTGCGGTTACCGCAAGGTTACGGGGCAAAAGCGTCAAAGAGTACGTAACCAGCGGTGAAGTTCTTGCCGAATGCCAACTGACTGCACAGGAGACTTTTCAGTATGACGCGGTAATTGCCTTTGCAGACCTTTGCGTTGAGGCTGAGGCAATTGGCTGTGAACTGGTGTTTCCTGCCGATAATTATCCGCACGTTAAACGGCCTGCCATACAATCAATCAATGAACTGAGCGCCCTTTCCGTGCCGAACCCTCTCAAAGACGGCAGGATGCCTGAACTCATCAAGGCGGTGAATATCCTGAAGGAGAAATCCTGCGGCAGGGTGCCGGTTGTAGCGCACGCGCTTGGCCCCCTTACGATTGCCTCCCGGATTATGGATATAGAGAAAATGCTCTATATGATTGTTGACGAGCCGGATAATTTCAAGAAACTGCTGGCCTTTACCCTGGAAGTCACCCTCGTCTTTATAAGGCATCTGTTAGCGGCAGGTGCCGATTGTATTATTATGTTTAACCCATCAGCCTCTCCCGCCGTGCTTCCCGCGAAGATTTTCAAGGAATTCGAACTCCCAAACCTGAAAAGGATATTTTCTTTCGTCAAGGAATTCAATCCGGAGGCCATTACCTGGTATAGCGTGGCAGGGGCCGTTCAGGACATCATCAAAGAATTGGAACACGTAAACCTTGATATCATGACCATCGATTATCTCGTGCCGCTGGACGTCGCTTTCAGCCTGTCCTCTTCCCTGTGTTTTAACGGCAACATAAAACCCATCTCCTTTGTCAATGAAAAGCCGGAAGAGATTTTTTCCCAATCAACGGCACTTTTGCAAACATCCCTGGAACGGGGAAGATTTATCCTGGGTTCCGGCTGTGAGGTGCCGCCGAACGCCAGGCTGGATACTGTTCAGGCGCTTGTCAATGCATCCATTGATGCTGCAAGGAATTTTACGAGGTATGGAAACGGGGCGGGAGCAACGAAGTGCGTTTCGATTTTTCCCTTTCAAAAAAAGGTTTACGTGCAGGAAGGGATTGGCGTTATTGAGGCGGCAGCCCAGGCCGACGTCCATATCCTCAATTTGTGCAATAAGGCCGGGGTATGTGGTTCCTGTGTCGTTCAAGTGGGAAAGGGAGTTTCCGGTGATTATTCAAAAAAGGAGTCGGTCGTTCTGACTCCTGAGCAAAAAGAGAAAAACTACCGGTTTGCCTGCAGAATCAAGGTGACCTCCGATATGGAAATTTACATTCCCCGGGAATCAAGAATAAAAAATGAATATCGGGTTTACCAGAAAGACTTTGTTCCGGAATCAATTGGTGAACGGTACGACTTAAATCCCTCTATCAGCGCTATCAAGATACCGCTCAGGAAAAAACCGGATGATAAGCGCCCTGATTTGGAAATTATCCGGACGGTTATTGGTAGTCATGCTGAATTTTTTCACCGGGAACTCAAGAGGGTGCCCGATATGGTCAGAAGCGATAAGGAATTCTTTTGTATTCTTGATACAGAAAAGGGACGGGCGCTCGACCTCAGCCATTCCCCGGAAATACTGGGTATGGCCGTGGATATCGGAACAACCACTATTGCGATATACCTCCATGATCTGGAAACCGGAAAGATAATCGCCTCCGGCTCTATTCTGAACCCGCAGTTTCACTTTGGTGACAATATTATGACCAGGGCGCAGCGGTATCTCTGTGGGGTAACAGAGCGGACGGAACTCAGGAGCAGTCTTATCAAGGGAATTAACACCCTCCTCTTGAAAATTACCCAGGATAAGGGCTTATCATACAATCATCTCTATAAAATGGTTGTCGTTGGGAATTCGGTTATGCACCATATATTCCTGGACATGGATTTGCAGTATCTGGTCAAATCGCCTTTTACCCCGGTCTTTTCGAGCGCATACACATACATCAACAAGGATAAGGGCGGGGGGCAGAAAATTACTATGAATGAAAACGGGTTGGTTGTGTGCCCTCCTCTATTGAATGGCTTTGTGGGGTCTGATACGGTTGCTGGAATTTTGGCGTCCGGGCTTTATCAATCGGAAGAACCCGTACTTTTAGTGGACCTTGGCACAAATGGGGAGATCGTACTGGGTAATAAAGAAAAAATCCTCGTCACCTCGGCGGCCGCAGGGCCGGCGTTTGAGCGATTTTCAGCCACAGCCGGGAAACTTGCCGCTGCCGGCGCAATGTATCGTGTTGCTATAGACGAACATTTTCGCGTTACCTACAAGACCTTGGAAAACAGTAAACCGTCCGGCTTATGCGGAAGCGCCATTGTTGACGCCATCGCCTCATTTGTGCGTTTGGGAATTATTGACAGGCGGGGACGCTTTGTCAGCAACCCGCGCTGCAACAGTCTGAGAGATAGCGGGTATATCCTGGTGCCCCGGCAGGACACAGCCGCCTTTCAACCCATAGTGATAACTGCCCGTGACATAGAAGAGGTTCAAAAGGCCAAGGGTGGTATAATGGCAGGGATTGCCATCTTAATGAGAGAATACGGCATTACCTCTGAAGGTCTCGGCAAGGTGGTTTTAACCGGTGGATTCGGCATGAATGTCAACGTGGACAATGCCATCCGCATTGGTTTGATCCCGGAAGTGCCCGTGGAAAAGGTCGGTTTTATCTCAAATGCCGCCGGGGTTGGCGCACGATTGTATTTGCTGTACAAGGAGGCGGTAAGGGACGTGGAAGCAATTATCGGGAAGATACGTCATATCAACGTGGCTAATGACGCTGCATTTAACAATATTTTCATAGACGCCATGCTGTTCTGAATGTAATAATAAAACGGTAGGAATTCGATTAAAAACATTTGGAACCACCCTTTTTGTTTTAGAAAAGTAAGGAAGTATTTTGAGTTTTATAACAACGAAAGATTACATCAATCGCTTGAATACAAAACACCAGCAACGCTGCATTGGCTTTCTTATTGACTACCTCATATTTGCCGCGCGGAAATTTCCTCCGGTCTGCTTTTATTACTTCGACTTTATCAGGCTTGTCAACCTTTTCCAGCGTCACTCCCTCACGCCCCTTTTGGCCACCTGCCTTCCGCCCCCCTTTCGCCTTGCTTTCTCTCTTGCGGTTCGGATCGCTTGATGGCGGCTTACTGCTGTTGCGACTGTTCCGGTTTAAACGACCCACCAGCAGGGTTATTAGCAACACCAACAACTCTACCATTGACCTCATGGCCGGAGACATCCCTTTCTCTTCGGAAAGAAGTCTCTCTCCTTTTTGGAGCGTAACATTTATGTCTATAGTGTCTATCGTCAATGGTTTCTGCCTGTATACTTAACTGCTAATTTATCTACTGCGGCTATTATATCACAAGCTTTTCCACCCATTTCCCTTGCTCTACAGTACACCCCAAAGGCACGAATTTCTATTGCTGAACCACCCCCACTCCTGCCTGTGTATAGACCTCGTACGGGCTATGGTGGCCACCTCTGCAGCTATATATATTGTCAACCAAGCCAATTGCCTCCTTATCTCAAATATCCTGTCAAACAAATTCTGAAATATTTTCGCTGAATAGTTATCAATATATTTTGAAAACCTTCGATAGCCTTTGAACCCTCTGGAAATATCGGCTGAGGTTCAAATCGGTCTCTTCGAGTCTATGTGCAAGGGTTTCCAGCATCTTTTTCATAAAAGCTTTATTGTTTTCAAGATTCGAATCAAACGTTTTTTTATCCATAATGCGAAGTTTGCAATCCGTAAGGGCAAGAGCTGTTGCGACTCGTTTTTTCCCCGTTATTAATGCCATCTCGCCAAAAAAATCTCCGGCATTCAAAATTCCAAGTATCCCTTCGGTGTCCCCCACTTTTTTTACGATCTTTACCCTCCCCGCATCTATGAAATACATTTCACGCCCTTCGTCCTGGTCGTTAAAGATAACCGCATCCTTTTTATAACTGACCTTTTCTTTTGAAAAAACCAAATTTTTTACATTTATCATTGTACGGCCCCTTTATTAAGGAAGACTTTAAAAAAACACATCCTGGAAATGGTTTGTATTACAAGGTCTTTTGAACACCAGCAGGACTGTTAATAATGTTCTATTTGCGGTTACTATAGATTAAATTTTCTATAGTGTCAATTAATAAATTGTATAGGAATTTTCATTTTCTTTAAGCAGGTTTGCAGGAATGTGTGATAGTAACAATCGAGGTGGTGAAGTGCTAAGATGGCATACCTTCGATGGTAACTCACCATTTATCCCATACGTGTTAAGAAGAAATCTATAATTACTCTGAACCACTTGTTTTATAAAGTCTTTGGCAACTATTTTTGCTGGTGTACAAAAGAATATTTGAATGTTTTGACACTTTTTATACTAAATTCCTTTGTTTTCGCCAGTTTTGTCGTTTCTCTCGATTGCATTCAATTCCTTTCGTTAACTATTTACACATGACTTGCCTTATTTTACTAAGCGTTGAAGTGTTTCTATCCATACACTAGTATAACGTTTCAATAAAACACAGACAATTAATTCTCTGAGAATTCAAACTTGCGCCACCGATGTACCACGGGTTGCTTGTTGATCTCCTGGACACCTAACAATATTCTT
>Ga0315281_10006766_pt1 | contig 16246 bp, 19 predicted proteins | sample YL17G07_0_MG_FD_204540 | JGI IMG/M metagenome (GOLD analysis project Ga0315281, IMG submission 204540) | Sediment microbial communities from Yellowstone Lake, YNP, Wyoming, USA - YL17G07_0 | ecosystem: Environmental > Aquatic > Freshwater > Lake > Sediment | place: USA: Wyoming | collected... | reverse complement strand
CGAAGAGACGGCGGTCCAGATCGCCAACGAAGCCGGGCTGGCGACCGAGGACGCGGTCGAGGCGATCGAACGCGTGCTCGTGCTTGCGGACGTTGTGCTGGAGGGCATGGCCTCCGTCTACGAGGCGCGCACGCGCGCATAAGGGCCCACGCGCCAGCGGCTTTCCGTATAGTCGCGCGGAAACGAAGGCGATTGGGAAGCGCGGCGCGGCCGCCGGCAACCGCTGCCTCCCGTCCGTCCCTCGCGCGGAGGAGTGCACCATGAAAGTCACACGCATCTACTGCGGCGACGACAACCAGTCCCACTTCGAGGACCTGGACATCCCCCTGAACCCCACGCAGTACGGGAGCGTCTCCAGCATCGTCCGGGTCAAGGGGGTGCACTTCCGCGAGACCCCGCTGGGCGCCTCGCTCGACTTCCACCACGCGCCCGCGCGCCAGTTCGTCATCACGCTCACGGGCAGTGCGGAAGTGGAGTGCGGCGACGGCTCGAAGCGCGTCTTCGGCCCCGGCGACATCCTGCTCGCAGACGACACCACCGGCCAGGGGCATATCACCCGCGAAGTGGAGGGCCCGCGCCGCAGCATCTTCCTCCCGCTCGAGGAGAGCGTGGACGTCGGCCGCTGGAAGATCTCGTGATGGTGATCCCGGCCCGCCCTCGCGACGCGCGGGCTCGCGATGCCTGAGATCCCGGAACTGGAGGCCATCCGAGGCTACTTCAACGAGCACCTGCCCGGGCGGCGGATCGTGACGGTCGAAACACGCATCCCGCCGGTGTTCCGCACCCCGGCGAAAGAGCTCCGCGAGACGCTGCCCGGCGACGCCTTCGGGGACGTGTCCCGGCACGGCAAGTTCCTCCTCTTCGGGCTCGCCTCGGAGCGGGTGCTTGCCATCAACCCCATGCTCACGGGCCGCTTTCAGTACCTCGACCCGAAGGCCCGGCTCGCGGCGAAGACCTGCCTCGTCGTCGCCGTGGAGGACGGCCGCCAGCTCCGCTATGCCGACGACCGGCTCATGGGCAAGGTCTATCTCGTCGCCGCGGACCAGCTTGCGGCCATCCCGAACTGGGCGACGAACGGCCCCGACCTGCTGGACCCCGCGCTTACGGAAGACGCGTGGCTGGCGGCCATCCGGCGCTACCGTGGCGCGATCAAGGGCGTGCTCACCAGGGCCGAGTTCGTCCAGGGCGTCGGCAACGCCTACAGCGACGAGATCCTCTGGGAGGCGAAGATCAACCCCTACACCACGCGCACGTCGCTCGGCGACGAGGAACTTCGTGGCCTCTTCCGCTGCGCCCGCGAGGTCATGGCCTGGGCGACGCCCCTCGCGCGCGAGCGCATGGTCAAAGGTGACGCGCTCGACTACGACGAGCGCCGCGACTTCGTGCGGGTGCACCGCCGGGGCGGGCAGCCGTGCCCGCGTTGCGGCACCGCCATCAGCGAAATCACCGCCAACCAGCGCATCACAAGCTTCTGCCGAAAGTGCCAGCCGGGCGGCCCGAGCGGGGCCACGCTGCGCGACTGAAGGCGCGTAACAGGCCGGGCAGCATGCATGCCCTTGATGTACGATTCGACCTTACGTAACCACGCCGGAGCCCTGCCCCATGGAGCCCGACCGCATCCTCCGCGTCGACATGACCAGCGGCGCCATCACCGAAGAGCGCGCCCCGGGCGCCTACGCCTTCCTCGGCGGCCGCGCCCTTGGCGCGCGCATGCTGCTCGACGAAACCGACGCGCGCATCCACCCGCTTTCGCGTGAAGCCAGGCTCTTCATCACGACCGGCCTGCTGGGCGGCACGGCCGTGACGACCAGCGGCCGCACCAGCTTCGTCTTCAAGAGCCCGCTCACGGGCGGCACGAAGGAAGCCAACGTTGGCGGGCAGCTGGGACACCGGCTCGCGCGTCTCGGCTACAAGGCGCTCGTCATCTCGGGCGCCAGCGACAGCGGCTGGCAGCGGCTCGACATTGACTCGTCCGGTGCGCGCCTTTCGAGCGCAGCCGACCTCGCCGGGCGTTCGAACTACGACCTCCACCGCGAGCTGGTGGGCGAAGCGCTCATGACTCGCGCGGCCGCGACCATCGGCCCCGCGGGCGAGTACCGTCTCGCCTCCGCCTCCGTGGCAGTGACGGACCCGGAAGGGCGCCCGACCCGCCACGCCGCGCGCGGAGGCCCCGGCGCCGTGATGGGCGCGAAGGGCCTGAAGGCGATCGTCGTCGACGACGCCGGCGCGCCGCGCGTGCTCACGGGTGAACGGAAGGACGAGTTCCGGCGCGAGGTCACCAAGTTCTCGAAGTCAGTGCTCGAAGACCCCCGGACGGCAAACCTGACGAAGACCGGCACGGCCGGCGTGGTGAAGTTCGTCAACCGCGAGAACATCCAGTCCATGCCCACCCGCAACCACCGCCTGGGCACCTGGGCGGGCGCCAACAGCATCAGCGGGCAGGAGATCGAGGAGCTGGGCAAGAGCCGCGGCGGCAAGATGCTCCCCTGCATGGCGGGGTGCGTCGTGAAGTGCGCGATCCTCTTCAACGACGCCCAGGGCAACCACGTCACGACTGCGTTCGAATTCGAGACCGTCGCCCTGCTCGGCTCGAACCTCGAAATCGGCCCCGCCGACGCCGTCGCCGAGCTCGACCGGATGTGCGACGACATCGGCCTCGACACGATCGAGGTCGGGAACGCGATCGGCGTCGCCATGGAGGCGGGCGTCCTCCCCTGGGGAGACTGGGAGGGCACGAAGAAGCTGCTCGAGGAGATCCGTTCGGGCACGCCGCTCGGGCGCATCGTCGGCAACGGCACCGTCCACGTCGCGAAGACTTTCGGGATCGACCGGGTGCCCGCCGTCAAGGGGCAGGGCTTGCCTGCCTGGGAGCCGCGCACGCTCAAAGGCATGGGCATCACCTACAGCACGAGCCCGCAGGGCGCGGACCACACGGCGGGGATGGTCACCGCGCGGGGCGCCACCGTCGACACGCTCATCAAGCAGAGCCGCCACGAGCAACTCGTCATGATGGCGATCGACTCCGCCGGGGTCTGCCAGTTCTCGAACGCGCTCCCCGGCGACATCGCCCAGTTCGTTGGCCATCGCTACGGCGTCGACTGGGGCGACGAGACCGTGCTCGCCATGGCCCGCGCGGGCATTGACGCCGAGCGCGAGTTCAACCGCCGCGCCGGGTTCGACCGCCAGGACGACCGCCTCCCGCAGTGGCTGATCGACGAGCCGCTGCCGCTGCCCGACGGTCCCAGCGCCTTCGACATCAGCCCCGAGGACCTGGACCGCGTCTGGGGCGAGTAGCCCCGGCGCCCGGTTCGGGCTCGGCGAGCGCCGACGGTGGCGCCGAGCACTTGCCGCAGATCAGTACCCCGACCGTGAGGGAGGGCCCGCCGGTCAGCGGCTGAGGACCCGCAAGCCGTCCCTGAGCTCGTCCCGCAACGGACGGCTGCGGCTCAATCGTCGCAGGGCATCGCACCCTCCCTCACGGTCGGGGTACTGACACGGCCGGTGAGCGGCGCCCGACTGCCAGCCGGAAGCCGCCGCCAGGCCTGCCCGGGCCTCAGTTGTCGCGGGCCATCGAGGCGAAGCGCAGGCTGTGATTGAGCGGCTTGAGCGTGGGCGCCGGGTCCGATTCAGGCGGAGGGCCGGTCCCGTACAGCGCGCGGATGCCCGCGACGTCGTCCGCCGCGAGGCTGCGGACGCGCTTGCCCGGCGCGAGCGTCGCCACCATGACCGCGCCCGTCGTGGTCGTGTGATCGAGCCCCAGCGCGTGGCCGAGCTCGTGCAGGACCGTGCTCGGGAGGTCGAAGGCGTTGGCAGGCGTCGCGTCGCCGACGGACCAGGTGGTGCTCTTGTTGATGAGCATGTCGAACTCAGCCCGGTGAGGGCCATCGGTCGCCACTCGATAGGACACGCAGGTCGCCGCGAGGATGTGCGAGTCGCTGAATGTCCCGAAGAGGACCGTGTTGACGCCGTCCGCAGGCGTGCTTCCGCAGGTGTCGTACCCGCCGGTCGCGAGCCCGGCCCAGGAGAAGCGGAAGCTCTGCGCCGTGACGGAGCTCCACGTGGCCATGGCCGCCTGGAGGTACGTCGGGACGTTGAGGCCGGCCGGCTCGGCTGCGCCGTTGTAGCGCACGGAGACCGGGATGTCGGACGCCGCCCACTTCGGACCCCAGGGTACGTACTGCGCGGAGACCCCGCCCGCGCTGCCGCCGGGCGCGAAGCCGTCGACCACCGTGTCGGCGTTAGTCCCGTCCGTGGTATCGACGAGCACGTGGATTTCGTAGAAGCTGCCGTCGCCGAGTGGCACGACGCGGACGCGTTCGACTGCACCGGCCGGGGCGCCGGCGTCCTGTGCCGCGGCCGGCCGCCCCGTGAGCAGGGCGAGTGCGAACGTCAGGCCAAGGAGAGCGGCGAAAGCGAGCACGGCCCTATCGGGCCGCAGGATCTGCATGACGAACTCGATGGTAGACCCGGCCCGGCGGTCACGGAAGCCGGGGCTTCCCTGAGAACTGCCGCCTGCGGACCACGCGGCCCGGGCTATCGCTGGCGGCTGGTCGGGGGAAGCTCGTCACCCCTGCCGACGACCGCTTCCCAGCAGAGGTAGAAGAAGAAGAGGCCCATGAGGATGGGTGCGAGGAAAGCGGGGTGTCCGCTCTCGATCAGCCCCCAGAGCCCGCCCAGGAGCATGAAGACGAGGGCCCCCAGGTACACGAGAAACGCGCCCCAACTGAAGCCGATTTGCATGCCACCACTCCTTGGTCCGCAGCGCCATCGTACCCGCCCTTCGGCAGAAAGGCAGCGTCCTGAAGGGCGGCTTGTGTAGCGAAAGAGTGTCGAGCTGGTGGACAGGTGGTTGACAGCGGGTGTACGGAGTGCGTCAGCCGGGTGGACGGGGACTGTTACTTGACGATCGGACCGGCCTGCACCACTTCGAACGCGCTGCCGGGGACGCCCTTCAACTGGTCGAGGTCGGTGTCGTTCCAGCGCGAGTCGGTCGCGCCGGAGATGAACCAGTCGGTGCCGTTGTCGGCCACGATCATGCCGTACTTCTTGAGCGCTTCGAGCACGACCCGCGCCTCGCCGGTGTATAGCGACGTGTCGAAGCTCGCCTTCAGCCGCAGGCGGAGCCCCATCGGCGGATAGTTGGCGTTCGTCGAAGAGCTCGCGTAGTGCGTGGCGGGATGGATGAAGCCCATCTGCGTGCGGCTCACGGTAAAGCGGAGGGCATGGCTGATGGCGCCGGCCGCGACCTCGTCGTAGCGCACCAGGCCGGGAAGGATGGGCAGGCCGGCCGCGTCGGCCGAAGTCCAGTAGTCAGGCCGGAGCGCGTTCGAGCCCAGGTCGTAGACGGCGCCCGAATCCGCGTTCCAGCCGCCCGTCGTGGTGTTCGGGAAGGCGCGGTACAGCTCGTAGAGCTTGCACTCGCCCTGGCGCACTGCCAGCACGTGCCGGTCACCGCCGCTCGAACTCCCGCCCTCGATCAGTGCGCCCTGGGGGATGGGATACGGCCCCGGGTCGCTCTCCGAACCGTACGCCGTGAACGTGATCGGTTTCATCGCTTGCGTGGCCGGCACCACGACGAACGGGATGCCGTAGCTCGGGTTCGAGCCGAAGTCGGCGTGCAGGAACCGGTTGCCGTTGCCGTTGACGCTCGCGATGTAGTTGGCCGAGTTGGGGTCCACCGGCAGGGCGGAGACGTCCTGGTTCCAGGGGTTGCTCGCCGGGAACATCGTGCAGCCCCCGACCGTGGGTGCGCTGCCAGACGGGGGCGGTGGTGCGGCGATGGGTGTCGCCGTTGGCCCGGTGTTCGTGCCCGCGCACTTCGCGATGATCGTCTTCGTGTCGACCCGCGAGGTGCTGAGCTTGCTCGCGTCGCACTTCAGCGTCAGTTGGTCACCACCGTGGAGCGTCGTGGTCGTGGTCGCGGCGAACACCCCCGCCACTCCCAGGGCAAGGGCGCAGGCGCAGATCAGGAAGGCGGGCAACAGCCGGCGGGTCATGCGGGCACTCCGGGGGCGGAGGCCCCTCAACGGCACCTTCGTCGCCGCCAGCGCCCGTCACAAGCACGGTTCGGTAACCGCTCCGTAAACGTTGGGGGCGGGCAGCCGGCCTCCCGACAGCCTGCCGGTTCAGCCGGCGGGAATGCGCGCGCCGGGATGCGCGTCGTACTCGGGCAGGTACGGCTTGATGTCGAGCACGGGCGTGCCGTCGATCGCGTCGAGACCTCCCACCCGCAGCACCGCGCCTTCGACGCCGAGCAGCGGCACACACGAGACACCAAGGTGGTTGGGACGCAGCTGGCTGCGCGTCGCGAAGACCCCGTAGCTGTTTCCGCTGCGCAGCTTCAGCCGCTCCGGCTTTTCGGGGGCATCCTCGGCAAGGTCCAGGTAGAAGACGACGACTACGTGGCTGTACGCGTCCAGCCCCTCCAGCTTCGCGGCGTGCGCGGGCAGCACCTCGATGCGGCTCTCGACGCGCTCCCAACCATGGGGCTGGGGGCGCGCGACGGTGTTGTGCACGAACCCGATCGCCTGGAGCGTGACCCGTGCCGGCGGCAGGGGCCGCTGAAAGGGCTCGGCCCGGCGGCGGAAGAAGCGCATGTCTCGAGGTTGCCCGACGCGGGCCGGCACGGCAAGGCCTCAGCGCGGCCCGGCCCGCGCCACCAGCTGCACCGCCCACGCGATGCCTTCGTCCCGGTCCACGACGGCGAACCCGGCCTGAGCCAGGAGCCGTTCGAGCTCGCCTGGCTCGAACGGGTGCGCTCCCCGGCCGCGGGTCGACTTCCAACCCGCCCGGCGGATCGCCATCAGGGGGTGCGTATACCAGCGTCGGCCCCGCGGCCGGCGGGCCGTGATGACGAGGAAAAGCCCGCCTTCGCGCATGACTCGCCGGATTTCGCGGAGCACAGCCGCCGGTTTCCGCGCGTAATGCATCGCGAAGGCGCTGAGGACGTGGTCGAAGGCGCCATCCTCGAAGGGCAAGGGCTGGTTGAAGTCGCCCTGCTGGAACGTCGCGGCCAGGGATGGTTCGCCCGCTGCCTTCTCGCTCGCCCGGGCCACCATCTCGTGCGAGAAGTCCACACCCGTGGCGCTGAAGCCGCGGCGCGCCAGTTCGAAACAGTGGTCGCCCGTCCCGCAGCCGAGGTCGAGCACGTGGCCGCCGCTCGCGCCCTGGCGCACGAGCCAGTCGACGCGTCCAGCAACCCGGCGGGCTCTGCGCGGAGGGTCACGTCGCTGGTCGAAGGCGATGGCGCGCTCGTCCCAGTGGCCGCGCGAGGCCTTTGGCCGGCGGGCTCGCAGCCGCACCACTACAGCGCCCCGTCGGCGGTGCGGACGCGGGCGAAACGGGGGTCGCATTGGCCGTGGACTTCAAGCTCGCTGGGCACAGGCACGCTCCCGGGGAAGTGCGTGCAGTGTAGGAGATTTCGGGCGCCGCGGAGCGGAACATCGAAGGTAAACGGGAGGCGCGCCTAACTGGCTCCCCACCTACCATCCCCGTGTGGCTGCCACGACTGTGATCCGCATTGCCCACGCCGCCGGCAACCGGCCCGAACGGCTCGAACGTGCGCTCAAGGCAGGCGTCGACCTGGTCGAGGTCGACGCGCGCTTCCGGGGCGGCGACGTCTGGGTGCGGCATGAGCACCGGCTTGGGCTGCTTCCACTGCTGTACAACCACCGGCTCACTGGCATCCACCGCGAGGGGCCCTTCGCGCTCAGCGTCGGCCCGCACTTCTTCCGGCTCGACGTGCGGCGGCTCCGCTTCGAAGACGTGGCCGCGCGCGTACGTGGCCGTGCGGGGCTGCTCGTCGACCTCAAGGCGGGAAACTACCGCCCCGCCGAGGCACGGCGTTTCGTGGAAGCCGTGCTCAGGACGCTGGAGGACTTCCCCGGGATGCTCGACTTCTGTGGCAGTTGGCCTCTGCTCGACCTCGTCCGCACGGCGAAGCCAGGGCTGCCGCTCCACTACTCGGTCGACCGCCAGGCCGACTGGGCGGCGTTGCAGGCGCGCATGGGCGGCCCGGCACAACCGCCGGGGGTCAGCCTGCATCCGCGCTTGCTCACGGAGGAGCGGGCACTGGCGCTGCACGGCGCCGGTGTCGAGCTCTACTGCTGGGACATCGAGGACAGGGCGGGCGCGGAGCGCGTCCTCGCCCTCGGCGCGGCCGGCATCATCGCGGACGACCTCGACCTCCTGCGCTCGCTCGCGGGCCGGCCCGTGCGGCTGCCGGGGGCCGCCTGATGACGCACGACAGCGAACCTGTGCCGCCGGATGCTCCGCGCAGCTTTCGTGAGGCTGCGCTGGCGAACCTCAAGACGCTCTTCCCGTACCTGGTCGCGGGGGCGCTCTTCATCCTCTTCGGCGTCATCGAGCCAAAGTTCATGCTCAACTGGTCGCCGGGGCTCGTCCTCCTGCTGCTCGTGGTGTGGGTTGTGCCCGCGCTCTGGCGCCGGTGGCGGCGCCGATGAGCTGGGCCACACACGACGTCGAGCCCTACGTCATCCGGCGTCACATCGAGCGCCTGGAGCGCAAGCTCGGCTTCCGGATCAGCTTCATGGCCATCCTCCTCGGCTCCTGGTGGCCGGACATGATGACCAAATGGCTCGTCTACGGCATCACCGTCGGGCCGTGGGACGTGAAGATCGACAACCCGCCCCAGTTCCACCGCTCCTGGCCCGGCGTCGGTTTCACGCATTCGCTCATGTACGGCGTCGTCGTGGCGGGCCTCTTCTACGTGGTATTCCGCAAGAAGTCCTGGGCGAAGGTCTGGGCGGTCGGGCTCCTGATCGGCGTCTGGGCGCACGTCCTCAGCGACACGCTGGACACGAACGGCGTGATGCTCTTCTTTCCCTTCAGCCTCGACCGGGTCCACCTGGACGTGTGGGCGTATGCCGGGCAGACCGGCCGCTACCAGGACGGCACCGCGTACTTCAGCAGCTTCGGCTTTGTCTGGGACGGGTTCTGGATCGTGATGGTCTTGCTCAACTGGAAGGTCCTGAAGCTGGAGTACTTCCGCGCGTACGTCAGTTCAGCGGACCCATTCTGGGGGTTCCTCCACCGCCGGCTGCACATGCCCGAGCAGGCACTCATCGTGCTCTACCGCGGGGCGTTCTTCTATGGCGTCTGCCGCTGGTGCGCCTGGCTGATCTGGGTGCACGTGACCCACTCGAACTCGTTCGACCTGACCCTGGGGGGCCCAAGCTGGGTGCCCCCGTTCGAGACGCTCCTGCCGTTCATGGGCGGGGCGGCCTGCCCGTGCGGCATGCCGCATTGAGGCGTCGCGCCCTCACCCCTTGCCCCTCTCCCACTCCGTGGGCGAGGGGGAATCCTAGAAGCTGGAGGCCAGCTTCAGGTCGCCGGGTTCGTGCGAGCCGGCCGTGCGCCGCCCGATGACCGACTGGAGCCAGGTGAGGTCGGCTTTGAGATGCGCGACGCGACGTTCCTGCCCGGCGCGCTGCCAATAGGGCGCTTCGGTGCCGCCGGAGGTGAGCGAGCGCTCTTCGTCCGTCAGACGGCGGGCGGCGCCTGCCATGCGCATGCGCAGGATGGCGGGCAGCGCCTGCGTGTCCGCCGCTTCCGCGCAGTTGAGCGCGAGGGCGAAGAGCGGGGACTCCAGCGGCTCGTGGCGCAGCACTTCCACGGCTTCAGCGGCGACGCGCTGGCGCCCGGCTTCCGTGAGTTCGAGGTTGCGCCGGACGTGGCCGCTCTCGCCGCGGGCGTCGCGCGAGACGAGGATCCCCCCGGCCACGAGCGCATCGACGCGGCGGTAGAGCGTGCTGCGTGTCGCTCGCACGCCCAGCTGGTGCAGGTGGTCGAGCATCTGGTACGGGTGCGACGGGTTCGCCGCGACGGTCGCGAGGATGGGAAAGTCATCGTTCATGATCGGGACTATGCCCGGCGGGAGGCACCGCTCTCAATCAGGAATATCCCCGATCTCGCAATTTCTCCGTAAACCAGGTGGTTCGCCTAACCGTCTCAGGGAGTTGCCGCGCGGCGAGCCGCGATGCCCGTGACAAGCAGGAGGAGCGCGAACGTGACGCCGACCACGGCAAGGCCTGCCCGCGGGCTGCCGAGGTCCGCGGCTCCCGCGACGGCCGCCGGGCCCAGCACGCTGCCCAGCCCTTCCACCGACATGAGGCTGCCGATCACGAGACCACGGCCGCTGCGGCCGCTGAGGTCCAGCACGGTCGCCGCGACGATCGGGCCGATCCCCCCGGCGCCCGCGGCAAGGGGCACGGCCACGACGGCGGCGAGGGCGGGCGAGCTGGTGGCTGCGAGCCCAAGCGCGCCCCCGGCAGCGAGCGCATAGAGCGCGGCCATCTCGGCAAAGCGTCTCCCCGGCCGGCTGAAGCGCGCCGAGAGCGCGAGCGACCCAAGCGCCGCCAGGCCGGCGGGAATGAGCAAGAGGGTGGTCTGCGGGAGGCTGAGGTCGAGCGTGCGCCGCGTGTACGGCCCGTAGATCCCCGCGAGCGAGGAGATCGCCGCGTAGTCGAGGAAGACGACGAGCCCGAACACGACGAGCCCGGCCCGGCGCCCACCCGGCGACGGAGGCGGGTGGGAGTCACGCACGACCGCCGCCGCTTCGCCACGGTCGAACGCGCGGGCTGCGAGGCAGAGCAGCGGCGCGGCCACAAGCACACCGGTTGCCACGAACGCGGCACGCCAGGGCGCGAACCCCGAGAGCAGCACGCCCGCGACGAACCCCGCGCCCGTCGCGCCGTACCCGGCGATCGTGAGCAGGCCCGTCGCGCCGGCGCGCGATCCACGCGGCTGGGTTCGGGCGAGCGCGTCGTAGACGAGCGGCCACATCCCGGCCGAGTTCGCAGCAAGTAGTACCGTCGCCACCAGGAACCCGGCGAGCGTGTGGAAGGTCAGCAGCACGGCCACCGCCGCGCCCCCGCAGGCGAGCGAAGCCGCGAGCAGCGTCCGCGGCGACGAGCGGTCCAGCAGGCGGCCTGCCAGGGGATGGATCACGAGCTTGGTGCCGCCGTGGATCGCCAGCGTGTAGCCGGGCAGGCCGGGGGACGCCTCCAGCACGTCGAGCAAGTAGTGGTTCATGTACGAGAGAAAGACCAGGCCGTGGATCGCGTCCTGCGTCACGGCGAGGACGGTCAGCACGGCGAGCGCGCGCTGCTCCGGCCGGAGGTGCGCCGTGGTCAAGCGGGCTCTCGCATGTGGCACACGGTACCGTTGAAGGGGCGCAACCCCAAGAAGGTCACCAGGTGCCTCGCCGCCGTACGCGTTGTCTGACCCGCCGTATACTCGTCGTATGCCCGCCACCGATGACCGGCTCGTGGCTGCGATCGTCTCCGGCGACGACGCCGAGGTCGAGGCTTCGCTGCGGCCTCGTGCGCTTGCGGAGTTCCCCGGGCAGGACCGTGTCAAGGAGAACCTGGGCATCGCGATCCAGGCCGCGCGCCAGCGCGACGACGCGCTCGACCACCAGCTGCTCTACGGGCCGCCGGGCCTCGGCAAGACCACGCTCGCAAACATCCTCGCGCAGGAGATGGGTGTTGCCATCCGCACGACCAGCGGCCCGGCGATCGAGCGGCCAGGTGACCTCGCGGCCATCCTCACGAACCTGAAGCAGCACGACATCCTCTTCATCGACGAGATCCACCGCCTCAACCACTCGGTCGAGGAGATCCTCTACCCGGCGATGGAGGACTTCGCCCTGGACCTCGTCATCGGCAAGGGGCCGGGCGCGCGCTCCGTGCGGCTCGCTATGCCGAAGTTCACGCTCATCGGCGCGACCACGCGCTATGCCATGGTGAGCGCGCCCCTGCGCGACCGTTTCGGCTCGGTCTACCGCCTCGACTTCTACGACGCGCCGACGCTGGCGAAGATCGTCGCGCGCGCGGCCGGGATCCTCGGGGTGGACCTTCCCAGCGACGCCGCGATGGAGATCGCGCGCCGATCGCGGGGCACGCCGCGCATCGCCAACCGCATCCTGCGACGCGTGCGGGACTACGCCCAGGTGCGCGCCGGGGGCGACGTTACCGTCGCCGCCGCCCGCGCCGCGCTGGAACTGCTGGACGTGGACGAGCTCGGCCTCGACGAGACGGACCGCCGCGTCCTGCTTTGCATCGTCGAGAAGTTCGACGGGGGGCCTGTGGGCCTCGAAACAATCGCGGCCGCCATCAGCGAGGAGTCGGACACGATCATGGACGTGTACGAGCCGTTCCTCCTGCAGTGCGGGTTCCTCCAGCGCACCCCGCGCGGGCGCACCGTCACGGCCGCGGCCTACCGGCACCTCGGGCTCACCCCGCCGGTCAAGGCAGACGCGTCCATACAGCAGCCTCAGCAGCCGGCGCTCTGGGACCGGTAGCCGCGGCCCCCGGCCAACCGTGCTGCGGAGTGAGCGCGGCTTGCCCGTCGCCTGCCACCCGGTAGGCTGTCCTCACTGGAGGATTCCCATGACCAATCGTGTGTGTGACCTGTTCGGAGTGCGCTACCCCGTCGTGATGGGCGCCATCTCGCAGACGCCGGAGCTGGCGGCGACCATCTCGAACGCCGGCGGGCTCGGCTGCATGGCCGGCGCCGCCGCGCCCGCGCCACTCTTGCGCGAGCGCATCCATAAGCTGCGCGACCTCACGGACAAACCGTTCTCGATCAACTTCCCGATCGTCCTCACGCCGGAGAAGGACCTCCAGCCGAAGATGGAGATGATGGCCGAGGAGCGCGTGCCAGTGGTCATCACCTCGGCCGGCAACCCGAAGCTGTGGACAGCGTTCCTGAAGAACGCCGGCTGCAGGGTCGCACACGTCCTGCCGACGCTGTACCACGCGCGCAAGGCGGTCGACGCGGGCGTCGACGCGATCATCGCCGAGCCGGCCGAGTCGGGCGGGTACCGCGGCGAGCAGGAGGTGAGCATGATGATCCTCATCCCCGTCATCCACCGCGCCTTCCCGCAGGTACCGCTCATCGCTGCCGGGGCCGTGGCCGACGGGCCGGGCTTCGCGGCCGTCATGGCGCTCGGCGCCGAGGGCGTGCAGCTGGGCACGCGCTTCATCGCCACGGTGGAAGCGAACGCCCCCGAATACGTCCGCAAGCTCATCCTCGCCGCGATCGACACGTCCACGATGTCGGCGGAAGGGCGCGTGAAGCCGCGCATCAACCGGCCGGAGCTTGCCGAAGAGGTCCTGGGCGAACGCAAGCAGACCCAGATGGGCCAGGTCGCCGCGTTGATCGACAGCATCAAGACGGTCGAGGAGGTCATGCGCGACCTCGTGGAAGGCGGCGCGCGCACCGCCCGCGAGGTCGACCGGGCGATGTCGGAGCTGGCCGGCGCCGCGGTGTAGAGCGGAGCGAGCCGATGACCCGGGTTCACTCTGAAGTTGACTCGGGGTGTTATCGTGCGCTCTGGGGAACAGCCCCCCCCCTGCGGAGGGTGAATGTTGCAAAGAATTGAGCGGCTATCAGAGCGTGAGCGCAGGGTCGTGCAGTTGATGGCGGCCGGGCTCGCCAACAAGCAGATTGCCGCCGAGCTCAACCTGAGCGTTGACACAGTCAAGGGATACATCAAGTCCATCTTCCTTAAGCTCGAGGTCCAGACCCGCACCGAAGCAGCAGTAGCCTGGGAGAAGTACCAGGGCGCGCCCTAAGACGAACACGAACTCAGCGAGTTGCGGGTGAGTCCACCCAGGTGAGTGTACCCAAAGGGGGGGCTTCTCAACGCGCTCCCGGCGGCCCTACGTTGCCTTCGAGGCTCGCGGCCCAAATCGGCCCCAGCCGCGCAAGACGCAAAGCAAGGGAGGGGACTTCAGCAAGGCCATGACGAACCCTGATCGTATGAACCGGCGAAGGACTATTCTCCTGACCGGTGTCGGCACTGCAATCTTAGCGGGTATGATCGCAGGGTCCTCCTTTGCGCTTGTCCGCACCTTTCATGAAGGAAGCGCGGCGCAGGCCGAGCCGCCCCTTCAGCCTACGGCGGGCCCTGGCGCTACGCCGCTCCCGGGAGCGACGCCGAACACGCGCGAGCCGGGCTGGTACGTGCCGTACCTCAACGCGGATAGTAAGAAGCCGCAATTCCAGGGCCGCCTCGCCGGGATCGACATCAGACCGTTCGACTCCTCTGTACCAGCCGAGGACGCCGGCGGCTGCCCCCCCGGTACATCCACGCTCCGGGAGTTGAGCAGCGAAGACTTGAACAAGGAGTCAATCGGGATCCGCCTAGGAAACCTGGCGGGAGCCACGTCCCCAGTGGGACCGCCGGTCGCGCTCGAGTGCGACGGAAGGCTGGTTACCCTTCGACAGTTCTTCGATGTCTCGCCCGGCCAGGGCGGGGGAGCCGGAGCCGGGTCGCTCAAAGTCTTTCGAAGCAGCGTTGGACATCGCTTCTGGTTGCCCGCCCCGGCGGACCGGTGGTCGCCCGGGGTCGTTGCTGGACGGCCAGCCGCAGTGCTCAAGCCTGTTGTCGACACGGTCGGAACCTCTGCCGTCATCTTGAGCGAGGGTCAGGGGTACACCGCCCTCGTCGGTGAGGGCGTGACGGTCGAATTCTTGCAGCTCGTTGCCGAGGAGATTGAGCGATGAGACGGATCATCCTTTCAGCATCCGTGCTTTCGGCCTTGGTCGGCGTGACATTGGGAATCCTGTTCCCGGTGACGACCTCTCACGCCCTGTCGGCATTCAGCATTCAGGTCTACCCGGGCGGGAACGGGTATCTGAGTTGCGGTTGGCACCAGACCTGCCTGTCCCCGTATCCAACCGGCGCTGCGCTGGATTTCGGTGATCCGACGTGGGTCTACTTCCGCTCCTACGGTTCAGGCTCCTCCGGCGGTTCGCTTGCTGGCCAGGGCCGCATAGCCTACGTCTCTGGGGACCAGTGTCAGCATCTCACCTATGTGGACATCTACGATCTGCTAGGCAACTACCGGTCAGAAGTTCTGTATGAGCACGTATCGTCCGGATACGCGGGCTACAATTTCTGGATATACGGCGGCACGCCGGGCTCCACGACGGAGTACTACGTCGGGCAGACAATTGACGAACCCCACTCCCCCACCTGTCCTTTCACGGGGATGCACGTCCACGAGCAGGCGACTGGCGGCGGTATGTCGAAGAACACTTCGGACTATCCGGACGTTTCAAAGTGCAATTCATCGTGCTGGCTCCTCAAGGGTAATTGGACCTACTGGGTGTTCACCAAACTCTGGTCTTACTGATCGTTTGCGGTCAGTCTCGCGATTCAAATTTGCGAAACGCCTTCGGCGCGTCGGAGGACGCGCCTTGCGAGGGCACTCGCTGGCTGCCGCAAGCCGCTCTGGCCGCCGGCCCTCTGGCCCCGCTACGCTGGCTCCTCCACCTCGAGGAGTGAGCCGATGACCCGGAACGTTGCTGCCGTCTTCCCTGCGCCCCTATACGAAGACGTGCCCTTGCGCGAGGCCCTGCCGTGAGCCGCCACAACGTCTCCTCGGGAGGGCCGTGGGAATCGGTCGTGGGGCGCCCTGTGTCAATTAAGTAGCGTTGCCAGATATTGGTAGTTGACAGATGCTATCGAATAGCTCATGGTGTTGCCATGGCTCGAGAGTACGACGCATCCCGCCGCCAGGAAGCCGCCCGCCGCACCCGTGAGGCCATCCTCGCGGCCGCCTTCAGGCTGCACGGCCAGGGCATCTTCGATCTCGAATCACTCGCCCGTGAGGCTGATGTTTCCGTCGCCACCGTGCGCAAGCACTTCCCGAACCGCGAGCTGCTCTTCGAAGGCTGCACCGCCTACGGCTTCCACCAGGTCTCGACGCCGGATCCCGTTGCGCTCGCCGCCGTCACCGATCCCGCGATACGGCTGACGGAGGCGGTCCGGCAGGCGTACGCACTGCATGAAGGCCTCTTTGGGCAGGTCTGGGGCGCGTACAAACTCGCAGACGAGTCGGCCGTGCTCTCAGCGACCCTCCGCGACGTGGAGGGTCTCATGGGCGCTCTCACCGAAATCGTGATGGCCGCCTGGCCGGATTTCGGAGACACGGCAGGCGAGTTGCGCGGGCTCATTTCCGGGCTCCTCAGCCCGCTCGCCTATCGCGCCCTGCGCGCCCACGGCCACCTTTCGCCCGAGCAGGCGACGCGCAGCACGACCGGCCTGCTGCTCCAGGCGCTCGAAGCCGGCGGCGTGCCGGCACAAGAGGAGGCCACCTATCGCTAGTGTCCTGAGTCTGAGATCCGAGATCTAAGAGATGAGCGTACCGCGCATAGAATGCGAGGTGCGCGATGGCGATTGGACGGCCAGTTCCAGAGGTGAAGCTCAAGAGCG
>Ga0315281_10006765_pt1 | contig 16246 bp, 16 predicted proteins | sample YL17G07_0_MG_FD_204540 | JGI IMG/M metagenome (GOLD analysis project Ga0315281, IMG submission 204540) | Sediment microbial communities from Yellowstone Lake, YNP, Wyoming, USA - YL17G07_0 | ecosystem: Environmental > Aquatic > Freshwater > Lake > Sediment | place: USA: Wyoming | collected... | reverse complement strand
TTATATGCAGTTGTATATGAAATATTGAAATGACGCATGAACTCGGAAAGATTACCCCGGGGCGTTTTTACTATAAGGTGAAAATGATTTCTCATACATACGTACGCGAGGAGGATTACACTGTATATCTCCAGGGAGAGGGCAAGCTTATCCAAGAATAGGGATAGATCCTTTTCGTCCGCAAAGATGCTCCGCCGCTCATTCCCACGGCAGGTGATATGATAATAGGCACCGCTATATTGAATTCTCAGGGGGCGCGTCATGCTCTTATTCTGCCACGGGAAGGTGAAATGTCAAGGATAAAGATTTGACCCTCTATTACACTAGCTGCAACTAGCGCTGTTTTGGGGGGCAGGTCAAGATTACATCCATGCTATTGACTGAGTATGGGAGGCATGGGGAGGGAGAGGTTGCTGTCACACCGTCCGCTTCGCCACGTGATGTTTGTTGTCTGGTGTAAAGAGTATCTGCAGATGCGCGCCGCAGGCACGGGCTATTTTGCGTAATGTGCCAATGGTGTAGTTCTGATAGTCAGCGCTCTCATATCTAGATATCGTTGACTTGGTGGTGATCATCTTCTTTGCCAACGCTTCTTGTGTGAGCCCTGCTTGATAACGGAGCTTTGCAATCTGTTCCGAGATGAGGAGATTTTGATACTCCTGCTCGAACAACTTCCTAAATTTTGCATTTGCCATCAGCCTGTCCATGTATGTCTTACCTTTTGTTTTGCGCATAGCAACCTCCGCTTTTTAATCTCTGTTCATAATCCCGCTTCATTCTGATAGCCTTCGCCAGTTCTTTTTTATCGAGCTTCTGTGACTGCTTTCTATAAGCATTGGTGATGATTATTTTTTGCCTTTTGCAAAAGAAATTAAAGAAACGGTGCTCACGAGGTTTAAACTCATACATCCTCTCCGCCTGATCGACAATCCTGAACTTGCTTTTGTCAAATAGCTGGCCCTCTTCCGCGATGTGTTTGACCAGTACCGCGAGCTTAACCTGTATCTGGAGCCCGACTGCCTCGAAATGCTCCTTTGCGGGCAGCCGCCCATCATCAGTATAGTAGAACTCAACCTGGAACTTTCTTCCCCGATAGAAGATATACTCTTCAGGTTTGGGAACTGTCATCTATTTTGTCCTCATAAGCATGTTCGCATATATGCTAACCATAGTCAAGAGATTTTCTAGAAATAATCAGGGCCAAGCCCCGGCCTCCTCAGAGCCAATCGAAGGGGGTGACGGCGGAGGGCATCCAAAACATATTATGGCTTGGAAAACAGCAAGTTTGCGTAATGGGCGCAACAACGCTTGTGTAGCCATCCTTCCCACTTCCTGTATCGACGCGCCTCACGCTGTCAGCCCCACCTGCTGCATGTCTCTCGTTCCCTGTCCACCCCCCGTATACAGCCAGGTAGTGTCGAGACGTTTTCCGCAATGCCCTCGGGGCTAGAGCATTCTGACCGAAAACGTCCCGGTGCATTCTTGGCTACAACACGCAGGCGCCCAGTTGATTAGGGAAAACGTCTCATTTCCCCGGCGGTAACTCGCCGGAGGGCGGAATGGTCAGGCCGGCCGGCGAAATCAAGGGGCCGCTTTTCGGGTTTTCGATGTATCTGCGCAACAGCCAGTGCCGCTGGAGCCCCTCGAACAGCACCTGTATCGCCCGCATGGTATCCCGGAACTGGACCAACTGGCCGTGGATATCCTCGCGCGACAGGGCTTGCAACAGGACTTCGTGCTCGTGCAACGTGTTGCGGGTCTGCACCGTGAGTTCCGGCAGTTCATCAAGAACGGCGTTCACTCTATCCAGTGTCGGCAGGGCCTTGGTGCGGAGTTCTTCCAGAACCAGCAGGGCTTGCTCCGTGATGCCCTTGTCCGGAGCGCAGGCGATCAGACTACCGTCGGGCATCAACGGCTCATGGCGGTTGCCGATGGATATATCCACGAAGGAATCGCCGACCACGATCAGCGTTTTTTTCACCACGGCCACCGAGTTCGTGCGCACAAAGCCGTGGAAACTCGCCTTCAGCTCGAAGGTGGCCTCGATCGTGCCTTCCGCGGTGGGGCGGATGCGGATGACACTGCCGGCGGCTGTGTTACGGATTCTGACCTCCGAGCCCTTTTTCAGCCCGTAGGTTCCTTCTTCGGCCTGAAACACGGTGTGGAGCCGGAATGTGGGCTCAAACAGGCCCTGGGCGCGGCCCGCCAGAAAGATGCCCGCGATCAGGACGGCGATCGCGAGAAGCACAAAGGCGCCGGTGATTTCATTGACGAAGCGAAATTTGAATGTATTGTCCCCCATAGGTCATTCCTCCCCGGCCACCGCCGGTCCAGATATCATCCGTTTTTCATCATCGCCAGTGTCAACCCCCGCATAGCATACCGCGCGGCAGGCGGTAATTCCGAGTGCCGTTCAATACGGTCATTATCGGTCAGCCACAGCACGACCGCCTCCCGCGCGCAGGCTTCCCGCACGGCGCTGATCAGGCGCGGCAACTGTTCCAGGGGGACACCCCGCATGGGGCGTTCCAGCAGGACCAGCAGGGGCCGCCCGAGGAAGGCCCGGATCCATTCGGCTCGCCGCAAATCCTGGTGCGACACCATGGCCGGCCGGGTCTTCGGCAGTTCGCTCAAGCCGAACGCGCGGGCCAGCGCCTCGGCCTCCGCCAGGATTTCCGCGACAGGCCGCCAGGTATGGTGCCGTTGGGAGAGTGTCACGTTTTCGTTCACGTTTAAATTGCTTATCCAGCCGTGGCCGTCGAAGACCCGGCCGATCTGTGCGCGCCGCTGTAACGCCTGCTCCGGGGGCATGGCGGTCCACGCCTCGCCCTGGAACATGACGCGGCCTTCCTCGGGGCAAAGCAAGCCCTCCGCCAGATCGGCAAGCGGCAATTGCTCGTTGCCCGGCTCCACCTGAATGAGGGACAGTGTGCCCGGCAGAAACCGCGCGTTGACATGGCTCAGGCCGGCGTGTCCCAGCGGCGACGACGCAATCGTCACGTCCGTGAATTCAAGAATGGGATCGTTTCTGTTCATTTTCCAACCGCCGATTTCCGTCCCTGGCCCTCTTTTGTTCTCAGATGTACGTCAGCACGGAAACAATGGCCGAAATAATGAAGAGCGCCGCAATCGAGCGAACGACCGCCCGCGTGGCGGCCTGCGGCACCTCCGTAATGGAATAGCGCACGCTGAGGCCCTCCATTATGCAAATACCCGCAGTGAACAGGCCGGGAACCAGGGTCTTGGCCAGCAGGTTGTACACATCCGCCGGGTGCAGGGCTCTCAGGACGGTATTCAGGAAAACCACCGGGTCCGTGGCGCCGGCGCCGAAGAAAATGCCGAAGGCATAACCGCTGACAAACGAAACGATGGTAAACCAGATGGTCAGGCAGAAAACGGAGACGGCCATGCCCAGGACCCGCGGGATGGCCAGATAGAGCAGGGCATCCAGACCCTGGGCCTCCATGACCTTGATCTCACCGAAGACTTTCATGTTGGCCAGCTCGACGGCGATGGCCGCTCCACTGCGCCCGATGACGATGAAATTGACCAGGAGCGGCGCGACCTCGCGGATAATGACCGCGACCAGAACACCCCCCAGGAGTTCCGACTGGCCGGCCTTGCTCAGCCAGACCTGGGCCTGCACGACGACCGAGATGCCGGTCAGAAACGCCACCATGGACACGAAACGCAGGGCCTCGACGCCCGTGAATAGAATCTGGCGTGCGAACACCGCGCGGGTGGTGCGCGGCCAGTGCCGCGGCCGGGTCGCCTGCCAGAGGATGCTCCCAAGGACGGCAAACAGGTGCGTGGCCGCCCGCATCCGGGTAATGGTATTTTGACCAATCGTCCCTATGAATGTCATGGTCGAGAAACTCCAGGGTCTCGACTATTGACTGACCATGATCTATCAATACCTCGGACCGAATTTGCCGTCGGGGAACATCTGATAACCCTTCCCCGTGTTCGGGCCGAAGGAGCCATCGGGATACATCTGTGAACCATGGCCGAGGTTCGGGCCGAAGTTTCCATCCGGGTACATCTGGAAACCCTTTCCCGTGTTAGGACCGAAGGCGCCATCGGGATACATCTGGGAACCATGCCCCAGATTGGGTCCGAAATTGCCGTCCGGATACATCTGAAAACCATGTCCGGTGTCCGATCCGAAACTGCCATCGGGATACACCTGGAATCCTCCGTCGGCAGCCATGGCCGGCATGACGAGCGTCGTGGAAAATGCCAACAGAACCGCTGCTGCCCTGTGCATTCCTTTCATACGTATGCTCGCTGGGGTTGAATCTTTCCTCTTTACACAAGAAGCGAACAAAGGCAAATTAACCGGCAACGCCGCCCTGCTTTGCCAGGAGATTATGACATGATGAGCAAGAATATGGGAAGGAGATTTGTCTCGCTTCAGTAACGGGTCAACTTTAGACTTTACATTTCAGGATGGAGTTATGGTGCGGAAGGGGGGATTCGAACCCCCATCCCGTTGCCAGGACTGCGCCCTGAACGCAGCGCGTCTGCCAGTTCCGCCACTTCCGCATTCTCTAGAGTCATTCTAAATAATCCCTGTCATGGTGTCAATCCGAACGATCGTGGAGTATCCCCAGTTTTTCATAGAATAATCTTTCACCACGAAGGACACGAAGAAAACGGCACCTACCCTATCCTTTCCCTCTACTTCTCCTCCTTCGTGTCCTTCGTGGTAGAAAAACAATGATTCAGTTGCGGTATCTTATAATTATATCTCAACCAATATGTTGTAAAAAAATACGGGCAAAAAGTGGGGATTGTCCTAGAACGATCCTCTGGAGGTTCCCCATTACGGGCCATGTATGAGGCAGCGGCAATTCCATTTGGGGATTTTTGTATTTCTTTGCTGATAAGGATATTCTGTAATTGCGCATGTCGTTTTTTGGAATGATGGCCGGGAAAGGGGTCAGTTCTTCTTCTTACGCGGTTTTTCGCCCGAACGGGCTGATGGCGCGCAGATCCTCGATGATGGGCGGGAGGCGTTCTATGACGAGATCAATCTCCTCCTCGGTAGTGTACCTGCTCAGGCTGAAGCGGACGGAGCCGTGGGCGGAGGTGTAAGGCACGCCCATGGCGCGCAGGACGTGGGAGGGCTCCAGCGAGCCCGAGGTGCACGCCGAACCGGAGGAGGCGCATATTCCGAGTTCATTGATCCTGAGGAGGATTGACTCGCCCTCCACGTATTCAAAACTTATGTTTGAGGTATTGGGGAGCCTCATCTCCGGATGACCGTTGAGGCGCGCGTCGGGGGACTTCGCGAGCAGCGCGCGCTCGAGCCGATCGCGCAGTCCCTTCACCCTCACATTCTCTTCCTCCATCCGCCTCCCCGCGAGCTCGCAGGCAGCCCCGCAACCGACGATGGAAGCGACGTTCTCTGTCCCCCCGCGCCGGCCCATCTCCTGGTGGCCGCCGATGATGAGCGGGCTGAACTTCGTGCCCTTCCGAATGTAGAGGACCCCGACCCCCTTGGGCGCGTGGAGCTTATGCCCCGAGAGGGCGAGGTAGTCAATGGCGCTCCGGCGTATGTTGAGGGGAATTTTGCCCGCCGCCTGCACCGCGTCAACGTGAAAGAAACATCCGGCCGCCTTGGCGATCTTTCCGATCTCCTCCACGGGAAAGATGACACCCGTCTCATTGTTGGCGTACATCACCGAGACAACGCCCGTGCACTCGCTGATCGATCGCCGCACCTCATCGAGATCGAGCATCCCCTGAGCGTCTACGCTCAGCCAGGTAACCTGGTGCCCCTCCTTTTCGAGCCGCTGGCAGAGGTTGAGCACCGCCGGGTGCTCGACACGGGTGGTGACGATGTGGCGCCGGTGAGGGTCGGCCTTGAGCGCGGCCATGATGGCGGTGTTGTCGCTCTCCGTGCCGCACCCCGTGAAGATGATCTCATCCTCTTCAGCGCCGATGAAGCGCGCGACCTGCTGCCTCGCGCGGTCAATATGCTTTCTCACCTGTCCGCCGAATGTGTGCATGCTCGAGGGATTGCCCCAGAGGTCACGGAGGAAAGGCATCATCGCGTCGAGCACTTCAGGCGCGACGGCGGTCGTGGCGTTGTTATCGAGATACACGATTCTCATCCTTGACCTCCTGAACGGTGATCTCCGGGGACACGAACTCGCGCAATTTCTTCTCAACGACCGCGGCAATCGTCACGCCGGAGGCGGGGCACTCCGCGCAGCTCCCCCTGAAGGCGACCTGAACCCTGTTGCCAATCACATCAATCAGCTCAATGTCACCGCCATCGGCCCTGAGCGCGGGCTTGATTTCCTTCTCTATGGTCTCCTGTATGAGCTGTATCTTCTGAATGTTCGACATCGGCTTCGCCGCCGGATAACCGGCGCGGGCCTTCTTCTCGCTCTCTTTTCTCCACACCTCGTCAATGATCGCCTGGATCTCCTCCACGCACCCGCCACACCCGCCGCCCGCCTTACAGTAGTCCGTGACCTGCTCGGGGGCGGTGAGCTTGTGCTCTCTCACGACGCGGGCGATCTTGGCATCAGTCACACCGAAGCAGGTGCACACGATCCGGCCTTCGTCCTGCGGCGCGGGTTTTCCGCCGCGGTAGCTCGTGATCGCCGCCTCAAGGGCCTCCTGCCCCATGACCGAGCAGTGCATCTTCTCCTTCGGCAGCCCCCCGAGATACGTCGCGATATCGTCATTGGTGACCTTCTCGGCCTCTTCCAGCGTCTTTCCCTTGATGATCTCGGTGAGGGCTGAAGCTGAGGCGATGGCGCTCGCGCAGCCGAATGTCTGGAACTTCGCGTCAGCGATTCGCCTGCCCTTGTCGAGCTTGAGGTAGAGTTTGAGCGCGTCGCCGCAGGCCATATTGCCGACCTCGCCGACCGCATCGGCGTCCTTGATCTCGCCCACGTTGCGGGGATGGAGAAAATGCTCCATCACCTTTTCAGTGTAGTTCCACATGACTTCCTCCAGAATGGCCAATTGCGTTACAATGTAATTTTTCTGAGACCTCCTCATTATAGTAAAGAGGCTCCCCGTGATCAATACGGATGGCGCTCCCGAAATGGCGGATAACAGATTGAAACGTTCACCTGATGGGTGAAATGCAATAATAAGTATTTTTTCCTGTAGGGGCTTGATTTATCAAGCCCGTAACGCGGGTCGGATGAATCCGACCCCTACAAATCCGCCATTTCGGTGCGCTGAACGGGATGAGGCACTCCGCTACCGCTGCCGGGTTGCGCCTCTCACAACGATCTCTTCGTAATCCACATAGCCCGGGAATGCGCTCTTCCCCCCCGAGGGAATCCTGCCCGGTGGAACAAGGCCGGCAATGACCGTGTAGCTTCCCGGCGCCGCACCTGCGGGGATCTCAGGAATGGTGAATCTTGAATGCGACAACGCGCTCCGCAATCCCGGCACGCCGCGCGCGAGCGGGTGAATGCCCGGCATGAGACCCGTGGGGGTTCCGAGCGTCAACGAATAGGCTGCGCCGGAGCTCACAATCACGCTGTATGCGTCAAAGCTGCCGGCGATCCGCTCCACCGTCACCTCAACCGCAAACGGCTCTCCTATCGAGGGAGAGCTGCTGTCGACCTTCAGGGCGAGGAGTGGCGCATAGGTGAGGATGACACCCCGGCCTGTCGCGTAAACGTTCCCGTCCCTCGCCCGCAGGAGCGCGTACACGTTGCGGGCCTCAGCGAGTGTCGCCACCCTGAGCCATCCCGAATCGCCCAACCTGTAGATGCCACCGTCGGTGCCGCTCGCCGCGTAGATGGCGCCGTCCGAATCCTGGACGAGGGCGAAAACGGCGTAGGACCGAGTGCTCAATCTCCCCAGCGGGATCCAATTCGCCCCGCCATCAATCGTTTTGAACACCCGCCCTGCGCCCCCGGCGTACACAGCCCCGTCTGACGCCTCGAGGAGCGAGTAAACGTATTCAGCTTCGGTCAACTCAGCCGTATTCCGCCAGATCTCTCCGCCATCCGTCGTTTTAAAGACGCGCCCGTCGGCCCCCGCGTAAATAGCCCCATCAGAAGCCGCGAGGAGAGAGTAGACATAGCGCACGCCGCTCAGCTCAGCGGTGCTCACCCATGTGGCGCCGGCGTCGCGCGACCTATACACCTTCCCGTGAGGGCCTGTTCCCGCGTACAGAACCGCTCCCGATGTTTCGGCAAAAGACTTTACCTCAGTGGCATCGCTGAAAGAAACCGTATTGATCCAGCTCCCTCCACCATCACCGGTTTTAAACACAGCTCCATTGGGGGCTGTCCCCGCGTACACGGTCCCATCCGCTGCGCGGAAAAGACCGAGCACCTGCCTGGCCCCGGCCAAATCAGCGGTACGCTGCCAGTGCGCACCGCCATCGGCAGTCTTCAGGACGTCGCCGCCGGGCGAGGTACCTGCGTAGAGCGCGCCGTCGCCCCCCTGGATCATCCGGAAGACGTCCGCCACGCCGCTCAAATGACCGCTGCTCACCCACGCCCAGGTTTCGGCGGTGCAGGGTACATGGTGAACCATGACTGCCGCCGCACCGATCGTGATGAGCGCACGTGTTCGCACTGAGGCCTCCCCCTTCTGCTCCCTGTTGTGCGATCCTAATCTTACCATACGAATGAGGATTTAGTACTATCATGTATGGGTAAGGGGTCAGAAGGTGTGAAAAAATCCGGTTTGTCGCTTCGGCATATGTAACCCGTCGTGTAGGGGCTTGATTTATCAAGCCCGTAACGCGGGTCGGATAAATCCGACCCCTACAAAAAAGGCCGATGGGCAATTTTTTCACACCTTCTCAGTTATGGGGGGAAAAGTGCAATATTTTGTGTGTAGGGGCGCGATTTATCGCGCCCGGGTTCGATAAATCGAACCCCTACAGATTTGTACCACCCATAAGTAACCCCTTACTGCTATGGGAGGATAACCGCAGCAGGGGGGCTCAGAGCTTTCGGATGGAGGCCTCTGAGTGCCACGCAGCGCCCGCCGTGAGTGTGATATGCTCTATCTCCGGCGTGACGCTCTATCGGGATCTATGGCGGAACGTGCTCGAACACAACAGAATATCGTGCGTGCACAGTCGTTGAGGGAACAGATCGCCTCGTTTATCAAGGAACACCGGATGCTGGCTCCGGGGCGGAAGGTGCTCGTCGCTGTCTCGGGAGGGCCGGACTCCATGGTGCTCCTCCACCTTCTCCGGGAGCTCGCACCCCGTTTCAAGGTGAAAATCCACGTCGCTCACCTCCACCACGGCCTTCGCGGGAAAGAAGCGGACCGTGATCTCACGCTCGTGCGCGACTACTGCGTGAAATCCAGGCTCCCCTTCAATTCAAAACGTGTTGACGTGCGTGAGCTCGCCCGGCGGAAGCGTCTCTCGCTCGAAACTGCCGCCCGCACGGCGCGCTACGAATTCCTGAGTCATTGCGCCGGTCGAACCGGGGCCACGGTGATCGCCCTCGGCCACACGGCGGACGACCAGGTTGAGACCTTTCTCATGCGCCTGCTGCGGGGGGCGGGAGGGCGCGGACTGCGCGGCATGCAGCCGGTGAGGAGAGCGGGCGAACTCACGATCATCAGGCCGCTGCTCCGCACCTGGAGGTCTGAGATTCTTTCACTCTCGAGGGCTCACGGGGTCGGTTACCGGATTGACCGCAGCAACAGGGATATTTCCTTTTTCAGGAACAGGGTGCGGCACAGGCTGATCGCGTATCTCGAAAAAGGGTACAGTCCACAGATCAAGGAAATCGTGCGCCGGAGCGCGGAGATCCTGGGACACGAGCATGCGTTTGTCCATGATGAGGCCGCCAGACTTCTGACCCGACTGGCCAGGGTGCGCGGCGCGCGGATCGCTCTTCCCCTGGATCGTCTTCTCACCCTGCCGCCCGCGCTGCGGGCTGAGCTCCTGAGGATCGCCGTTGATAAACTCGGCGCGGCGACATCTCCCGGCTACCGCGATATAGACGCGCTGCTCAATCTCTGCAAAGAGCAGCGGGGAGCGAAGCAGCGCTCTCTCCCCGGCGGCGTGACGGCTTCACGCGAGTACGGCGCCATCATCCTGAGCGTCAGTGAGAAAGCGGGAGCGGGGGACTACGAGTTTCCGCTTGAGCATGGGCGTGAGCTGAGGTGCCTTCCGTTTCTCCTCCGCTTCAGATTTTCCATCCTCACGAGGGGCGCGATCAGGCGGCTCAAGAAGAAGCCGGTGAAACTGGCCGAGGTGTGGGGCGAGGGAGGGGGACGTTGCTGGCCGCTCACTGAGCACTTCTCGCTGGACAGGTTCAAAGGAAAAATGATCGTGGTGAGAAATCGCAGACCCGGCGACCGCTTTACCCCGCTCGGGATGCGCGGGACGAAGAAGTTAACGCGCATCATGATCGATGAGAAACTCCCGTCACGCCTCCGCCCTGCCGTCCCCCTGATCGCCTGCGGGGATGAGATTATCTGGCTGCCGGGCTACAGGATCGCTGACCGGTACAGGGTGACTCCCTCGACACGGCGCATCGCGCAGGTGAGTGTGGAAAAGGTCGAGGAAATGTGGTAAGGTGGTAGAAAATCAGATTCCAGAGGAGTTGCTCAGATGGCCGAGAAGAAACGAGGCGGATCGAGCAAGGCGCAGCGGGGACCCGTCCGCCCTGCGCTCATCTGGCTCATCATATTCATCGGCATCATGCTCGCCGTCCAGATGCAGAAGATGCAGGATCGCGACATCGTTTCCCTCTCCTACAGCCAATTTGAGAGCGATCTCAAAGGGGGGAAGATCGCGACATTCACCGGCGCCGAAAGTTCGATCAGTGGGAAGGGGACATTCAAAAACGGGAAGAAGTACGCCGTGAATATCACCCCCGGCGACGCTGCCCGCCGAGACCTGCAAAATCTCTGCATCGCGAATAACGTGGTGTACACCACCGAGCTGTCCAGGGAGTACCTCAACCAGATCATCTTTACCTTTCTCCCGATCGTGCTCATCGTGGGCGTGATCTGGTTCCTCGTCTCACGCCAGGCGCGGGGCGTGGGCCACAGCGCGCTCAGCTTCGGGAAGAGCCGCGCGCGGCTCATGTCAAAGGGAGACGAGAAGGTCACGTTCAAAGACGTCGCGGGCATTGATGAGGCGAGGGAGGAGGTGCAGGAGATCATCGATTTCCTGAAAGACCCTAAAAAGTTTCAGAAGCTCGGCGGCAAGATACCGAAGGGCGTCATGCTCATCGGCCCTCCCGGCTGCGGCAAGACGCTCCTCGCCAAGGCGATCGCCGGAGAGGCCGACGTTCCCTTTTTCACCATCAGCGGATCGGATTTCGTGGAGATGTTTGTCGGCGTGGGCGCCGCGAGGGTGCGCGATCTCTTCGAACAGGGAAAGAAGAACGCCCCCTGCATCATCTTCATGGATGAGATCGACGCCGTGGGGCGCTACCGCGGCGCGGGCATCGGCGGCGGGCATGACGAGCGCGAGCAGACGCTCAACGCCCTGCTCGTCGAGATGGATGGTTTCAATACCCAGGAGGGGGTGATCCTCATCGCCGCCAGCAACCGCCCCGATGTCCTCGACCCCGCCCTCCTCCGGCCGGGCCGGTTCGACCGGCAGATCGTCATTGACCTGCCTGACCTGCGCGGCAGGGAGGAGATCCTCAAGGTGCACGTGCATGGCGTCCCGCTGGAGGATCATGTCGACCTGGGCGTGATCGCGCGCGGGACGCCGGGGTTCTCCGGCGCCGATCTCGCCAACCTGGTCAACGAGGCGGCGCTGCTCGCGGCGCGCCTGAACAAAAAGAAGGTTGAGACGGAGGACCTCGAGGAGGCACGCGACAAGGTGCGCTGGGGACGTGAGCGTCGCAGCAAGGTGATGGACGAGAAGGACAAGAAGATCACGGCGTACCATGAGGCCGGCCACGCCCTCGTGCTCCAGATGATCGAGGAAACGGAGCCGCTCCACAAGGTGACGATCATCCCCCGCGGCATGGCGTACCTCGGCGCCACGATGCAGCTCCCCGAAAAGGACAAGTACCACCACGGCAAGAAGGAGCTGCTCGGCCAGATCGCGGGCATGATGGGCGGCCGCGTGGCAGAGGAGATCATGTTCAGCGACATCACCTCGGGCGCCCAGAGCGACATCAAGCAGGCGACCAAAATCGCCCACATGATGGTGTGCGAATGGGGGATGAGCGAGCGGCTCGGGCCGATGACCTTCGGCGACCGGGAGGAACATATCTTTCTCGGGAAGGAGATCGCGCGCTCGACCGATTACAGCGAGAAGACGGCACAGGAGATCGACCGTGAGGTGCGCCTCATCATCGATGAGTGCTACCAGAGAGCCCGCGAAATAGTTCTCGCGCACAGGGACTTGCTCGAAAGGATCGCCCAGGCCCTCCTCGAGCGCGAGGTGCTCGACGGCAAAGAGATCACCATGCTCATCACGGGCGAACAGCTCTCGCCGCTGAAGAGAACGGCGACGCCGGAGCCCGAGAGCGAGAGAGCGACTGAGCGCGAGGCCCAGCCGAAGCGGGACGAGAAGCCCATCCCCACCCCGGGCGACGAGCGGCTCCGCCCCTCGCAAGCGTAATGATGTTCTCACCACGAAGGACACGAAGGTCGCGAAGCTAACGTTAGACTAATATTCGCATCCTTCTTGTTATCGCTTGTCTTCGTGATCTTCGTGGTGTAAAACTATTGAACTCGTTATCCGCTTAGAATTTAGCAGCTAAGACCTTGGCACTAGAGGAACGAGATATGAAGCTATTTGGGACGGATGGGGTACGGGGAGTCGCCAATACGGAACCGATGACCGTGGAAACCGCACTGAAGCTCGGGCGGGCGGCGGCGTACGTATTCAGGGACGCCGACCGCAGGCACCGGATTGTGATCGGCAAGGACACGCGCCTGTCGGGATACATGCTCGAGAACGCGCTCGTGGCGGGCATCTGCTCCATGGGCGTTGACGTGCTGCTCATCGGCCCACTCCCCACCCCCGGCACCGCCTTCATCACGAGATCGCTGAGGGCCGATGCCGGCATCATGATCTCCGCCTCGCACAATACCTACGAGGACAACGGCATTAAATTTTTCTCCCGCGACGGCTTCAAGCTCCAGGACCGCAAGGAGCACCGGATGGAGGAGCTCATCGCCACCGGCGAACTGGATTCCATCCGGCCCACCGCCCTGGATGTGGGAAAGGCCTACCGCGTTGAGGACGCGCAGGGCCGCTACGTGGAGTTCGTCAAGAACTCCTTTCCCCGGGGGATGGTCCTCGACGGCTTAAAGGTAGTGCTCGACTGCGCGAATGGCGCCGCGTACCGGGTCGCGCCCAGGATACTGATGGAACTCGGCGCGCAGGTCATCGTCCTCAACGCCGAACCCGATGGAACAAACATCAACCGGAGCTGCGGCTCGCTGCACCCCGAGGTGATCAGCGAGGCGGTGGCGGCGCATGGGGCCGATCTGGGGATCTGCCTCGACGGCGACGCGGACAGGGCGATCATGGTTGATGAGAAAAGCCAGATCGTGGATGGGGATCATATCATGGGGATATGCGCGCTGGACATGAAGGCGAGCGGGGCGCTGAAGGGGAACCTCCTCGTCGCGACGGTGATGAGCAACTGCGGCCTTGAACACGCGATGCGGGCGGCGGGAATTAAAATGCTGAGAACCAGTGTGGGCGACCGCTACGTCGTGGAAAAGATGCTCGCGCAGGATGCGACCCTGGGGGGCGAGCAATCAGGGCACCTCATCTTCAGGGACTACACCACCACCGGCGACGGCATGATCACCGCCCTCCAGGTGCTGCGGATCATGCGCTCCGCCAAGAAGAAGCTCTCCGACCTCCGGAAGCGAATCGAGAAATACCCCCAGGTGCTCGTGAACATCAAGGTCAGACACAAGAAGCGGTTCGAGGAGCTGCCCCGCGTGGCCAAGAAGATCAAGACGGTCAAGGATGCGCTGGGAGACCAGGGGCGCGTGCTCGTGCGCTACTCGGGCACCGAGCACATCGTCCGGGTGATGGTCGAAGGGAAAGACAAGAAAGAGATCGAAGCGATGGCGCGCGAGATCGCCGACGCGATTGGTAAAGAGCTCGGGTGATCCGTCCCCGCCGTGAGTACCACACCGGAGGCGGGGAGAGTGCGCGCATGAGCGGCCCGGTGCCGATTGCGGGCGCGGCGTCAGCGGGGCATGGGTACGGCGAACGACTCCTGTATCTGCCGGTAGTAAGTCGTTATGTTGTTGATCGACTGGCGCATGAGGATGATCGAGCAGTAGGTCGCGACGAGCACCGCCGCGCTCGCCAGGATCTTCGTCGCCAGCCTGAAGCGCGGGTTGAACCAGAGGAGCGGCAGCGCGAGGGGGCCGACGCACAGGAGCGCGATCACCAGGACGGACATCCTATAGTACCATTGCTCCCGCTGCTCTTCCATCGCCTCCTCTCTTCCCCGCCGCGCCGCTTCCTACAGGTCCTTGTACGGTTCCTTCAGAACCCTCCAGACGCAAAAAATAACCAGGCCGAGTATCAGCCCCCAGGAAAGGATTAAAAAGATCCATCCGCTCACGCTCATGGCAGCTCCTTGAATTTCCTTCGGTACGCTTTTCTCACCAGGGCGCCTATCCCGAGGAAGAGGACGAGCAACCCCACCCGCGTGCCCACCACATAGGGAACGTTTTCACGGGGCACTCCCTTCAGGAGAAAGGTGGGCAACGCCTGCTGAAAGAACCAGAATCCCAATATGCAGATCAGAAACAATGGGGTGACGTATTTAATGATCGGTTTGTAAAAACGCGGCACAGACAGCTCAGCTCCATGGTGGATTTCATCCCAGGCCGTCTCTATGCCGAAGACCCATACAAATAAGACACACTCAACCAGGGCGAAGACCACAAGAAAAAAGGAACCCGCCCAGAAATCTATATCGTCTATGACCCCCCTGGAGATAAAGAAGATGGGGAACTGGCAGAGCGCGAACGTCGCGATCCCCACGACCGCCACTGCCCTTTTGCGGGAAATAGAGAGCTCGTCGCCCAGAAACGCGACCATCGGCTCGAGGAGAGAGATGCTCGAGGTGAGACCTGCTAAAAACAACAGGAAAAACCATAGAAACGCGAACGCCGTTCCATACGCCAGCTTTGAAAATATGAGGGGCATGGTGACGAAGCCGATATTGAAGCTCCCACTCCTCGCCACTTCCTGCGCGCCGCCATTACCAAAGAATGCGAACGCCAGCGGGATCACAATCGAACCGCCGAGAATGACCTCGGCGAATTCATTCAGCGAGGTGGCGGTCAAGCCGGACAACACGATGTCGTCTCCCTTCGACAGGTAGCTCGCGTACGTGATGACCACCCCAATGCCCACGCTCAGGGTGAAGAAAATCTGGCCCGCGGCGGCGAGCCACACCTTGGAATTGGTGAGCGCGCCGAAGTCCGGGTTCCAGAGAAATCCAAACCCATTCGCAATATTCCACTCAGGATGGGAAGGGGTTGGCGCCCCCAGCGTCAGGACCCGTATCGTGATGATCACCGCGAAGATGAAGAGCAGGGGCAGTGCGACATTGCAGAGCTTCTCTATGCCTCCCTTGACACCCCTGTAGATGACCGCGAAGTTAACGAAAAAGGTGATGACGAAAAACAGGTAGGAGTAGACGAATACATCTCTCGAACTGACGCCCTGATAGCGCTGAAGGAACCCGAGCATCTCCTCTTTGGTGGTCAAACGCAACAGCGTCCCTTTCAGGGAATAAAAACAGTAGCCCAGGAGCCAGCTCTCTATGTACGTGTAGTAGATAAAGATCGCCAGGGGGCCGAATATGCCTATCGCGCCGAAGTATTTCGCGGCGCGATGCTGCCAGAGGCGATTGAAAATCAGCGGCGCGGTGCCATGCCCTAAAATACCGCCGTATCTGCCGATCGCCCATTCAATCCACATCAGCGGTATGCCGAGGAGGAGGAGGGAAATAAAATACGGTATCATGAACGCGCCGCCGCCGTTCTGCGCGGCCTGCGAGGGGAAACGCAGAAAGTTGCCCAGGCCTATCGCCGAACCGGCAACCGCGAGGATGATCCCCATTTTCGAGGTCCACTTTTCCCGCATGGCGAGTGTTTCCGGTAAAAATTATATAGAAAATCGGACCATTGTAAACGGATACGTTGAGTAATGGGACAGTTATAGGGGGTAGCCGCAGATTTACGCAGATGAACGCTGATACACCTATATAAAATCTGCGTGTATCTGCGTGTATCCGCGGCAAGAAACCTTGACCACTCAAACAATCCTTTT
>Ga0315281_10006764_pt1 | contig 16247 bp, 19 predicted proteins | sample YL17G07_0_MG_FD_204540 | JGI IMG/M metagenome (GOLD analysis project Ga0315281, IMG submission 204540) | Sediment microbial communities from Yellowstone Lake, YNP, Wyoming, USA - YL17G07_0 | ecosystem: Environmental > Aquatic > Freshwater > Lake > Sediment | place: USA: Wyoming | collected... | reverse complement strand
GGGTTCACCAACACGTAGCGCGGGCCGCTCGGGGCCGCGTCCGCGGGGCTGAAAAGCCCCGCGCCACGAAATCGTCACACGACATATGCTGCTGGCTGTCATGATCACAATTGTCGCGCTGGGTGACTCGACCACCGCCGGCACACCAGGGCACAAGTCACCGATTGAAGCGCCGCCGAACGGATCGGGCAACGTCGAAAGCCAGTACCCCTACTGGTTGATGCGGGCGCACCCCGAGTGGCAGGTGTTGAATCGCGGCGTCAACGGCGAGCGCAGCGATCAGATTCGCGCGCGGTTTGCGCGCGACGCGGCGCAGGTCACGCCGGCCGTCGTCGTGATCATCGCCGGGGTGAACGACATCTATCAGGGCCGCAGCGCGGAGTCGGTCGAGCGGGAACTCGAAGCGATGTACACCGCGGCCCGCGCGGCGAACATCGTGGTGGTAGCCGGCAGCATCATTCCGTTCAACAGTGCGAGCCCGGATCAGAACGCGCGTATGCACGCCGTGAACGACTGGATCCGCAGTTACGCGGCGCGCCACGACGGCCAGGTGGTGTTCTGCGATACGCGCGCGGCGTCGGCCGCTCCGGGACAGCCCGACCGGCTGGTGTCCTCTCCCGACGACCTGCACCCGTCTCCTGACGGCTACAAACGGATGGCCACGGCGCTGGAGCCAGCGATTGCACGAGCGCTCACGCACGTCAAGTAGGCGGCCCACCAGCAGGCTGCCGTCGGTCACCCGCAGGCCGGGGCGTTTTGAACCCGGCGTTGGACCCGGCGTTGCAGTAAGCTGAAACCATGACCGTGTGGAAGCCGACTACTGGTGCCGTAGCGCTCGTCGCCGCGATGTCGATAGCGCTCGTCGCGCAACAGGGGCCGACGTTCAAATCGGGCACGCAGATCGTGTCCCTGTTTGTGACGGTGGCCGATCTGCAGAAGCGGCTGGTGCCGGGCCTGGCGAAAGAGGACTTCGACGTCTTCGACAACGAGAAGTCGCAGCCGCTCATCTACTTCGACAACAGCGTCCAGCCGATCAACGTCGTCGTCATGCTCGACACGAGCGGCAGCATGACGCTGACGATCGATCTGCTGAAGCAGGCGGCCGAGCAGTTCCTGATCCGGCTGCTGCCCGCCGACAAGGGGCGCGTCGGTGCGTTCAACGACAAGATTCAGATCAACGCGCGATGGAGCAGCGATCGCGACCAGATGATTACCGACGTCAAGAACCTGGACTACGGCAACGGCACGAGGCTGTGGGATGCGGTCGGCGCGAGCCTCGACGAGCTGAAGGGGATTGACGGCCGGAAGGTGGTGCTGGTGTTCACCGACGGCGACGACACGGAGAGCAAGATCAGCCTGGGCAACGTGATCGAGCGCGCTCGGGCCGACGAAGTGATGATTTACGCGATCGGCCTCGAGAGCAACTACTTCAACGGCCAGCGCCAGGTCCGCTCGAAGCCTGACGGCGGCCTGCGGAAGATCGCGGACGAAACCGGCGGCGGCTACTTCGAACTGACGAAAACGAGCGACCTCGCGCCGACGTTCACCAAGGTCGCCCAGGAGCTGCACAGCCAGTATGTGATCGGCTTCGCGCCCACGCTGCTCGACAACAAGGTGCACAAGCTCGTGGTGAAGATGAAGCAGCCGGGCATGACCGCGCGCGCGCGTCGCAGTTACCTGGCTGCCGGCGACAAGATGACCGTGTCTGGAAAGTAGCGCAGGCCTTCAGGCCTGCGGATCGTGGCGCAGGCCTTCAGGCCTGCGGGATGGTCGTGCGGGCTTCAGACGAACGCGGCGACGACGATCGCAACTGCCAGAAGAAACCCGACCACCCACTCCGCCGACGCCGAAAAGCTCCAGTCGTGCATGACAACTCGCATAATCTCTGACCTCCTCCACTCAAAGTTAGACGCGTGGACCCCGACAAAGGTTTAATAGAGGCGTATGTCCCTCTCCGAACAGGAATTTCGTGTCAAGAGCGACGAAGCGCTCGACGCCGCGCGCCACGCCCTCTTGCCGCTCGCAGACAGCGCGGGCTTCGAAGTCGAGCTGCAAAACGGAGTGCTGAATCTCGTGTTCGAGGAACCGGTCGACACGAAGTTCGTCATTTCGCCGAACGCGCCCGTCCGTCAAGTCTGGGTGTCGGCGATGTCCCGGAGCTTCAAACTTTCGTGGGCGCCGGACCTCGGCGCGTTTGCACTGGAGGGCGAGACGCTGCCGCGGCTCCTCGATCGGCTGGCGCGCACGTTTCTCAGCGGGTCGGCCTGAAGGTCCGGCTGAAGCCGGACGCCACGATCTCGCCGGGGTCACCTGAGGTCCGGCTGAAGCCGGACGCCACGATCTCGCCGGGGTCACCTGAGGTCCGGCTGAAGCTGGACGCCACGATCCCGCCGGGGTCACCTGAGGTCCGGCTGAAGCCGGACGCCACGATCTCGCCGGGGTCACCTGAGGTCCGGCTGAAGCCGGACGCCACGATCCCGCCTGAGGGCAGCCGTGGCGCAGGCCTTCAGGCCTGCGAAGCCTCGCGTCAGAGCGGCTCGAACGCGGCGGTGAAGTGCCGCAGGCGCTTCGGCGCCGACGCGATGCGATAGCCGCGCAACTGCTCACGCATCTTCGCGACGTAGAGCACCGCTTCGGCCACGTAGTCGATATGCGATTGCGTGTAGACGCGACGCGGGATGGCGAGGCGGACGAGATCCATGTCCGCCGCCCGTTCCGATCCGTCCGGCTGCCGGCCGAACATCACCGTCCCTATCTCCACGCCTCGCACGCCCGCCTCGACATACAGCGCGTTGAGCAGCGCGATGCCTGGGTATTGCAGCGGCGGAATGTGCGGCAGCACCGACCGCGCATCGATATACACGGCGTGGCCGCCCGGCGGCTGGATAATCGGCACGCCTGCGGCCGCGATCTTTTCCGCCAGATAGGCCGTCGATCGAATCCGGTATCTGAGGTACGGCTCCTCGACCACCTCTTCGAGCCCGCGTGCGATCGCCTCCAGGTCGTAGCCGGCGAGCCCGCCGTAGGTCGGAAACCCTTCGGTGAGAATCAGCAGGTTGCGGCATTGCTCGGCCCACTCGTCGCTGTTCATCGCGAGGAACCCACCGATGTTCGCGAGGCCGTCCTTCTTCGCCGACATCGTGCAGCCGTCGGCGAGGCTGAACATCTCGCGCGCGATGTCCTTGGGCGACCGATGGCCCTGCCCCTCCTCGCGCTGCTTGATGAACCAGGCGTTCTCGGCAAAACGGCAGGCGTCGAGGAAGAACGGCGTGTGGTGGCGATCGCACAGGGTGCGCACGCCACGCAGGTTCGCGAGTGACACGGGCTGCCCGCCGCCGGAGTTGTTCGTCACCGTCACCATCACGAGCGGGACGCGATCGCCGTCGCGCTCGAGCAGCGCCTCGAGCGCGGCGAGGTCGATATTCCCCTTGAACGGATGCCCGACTACCGGCTGGCGGCCTTCCGCGATCACCAGGTCGCGCGCCTCGGCTTCCTCCACCTCGATGTTCGCCCGCGTCGTGTCGAAGTGGTTATTGTTCGGTACGATCTGGCCTGCATGCAGCGTCGTGTGGAACAGGATGCGCTCGGCCGCGCGGCCCTGGTGCGTCGGGATGATGTGCGTGAATCCGGTCAGGTCGCGCACGACCCGCTCGAAACGATAGAACGACCGGCTGCCCGCGTACGACTCGTCGCTGTTGATGAGCGCGCCCCACTGCGCCGACGACATGGCGCCGGTCCCCGAGTCGGTGAGCAGATCGATGAGGACGTCCTCCGCCGCCAGCTTGAAGACGTTGTGCTGCGCGCGCGCGAGCGCCGCGACGCGCTCGTCGCGTGTCGTGAACTTCCACGTCTCGACCGACTTGATCCGGAACGGCTCGATGATCGTGTGGAATGGATGCATGGCATCTCTCAACGCTGTTCAGATCCTGAAACCGTCCTTCAACGGATCGCCGTCGTCCACGAGGAACGTGTGCTCGCCGGTGATCCAGGCGGAGCCTTCGATTTCCGGCACGATCGCCGGATACTCCCCGACTTCGGTGCGCGACGCGAGCCGGCCGTTGAATCGCGTGCCGATCAGGCTCTCGTGCACGAACGGCCTGTCGCTGGCGAGCAGCCCCATCGCGTCAAGCACCGCCATGACGGCAGCCGTGCCGGTCCCGCACGGCGACCGGTCAACTTCCGCGTCGGCAAAAATGGTCACGTTGCGCAGGTCGGCGCTCTCGTCGCTCGGCGGCCCCGTGAAGATCGTCCCGTAGATGCCGGTCAGCCCGGAATCCAGCGGGTGCACGATGGTCTGCGCGGCCTCAATCGCCTGCTTGATTTCCATTCCGGCGCGGCGGAGCTCGGGCAGGTGCGCGATGTCGAGCGGCAGCCCCACCGCCTCGCTGTCGACGATGGCGTAGAAGGCGCCGCCGAAACTGATGTCGGCGCGAATCTGCCGCGACGCGAGCTTCACGCTCAGGCCGCCGTGCAACACGAACGACGGCACGTTGAGGAACGCCACGCTCTCAACCCTACCCGACCCACCTGACCCACCTGACCCACCCGACCCCATGCGCGCCCGCGCGCGAATGGTGCCGGCGGGCGAGTCATAGACAATCGTGGCACCGTCGCCGCCCGTCTTCGTCCGCTCTGCGGACTCCGTCGCGGCAGGTCCGAGCATGATGAGCCCGCGCTCGAGCGCCATCGTCGTGACCGCGACGATGCCGTGGCCGCACATCGTGCTGTAGCCTTCGTTGTGCATGAACAGCACGCCCGCGTGCGAGCCGGGCATTACGGGCTCGGTGAGGATCGCGCCGTACATGTCGGCGTGCCCGCGCGGTTCCAGCATCAGCGCCCGGCGTAGGTGATCGGCATGCGTCCGCACCCACTCGCGCTTGGCGAGCATCGTCTTGCCAACCGGCGACGGGAAGCCGTCCACGACGAGACGCAGCGGCTCGCCGCCGGCGTGCGCGTCGATTGTCTTCAGCGTGATCATTGCGGTAGAACTGTAGCACCGTGTCCATACGTTTCCGCCTCCTCACCGAAGCCGACGTCAGAGCCGTTCTCACGATGGAGGACCTCATTGAGACGATGTCATCCGCGTTGCGTCGCTTTTCCACAGGGTACGTCGTCCAGCCGGTACGCACGATTGTTCCGGTCGGCGAGGAGGCGTTCGCCGGCTTCATGCCCGCCTTCGTTCCCGCCTCCGCTCGCTCGGACGAAAGAGCGAGCTTCGGCGCGACAAGCGCTGCGGCCATGTCGACGACCGCCCTTGGCGCCAAGATCGTCACCGTGTTCGGCGGCAATGCGGCTCTCGGGCTGCACAGCCATCTCGCGTCGATCGTGCTGCTGGATCCTGAGACCGGGGCGCTGCAGGCGCTGCTGGACGGGCGATATATCACCGAGGCGCGCACCGCGGCGGTGTCGGCGGTCTCGTCGCACCTGCTCGCGCGGAAGGGGGCCCAGTCGCTCGCGATCATCGGCTCGGGGGTGCAGGCACGAAGTCATCTCGAGGCGCTATCGCGGGTTCACGCGTTGCGACAGGTGACCGTCTGGAGTCCGAGCAAAGAACGTCGGGACCGGTTCATCGCCGACGCGCGGGGTCAGACGGGGGTCCGGACCGGGGTCAGACCCCCGTCTGACCCCGGTCTGTCCACGGATACTTCGTATACGATCTCGGCGGCTAACCATGCGGGCGAAGCCGTCGTGGGCGCCGATCTCATCGTCCTCGCGACTTCATCGCCGACGCCGGTCCTCGAAAACGGCTGGGTGAAGCCTGGCGCGCACGTGATCTCGGTCGGCGCCTGCCGGCCGACGCAGCGTGAGATGGACCCCGCGCTCGTCGCGCGCGCGCGGCTGTTCGTCGACTCGCGCGCAGCCGCGCTCGTGGAATCAGGCGACGTCGTGATGGGGATTCAGGAAGGGCGGTTCACCGCCGAGCACATCGTCGCCGAGCTCGGTGAGCTGCTCGCGGACTCGTCGCTGTCCGGACGACGGAGCGACGCGGAGGTCACGGTTTTCAAGAGCCTGGGACTGGCAGTCGAGGATGTGACGGCCGCAGATCTCGCGTACCGCCGAGCCGTCGAAAGAGGGCTCGGCATGGAGCTCGCTCTTTGAAACGAGAACTCCGAACTTAGAAGTCAGAACTGGAAGTTCCGAAGTTCAGTTCTAAGTTCTGAGTTCTAAGTTCTAAGTTCTAAGGCGTAGCCGTTGGAGCTGGTCGGAGTTCTTTTTCCTGGTCGTCGAACCATTTCTGGAAGTTCGCGCCGCTCTGAATCGACACGAACCCGCGCATCCGGTAGTGGCCCAGGCCGCAGAGCTGCGAGCAGGCGATCTCGTACTCGCCCACGCGATTCGGGATGAACCAGACCGGAATGCTCATGCCGGGAATCGCGTCCTGTTTCACGCGCATCTCGTACACCGCAAAGCTGTGGATGACGTCCTTGCTCGAGAGGTGCACGAGCACCGGCCGATCGACCGGCAGATTCAGCTGATTGATCGTCGTAATATCGTCTTTCGCGTTCGGGTCCTTGCGATCGAGCCCGAGCGGGTTGTCGGCGGTGATGAGCGCGATATCCGTGCGGCCGAACTTGCCGTCGGGCCCGGGATAATGAATGTTCCAGGCGAACTGCTCGGCCACGACGCGGACGACGAACGCCTCGCTCTCGGACGGAAACGCTTTCACGCGCGTCGCCCAGGACGGAATCGCGTAAAACAGCAGCAGCACGGCTTCGACGACGACAACGCCAATTTCCAGACCCTTGGAAATCTTGCCCTTCGCCCCGACGTAGTCCGCCTTGGGATGAGCACTCTTCCGGAACCGGAACAGCACGAAGACGAAGAAGACACCCCAGCCGACAAACAACACCAGCATCAACCAGTGCACGAGCGCGATCAGTTGGTCGATCTCGCCGGCGTGAGTCGACGCCACAGCCGGCATCCCCAGATAATTCAGCATTGAACGGTCCCCTCCTGCGCAGCGACGCGCCTGGCGCGCCGACTCAGGTAGATGAAAAACGTCGCGAAGCTGCCGAGCACGCCGGCGACGACGACGAGCATCGCGATGATGCCCATGTTCGTGGCAATGGCCAGCGGCGAATCGCTGTTGCCGAAGCACACCGGGCACGCGAGCGCGGCGCGTGGCGCGGCTAGAAGCCCGAGAGTGAAGAGAGTCTTTCGCATATGGTTCCGCTCGGCTGAAGCCTTCGCGCTACAACTGTTTTGTCTTACGCTGGAATGCTGTGCCGTAGGCGATCAGCCCGGCGCCAGCCACCAGCGACAGCGCGGCCGTCATCGCGTAGGCGACGGACTGAACTGCCTGGTACTGCTGCCCCGCCCACGCCGCCACGAACACGGCGAGGATTACCGACGCGCCGATGAACACCATGTGGAACATGCGGAGCGACATCAGTGCCCCCCGTGCTCCACGGCCGGCGCCGCCACACGAATCGGCGTGCCGATGTGATCCATCATCGTGAACATCGGCACGGTCATCAGGACGATGAAGCCGATCACCGTCAGGATCAGCGCGCCGTAAATCCACTTGCGCTCGTGGCTCAGGTGCATGAACACGCTCGCGACCATCGAGCCCTTCGTTATCGCAATGATGAGCGCGACGGTGATCGCCATGGGCACCGCGAGGTGGACCTGGTTGACGGCGACCGTGATCGCCGTGAACATGAACAGCGCCGCGCCGATCATCCAGTACGCGCGGATGGTCTTCTTGATCGATTCCTGGTCAGAATGCATGCAGCCCCCTACAGCAGGTACAGAACCGGAAACAGGAAGATCCACACCAGGTCGACGAAGTGCCAGTAGAGACCGGTGTACTCGATGCGGTTCGTGAACTGCCCCGGATTTTTTGTGTACAGCTTCGCGCCCGGCCCGAGGAAGTACGCCATCACGATCATCCCGCCGAGGATGTGGAGGCCGTGCAGCCCGGTGAGCGTGAAGTAGATCGCCAGGAACGTGCTGTGCGACGGCAGTTCGCCTCTCGTCCAGTGGCTCGAGTACTCGAAGTACTTGTTCACGAGGAACGCGGCGGACAGCAGGAACGTCCCCAGCAAATAGAGGCGGTGCTTGCCAAAGTCGCCCAGTTTCAGCGACGCCCACGCCATCACCATCGTCACCGATGACGCGATAAGAATGAACGTGTTGGCCATGCCGAGCCACACGTTCAGCTCGCCGTGCGGCCATTCAGGAGCGCCCATACGCAGGATGATGTAGGTGGAGAACAGCGCGCCGAACAGCATGACTTCTGACGCCAGAAACAGCCAGATGCCGAGCTTACCGTTGGTGAGCCCCGTGTCCGGTCGTTCTTCGACGATGTACGGAATTTCCATGCTCATGGGCTACGCCTTCTCCTCGAAGCTCGGCGAGAAGTCCGTCGCCGCGCCCGGGACGCTGTATTCGTACGGTCCTCGATACACGACCGGCGCGGTCACGAAGTTACCGTGTCCCGGCGGCGACGGCGCCAACCACTCGAGCGTCGTGGCTTGCCACGGGTTCTTGTCGACCACCTTCCCCCACTTCATGCTGGCGAAGAAGTTGATGATGAACGGAATCTGGACCAGCCCCAACGTCCACGCCGCCATCCCGATGATGACGTTGTATTTCAGCAGCTCCTTGTTGTGCGCGTACTGCATCCCGCCGTCATACATCCGGCGGTTCATGCCGCCCAGCCCCTGGATGAACATCGGCATGAATACGATGTTGATGCAGATGAACGAACCCCAGAAATGGATCGCGCCCAGCATCTCGTTCATCTTCCGGCCGGTCGCTTTCGGGAACCAGTAATACACGCCCGCAAACAGCGCGAAGATCGTCCCCGGCGCGACCACGTAGTGGAAGTGGCCGATGACGTAGTACGTGTCGTGCAGGTGGATGTCCGACGGCGCGAGGCCGAGCGGCAGGCCGGTGAGCCCGCCGATGCCGAACATCGGCAGGAACGCCAGCGCGAAGAGCATCGGTGTGTTGAAGCGAATCGATGCGCCCCACAACGACAACAGCAGCGCCGTCAGGATGACCACCGACGGAACCGAAATGATCATCGTCGTCGTCTGGAAGAACGCGCTCATCGTCGTGCCCATGCCGGTCATGTACATGTGGTGCGCCCAGACAACGAACGACATGAAGCCCAGGAAGCTCACCGAGTACACGAGCGCCTTGTAACCCCAGAGCGGTTTGCGTGTGTTGTTCGCGATGATCTCGGCAACGATGCCCATCGCCGGGAGGATCAGCACGTAGACCTCAGGGTGCGCGAGGAACCAGAACAGGTGCTGCCAGAGCAGCGGATTGCCGTTGCCCGCGATCAGCATCGGCTTGCCGGAGATGACGAGGCCGCTGGGCATGAAGAAGCTGGTGCCCGCCAGCCGATCCATCAACTGCAGGACGCCGGCCGCTTCGAGCGGCGGGAACGCGAGCAGCAACAGGAACGCGGTCACGAGCTGCGCCCACACGAAGAACGGCAGCCGCATCCAACTCAGGCCCTTGGTGCGGAGTTGAACGATGGTGACGATGAAGTTGACCGAGCCGAGAAGCGACGAGGTGATCAGGAAGACCATCCCAATCAGCCACATCGTCTGGCCGGGGGCGATGACGGCGAGCGGCGGATACGACGTCCAGCCGGACTGCGCGGCGCCGCCCTTCGGGAAGAAGCTCGCGAGCATCGTCATGCCGCCGAGGAAGTATACCCAGTAGCTCACCATGTTGAGCTTGGGGAACGCCATGTCGGGCGCGCCGATCTGCAGCGGCATCACGAAGTTGCCGAAACCGCCGACGGCCAGGGGCACGACGCCCATGAACACCATGATGGTGCCGTGCATCGCGCCCAGCTGGTTGTAGAACTCAGGGAGCATGATGCCCATCGGTGCGCGATCCTGCCCCAGCCACATCCCGATCAGCGGAATCGGTCGGCCCGGGTAGGCAAGCTGCCACCGCATGATCATCATCAGCGTGAAGCCGAACAGGAGAAACAGGAGGCCGGTAATCGTGTACTGGATGCCGATCACTTTGTGATCGATCGAGAACACGTATTTCCGCCAGAACCCGAGCTCGTGATGATCGTCGTGGCCGTGCGCGTGTGCGGGCCCACCGCCCGGGTGCATTCCGGTGTTATCCATAAGCGCAGCGATTGTATGCATTTGGTACAAGCGGCGCAAGGTGGTTTGAAAGGTAAAATCGGTGTATGCCCTGTTTTCGAGGTGTCCGAGCTATCCGAGTCGTCGGCGGTGCGGCACTTATCGTCGCCTGCGCGGCCTCGGCGCGAGGAAACCCGGAGTCCGAGGCGCTCCGCGCAAAAGCGGCCAACCATACGTACAACCTCGAACACGACCTGGCACTGACGGTTTTCCGGCAGGCCGTCGCCGCCGACCCGCAGGATGCGGGGGCCTACCGCGGACTGGCGTCCTCGTTATGGCTCGGCATCACGTTCCGGCGCGGGAACATGACGGTGGACGACTATCTCGGCCGCCCGAACAAGCCAAACGCGAACCCGCTGCCGAGTCCGCCACCCGAAAGCGCCGCCGGCTTCCGGGACGCCGTCGAGAAGGCGATCGCGCTCGCCCGGCTGCGTATCGCCCGGAACCCGAAGGACGCCGACGCGCACTACCAGCTTGGCGCCGCGGTCGGGCTGCGGGCGTCCTACACGGCGACGGTGGAAGGAAGCGTGCTCGGGGCGTTCCGCGCGGCACGCGAGGCGTACGACGAAGAAGAGACAGCCCTGACGCTCCAGCCGCAGCGCAAGGACGCCGGGCTGATCGTCGGCACGTACCGCTACATCGTTGCCGCGCTGGCGCTGCCGCTGAGAATGGTCGCCTATGTCGCGGGCTTCGGCGGCGGCAGGGAAAAGGGTATCAAGCAGATCGAGGAAGCAGCCGCGTATGGCGGCGACAACCAGACCGAGGCGCGGTTCGCGCTGATCCTCTTGTACAACCGCGAGAAGCGGTACGACGACGCGCTGAAGCACCTGGCGGCGCTGCGCGAGCGTTACCCACGCAATCGGCTCGTCTGGCTCGAATCCGGATCGACCTGCCTCAGGGCTGGGCGGGCCGCCGACGCCGAGCGCTTCCTGAGCGACGGGCTGACGCGTTTTGCCGACGACACCCGACCGCGGATGTTCGGAGAAGACGCGCTCTGGCGGTACAAACGAGGGACGGCGCTGGCCGGCCTCGGGCGGGCCGCCGACGCCGAGGCGGACTTGCGGAAATCGCTGTTACTCGAAGGGCGAAAATGGGTCCACGCGCGGAGCCATCTCGAACTCGGCAAGCTCGCGCTGAAGGCGGGGAACAGGACCGCGGCGGTCCCGGACCTCAACGCAGCCATTCCCCTGGCGGAAAGCGACAACGACCCCGCGACCGTGGACGAAGCCCGGCGCCTGTTGAAGAAATAGCGGACGAACAACGGCGGAGCGACGCCCGTCGAACAACACCATGAGCCAGAACAACCGCAAGACGTGGATTTCGGTCCTCATCGCCAGCGTGATCGTCGTGGGCGTCCTGGCGGTGTCGGCAGTCGGCGGGACGGCGTACTTCATCTACCGGCACGTCCACACGCAGTTCACGCCGACCGACGACGCCGAGCAGCAGTTCGCCGAAGCGCGCGCGCGCTTCGCGGGACAGCAACCGCTCATCGAGATCGGCACAGACGACGAGCCGCGGCTGCATCGGGAAGTGGTTCCGAAGACGATGCCGATCAAGAAGCTCGAGACGCTGCGCGTCCTCGCCTACGACACGCGCGCCCGCAAGCTCGTGGCCGTGTCGATTCCGATGTGGCTTCTCCGCCTGTCGCCGTCGAACAAGTTCTCGTTTCTCAGCGACAACGGCATCGACTTCGACTCGGACCGCGTGCGCCTCACGATCGACGACCTCGAACGCCGCGGCCCGGGGCTCGTGCTGGACCAGACCGGGCGCCGCAGCTCGCGCGTCCTTGTCTGGACGGAGTAGGACAGGTGGGGCGGGTAGGGCGGGTCGGTCGGGTAGGTCAGGTGGGTAACGGAGGTCGGGTGGGGCGGTTAAGTCAGGTGGGTCGGGTGGGTCAGGTGGGTCGGGTGGGTCTGGTAGGTCGGGTGGGTCGGGTGGGTCTGGTAGGTCGGGTGGGTCACGAAGGTCAGGTCGGTCAGATCGGTCAGGTAGGCCAGGTAGGTCAGGTGGGACCAGACAGATCAAGAAGGCCGGTGTGGGTCTGGCAAGGCAGGTAAGACAGGTGCACCTGCGCGACGGAGAACAAATGAGTTACGACCTTGCGGAACACCGACACCGGTTTGCCGTTTGGGCTGCTGCACGGGCGTCGCAGCGCGGCTTCACGACCGTCGGTGTCTTGAGAGAAGCGCTCAGAGCAACCGATATTCGAGAGGTTGCTTCGAACCCCAGGACTCAACGCGTCTCGGCTGTCGAATTCGACGCGCTCCACCGCAAATGGTGCGCGGGCGTCTGCAAGAGTCTGAAACGGAGCCTCGAGAAAAACTCCGAGAAGGTCACCTATGGTCGGGCGGCCAAGCTCGTCGCCGTTTACTTGAAATCGACAGTCATTCTGGGTGATGGTTGGGATTCCTCCTTCGGTCGCAATCTTCATCCACCAATCGATCGCATCTTGCTCCAATCTCTTGCCCGGTCTACGAAGATCACGTCGGATCATCAAGGCGAGTGGCGTTCGATCAGTTGGACTCAGTTGGACGACTCTCGCTACTACAAACTGATTGGCCAACTCCGTGATGTGATGCCTCCCGGTGCGCCTTTTTGGACAATCGAAGAGTATTGGGAGCCGTCGGAAGGTGGAGACGATTGAGCCGCGGCCGGGAGGTCAGTCATGGGCTGGGTCTGGAACGTCTTGCTCTCGTGCAGCAACGAGGAGTTCTGGAAAGGCGATGAGTTTCACGAGGAAACCTGCAGGCCCATCGAGCGAATCAATCAGTGGATCCCATGCGGTAGATTGGTGAGCTTAACCGGGCCGACGTACGCGAACGGCGCCGGCGACGGCATGGACGCCAATCTGTTCGGCGGCGGCTACAAGCGCTTCGACATCGAGCGCTTCGTCAAGGTGGTCGAGGCCCAGGACTGGAAAGACCGGACCAGGGTCCAACTCTGGGTCAAGGGCGCGTGCGAGGGTGTGGACGAGGGATCCTTCTCCATCATCAAGCTCCGTCCGCGGAGTTCCAGCCACGCCAAACGAGTGGCGAAGGCGTCCCCGTCTACACCCAAACTCAGAACCAGGCGCAAGCGTCGTTGAACCGAAACTCGTGCTGGAGCCGGCCGCGCCGATTACTCGGAGCGGCGCGACCCGGCTGTGGGCGCTACGCGAGTCGAGCCACGAAGTAGACAGCCGCGAGGATGACTCCCAAAACCTTCGCGGCGATCTCGATTCGCTCGGATCGAACGAGGCCAGCCAGCGGCGCGCCGACTTGCTTGATTTCGGTTTCGAGCTCACCTGCGACGCTCTCGGATAGGTAGCCAAGTCTCTGTGCAACGTGGATGCAGTAGCCGACTTCGGCGAGGGACGACTGCGAGATGTTCAAGAAATTCACACGCGCGCGGCCCTTCGGTTTGGCAAATCCTTCCACGATGTTGACCGGGACCGAGAACGCTGCGCGGCGGAGTTGCGAACCAAGTTCGAAGCGCTCGAACCCCGGAAATGCTTTCAACGAAAGCTGATGCAGCTTGATAAACAGATCGTCCGCACGCTGCCACGCGATCAGAGTGTGATGGCTGAGCGACATTGCTGACCTCCTGTTCAATCAAACGCAATGCCACGCTCATCAATACGGCACCCGACCCACCCGACCCACCTGGCCTACCCGACCCACCTGCCTACCCGCCCTCTGCGGAGGACGCGCTGATGCGTTTTCGTGGCTAAAATCCGACGTCACGCATGGCACGCACCTTGATACGATTACCTCCAGTGAGGCCCGACATGTTCAAAGCCTATCGACACGTCCCGGCGCTGCTGCTGACGGTTGGGATCGCGCTGGGGTCGCCTGCATGCGCGGCGCAGATATACGGCGGGCGCGCGGCCACCTACGGCCGCGAGACCGACCGGCGCGCCTACGACACCGGGTTCCGCGCCGGTGTGGATGCAGGGCAGGACGACGCGCGGCGGGGCCGCGATTTCTCGTATCAGCGCCATGACGAGTACCGCGACGCGGATCAGGGCTACCGGCGAGACGAGGAGGATCGTTACCGCCGCTCCTATCGCGAAGGATTCCAGGCCGGGTACACCGAGGCGTTCAGCCGCAACGCTCGTTACTCGCGCGACGGCGCGAACCGGCCGGCGGCCGAGCGCGGCGAGCACCTCTCGGTGGCGGCGCGGATCGGGTATGAGGACGGCTTCGACGCGGGCCGCAACGACGCGCGTGATCGCGCGCGCTTCGACCCGGTGCGCGCCAGGCGCTACCGCGAGGGCGATCACGACTACGACCGCCGCTACGGCTCGCGCGACGACTACAAACGCGACTACCGCGCGGCGTTCGAGCAGGGCTATCGGGAGGGATACGGACGGGTCAGGTAGGGCGGCGGGTAGGCTGGTTGGGTCAGGTAGGGCAGGTGGGCCAGGCACGGCGGCTAAGAGCCCGCTCCACCGACCCGACCCACCCGACCGACCCCGATCCCACCAGACCTACCCGACCCACCAGACCTACCCGACCCACCTGACCCACCCGACCTACCAGACCCCACCAGACCTACCCGACCCACCTGACCCACCTGCCCTACCCGCCCTCGTCAGAACGCAAGCATGTGGGTGTACTTGACGATGAGCCCGCGCCCCGTGTTGACGGGCGTGGCCTGATCCGTGAGCCGCTGCTCGTTGTAGACCACGAACAGGTCGCTCAGCGGACGATGAATGAGGTCGAAGCGGACGTTGGCGCTCCATTGCTTCAGGTCGGTGTTGTATTGCAGCAGCGTGTCGAGAAACGTGCGCGTGCTGAACGCGTAGCCGACGCGTGACGTCACGAGATTGGTGACGAAGTCGTGCATCGGCAGCGGCAGCGTGATGTCGTTGCGCTGCAGCGCCAGGTCGAACGTCAGGTGATAGGACGGGCGGACGATCAGGCCTGCCTTCGAGGTCTTCTGTGTCCCATTCCAGAATCCTCCAACGGTGATCAACGCCGATCCCGACACTTTCCGGCTGTGGTTCGTCTCGAGCTCCAGATAGTATTCGTTCCATCCGTAGCTGCCGGGCGCAAAGCGCTGGTCCGGCCGGATTGTGAACGGGGCGAGGATGCGCTCGAACCTCCCGTTCCACGCCACCTCGACGTAGCCTCCGTTCTCGAGGAAGAGACCGTAACCGAAGTGATTGGTGTGCGTCATCTTCACATTGAACTGATCCGTATAGATATTCGAGCGCGCGTGCGGATGCAGTTCGCGAATGCCGATCTTGCGCAACGCGTCGGGTCGGCTCCGCACGCCAAAATCGGCGAAATTCTTGCGCATGCCGATCCGCTTGATGAACCCGATATCATCACGAAAGTGATTGCCGACGCTGAGCAGCGAGTACTGGGCGTGCAGGCGATTGTTGTTGAAGGCCACGGAGCCTTTGCCCGCCCATTCCCCGTCGGCGACGCCAGGCGTCGCCGACTTGGTCAGGAAGCCGTTGAAGCTGAGCGCGCGCCCGAAGCGGAAGTTCGCGTCCGCGCCGACGACCGTGTTGCGATCGGTTGAAAGGCCACTCGACTGGCGGGCGAGAACGATCGCGCCGACGTCGGAGTTGCGCAGGATGTCGCGACGTCCGCGCAGCACCGTATAGTTGTCGCCATCGCGGCCATCGGTCGACTGCGTGTGAATGGCCATGGCGCCGACGCCGGTGGCGCCGACGCGTCCGGTCAACCTGCCGCCGGCCGCAATCGGGATTTCCCGACCCGTGTCGGTCAACCCGATGCGCCGCGAGAAAAACAGCAGGATGTCTTCCTCGGGCGCCGAAAACCGTGTGCCGCCGACGCGCGACTCGCGCGGGATGTCGCCGAAGTAGAACATCCCGGAATTCTCGAGGAAGAACTCCCGCTTCTCGGGAAAGTACAGGCTGAACTGCGTGAGGTTCACCTGCTGCTCGTCGGCCTCGGCCTGGGCGAAATCAGGCTTCGCCGTGACGTCCAATGTCAGCGACGGCGTGACGCCGTACTTCGCGTCGAGGCCAGCATGCGCGCCGGCGTCGAACGCCGGGCCGCCCACGGGCCGCGTCGAATTCGCCGCAACCCACGGCTTGATCCGCAGGTTGCGCCCCTGGCTGGCGTCGGGCAGCCCGGTCAGCGTGCCGGCGAGGCTCGCGCGGTACAGGTT
>Ga0315281_10006763_pt1 | contig 16250 bp, 9 predicted proteins | sample YL17G07_0_MG_FD_204540 | JGI IMG/M metagenome (GOLD analysis project Ga0315281, IMG submission 204540) | Sediment microbial communities from Yellowstone Lake, YNP, Wyoming, USA - YL17G07_0 | ecosystem: Environmental > Aquatic > Freshwater > Lake > Sediment | place: USA: Wyoming | collected... | reverse complement strand
TACATGCTTGAGCGGCGCGGGCCCGGCCGCGAAGCGAACCAGGCGGCCTGATCGTCGGTGCCTTTCACTTCCAGGGGCCTCCGCAAGGGGGTCCCTTTTTCGCGCCCGTTGGCAACTGGCGGCACTTGCATCGCGCGCTAGAATGGCGCCATGAACGCTACCCTCGCCGCCGCCCTCGATACGTCTGGAACACGTCCGTCGCTGCGCGACCCGAAGCTCGTCCGCCACGACATCGAAGCGATCGTCCGCCTCGCGGTCTTCGGCGATGCGCAGGAGCGCCGTTTCGCACGTTATGCAATCCACGCTGCCGCGCCGCAGCTCGGCGCGGTGCCTTCTTCGATCGCCGTGCTGTACGCGGCACGCGGCCGGGGCGAGGTTTCAGGTTTCACGGTGCCGGCGGTCAACATCCGGGGGATGGCGTTCGATATGTCCCGCGCGCTCTTCCGCGCGATGCAGTCCACGGGCGCTGCCGCGACGGTATTCGAACTGGCCCGCTCCGAAATGGGCTACACCTTCCAGGACCCGGCGGAGATCGCCTGCGTAGTGCTCGCGGCTGCCATCGCCGAGGGCTACGAGGGTCCGGTGTTCATCCAGGGCGACCACTTCCAGGCAAATGCCAAGAAATTCGCGACCGACCCGGAAGGCGAAACGAAAGCCCTCGAAGACCTCATCCGCGCCGCCGTTGCTGCGCAGTTCTACTGCATCGATATCGACGCTTCCACCCTCGTGGACCTCAGCTACGAACGCGTCGCCGATCAGCAGGCGCCGAACGCGAAGCTCACCGCACGCCTGGCGAAGCTCGTGCGGGACATCGAACCGAAGGGCGTCACCGTCTCCGTCGGCGGCGAAATCGGCGAAGTGGGAAAAAACAACAGTACGGTCGAAGAACTGACCGCCTACATCGACGGCTTCCGCGACATCGTCGGGCCCCGCTTTGAAGGCGTTTCGAAGGTCAGCGTCCAGACCGGAACCACGCACGGGGGTATCCCTCTGCCCGATGGCACCATCGCGAAGGTCGCGATCGACTTCGATACGCTCCAGGAGATGTCGCGCGTGAGCCGCGAGCGTTACGGCATGGCGGGCGCGGTGCAGCATGGCGCTAGCACACTGCCGGACGAACTGTTCCATCGCTTCCCTGAAGTGGAGACCGCGGAGATCCATCTCGCCACCGGGTTCCAGAACCTGGTGATGGACCATCCGAAGTTTCCCACTGATCTCGTCAAGGAGATGCACGCCTACTGCGACCGCGACCTCGCGGGTGAGCGCTCAGCGGGCGAAACCGACCTCCAGTTCTTCTACAAGACCCGCAAGAAAGCCTGGGGCCCGTTCAAACAGCAGACGTGGGACCTCCCCGCCGGGCTGCGGGCCGAACTCAGCAAAACGCTCCAGGACAAGTTTGAATTCCTCATCCGCCAGTTGAAAGCCGGCGAGATGCGAGAAACGACGCTCCGTTACGTCAACCACGCCCCCGTGGAGGTGGTCCCGCCGGTGAGCTAACGCCGCCGGTAATCTTTACCTTCGCTTCGGAGCGCCGGGTCTACGGTGGAATCATCCCGCACAGGGGGAATCCAATGCGTGTCCTCGTAGTCGAAGATGAAGAACCAATTGCCAGCGCGATCGAACGCGGCCTGACGAAGATCGGCTACGCCGTCGATGTGGCGTACGACGGCCAGGAGGCGCTCGATAAAGCGAGCGTGAACAACTACGACGTGGTCTGTCTCGACCTCAACCTGCCGAAGGTGGACGGGATCGAAGTGTGCCGCCGATTGCGCGAAGATCGCTTCGCGGGCGGCGTGATTATGTTGACTGCGCGCAGTTCCATCAAAGAGCGCATCGAAGGGCTGGACCAGGGCGCCGACGACTATTTGGTGAAGCCGTTCGCCTTCAGTGAACTGGCCGCCCGCATTCGCGCAATCACCCGCCGTGAAGGCGGCCTCCGGGAGCCGGTGCTGAACACCCGCGGCCTTGAGCTGGACCCGAATACCAACCGCGTCAAGCGCGATGGCAAAGAGATCCATCTCACGCCGAAGGAATTCTCACTCGTCTACTACCTGGCCCGGCACGAAGGGCGCGCCATCCCACAGGAAGAACTGCTTGAACACATCTGGGATGAGCACGCCAACCCGTTCACCCAAACGGTGAAGGTCCACATGAACAACCTCCGCCGAAAGTTGAACGAGGGCTTCCAGGATCAACTCATCGAGACGATCCGGGGCAAGGGCTACGTCCTCTAGACTCCGCCCGCCCGCGCTTACGCGGACGGTGCGGTTCCGACTGACGGTCTGGTACTCCAGCCTGCTTCTCGTCTTCGGCGTGGCCTTCGTTGTCGCGCTGAACATCGCGGCGCGGCTTGACCAGCCGGATGTCGTGCTGCTTCAGGGCGTGCGCGTGAACGACGTCGAATGGCAGCCCGTGCGCAACGGCCCCGGCGGCACAATCAACGGGTTCCAGCCGGTCATCACGCCAAGCATCATTCTCAAAGAGGCCCAGGATCAGATTAACTCCGGCAACCTGGACCGCCTCCAAAGCTGGTCGCTGGTCGCCGTGGTCGGCCTGACCCTCGCGTCCGGTGCGGGCGGTTATGTCCTCTCCGGGATGATGCTGCGCCCCGTCCGCGATATGACTCGCGTCGCATCGGAGATAAGCGCGACGAACCTGAGTCAGCGCATCAATCACCAGGGCCCGGATGACGAGTTGAAGGCATTGGCCGACACCTTCGATTCGATGATCGACCGGCTTGAGACCTCGTTCGATCGCCAGCGGCAGTTCGTGCAGGACGCCTCGCACGAGTTGCGCACGCCGCTCGCGGCCATCCGTACGAACATCGAAGTCACCGAACTGGACCCCGAAGCCACGAACGAGGAGTACCGGTCGCTGCTGGAAACGGTCAAGCACCAGACCGAACGCTTGACCCGTCTGAGCGAAGACCTTCTCCTCCTCTCCACGAATGAAGGCGGCCTCCCCCTCGAACCCGTCAGCCTGCGTGCGATCGCGGCGGAGGTAGCGAACGAGCTTGCCCCCCTCGCGGCGGCGCGCGGCGTGCAGGTACACGTGGAGGAAGGCGCCGATATCGAGGTCGATGCGAACCCCGACCACCTCTACCGCAGCGTCCTGAACCTCGTGGACAACGGCATTAAGTACTCCGGTCAGATAGGCCGGGTCGCGATCGCCTGCGTCACGGCTGGCGGCCGGGGCGAAATCTCCGTGCGTGATACGGGTCCCGGCATCGGATCGGGCGACGCCTCCCGCATCTTCGATCGGTTCTACCGCGTAGACCGCGGTAGAAGCCGCCGGGAGGGTGGCAACGGGCTCGGCCTGGCCATCGTCCGCGAGCTGGTACAGGGGATGGGCGGGACTGTGCGCCTCGCCTCGCTGCCAGGGCAGGGGTCGACCTTCACCATCAGCCTGCCGATCGCACCGGCCGACGACAAGACTGCTGAGGCAATGTAAGGACGCCGACGCCGGAACCGGTCGCCCGGCGACCGTAGGCGTCGCCTATCGCTACAATGCCTTTCTAGGCTGCGGACGGTTCGGGGGTTGTTTGTGACGCGCTTGCTCGACACGGTCGATTCCCCCGCGGACCTGCGCGGCCTCTCCTACGACCAGTTGGAGCAGCTCGCGACCGAAATCCGAGACTTCCTCGTCGATACGGTCCATTGCATCGGCGACGGCGGTCATCTCGCCTCGAACCTCGGTGTGGTGGAACTCTCGATGGTGCTCCATCGCCTGTTCGACACCCCCACGGACAAGATCCTCTGGGATGTTTCGCACCAGATTTATGTCCACAAGATACTGACGGGCCGCAAGGACCGGATGGAGACGATCCGCCAGTTCGAAGGCCTCTCCGGGTTCGCCGACCGCAACGAGAGTCCGCACGACAGTTTCGGCGCCGGGCATGCGGGCACCTCGATCTCCGCGGCCACCGGGATAGCGGTTGCCCGCGACCTCAAGGGCGAAGACTTCAATGTGGTCGCCGTGATCGGCGATGGCGCCATGACTGCCGGGATGGCGCTCGAAGCGATGAACCACGCCGGCCATCTGCGCGAAAACATGATCGTCATTCTCAACGACAACGCGATGTCGATCTCGCCCAACGTGGGCGCGCTCAGCCGGAACGTAAACAAGCTCCGGGTCGACCCGCTCTACCGCAACATGAAGCGCGAGGTTGGCGGGGTGGTGGAACACCTGCCCCTCGGCCGACAGCTCTGGCAGGGCGCCAAGCGCGTAAAGGCGAGCATGCGCGACCTGCTCGTGCCCGCGAGCTTCTGGGAGCAGTTCGGCTTCGAGTACTACGGCCCCATCGATGGCCACGACGTCCAGGAGCTTGAAGAGACGATCGCCGCCATCAAGAAGGTGAAGGGCAAGCCCGTCCTCCTGCACATCCTCACGGAAAAAGGCCACGGCATACCCGAGGCTGAGGCGGACCCGATAAAGAGCCATAGCGGCACGTATTGGCTCAAGCAGGCGCCCGCGCCCGACGCCCCGCCCGCGCTTCCCACCTACAGCCAGGTGTTCGCCCAGGCCACCCAGGAACTGATCGAGTCGGACCCGCGCGTGGTAGCGATCACGGCCGCCATGCTGGAGGGTACTGGCCTCACCGGCGTGCACGCGAAGCACCCGGACCGCGTCTTCGATGTCGGCATAGCCGAACAGCACGCCGTCACTTTCGCCGCGGGCCTGGCGACGGAGGGGATGCGACCGATCGCTGCGATCTACTCGACCTTCCTCCAGCGCGGCTTCGATTCTGTCGTGCATGACGTTGTCGTGCAGAACCTCCCGGTGGTATTCGCCCTAGACCGCGCCGGCTTCGTCGGCGATGACGGCAAGACCCACCAGGGCTTCATCGATACGAGCTACCTGCGCTGCCTGCCCAACATGGTGGTGGCGGCGCCGAAGGACGAACGCGAACTCCGCGACCTGCTCTACACCGGCGTGATGCATCTCGGTGGGCCGTTCGCGGTGCGCTTCCCTCGCGGGAGCGGCTCAGGTTCACCCACCGACCTACCGATGCGCGCCATCCCCATCGGTAGGGCCGAAGTACTACGCGAAGGCCCCGATATCACGCTCGTGGGGTTCGGCGCCACGGTGATGGAATGCGTGAAGGCAGCCGACCTGCTGGCGAAGGACGGTATCTCCGCCACGGTCGTAAACGCTCGCTTCGCCAAGCCGCTGGATGAGGAACTCCTCCTCCGCCTGGCCACCGACACCGGCGGCATCATCACTGCCGAAGAAAACGTGCGTGCTGGCGGCTTCGGCGAGGCTGTCCTCGACTCGCTGGCAGATCACAACCTCGCGGACCGCTTCCTCGGCTGCCTCTCGATGCCCGACGCAATCGTGGACCACGGGCCCCAGAAGACCTTCCGCGCCATGCACCAGCTCGACGCCGCCGGTATCGCCGCCCGCGCGCGTGAGGCGCTGGCCACCCGCGAGCCGGGGCGAGCACGCACGGAGCGCGCCGCGCTCAGCCCGGCCTGAACCATGCCGACGCTCGCCGCCGGCGTCCCCGAAGTGCTCACCCGCCACCTACCCGCGATCGAAGTGTCGCTGCGCGCCGCGATCACGTCGGAGAACTCGGAACTCGTCTCCGCTGCGCGTTATGTAATGGGGTGGGAGGACGCCAGCGGGGCTTCCACGCGGAACGAAGGCAAACGCATCCGCCCGGCGCTCTGCCTCTTTGGCGCGGAGGCGGTAGGCGGCAGTGCCACCGATGCGATGCCCGGCGCGGTCGCGGTGGAGCTGATCCACAACTTCTCTCTCGTGCATGACGAGGTTCAGGACCGCGATGCCGAGCGGCACCATCGCCCAACGGCCTGGCGGATATTCGGTGAGGGACAGGCCATCAACCTCGGCGACTACCTCTACAGCCGGGCATTCGCCGCGCTCCTGGGGGGTCAGGGCAAGGCGGACCGGCAGATAGCCGCCTTCAACGTACTGAACCGCGCTGTCAGCCGGATGATCGCAGGCCAGTGGGAAGATATCGCCTTCGAGACGCGCGACGATGTCACGGTGGAGGAGTACCTGGCTATGTCAGCCGGAAAAACGGGTGCACTGCTCGGAGCGCCGCTGGAGATGGGCGCACTCCTCGCCGGTGGCAACGCCGAAACGGCCGCGACCCTCGGGAGATGGGGCGCGGAGGTTGGCCTCGCCTTTCAGGCCTGGGACGACTACCTCGGCACCTGGGGCGATTCGGACGAGACTGGGAAGTCCACCACCAATGACATCGCCCGGAAGAAGAAGACCCTGCCCGTGGTCTACGGACTGGCCCACCCCGCAGCCGCCCGCGTCATTCGCGGGGCCTACACGCTCCCCGCACTCGGCGAACGTGAGATCGAGGCGGTCGCGTCCACTCTGCGCGAAATCGGCGCCGACGAACTCTGCCGCCGCGCCGCTTCCCAGCACGCCGAGGCCGCGGACGCCCTCCTCGCAAGCCTCACCCTGCCCGCGGACGTGCGCGAACACTTCCGCGCGGTGGGCGGATACTTCTATCAACGCGGCGCGTAGCGCGGGTTACCGCATTGCGCCTGTAGAAGCGCTGCCGTAGCTTCGAGCCGTGTTCGAGACGCCCGCATCGGCGCGAACGCGGTCGTGCTCATCGATGTCCCCGACGACAGCACAGCCGTTGGGGTCCCCGCCAAGATCATCCCTCACGAAGGCACGCTCGGGGCCGCGAAACACCAGGCCTAGCCGTACCGCGCGACCGGGAGGGCGCGGGCGTAGCCGCGATGGGAAGCGCCTGGGTTCCTAGAGGGGGCTCGGCAGCAGGCTTTCGCCCATCAGGTATTCATCGATCCCGCGTGCGGCGGCACGGCCCTCGGCGATGGCCCACACGATCAGCGACTGGCCGCGGGTCATGTCGCCCGCCGTGAACACGCCCGGTACGGAGGTCATCTTTCGCTCGTCCGCTTTCACGTTGCCGCGCTCGGTCAGTTCCACGCCGAGCTGGCTCAGCATCCCCTCCCGTTCCGGCCCGAGGAACCCCATCGCCAGAAGCAGCAGGTCAACTTCGACTTCGAAGTCGCTGCCGGGGATCTCCTTGAGCACCTGCCTGCCCCCTTCGCTCGCGAATTCCACGCGAACGGCATGCAGCTTCTCCAGCTCGCCGTCCCTACCCGAGAGGCTCTTGGTCTGGATGCTGTAGTCGCGCATGCCACCCTCTTCGTGCGCCGCGGAGACGCGGTAGATGTTCGGCCACGTGGGCCAGGGATTATCGACGGCGCGTTCGGCGGGCGGCTTGGGAAGGAGTTCGTACTGGTACACCTCCTTCGCGCCCTGGCGGATGGCAGTGCCCAGGCAGTCCGCACCGGTATCGCCGCCACCGAGGATGATCACCTTCTTGCCCTTCGCACTGATGAAGTCGGTGGCCGGGATCTCTTCGCCAGCGACGCGGCGGTTCTGCATTGGCAGATAGTCCATCGCGTAGTGCACGCCGCGAAGGTCCCGCCCCGGGACATCGAGGTCGCGCGCCCACGTCGCCCCGCCGGTGAGGCAGAGCGCGTCGTACTGGCTCAGCAGCTCTCGCGCATCGATATCGGTGCCCACGTTCACGCCGGCCTTGAACTGCACGCCCTCGGCCGCCATCTGGGCCATGCGCCGGTCGATGAACTCCTTCTGCATCTTGAAATCGGGGATCCCGTAACGGAGGAGCCCGCCGATTCGGTCGTCCCGTTCGTACACAGTTACGAAGTGGCCAGCCCGCGCCAACTGCTGGGCGCAGGCGAGCCCGGCAGGCCCTGAGCCAATCACCGCAATTGTCTTCTCCGTCTTGTGCAGTGCGGGTTCCGGTGCAATCCAGCCTTCGCCGAAAGCCCGCTCGATGATGCTGACCTCGATCTGCTTGATCGTCACCGGATCCTGGTTGATCCCAAGTACGCAGGCGGCTTCGCAGGGGGCTGGACAGAGGCGGCCCGTGAACTCAGGGAAGTTGTTCGTCGCGTGCAGCCGCTCGATCGCCTCCTGCCAGCGATCCCGGTACACGAGGTCGTTCCAGTCGGGGATGATGTTGCCGAGCGGGCAGCCCTGGTGGCAGAAGGGCACGCCACAGTCCATGCAGCGCGCCGCCTGGTCCTTCAGGGCCGGCACGGGGAAGTCTTCGTAGACCTCAAGCCAATCGTGGATTCTCTCTTCGACTGGCCTGCGCTTTGGAAGTTCCCGCCGGAATTCAAGGAATCCGGTGGGTTTAGCCATTCCGCGCGCCTACCTTCGCGCCGCCGGTTTGACTCTCCGCGGCGCGCTGCTGGGTGAGCACGCGTTTGTACTCGTTCGGCATGACCTTCACGAAATTCTTCGCGGCGGCGGGCCAGTCCTTGAGGAGGCGAGCAGCGACGGTACTGCGGGTGTATTCAAGGTGCCGCACCATAAGGCCGTGGACTAATTCGAGGTCTTCCGGCTCTTCCAGCCGTTCGAGCGTAACCATCTCCCGATTGCAGTGGCCCGCGAAATCGCTGTCCGCGTCGTAGACGTAGGCAATGCCCCCGCTCATGCCGGCGCCGAAGTTGCGGCCGGTGCGCCCGATGACTACCACCCGCCCGCCCGTCATGTACTCGCAGCAGTGGTCACCGGTGCCTTCAACCACCGCGACGGCCCCGCTGTTGCGCACGCAGAAGCGCTCGCCGGCAACGCCCCGGAAGAACGCCGCGCCACTCGTCGCACCGTACAGCGCGACGTTGCCGATAACGATGTTCTCTTCAGGCACGAAGGTTGCGGCGACCGGCGGGTAAACGATCAGCTTCCCGCCTGAAAGGCCCTTGCCGACGTAGTCGTTGGTGTCGCCTTCAAGTTCGAGAGTTACTCCCGAAGGCACGAACGCGCCGAAGCTCTGGCCCGCAGACCCATGGAAACGGATGTGGATCGTGTCGTCTGGAAGCCCGTTGTTGCCGTACCTGCGCGTCAGCTCGCTCCCGAGAATCGTGCCGACCGTGCGGTGGATGTTCCGGATCGGCAGGTCAAGCGCGACCTTCTCGCCATGTTCGAGCGCGGGGGCGGCAAGCCTGAGCAGATCCTGGTCGAGCGCCCGCTCGAGGCCGTGATCTTGGGCGGTGACGTGGCGCGTGGCGACGTCAGGACCGACCTCGGGCCGGTAGAGGATGGCGGACAGGTCCAGACCCTGCGCCTTCCAGTGATCGACCGCGCGCCGCATATCGATCACATCGCTGCGGCCGACCATCTCGTCCATCGTCCGGAAGCCGAGTTCGGCCATGTAGCCGCGCACCTCTTCCGCGATGAAGCGGAAGAAGTTGATGACGTGTTCGGCCTTGCCCGCGAATCGCTCGCGGAGCACCGGGTTTTGGGTCGCGATACCCACGGGGCAGGTATCCAGGTGGCAGACCCGCATCATGATGCAGCCCAACACAACCAGCGGCGCGGTCGCAAATCCGAACTCCTCCGCCCCAAGCAAAGCCCCAATGACCACGTCGCGGCCGGTCTTCATCTGGCCATCGACCTGGACGACGATGCGGTCGCGCAGGTTGTTGAGGACGAGCGTCTGCTGCGTCTCGGCGAGGCCCAGCTCCCACGGCACGCCGGCGTGTTTCAGCGAAGTCAGCGGGCTCGCGCCGGTGCCGCCGTCGTGTCCGCTGATGAGGACAACGTCGGACTTGGCCTTCGCCACCCCCGCGGCGACCGTCCCAACGCCCACCTCCGCCACCAGCTTCACGCTGATGCGGGCGAGTGGGTTCGAATTCTTCAGGTCGTGGATGAGCTGCGCGAGGTCTTCGATCGAGTAGATGTCGTGGTGCGGCGGGGGACTAATCAGGCCCACACCCGGCATCGAATGGCGGACTTCGGCGATCCAGGGGTAGACCTTGTGGCCGGGCAACTGGCCGCCCTCGCCCGGCTTCGCGCCCTGCGCCATCTTTATCTGGAGTTCATCGGCGTTGACGAGGTATTCGCTTGTGACGCCGAACCGCCCGGACGCCACCTGCTTGATCGCACTGCGGCGGAGGTCACCGTTCGCATCGGGCTTGAAGCGGCGGCGGTCTTCGCCGCCTTCGCCGGTGTTGCTCTTGCCGCCGATGCGGTTCATGGCGATAGCCAGCGTTTCGTGTGCCTCAGCGCTGATGGAGCCGTACGACATCGCCCCAGTGGCGAATCGCTTGAACAAGCTCTCCACCGACTCGACCTCTTCAATCGGGACGGGCTGGCGGTCCGATTGAAGGTCGAAAAGGCCGCGCAGTGTCGCCATCCGCTCGCTCTGGTCGTTCACGAGCTTCGTGTAGTCCGCGAAGATCTCTGAGCGTCCGGAGGTGGTCGCGTGTTGAAGCTTGAACACCGTGTCCGGGTTGAAGAGGTGGTATTCGCCGTCGCGCCGCCACTGGTATTGACCACCCCAGTCGAGTTCGTGAACGCCGCCATCGCGGTTCGGGAAGGCGCGGCCGTGGTGCGCCAACGCCTCCACCCCCACTTCGTTGACGCCAATTCCGCCAATACGCGAGACGGTCTTCGTGAAGTAGCGGTCGATGATCTGTTCGTTGAGGCCGATCGCCTCGAAGATCTGCGCGCCCCGGTAGCTCTGGATGGTGGAGATGCCCATCTTGGACATCACCTTCACCACCCCCTTCTTGATCGCCTTGAGGTAGTGCTGCGCGGCCTCGTCGTAGCTCACGGAGGAATTCAAGTAGCCCTGGTCCTGCAGCTCGCGTAGCGAATCGAGCGCCAGGTACGGGTTGATCGCGCCCGCGCCGTAACCGATGAGCAAGGCGAAGTGATGCACTTCGCGCGCATCGCCGGTTTCGACGATCAGGCCGATCTGCGTCCGCTTCTTCTCCCGCACCAGGTGGTTGTGCAGCCCCGCCACCGCGAGCAGCGTCGGGATCGGGGAGTATTCCTTGTTGACTCCGCGGTCGGAGAGGATGAGCACCTTCGCGCCGTCCGCGATGGCACGGTCGGCCTTCGCGAAGAGTTCCTCCATCGCCGGCCCGAGCGCGGTGGGCCCGTCCTTGGCCAGGAAGAGCATCGGCAGCACGGTTGCGCGGAGGGCGTGGTCCTTGAGCGTCTTGAACTTTGCCAACTCGGCGTTGCTCAGGAACGGAGTCTCCAGACTCACCAGGTGGCAGTTCTCGGGCTCGGGGTCCAGGAGGTTCCCTTCAGGCCCGATCACGGTCTTCACCGAAGTCACGATCTCTTCGCGGATCGCATCGAGGGGCGGGTTCGTCACCTGCGCGAACAACTGCTGAAAGTAGTTGTAGAGCGGCTGCGGCCTATCCGAGAGGACAGCGAGCGGCGTGTCGCTGCCCATCGAGCCCAGAGACTCTTCGGAGTTCGCGGCCATGGGCCCGAGGATGTACTTCTGGTCTTCGAGCGTGTAGCCGAACGCCATCTGCTGTTCGAGCAGGCCCTCACCCGTCAGTGCGGCCGGTTCATCACCTGCCGGGATGGAACTGAGCGGCAGAAGGTTCTTCTTGAGCCACTCTCCGTAAGGGTGTTCGGCTGCGAGCTTATTCTTCAGCTCGGCGTCATCGATGATCCGGCCCTCTTCGATGCTGACCAGAAACATCTTCCCGGGCTGCAGGCGGCCCTTGTGCAGGACACGCTCCGGTTCGATCGGCAGCACGCCCACTTCGGAAGCCATGATTACGATGTCGTCTTTGGTCACGTAATAGCGGGAAGGGCGTAGCCCGTTGCGGTCGAGCACCGCGCCGATGGTCACTCCGTCGGTGAAAGCCACGCTCGCAGGGCCATCCCACGCCTCCATCAGGCAGCCGTGATACTCGTAGAACGCCTTCTTCTCAGCGCTCATCGATTCATGCCCGCTCCAGGCCTCGGGGATGAGCATCATCATCGCCTGCGCCACGGGCCGGCCGGCCATCACCAGGAGTTCGATGGCGTTGTCGAGGCACGCCGTATCGCTCCCGTGCTCGTCGATGACCGGGAGGATCTTGCTGACCTCGGGGAAGTGCGGCGAATCGAAGAGCGCTTCGCGCGCGGTCATCCAGTTTTTGTTGCCGCGGAGGGTGTTGATCTCGCCGTTGTGCGAAATCATCCGGTAGGGGTGTGCCAGCTTCCAGCTCGGGAACGTGTTGGTGCTGAAACGTGAATGGAACATCGCCAGCGCCGAAATCAGGCGGCTGTCGCGCAGGTCAGGGAAGTACTCCCGCAGCTGGATGGCGGTAAGCATCCCCTTGTAAACGAGTGTCCGGCACGAGAGGCTCGGGAAGTAGAACGTCTCGAATTCGGCGATCCCGGAGCGCGCGATCGCCTTCTCGAACCGCTTGCGGATGACGTACAGCCGCCGCTCGAAGTCGTCGTCGCTCACCACGCCGTCATGGCGGCCGATGAACACATGCTGCATGTGTGGTTCGCCCGCAAGCGCGGTCTTGCCCACGGAACGGTTGTCGGTCGGTACGTCGCGCCAGCCGAGCAGGTGCTGCCCTTCTTCCTCCACGAGCGCCGCGAAGAGAGCCATTCCCTGCTGGCGGGCACGCGGGTCGCGCGGGCTAAAGAAAAGCCCGACGCCGTAGTGGCCGGCTTCGGGCAGGCGGATGCCCAGCGTGGCGCATTCGCGACGGAAGAATTCGTGGGGGACCTGGATCAGGAGTCCGGCGCCGTCGCCGGTGTTGGGCTCGGCGCCGCTGGCACCCCGGTGGTTCAGGTTTTCGAGAGCCGTTAGTCCATCGTCGATGATCTGGTGGGAGCGGTTGCCCTTGAGGTGCACGACGAAGCCGACCCCGCAGCTGTCATGCTCATAGGCCGGGTCGTAGAGCCCCTGTTTGCCTGGCGTTCCCGGCTGCCCCATACCCGTCGTCCGATCCTCATCTGTCCGGTTTCGTTATGGAATGTGCAGAGCCCTGCGGCGTCGATCATGTACCAGGCGCCGCGTTTGTGAAACAAATCCCAAACGAAACCAGACCGCAAGTTGTGAGCTTGCAGTATAACAGGCGGGTCAAGTGGCTCGTCGAGTGTATACAGTCATCGGCACCGCTCCCGCCCGCGTATACTGACTGAATCACCCGCGCGAGGGACAGGTAATGACCGACGCAGCCTACTGGGACGCCGACCACGTCGATGAGGTGGTCAGCCAGCGCGCGAAGATCCTGGGGCCAGCGGTATGGGCGGCGGCGACCCCCGATCGAGGCCCGGTCATCTCCTTCGCCGGCGGCCTCCCCGACATCCCATCGCTCCCCGGCGAGATCCTGCTCAAGGCCTCCCGCGCGGTGATCGACCGGGAACAGAAGGAAGCCCTGGAGTACGGCGGGACGTTCGGCCCGCTGCCCCTGCGCCAGGCGATTGCCGAGCGCTCCTCCAGGATCGAAGGCATCCCCGTCGCGGTCGACCAGGTGATCATCTCGTCCGGCTCGGCGCACGCCATCGGGATGATGTGCGAAACGCTCCTCAACCCCGGCGATGTCGTCCTCGTCGAGAGTCCGAACTTCCCCGGCAGCATGCGTACCATCCGCTCCTTCGGCGCGGAGATGGTGGCCGTGCCGATGGACGAGGAGGGCCTGCGGGTCGACCTCCTCGAATTGGAGTTGCGGAAGCTCGCGGACCAGGGGAAGCGGGCCAAGTTCCTGTACTGCATCCCCACACACCAGAACCCGGCGGGTTGCACCCTGTCGCTGGCGCGTCGCGAGCGCGTAGTTGAGCTGGTGAAGCAATACAACACGCTCGTCCTCGAAGACGACGCCTATGGCGAGCTCTGGTTCGACCAGGCGCCCCCGCCGTCGATCTTCGCGCTCAGTAACGGCGACCATGGCGTGAAGGTTTCTAGCTTCTCGAAGATCCTCGCGACGGGGCTGCGCATGGGCTGGACCATGGGCCCGGCCTCGCTCATCAGCCGCATGTCGGGTGTTCGCTTCGATATGGGCACGAGCCCCTACATGGGCCGCGTCATCGCCGAAACCATCCACAACGGCGACCTCGATCGCCACATCGACCGCCTCCGCGGCATCTACAAGAAGAAGCTCGACCGCATGGAGGACGCGCTCGGGCGCTACTGCTCCGAGTACTCGGCCTACAGCCAGCCCCAGGGGGGCTTCTTCCTCTGGCTGCACTTGCGCCCCGGCCTCAACTCACGCGATGTCCAGCAGGCTGCCGCTGCCCGGAACGTGGTCATTGGTCAGGGCCCGCAGTTCTTTGCCGATAGCCAGGTCACCAACCACGTCCGCCTCGCCTTCAGCTACGTGGCCATGGAAGACATCGAAGAGGGCGTGCACCGCCTCGGCGAAGCGATGGCCGAGGTCGCGGCGAAGAGTTCCGCCAAGTAGCACAGGCCGCGCCCGAAGGGATCCCGACCTTGTCGCTCAATCACTTCAGCGAAGAGCCGGACATCCGCGTGTTCGAGCCGCGCCCCCTGGCCGTGCCTTCTTTGCGCCCGCCCGGGCGCGAGTGGCTCAACGGCCCCCTCGTCTGGGCGATCGATGATTGGCACGCGCCGATGTACTACTTCCCACGGGACTGCCCGCGGATCGTGACCTGGCCGCTCCCCGCTACTACGGCCGCCGACCGGGAGAAGTGGTGGGGTGCGCGCGATGGCACCCGGATGGTCGCCCACCTCGAGTGGGCATGGTTCGAACGAGTGCGCGCCACCACCCTCTACCGCTACGTCCTTCCGGCTGAAGGGTACGAGTCGCTGGACGACGTCCCGGGGGCCCACGTGAACCGCCGCACCGTCATCCCCGACCGGATAGAGGCCATCCCCGATCTCCTCGGCGCGCTCCGCGATGCGGATGTCGAAGTGCGCTTCATGCCGTCTCTGTTGCCGCTGAAGGGCGCGTGGGACTCGACGATGCACGTTTCTGGCAACCGTCTCCGCAACGCGGAAGGCTGGCGCTAGTCGAACATCGGCTACAACGCGGTAAGCTTCTTGGCACACCCCCGCCGAGGAGCCTGTACTTATGTCATACGACGTCCGCCAGCACAGCCGCGTCCTGGTCGATGGCCCCGACCGCGCGCCCTCGCGTTCTTACTTCCGCTCGGTCGGGCTGGACAGCGACGACCTCAAGAAGCCCCTGGTCATGGTGGCGCACGAATGGATCGGTACCATGCCCTGCAACTTCAACCAGCGCGAACTGGCGCAGCAGGTGATGGCGGGTATCCGCGCCGCGGGCGGCACGCCGTTGGAGGTGAACACTATCTCCATCAGCGACGGGATCTCCATGGGTACAGAGGGGATGAAGGCCTCGCTGATTTCACGTGAGGTCATCGCCGACTCGATCGAGCTCTGCGGCGTCGGCTACTCCTTCGATGCAGCCGTCGTCATCGTCGGCTGCGACAAGACCATCCCGGCCGGCGCCATGGCTCTCGCACGGCTCAACATCCCGGGTGTGATCCTCTACGGCGGCTCCATCGCGCCCGGTGTTTACAAAGGCCACGACATCACCATCCAGGACGTCTTCGAAGGCGTTGGCCAGCACGCGGCGGGCAAGATCACGGACGCCGAGCTCGAAGCGATCGAAACCGCAGCCTGCCCCGGGGCCGGAGCGTGCGGCGCCCAGTACACGGCCAACACGATGGCCACCGTGATGGAGTTCATCGGGCTCGCACCGATGGGCAGCGGCACGGTCGGGGCGACCGACCCTCGCAAGGACAACGTTGGCTTCCGCACCGGCGAACTCGTCATGGACGTGCTCAAGCGCGGTGTCCGCCCCCTCGACATCCTCACCCGCGAGGCTATTGAGAACGGCATCGTTTGCGCGGCCGCAACGGGTGGCTCGACGAACGTCGTCCTGCACCTCCTCGCGATCGCGCGGGAGGCAGGCATCCCCCTCAACATCGATGACTTCGACCGCATCAGCGAGCAGACTCCGCTCATCGGCGACCTTCGCCCGGGCGGGCGTTACGTGGCTCTGGACGTGGACCGCGCCGGCGGCAATGCACTCCTCGCGAAGCGCCTGGTGGACGCGGGCAGGCTCCACGGCGGCGCCATGACCGTTACCGGCCGCACGATCGCCCAGGAGGCGGCGGACGCGAAAGAGACTCCCGGCCAGGACGTCATCCTCCCCGTTGAGAAAGCGTTGAAGGCGACCGGCGGCCTGGTGATCTTGAGAGGCAGCCTCGCCCCCGAAGGATGCGTCGTAAAGGTGGCCGGGCACGAGCGCCTGTTGCATCGGGGCCCGGCGCGCGTCTTCGAGTGCGAAGAAGACGCGTTCAAGGCGGTCGCCGCTCGCCAGATTCACGCCGGTGATGTCGTCGTAATCCGCAACGAGGGCCCGAAGGGCGGCCCCGGCATGCGCGAAATGCTGGGCGTCACAGCCGCACTGGTCGGCGAAGGCCTCGGCGAGACGGTTGCCCTCCTTACCGATGGCCGTTTCAGCGGT
>Ga0315281_10006760_pt1 | contig 16258 bp, 14 predicted proteins | sample YL17G07_0_MG_FD_204540 | JGI IMG/M metagenome (GOLD analysis project Ga0315281, IMG submission 204540) | Sediment microbial communities from Yellowstone Lake, YNP, Wyoming, USA - YL17G07_0 | ecosystem: Environmental > Aquatic > Freshwater > Lake > Sediment | place: USA: Wyoming | collected... | reverse complement strand
TGCTCGCTGAGACCGACTGGCCCTCCTACGTGGCGGCCTATTTTCTCGTCCTGTTGGGACTCGACCGTGCAGCTCTCCCGGAGTACGTCCAGCTAGCAAGGACTGCCGCGACATGGGCAGATCCCGCTGTGGGCCTCTTGTACAGGAGATTGGAAGAAACCATAGACCTGGGTGACCTCCTGGCGCGCGTACGCCAACCGACGATTGTCCTGAGCGCCGAGAACCAGAGATTCCCTCCCGTCCGTGCCAGCCAGCGTGTTGCGGCGAAGATCCCGGGGGCGCAATTTCGGCAACTATCTCTCACAACCTTCGAGGACGTGAGCGACCTGATAACGGCAAGCCTCGGACTCGCCACGCCGACCACGACCGCGCCCTCCGCGCCGTCAGCCATATCCGTGGTTCTCTTCACGGACATCGTCGACTCGACCGCGCTCACGGAGCGGCTGGGCGACACGGTGTTCCGTACAGCATCGCGAGCACTCGACGAGGGGATGCGCGCGGCGATGCGAGAGGCGGGCGGCGTGCCGGTGGAGGGGAAGGTGCTGGGCGATGGCGTCATGGGCGTGTTCACCTCGGCGTCGCAGGCGATTACCGCCGCCCGGCGCTGCATCGAACTGAGCGCCGCGAGCGAATTGCGGCTCCACGTTGGCCTCCACGCCGGTGACGTGATCCACGAGAAAGGCAACGTCTACGGCGGTGCCGTGAACATCGCATCGCGCGTCTGCGGGCTGTCGGCGCCGGGTGAGGTGCTCGTGTCGGGAACAGTACGCGAACTAGCGCGCACGTCAGCGGGCGTGGAGTTCGAGGATCGCGGCGAACAGGCGCTCAAGGGTATCGACGATGCCGTGCGCGTGTATGAAGTGCGGTGGCGGGAGGACAACGCCTGATGGATGCACCAGCGGTCCAGTATGCCATGACGAGCGACGGCGTCAGCATCGCCTGGGCCGAGGCAGGCCAGGGCCCTGCGCTTTTGTATTGCCCCGCCACTCCGTTCACGCACGTGCAGGAGATGTTCACGATCTTCGAGGATTTTTTCGGCGTGCTGGCGAACTCCTTTCACCAGATCACGTTTGACGCGCGCGGCACAGGCATGTCTGAACGCGACGTCACGGACGTATCCAACGCCACGCTGCTGATCGATGCACAGGCGGTGATCGATGCCGCGAAGCTCGATCGATTCGTCGTGTTCGGCGACATGGGCTTGCTGTCGTCGTCGACGGCTCTTCAACTTGCAACGGCTCTTCCCGAGCGAGTGACGCACCTCGTTCTTGAGTCGCCGTTTCAGAACATGCGGGAGCTGGCGGATACGCCGTTCGGGCGGACGTCCGTCGCGCTCGCCGAGGCGGACTGGGGTGTGTACGTGCAGACGGCTCTTCGTGTCCTGAGCGGTTGGGACGCGGCTGACAGTACCTGGCTCGACCCGATGGCGAAGGCCGTAGCCGGATGGGCAGATCCGGTCGTAGGTCTTCAGTACGAGAGGGTGCGGCAGGCCACAGATGTGGGCAACCTCCTCGCCGGCGTGCGTCAACCAACGCTTGTCCTCAGAAATGAGCCGAATCCGGTTCCCGCCCGGTATTGTCAGCGTCTCGCGGCGAAGATCCCGGGGGCGCGGTTTCAGCAGTACGCGGACCCAACGTTCCTGACGCAAGCTGAGCTGATGCGCGCCTTCGTAGGGCTATCCGCGCCGCCACGTCCAGTCGCCTCCGCGACTCCCTCCGCGTTCCGCACGGTGTTGTTCACCGACATCGTCGGCCACACGGAGATGATGCAGCGCCTCGGCGACGCGAAGGGCCGGGACGTCCTTCGCGAGCACGAGCGCATCACGCGCGAGACGCTGAAACAGCACGGAGGCGCCGAAGTGAAGACGATGGGCGACGGCTTCATGGCGTCGTTCGGTTCCGTCACCCGGGCGATGGACTGCGCGATCGCCCTTCAGCGCGCGTTCGCCGCACACACGGAATCGATGCCCGAACCGCTGCACGTGCGCGTCGGTCTCAACGCCGGCGAGCCGATCGAGGAAGACGGCGACCTGTTCGGCGCGACCGTCATCCTCGCGTCCCGCATCGCCGCGAAGGCCGGTGCTGGCGAGATCCTCATTCCAGAGCCGGTGCGGCATCTCTTGTCCGGCAAGACGTTCGTGTTCTCGGATCGCGGTGAGTTCGCGATGAAGGGCTTCGACGATGCCGTGCGCCTGTACGAAGTGCGGTGGCGGGAGTAGAGCCTGGCACCGTCGTTAGTTTTGAGCCTGGGCCATCCCATCGGAAGTCCGCTAGGTTAGCCGACACGAGTTGGTCATGGTGATGCCGTGGATCTTGAGAGTCTCTGCTCAAACCAGATCAACTCCCAGAGCCCGAATTTAGTGCGGCCGATCTCGCTGAAGCCGGCCGCAAGATACATGGCCACAGCCGCCTCCTGCTGTGGCGTTGTTTCCAGGACCATAGAACGGAAATTGTTGCGGCGTGCCCATTCGAGTGCCACGCCTACGAGCCCGCGCCCAATGCCAGAACGCCAGCGTTCAGGCGCGACGGTGACGCGGTGCAGGCGCACCACTCGGTTCGCGTCGATGAACGGGGCCAATGGTGGATCGATCGCATCCAGCCCGACATCCTGGACTCCCGCCATCGCAACCACGACTTCTGCGTCGTCCATTGGCTCGACGACGACCCAGAAACGGGCGAAGTACTGGTCGATGTTCTTCAGGTCGGGAGGCAGGTTCGCCGGAGGCGCGGCAACCTCACCGGCGCGTGGCGTTCGCGCGTAGAGCTGCTCGATCTGAGCCTGATCGGACGTGACGCGGACTCTGGTGATTCGCGTTGTTGGCGACACAGCCGTTGACGCTACTCCAGAATTGCTGCTGGACGCAACTTGGCATTGCAGCGCCATTGCTCCGGTCGGCCCATGTCGAACTGAAGGCCGCGCCGAAAGCCCGCTCGTGACGTGCAACACGATGAGGACATCGTCGTCCCACGCCCCCGTGGCTCAGAGGATAGGGCGGTTTCCTAACTCGTCGGGCCCATGCGCTGTGCTCGCAGATGTGGCGACGCGAGTGTAAGTGGCGACGCGAGCGTAAGTGGCAAAGTAATCGTGTGTATCTCCACGCGGCTTGCTCTCGTGATGGGGCCTCTACACCCATATCCCCAGCGTGGCCGGATGCCGCATACTCCCCGCATGGAACCGCAGCCCCGCGACACGAAGACCTTCGACGGCGTGAACGCCGCCCGCCTCACGGTCGGTTGGGGACAGAGAGCGAGCGCAAGATGACCGCTCCGCGACCAGGCCGCCGGCGAGGCGCGGGCACCCAGAGCCTCCTCACCATCCTCTTCACAGACTTGGAGGGCTCGACTGCTCTCACCCAGCGTCTCGGCGATGCGCGTGCGCAGGAAGTCGTCCGCGCCCACAACACGATCGTGCGACGCGAGGTTCGCGAACGCGGCGGCACCGAGATCAAGCACACTGGCGATGGCATCATGGCGACGTTCCCGTCGGCGTCCCGCGCCGTGTCCGCGGCAGTAGCCATGCAGCAGGCGACGCGCGTCTACAACGACAACCATCCGGAGACAGCGTTCAATATGGGCGTGGGCCTGAACGCGGGAGAGCCCGTCGCCGAAGATGCCGATGTATTCGGCACGGCTGTGCAGCTTGCGGCGCGCACCTGCGCCCAGGCCACCGGCGGCCAGGTCCTCGCGACGGACGTCGTACGGCAACTCGTCTTCGGCAAGGGGTTCCTCTTCGGCGACACCGGCGCCTTCGAGCTGAAGGGATTCGAAGAGCCGGTGCACCTCTTCGAGATCAGCGGCGCGCCCGCGATCCTTGACGATCGCGAAGAACGGCGCGGCCTTCTCTCGCTCCGGTGGCTCCTCGCCGGGGTCGCGATTGCCGCGAGCGCAGCCGTTGCGGTCGCGCTGGTGCTCGCGCTTTCTGGTGGCGGAGCAACGCCCAGCGTGACGCCATATCGCGAACTACGGTCACATTCTCGTATTGGGGGCCGCATCACGACTGTCGGTGGCGACTGCGACTCGTCCGACCGGAAGCTCGACATCCCGCTCACGGGGACGTGGAGCGGCGATATCTCTGGCGACTACACCGGTGATGCGGAGGCTGTGTCTCTGCTCGCGGAGGGCTGCCGCACTGTCCAGATCAGAGGATCGGAAGCCGTCGCCGACGCAACCGGCAACGGGCTCACCGGACGCTCATTCACCACCTTGACGATACGCATCGGCGAAGTCGGAGGCGCCGGCGCTATCGTGCCTGGGAATACGTCGCAGCTCACGACGACAGGCGTCATCACCGCGGGCTCAGGACGGTACCAGGCCGCGCACGGTACCTACACTTGCGACTACATCGCGACGACCCAGACGGATCTGGGCGTCCTTCTGGATGGCGATTGTCTGATACGACTCTCGGTGGAGAGCGCCGCCCCGATGATCATCGCCGCGGCCGCGGACCGCGAGGCCGTTGGCGTCTCGCTGAACGCGAGCGGCGAGAGCGACACGATCCACATCTACGGCGTATACCACAACACCACCGGCGAGACGATCGACGGCGCACGCTTACGACTCGTTGTGCCCGACGGCGCGGGCCTGGCAGTCGAGCGCCCTGATCCCGCCGCATCGTTGCCAGCGCGCGACGGGCTCGGCTGGGACATTCCGCCATTGCCAGCGGGCGAAGTCGCCTACTTCGCCGTCACAGTGCGCCTGCGCTCATCGAAGACTGACGAGGTCAAGGTGACGGTGCGCATCGACGCGAATGGCATCGACCGCCCCATCGAGAGCGAGCCGATCACGCTGCGAATCGTGCGGTAGCCAAGTACGAGCGGAAATCGGCGGAACTGCCGCGCACGTCTCGATATGCTGCGTCCACGCCCCCGTAGCTCAGAGGATAGAGCAGTGGTTTCCTAAGCCACGGGTCTCGGTCACCTGCACGATGGCACAATAGTGGTGGCGCCATGCCACGCTGGACGTTCATCGCCCACGCCTTGCAGGCGGATCGGCAGTGGCATCTTGCCCAGATCTGCCGGGTCGTGTTGGAGCCCCGGCGTGCCTTCGCCGGGCCGGCTCTGGCTTACTTACCGGTAGACGGATCGCACGACGTCCTCGGCGCGATAGCTGCCGTCCGGGGCCGTGTTGATCTGATCGTAGAAATCGACGTTCTTGCCGAAGGTGACGATCATCGGCTCGGGGCCACTGCGGGCGACCCGCCCGAAGCCGGCGGCCGCAGCGAGGCCGTTGCAGAGGCAGACGACGCCGGTGGTGTCCTCCAGGCGCCCGCCTTTCCGAAGGTAGGCGCCCACGGACTCGCCCGGGCAGCGAAATCCGACGCCGGTTCCGCTTCCCCCGGGCTTCCGGTACGCCTCGACGACGTGGCCGATATTGCAGATGCGCTTCCTCGACCGGTAGACCTGCGCCTCCGAGAGCGTTCCCGCGAGCTGCACGACCTGGAAGGGGAATCCGGTGGGAGAGGCAATCGCGCTGGTGGTCACCTGGAGGGTGCCGGCGGCTATCTGGCCGCGCAACTCGCGTTTCACGCTGGCAGTCAGGCCCGACTCGTCGCAGAGGGCGAAGGCAGAGCCGACCTGGATGCCAGCGGCTCCGAGCGCGCGGGCTTCCGGGAGCTTGCAGGCATAGGAACCGGCGAGCCAGAACGGCTTGCCGAGGCTCCGCATCCTGGCCAGGTCGGGTTGGTCCCGCTCGCCATACACGGGTTGCCCCGCCTCGTCGACGTCCTTCCCGCGCGCGGGCGCATTATGGCCGCCGGCGGTCGGGCCTTCGATGATGAATCCGTCGACGTCCACGGTGCTGGCGAGGCGCATGGCGAGCGCGTGATGAGAGACGATCGCGAGGAAGCGGGGCTTCTTGAGCTCCCTGCCCGGCGAGATGAAGGGACGCGGATCGAGGGTCATCAGGTGCTTTTCGTTCGTGCCCGCGACATCCAGTTTGTACGAGGCCGGCTGGAGCGCTGCGTAGTTCTGGAGCACTGCGGGGATCTGATGGGGAATGCCGGCGCCCACGAGCACATAATCCACACCGGCCAGCATGGCGCCGAGGATCATCGGCAGGTGCATCAGTTGCAGCTTCTCGAGGATGTTGATGCCCACGGGACCGCTGTGGCCGCCCTTCGCCAGGCTGACCTCGACGAAGGCAGCAGCGACCGTGAGACGCGTCAGGTGTGCCTTCATCGCGCTGGTCCCGTTGACGAGCACTTCGGGCTTGGGCGCGAACCGCTGGCGGCCTCCGCTCGGCCCCGGCACGCTCGATCCATAGACCTTGAGGAGCTCGTCGGCCAGCCCCGGGTCGTAGTCCGTGAGCGCGCGGAGGGTATCGGGATCGCCCTGCTGGAGGCGGCGGATCATCACGTCGGAGAGCCCGGTGCCCGAAACGACTCCCAGTACGGGCCGGCCGAGCTTCTCGCCCGCTATGACGACTGCCCGGGCCAGCCGCCAGGTCGACACACCTACCCCCATGCCGCCCTGGATGAGCTGGGGAGGCGGCGGCGCTTGGACGGAATCGCTTTCGGTGGATTGTGTCATGCAGAGTTGGCCCTCGCTGTCATCATGCCTGTCCCGCGGAGGATGTCACGAACGCCGTGAAACCTGGGGCGATCCGGTGAGGGGTATCACGAAATCCTCCGGTTGATGCAACCATCTGTGGGCCTGCCAAGACAGGGCCAAAGAGCCCTACTGTGCGCCTCCGGCCGCTCGTCCCATCGGGCGCCACGTTTGGGGGAACTCGCACCGAACACCAGTTACGCGGTCGCGGGGCGCACGCGTAGTGCGATGCACGCGGCGCATCGCGTCTCGGCACCGAAGAGCGGCTGCCCGGCGATCACGGAGCCTACAGTACAGAGAGCACAATGGTGGGTGCGCGAACGCGGTCGATCGGCTAGCCGGTTAGGACGGCTGCCGTGGCGAGTCGCTTCATGCGGGATCGATCCGGTACACGGGATAACGTTCGGCGATCGCCTCGAACTCGGACAGGGGCGCGCCGACTGGAAGCGGGAAGTGTTGGCGACCGCTCGTCGCGATCCGCACGTACTCGCGGAGAATGGGCGCGCGTTCCGCCGGGAGCAGCGGTACGAGGTGGACGTCGCGCCGGCGTCCCTGGCGGATGACGGCGTCGCCGTGTGCCGCCTCGACGTTCTTCACCCACTCAGACTGCGGGCCGAGCATCGACACGAGGTAGCGCTTGCCCTCAAGGCTGGCGATCACGACGGGGTTCGAGCGCCAACGGCCGGATGCGCGGCCACGGACTTCGAGGGCGGCCTGGAGCCTCGGCGGCAGCCCGAGGCCGGACCACCAAGCCCAGAACCGGTTGACCCAGCGGCCAATACGCGTCGGGCGCCGGTCGCGGTAGAACAGCCGCATGAGTGGGCTGCGCTCCGCCGGATCGGTATGCGCTGAGTTGCTCATCGGTGGGGCCCTCCTCGCCCGCCGTAGATGCTGGGGAGCGGCGACCTCTGCTTGGGCCTAGTCCTTCCAGATCGGGAACTGCTGCGCCCGACGCAGCCTGAAGTCCGTCTCCGGCAGTTTGAACGCAATCGCTCGAACCTTTCGCAGACCAGCCTCGACCTGGCGTCGCTCGGTTGCGCTCAACGCGGCAGCGAAGAGCTCGTCGTACAGCTCCCGCATGATTTGGACGATCTCTTCCGTCAGCTTCCGACCGGCGTCGGTGAGCTGGAGGCCCACCGCGCGGTGGTCGTCCGGGTCAGGCGAGCGCACGACCCAGCCGGCCAACTCTACTCGGTGAAGCAGGCCGATGATGCCCTGGTTCTCCTTGAAGAGCAGCGTCGCAATGGCGCTCGGCTTGATCAGCTCCGTAGCGTAGTGAAGCACGGTCAGGACGCGTGCCTGCGACGCCGACACACCAAGATGGTACAGGCGCCGATCCAGCAGCTTGTACGACATCCAGTAGAGTTCTGAGACGAGCACCCACGACATCAACGCCGGGTCCATGAAGGTCGCCGCTGTCGGCACCGTTGATTGGGTCTTGGTCGCCATCATTTCACCTCGCTCGTCGCACCGCCGACATCCCCCTATCAAATCTACCCCAGGGGATGACAGGCGTCCTCCGTTCGGCGCATGCGTGTCAAGGCGCGCACATCATCGCAGAGTGGTGCGACCCGTCCAATCAGCCGGCAGGCGATATGCCGAGACGCGAGCGACGCTCCATCTCGACCTCCACGATGTCCTCTCTGTACGTTTCTCTCCAGTGCTGCTAACGTAGCGGGCACTCGGCCGTCCGGTGGCTAGTGGACATTCACCGTGGCACCTACGCATGGCACTCCGGAACTGCCGCCAGCGCCCGGGCAGTCTGCGAAGTCGAGCGTAGCGTTGTCAGCGGCCACGACGTCGGTGAGCGCGAGCGCACTCGTCCCCGCTGCGATCGCCGTAAACCTGATGGTGGCGATCACGAGTGTCCCGGACGAAGCAGGGGTAGTCGGCGTGAAGCAGGAAAGGTACGCTTGGCCGGTCTCCGGCCGGCCGTCGCCCGGCAGTCCTCCGGGATCGTCCAAGTCGCCCTCCGGTGCTCGACGCGATGCATGAGGCGGTCGATGACCTGGAAGACGAGATCGTCGCCAATCCGGCGCAATCGCTCATGAGTCGCATCTTTGAGATGAAGCGCGACGCCGTCTCGTTGCGCAAGATCATTAGCCCGCAGCTTGAGGTGTTCAGCCGTCTAACGTCACCTGGCTTGGGCATCATTGGCGAGGAGCACGTCGTCTACTTTCGCGACGTGCACGACCATCTGATCCGCGTGTTCGAGGCGATGGACAGCTATCGGGAGCTGATGAGTGGCGCGCTGGATGCCTATCTCTCGACCGTCTCGAACCGCATGAACGAAGTCATGAAGCGGTTGACCGTGATGGCGGCGCTCTTCCTGCCGATCACATTCTTTACCGGTGTCTTCGGCATGAACCTGCGGGAGACGCCGATCTGGCACGACCCGATCTTTTGGCTCTTCCTCGGCGGCATGGCAGCCGCGAGCATCGGCCAGTTCTTGTACTTCCGGCGCAAAGGGTGGGCCTGACGGCGTTCGTCGGGGCAGCTGTCCGCGCCACACACCATGAGACCACAGCGTGTGCGGTACGCTGCGCCACCGTCAGCGGCCAACGGGTGCACGGCTCTGACGTCGTCGTATCGGGCAGCGAGCGCGGACCGAAGCTCGCTCGAGCGTGGCAAGCCGATCGGCAGCTACGCAGCAGCGGCTCGCGGGTGTATGCTCGAACTCTGCGCGCAAACCGACGAGGGCCACCGCCGTGCCCGGCAGATCGCAGGACAGGAGGCGCCCATGAACCGTGAGACCGTCCTTGCCGAGCACCGCGGCGGCGTGGCGCTGATCACGATGAACCGGCCGGAGAAGCGCAACGCCTTCAGCGATCAGCAGTACGACGACCTGCGCGCGGCGCTCACCGACGCCCGGAACGATGATGCGATCAAGGCGGCCGTCCTCACAGGCGCGCCCGGCGCGTTCTCCGGCGGGCAGGACCTCGGCGAGATGGCGACGGTGCGAGCGTACAGCGACGGCCAGCGACACGGATTTGCGCCGTTCATCGATTGCCTGAGCGCGTTTGACAAGCCGCTGATCGCGGCGGTCAACGGCGTCGGCGTCGGCATCGGCCTGACAATGCTGCTGCACTGCGACATGGTCTACATCGCGCGGTCGGCGCGGCTGCGCGCGCCGTTCGTCTCGCTCGGCCTGGTACCGGAGGCGGCGAGCAGCTATCTGCTGCAGGCGATCGTCGGGCCGCAGCTGGCGGCAGAGTTGCTGTACACAAACGCCTGGATCGGCGCTGATCGCGCGGTCGAGTTGAAGCTCGCGGCCGCAGTCTATGCCGACGGCGCGTTGCTGGCCGGCGCGATGGGGAAGGCCTCGGAGATCGCACAGCAGCCGCTCGCGTCGCTGCGACGCACGAAGCAGACGCTGCTCGCGGTGCGGGAGGATGCGGTCGCCACGGCCCGCCGCCGCGAAGACGCGGCGATGGCGGCGTCGCTGGGCGGCCCGGCGAACGTCGAGGCGATCCGTGCGTTTCGCGAGAAGCGGGCGCCGGATTTCAGCGGGATGTAGGGGTCGGCAGCGCCGGGCGAACTTGGCGGACGGTCGCGCGCCAGGCTGAAGCTAGTTCAGGACCGCAGGCCGATCGGTACACATACAGCGACGGATCGCGGGGCTATCCGCGAACCTGCCAGGGACACGATCCGACCAGGTGCACCCGTAAACGTCCCTCACCAACGGCGTTGACGTCGTCCAAGTGAGCCATTGGCCGGCTGCGAGACTTGGACCGCGGGTACAACCTCCCTCTGACTGACACCACACGAAGGAAGCGCCTGGTACTCGTCCATCCCGTGCGTTCCGGTTGCTGTCAGGGTTGCTGTCAAACCGAGATGTTTCGAGCGAAGACGTTGAGCGGCCGAGAGCCGAAAAGGCCCGCATTCGGGCCTCTTCAGGTGCAGAATCGGTTGGCGGGAGTGCGAGGGAGTCGAACCCTCCCGGGACGGCGCAGGCCGCCCCGTGTTGTCAACGCGGTCGGGGGCAGTGGAGCTCGACCTGAATGTTGTCTGGATCGCGTAGGATCGCCATGGCTCCCCACTGCTCGGAGTGCAGTTCCTGGCTGTACGGGATCCCGAGTTCTTCAAACCGCATTAACCACGCCTCGAAGTCTGCCATTGACGGAACATGCAGCGCGATATGGTCGAGGCCGGCTCGTGCCTCCGAGAATTCCGATCCGTCGTTGCTCAGGTGCTGCTGGAGACAGAGCGCCATCCTGCCTCCTGCGACGCTGAGCAACGTCTCGCGGTACATCCCTTCGCGAACGAAGGGTGGGACGAGCGTCGTCAACGCCAGCACGCGCTGGTACCAGGCGTTGCTCGCGTCCAGATCGCGGACGGACAACGACACGTGGGTAAAGCCGCGGAGTTCCGGCATATCTCCTCCTCAGCGACGGAAATGGCGGGAGTGCGAGGGAGTCGAACCCTCCCGGGACGGCGCAGGCCGCCCCGCAACGGTGTTGAAGACCGTGCTGATTCGTACATCGCCGTCCGCAAGCGTCCGCGTAGGATCGAAAACGGGCAGCTCGTTTCCATATCTATGCGCACTCGTCCGTGCTCGTCCGCCCGGGTTGCTGTCACGGTTGCTGTCAGCCGAGCACCCGAACGCTCCGTGAGACGTCGGCGTAGAATTCTTGACGGCGTCTGCTTTTGCGCGTTGACGAAACACGAGTCCACGCCGACAATGGCGGGGCACCCCGCAAGGGGAGTTAACGGCGGGGTGGGTTGGCTGATGGAGGCGGGGCCGGAGGCTAACCCATCCTTCTTCTGTTGTCTCGATCCCGTCGTCACACCCCAATCGCTGCGGCCACCTTCCCCCAGCACCCGTCAGCCTCGCCCTCCAGCCGCCGCAGGTAGATCGATGTCACCTGCAGTGACGAGTGGTCCAAGAACCGGCTGACGTTCTCGATCGACTCGCCCGCGTCGCGCCGGAGCTTGGCTGCCGAGTGGCGGAAGATGTGCACGCCGGCCAGCGGCAGGTTCGCCGCCTTCAGATAGCGGCGGAGGTTCCCGTAGAAGGTCCCCGACGTGACGCCCCGGTCGCCCGCGCTGGACGGCCACAACGACGCATCCGGGGCCATTGCCGCGATATCCCGCCCGAAGGCCGACAGCGCCGCCGTGAGGGCAACGTACGCGGGCTGCGGCAGCTCCCGCTTCCCCTGCTTGTTCCCCTTGCCCCGATAGCGGTACCAGACCGTCCCGTCCTCCTGCGTCAGGTCGCCCGCCGTCATGTTGAGCACCTCCGCACGGCGCCGGCCGGTCAGCGTCAGCGTCAGGATGATCGCCCGGTCCCGCAGCCCCACCGGCGTCTTCGGGATCACAGCGAGCAGCCGGCGGATGTCGTCGGCGGTGAGGCCGCGTGGTGGCGCGACCTGGACCCGCGGCCGTTCGAGCGCGTCGCAGGGGTTGGATGCGACGATGTCCATGCGGATCAGGAAGCGGTAGAAGCTGGAGAGGCAGGCGAGCCGGGCGCCGATGGTGACGGACGATGGCTGCTTGCCCGAGAGCCCGACGCCATATCCCCAGGCGAAGACCTCCGGGCTGGTGACCCGGTCGGGCGGCTTGCCGACGCTGGCGAAGAAGTGCTGCAGCATGCGGCTGTAGCACTCGACCGTGCGGCGGCTGCCGGAGCGGCGTTCCTTCTCGGCGAGGAAGGCGTAGAGGCTGCGCTCCCAGCCCTCGGCGGTGTTGTCGAACGTGGTGATCGTCTGCATGGTGATGCCCCCTCCTCTGAGGCGTCACCATATTGGCTCTCACGCGCACACTATCAAGTCCGCCGCCGGGCAAAGGTGTATCTTGCGGCGCGGCGCGCGTCTGCGGCTCGTGAGCGTCAGCGTGAGGGTGATCGCCTGGCCCCACGAGCGCGAGCACCCCACGTCAAGGTTTGGCCGGCCTTTAACATCTGCGTCGTAGATCGCCCCCGGCGGCGTGTGGCACGCTGCAACCTTCAGGGAGTCCTCCGGGGTCCCAGGCGCTCGAACTGTTCACTGCGCGACCGCCGGCCGCCCGCCCGCCGAGTGCCGGACTCTTGCGGCGGATTGACACAACAGATTGACAGGTGATCACCACGAGCGTACGATCGGCGTTCAGGCTTCCCCGCTGGCAACTCGCAGTTCGCCGCGCATCTTCAACCCGTGTTGAAGGGCGCGCCCTTGTACGTCGCGTCGGGCGGATGGCCGTCCGAGAAGGTGGGCTGATGCCCCGGAGCCCAATTCGCCTCGCCGTCGTCGCAGCACTCATCGTGTCCTTTGGCGCGTTGGCCCTGGTCGCCTACGGGCGCGAAACATCGGCCGCGCAGCCGTTGCACGGCATCGCCCTCGCCAAGGGTTGCGCCAGCCCGATCGTCATCGGCCAGCTGTATACCTGCGACGTGCTCACCATCAACAACGTGGACACGGCGGGCGACACGCTCACGATCACGTCGATCATCGACGTCGTGCATGCCGGGGCGGGCGACCAGACGTCGGCGAACTTGCTCCCCGGGCTGTCGCTCACGCTGTCCGGCGGCGCGACCTGTTCGGTAGGGCAGACAATGTGCACGCTGCCGGCCGGCGCCAGCATCACGACGGCGAGCCCGTACGGCTTCTACATCGCGCAGGCCGGCGACCCGAACCCGCTGCCGGACACCGTCCACCTGGTCTGGCAGGATCTCTGCACCAGCCTGGCGCTCAATTGCCCACTCAGCGACCAGACCGCGACTGCCGGTTCCTCGGCGATTCTTCAGTCGCCCACACCCACGCCCACGCCGCCGCCGCCGGACCAGCAGAAGAGCTGCGATCCGGCTGAAGCCGCGACAAACACCGGCCCCGGCCCCTCGTGCAACCTGTTCGTCTGCGTCCCCAACGGCCCGGTGCCGTATCAGAACATCGCGACATGCGCCGGCCCCGGCGAGGGCGACCTCGTCATCCTGGAACGGGTCCTCAACGTCCAAACGGCGGCTGGCATCGTCGACGCGGGCACACCCACGCCAACTGCGGGGGTTGGCCTGGGCGCGTACGAGTTCAACGTCGAGTTTGACAACCTTGTCATTCGATCGGTCAATCCGGCGGATATCGTGTTCTCCGCAGGGGGCGCGGGTGCCGCGCGCGGCCCGGCCAATTGCACGCCAACGATTCCTTCCGAGAACTCGATCCGCTTCGGATGCGTCACGACGTCCGACACGCCGAACGGGCCCGTCGGAGGCTTCGACCTCGCGCGGCTGGACCTGATCCCCGCCGCCGATATCGTTGGGGCACTCTCTCCGGGGAACGACAATGGCATTCCGACGCTGATCAAGGACAACCAGTGCGAGCTTGCGGACACGCTCGGTCACCCCGTGCTCAAGACAGGCCCCGGTCTCCTTTCGACCTGCGGGGACGCCCTTGTCACCGTCCGCGTCCTGGAGGGTGATGTGAACCTTGACTGCGTCGTCGATGTGGCGGACGAGGCCCTCATTTCCCTGCACTACGGTGCGGTCTTCGGCAGCGCCCTGTATGACAGGTGGTTTGACCTCGAGCCACGATTCCACGACCTCGACATCGATATCAAGGATCTTGAGAAGGTGTACTCCCGCGACGGCAGTACGTGCCAACGTCCGATTCCGGCACAACCACCCGTCCCGCCGTTGTTTGGTCTTGGCGGGTAGGCATCTTCAGGCCGGGGCTGCCAGCGCGCATGGCCCCATCAATCTTCGGCTTCACTGCTCAGTCGTCCCGGCAGCGGTCTACATGCGGGGAACGCCGCTGCGCTGAACCTGCCCGGTACGCAACGGCGCTGCGATGGTGCGGATGTCGTTCCCGCCTCCAACGAGGCGGGCGTCACCATATTCGCGTCGTGTGCGGCGAAGTTAAGCCCCACGCACTTTACAACCATAGGTCGAGTTCCAGCAGTCGAGTCTGCGATGTTCGGTCCGGCCGACGTCCGAAGCTAGGCGAGCGTCCTTTCGCTAGTCACGATTACTGCGTGCAGCGACAACCCTTGTCGCGCCTGTGTGGCTATGATGCGGCCTGAACCTCTTAGCGAAGGCCGCCTGTGTGGAACAGCATCATCTTCTCCTACCCGCGAAGTTCGGCGAGTCCGGCGGCGTCTACGCCGTTCACCCACTGATCTGCCATATGCTCGACACTGCGGCCGTCGCGCGTGCGATCTGGGAAGACGTCCTATCGGCGGCACAGCGACGGGCGATCGCGGACGCTCTGTGTGTGATGGACGAGAGCGCCAAGCGCTGGTGCGCCTTTCTGGCGGGCGTCCACGATCTTGGCAAGGCCGCCCCCGCGTTCCTCTCGCATGAGCCCGCGAAGCCGCTCTGGCCGGCGCTCCCGCCGGCACTCAGGCCCGGTCCATCGCTGCAGCCGAGAGATGCGCCCCACGGCTTCGTGACAACGCTCGCGCTCGCGGAGCTGTTGCCCGACGCATTCGGCATCGATCAAGAAGTCGCATGGCGGCTCGCCGCGATCAGCGGCGGCCGGCCGCTCCTACCAGAAGGACAACTGGTACCGCTCCGACTCCGTCAACCGCGCCCTCTCCGCCGCCAACGCTTGCCTCTACGGTGTCTGCCAGGCGGCCATCGTCAGTGCCGGCTTCTCCACCGCCATCGGATTCATCCACACCGGGAAGATGCTCTCTTTCGTCTACGACGTCGCCGACCTCTACAAGACCGAGACGTCGATCCCGGTTGCCTTCCACGCCGCCGCCGGGCCGCCTATCGGCGTGGAACGCCGGGTACGGACGCGCTGCCGCGAAGTCTTCACCGAACGCCGGCTGCTTGCCCGGCTCGTCCCCGACATCCAGTTCGCGCTCGGACTCTCGCGCCAGGACCGCGAACGCGACCCGCGCTTTGATGGCGCACTCTCCGGTACCGCCGGCCTCTGGGATGGCGACGGCGCGGTCAGCGGCGGCGTCAACTATGGCGTCGAACCACCAGACGCCGCCATGCTCTACGATGCCGCCCAGCTCCGCAACGATCAGCGCGACGACGAGCCGCAAGACGAGCGCCAGGACGGTGACGGGCTGATGGCGCCCGGGCCCGGCGACGATGGCTGGGCCGACCACCGGCCCGAGGACGCGCCATGATGGTGCTCGTGCTCGAACGCGTACGGCCGTCGCTGCGGGGCGAGATCACCCGCTGGATGCTGGAAGTGCACGCCGGCGTCTTCGTCGGCAGCCCGCCCGCGTCCGTGCGTGAGCGGCTCTGGGCGAAAGTGTGTGAGGAAGCCGGCCAGGGCGGATGCGTCCTGGCGCACCGGGCTGATTGCGAACAAGGGTTCGCCGTGCGGACGTGGGGCCCGACGCGCCGGGCGATCGAAGACTGGGACGGGTTGTTGCTGGTGCGCCAGTAGGGGAATCGAATCTGGACGCTGGGTGGCGGCGTTGTAGAATCCAGTGTCGTCCCCACGCGCGTGGGGGTGAACCGGAAACGATCGCGTGCGCGCAGAGCGGCGATTCGTCGTCCCCACGCGCGTGGGGGTGAACCGCACGGCGTTTGTCGACCCGGTGGAGAACTAGGGAGTCGTCCCCACGCGCGTGGGGGTGAACCGCGGCACGCCTCGCGGTCGATGTTCTGGAAGCGAGTCGTCCCCACGCGCGTGGGGGTGAACCGCGCTGGCGAAGCGCGCCGGCATCCCGTGGGCGCGTCGTCCCCACGCGCGTGGGGGTGAACCGCCCGTGCACCCGCACGCCTGGCGGCACGCGGCATCGTCCCCACGCGCGTGGGGGTGAACCGCAGATAGAACGAGAGTT
>Ga0315281_10006759_pt1 | contig 16259 bp, 10 predicted proteins | sample YL17G07_0_MG_FD_204540 | JGI IMG/M metagenome (GOLD analysis project Ga0315281, IMG submission 204540) | Sediment microbial communities from Yellowstone Lake, YNP, Wyoming, USA - YL17G07_0 | ecosystem: Environmental > Aquatic > Freshwater > Lake > Sediment | place: USA: Wyoming | collected... | reverse complement strand
TTGTCCCTGGCCGCTTTGGCTTCGATCAGTCCGCGCCCCGTCTCCTTCAGATTGTTGAATGCGGGCTGAAACGACTTGTCGTGCAGTTCCTCAGCTTGTCGAACCAGCGACGCGAGTTCCGCGTTGCTCGTCTCAATAATAGTCTGTCCTTCTACTTCCCCGCCATGAAGGATTCCCGCGGCAAATGTGTCGAATCTCTCTATCGTTCTTCCGAAGTGCTTCACAATTCCGTCAATTTGCGAACCGTCGTAGGTGGCCATCACTGCCGTAGCGCTCTTCAGTTCGTCCCCCAGCATCTTGCCTTCCCCCACAGCCATCTTCATTTCCATGCTGGCGTCAATAATAGGAGCCTCTTCATTGGCCACTCTGTGCAGTGCGTTGCCGACCGTCACCACTCCGAAATAGCCTGCAACTCCAGCCCCGATGACCAATCCGATTACCGCAAGGAAACCTAAAATAATCTTGGCTCCCAATGCACGGTTCTTAAACATCATCATTCTCCTTGCCGGACCTGTATTGAAGCGGCAACGCTCAGCAACACGGTTAATAAAACAGCTCTTCGTCCAACGGGACGGGTCTCCAGGTTCGGTTTCTCAAACCTTAGTACCCTTGATATCGGTCGGCAGGCGGGCGCCTTGATAGGCTTATCCCTTAGAAGGGTTCGAAAAACCTGAGTCTGATAATGACGCTCAGGTGGCCTGAACAGGGGAAATCAGGGAGCGACAAATCACGCGTCCAGTGGAATTAACCCCTCGCGGACGGCATATCTGGTCAGTTCAGCCACACTGAAAATCTTCAACTTGTTCATGATTTGTCGGCGGTACGTTTCGACCGTCTTAACGCTGAGCGACAGCCGCAGCGCGGTCTCTTTCGAGGATTTTCCTTCCGCCAACAGACGAAGTACCTGACGTTCCCGATCGGTCAGATTGTCTTTGCCCAAACCGTTATCGAGAATGATGCCGGTCGTTCTCGTGTTTTCACAACGTCCGGATGCGACGGTGCGGATCGCCTCAAGAAGATCGGCAAATGACGCCTGCTTGAGCACATAACCACGCGCCCCGGCATCAATCATCTCAACCACAAACTGTCTGCTGGAGTGGCCTGATAACCCCAATATCTTTACGAGCGGATTTTCGGCGAGGATTTGTCGGGTGGCGTCGATACCGCCCAGTCCCGGCATGTTCACATCCATTATAATGACGTCGGGAGACAGCTCGCGAGCCAGCTTGATCGCCTGTTGCCCGTCTTCAACCTGAGCGACGACCTCGAGGTCCGGTTGCTTTTCGATCAGCGAGGCGAGGCCCTCGAGCATGATCTTGTGATCGTCAACTAGAATAATTCTTATACTCATCGCCTGCTCCTTCTTGTGCTTCAACCAAGGTGAAGTGGTCTTCTGACAACACGAAGGAGAACATGAAGCAGAACAGACTTCCGGGACGAGAAGAGCTTGTTTGACCTCATCGGCACAAAAAAACGAGCAAATGAGGTGTTTCTCTTCCATGGCTTCGTTGAAGCTGCCGAATCGTGATCGAAGAAATGGATCTCCATGTTCACCTCTGCTCCCAAGGCGCGGTGGCTTCGCCCCGATTTTCAGGAAGCTGCTCGTAACGGCCGAGGAGGAAGAGCTATCCTGACCGAAGGTTATATCTGATTCCGCTTTCGACCCGTCGGAGCGAGATAGCGCCACGTCGTAGTGCACCGGATATGACGAGGACGCACACTTGCAAGGTGATAAATCTATGATCTTATATGCCGCCCAACTGCTTTTGTCTATCGAAAACCGAAATCGGATGATCTCTTGATCTTCGTCAAGCGATCCTGACACCGTAAAAGGGCGAGGGGGTTACGGCTTGACCCAAATCGATCCATTTGGTAAGCTATGTGTTAGTAGACGGATAGAGCCAGTTTGGGGCCTGGCTAACGTGAGCGCACGGACAAGGACGGGGCAAGAAAGGTGAATGAGTTTTGAATCGTGATCTTTCGCTCAACCGGAAGACCCGCGGCGATGCGGGTGGGAATCTTGAACAAGCCTTTGGTATCCATACCTTTGTACGTTCGGCCCACCGGGTATTCTTTTGCCCCGATTCTCCGGATCGGGGCTTCTCGATCAACAGGAACAAGGCGCCGGTGAACGGTTCGCCTCAAACGTCGTATTGAACGCTGAGATTGACAGGCCCTTTTGTGGGTAAGGAGATACGTCGAATGAAGATAGCATGTGTCGTTCTAATTGGGTCACTGATGTTCTCGATAGGCGCTCAGGGAGGCATTACGCTCACGTCGCCCAACGGCGGCGAGACGTGGACGGCGGGGCAGAACGTAACTGTTACCTGGTCGTCTTCGGATTTGCCGTCTGATTCTCTAGCGGCGGTGCTTATCCGCAAGGGGGCGAACGCCTCGGGGGCAGGGCGGATTTTTGCCGGACCGGTCAGCGCCGGCCAGGCAACCTTCGCGGTTCCCAATTGGCTGGGAGACGGCAGCGGGTACACCGTCGAGCTGTGGGCCGTCGCCAAGGATACCGGGGCGCGTATTGCCAGCGACCAGAGCGATTCGACAATCACAATCGCCGGTTCGGGTGCGCTGACCAGCATAAGCTTGATAAAGCCGGACGCGGCAACAAGCTGGCTGGCCGGTACGACGCAGAATGTTACCTGGAGTTCGACGAATCCGCCCGCCGGCAGCAGCGTCATTGGGATCGTCTTTGACGGCAACGGAACAATGGTGCAGAGGCTTAATCAGGCCTTGATCACCAGTGGCTCGTTGGAATGGCAGATCAAATCCGACATTGCCGCCGGAACGGACTATATGATTCTCCTCTTTAAGGGACAAAGCCAAGCCGATCCCTCCCTCGTACCCATCGATACGGCCGTTTTTGAAATCTACAGGTACATTCTTTCCGCGAGTGTCGCGAGCGGCCAGGGAACCCTATTGCCTGCGAGTGGTTCGTATGCGTCCGGCGAAAAGGTCACGCTCGAAGCCACTCCCGCGACTGGATACCGCGTCAAAGCGTGGCACGGCACCGATGACGACACCTCAGTCGGCTATACCAATACCGTAACGATGAATTCGGATAAGACTGTGACCGTAGAATTTGAACTGATCCCGGCGGGCAAGTATACGCTGGCGGTGGATATTGACGGTTCTGGAACCGTGGCTCCGTCGGGCGGCAGCTATGATGGAGGCGAAGCAGTGTCTTTGACGGCGACGCCGGGCCAGGGCTGGTACTTCGTACGTTGGGAAGGTGCTCTTGCCGGCAGCAACGCCACCTCCCAGGTGACGATGGATCGCGATAAGTCGATCACGGCGGTTTTTGCCTATGCGAAGCCCAAGGTGCGCATTGGAACAACGATGGGCGACATTGTTGTCGAACTGAATCGCCAGGCGGCTCCGATAACGGTGGAGAATTTCCTTCGATATGTCACAGAAGGGTTCTACGACGGCACGGATGGAAAAGGGGCCACCATCTTTCATCGTGTTATCGTTAATTTTATGATCCAGGGCGGCGGTCTGCTTGCGGACCTGACGGACAAGACGACGCACGACCCGATCATCAATGAGGCGTCCAACGGGTTGAAGAACCTTCGAGGCAACATCGCCATGGCCCGGACTGACGATCCGAATAGCGCAACCTCCCAGTTCTTTATCAATACGGTCAATAACACCTCGCTCGATTACGTCGCAGGCGGCAATCCGGGCTATGCGGTGTTCGGCAGCGTGACCGAAGGCATGGCGGTGGTCGACGCAATCGGTGCGGTTAAAACGACAACCAAGTCGGGGTTTAGCGATGTTCCAGTCAATACGATAACCCTAACCTCGGCGACGATAGAGGATGACGAATGCGCCTTGACGATCAACGTCGTGGGCCAGGGCAATGTCACGCCGAGTTCGGGTGTGCAGCAAAGGGGTTCGGCGGTGCCGCTCAGTGCCACCCCTGCCGGCGGCTGGGCGTTTTCGAGCTGGACCGGCGACACCAGCGGCAGCAATCCTTCCACCCAGGTGACGATGGACGGCAACAAGAAGGTCACCGCCACGTTTACACAGATTCCACCCAATCAGCATGCTCTGACCGTAAACACGTCCGGCCAGGGCAGCGTGACGCTTGATCCGGCGGGCGGAGTGTATAACGAAGGTACTACAGTGACGTTGACCGCCAATCCTGCCTCGGGGTGGGAGTTCAGCGGATGGAGCGGGGCGCTGACCGGTTCGACCAACCCGACGACCGTTGCCATGGACGCCGACAAGAGCGTCACCGCCACGTTTACAGAGATTCCCCTGCCTCCCGGGGGCGGGGGCGGCTGTTTCATCGCAACGGCGGCATACGGCAGTTATTTCGAGCCTCACGTACGGGTACTTCGTGATTTTCGGGATCGCCGGCTCCTGACAAACGCACCGGGCACCCTGTTTGTCAAAACGTATTATCGCTGGTCGCCTCCGATTGCCGCTGTCATTGCTCAACATGAATCGCTGCGATGGATCGTTCGCGTATCGCTTACGCCTCTCGTCTACGCGATCGAGTATCCGGTGTCGGCGGCGTCCGTCGTTTTCGGCGTGGTTTTGCTCGTCTTGCGACGAAGACGATTGGCGCTTCTGCTGCGACGCATGCGAGTTGGCTGATCCCGGCATCATGCTTGTGTCGACGGCAATCTGGTCAGCGCCCCTGCCTGGCCGGCGCATCCGGAATGGCTGGCAAGATTTCTGGAGGTCTTGGGCACGCGAATCGTCGGATGATTTGTGCTTGCCCCGTCATGTCATGGAAGATGATTCATGCCGAGGAGCAGGCGCTAAGACGGGCAGGAGCTGGAACCCTGGTTGGTCGCCCGCCGTAGTCCATGACGTGCCGGTGACCGAAATTTCTTGCTTGCAAAAACGATTTGTCTTGTTTAGTGTGTCAGGCAAGTGCAAGTACTCTCACGCGTGTGGCTATTCAAGCCGAGTACCCCTGAAAATTTATCATTAGTTAAATTGATAAGTGAGGAGAAGTGACGGATGAGAACGAAGATCGTCATCATCGGCGGCGGCAGTTATTGCTGGACGCCCACCCTTGTTCGCGACACCTTGGTAACGCTTTCATCTAAGGCTGAAGGAGAGATCTGGCTGGTGGATCTCAATCCGGTGGCACTGAGTGATCTGGAGAAGTGCAGCCAAGCCATCATTGGACAGCTCGGCAGCAAGTTCAAGCTGGTCGCCACCGATGATATTACTCAGGCGTTGCCTGGGGCGGATTATGTGGTGATTACGATCTCTACCGGCGGGCTGGAAGCGATGCGGAACGATCTGGAGATCCCGCAGAAATATGGCATCTACCAGGCTGTCGGCGACTCGGTCGGGCCGGGCGGGATCAGTCGTATACTGCGCAACGTGCCGGTTTTTATCGGTCTTGCCGAGAAGATCAAACGGTATTGTCCTGAAGCATGGGTGTTGAATATTACCAATCCAATGACGGTTCTGACCCAGGTGCTTGCCAACGCGGGCTGCAAAACCGTTGGGCTTTGCCACGAGTTGTATGTGCCCTGGGGTCTGCTGAAGGACCATTTCAATTGCGATTGGCACGATATATCATTGACCGTCGCGGGTGTAAACCATTTCGCGTTTATTCTCAAGGCCCAATACGGCAACGTGGACTGCTTTACGGTATTCGATGAGTGGGCGAAACTGTCCAATACGCAGGTACTCAAATCGGACACGATGTTGACCCACGAGCGAACTCACTTGGGTAAGCACGTGTTCAAGCTGGAGAATTATCGTCGAACCGGTCGAATGTTGTATCCGGGCGATCGCCATACAAGTGAGTTTCACCACAATGTGCTGACCGAAGCCACCCAGTACGGCAAGATGTACGCTGTTAATCTGACAACGACCGAAGAGCGATATCAATGGCTGGCCGACGCGCAGAAGCGGGTGAAGGAGTGGACCGAGAAACCGGAAACAATCGAACTGAAAGCCTCTCGCGAACCGGTTGCGTACCTTATCCGGGCCTTGAGCGGCGGTAGTCCGCCTTGGGTCGACGTGGTCAACTTGCCCAACGTTGGCCAGATCGACAATCTGCCCCGCGGTTCGGTGGTTGAGACCATGGGCGTTACCCAAACCAACCAGATCACCGCAAGTTGCGTCGGATCATTGCCGGAGGACGTTGTGGGTCTGCTATATCCATGTTGTGTGCAGTTCAATATGTTGATCGAAGCGGCGACCAGGGGCGATCGCCGGCTCGCGTTGCGGGCCATGTGTGCCGATCCCCTGGTCAGGGACTACGTAATTGCCGAGAAACTGCTGGATGAGTTACTTGAAGCCAATCGAAAGTTTCTGCCCCAGTTTTTCCCGAACGAGACGGCTGGCAAGGCGGTCGGCACCCGCCAATCGAAAGCTGGACATGCAAAGCCCGCGAGGGTACAATAGTAAGGTTTGCGAAAGATGATTGTTCGCCGACCAGGATTTATGGAGAGAGTGAATGCATTATCCGCATAAAGTGAGTAACCGACATCGCAAGTGCAAGATCGGATATCGTGTCCGTCGGCGCACCAAGGCTGGGCGAAAGCTGCTCAGTCGGAAACGCCGAGCAGGACGGAAGCTTCAGGTCGTATAATCGAGGGCCTGACCCGGCCGCTTCATTGCGACCCAGTTGATATGTCGAACAATACGCACAAAAACCTGTCTATCGAAAATCCCACGGTGCTCCTCGAGCAGCTGCGGTCGCGGACCTCGGCGCTTGAGGAGAGTCTTTGACTGCCCTGCCAAAAGAGCCCGTCTGGAACAACTGCAGAAACAACTTGGTGAAGCCGATTTCTGGTCGGACCAGGAAAAGGCCAAAGGGGTGGTAGGCGAATTGAAGGTCCTTAAAAGCATCGTCGAGCCGATCGCACAGCTTGTCCGAGAGGTGCACGATGTGCAGGATCTTTGGGAGCTGGCCGACCAGGAAAGCGACCAATCGGTTCTGTCGGAGCTTTTCGAGCAGATGCAGGTGATTTCGGGGAAGCTCGATCGGCTGGAATTGCAGCAACTGTTGAACGGCCCGCACGATGCGGCGGATTGCTATTTCAGCGTCCAGGCAGGGGCCGGCGGCACCGAAAGCTGCGATTGGGCCGAGATGCTGTTGCGGATGTACCTGCGGTATTTCCAGAAGCACGGTTACGAAGTCGAAGAAGTTTCGCGCAAGGACGGCGACGAGGCGGGAATCCAATCGGTGACGCTTTACGTCAAAGGCCCATACGCCTACGGGTATCTGTCCTGCGAGACGGGGGTCCATCGGCTGGTGCGGATCAGCCCGTTTGACTCCAATCATCGCCGGCACACCAGTTTTGCGTCGGTGGACGTGGTGCCCGAATTGGGCGATCAGGCGGAGATCGAGGTTCGCGATGAGGATCTCAGGATTGATTTCTTTCGAGCCGGTGGGGCGGGTGGCCAGCATGTGAATAAAGTCTCGTCGGCGGTGAGATTGACGCATATTCCGACGGGCATCGTGGTGGGCTGCCAGAACGAGCGCTCACAGCATCAGAATCGCCGAGTTGCCCTGCAGATGCTAAAGGCCAAACTTCTTCGTCTCGAGGAACAGAAACGCGACGCCGAGCTGGCCAAGATCGTCGGCGAGAAGGGCGAAATCGCCTGGGGCAATCAGATTCGAAGCTATGTCTTGCAGCCCTATCAGATGGTCAAGGACCATCGCACCGATTATCAGGAAGGTAACCCGCAGGCGGTGCTCGACGGCGAGATCGAAGGCTTTATTGAAAGCTACCTTGGCCACCGGGCCAAGATGCGGGGAAGGGATCCGGCTGCAAAGTAAGCCAATCGCCTCGGCTTCCGACGGCCTTATTGCAGGTCTTGCGTCTATTCAACGATCGCCTCACACGGAGGGATTAATGTTGGCCAGTTGCTCCAGTGCGAGTATCAGGGCATGGGTGCCGCACTTACCGTGGCCTTGGGCCTGGACGGCCAGATAGAGCTGATGGACCAGGGCCAGTCCGGGCAGAGCCAGGCCCATGCGTTTGGCTTCGTCCAGAGCGATTCCCATGTCTTTGATGAAATGCTCCACGAAAAAGCCGGGATCGAAATTGCGATTCAAGATTCGCGGGGCGAGATTGTTCAGCGTCCAGCAGCCCGCCGACCCGCCGGCGATCGACGTGAGCACCGTTTCGAGATTCAGTCCGGCCTTATAGCCATAGATCAGGCCTTCGCAGACGCCGATCATTGTGCCGGCAATGACAATCTGGTTGCACATTTTGGTATCTTGACCTGCACCGGCCTGGCCCTGGTAGACGATGTTTTTGCCCATCACTTCGAAAAGCGGCATGAGAGCATCGACAACGTCCTTATCGCCGCCGACCATGATTGAAAGCGTCGCGTTTCGCGCCCCCACATCACCGCCGGACACGGGGGCGTCAACGGCATGAATGCCGTTCGCCTTGGCCGCCGAATGAATCTGCCGTGCCAGGCTGGGTTCGGTCGTGGTCATGTCCACAAGCACGCCGCCGGGCTTTGCCCCGGCGAGAATGCCATTTTTACCGAAATACACCTCTCGAACATCAGCGGGAAAGCCGACGATGGTGAACGTCACATCGGACTGCTCAGCCACCGCTTTGGGCGAATCAGCCCAGGACGCACCGTTAGCCAGCAGGGGCTGAGCCTTGGCGCGGGTGCGATTATAAACCGTGGTCGTATAGCCTTTGTCCACAAGATGGCCGCACATCGAGGTGCCCATCACACCGGTGCCGATCCAGCCGATTCGTGTTTTCGAGGAGAGAAAATTCGATTTCAGTGTCGCGGCCATGACAATCTCCACGCACGAAATGGGTTGACCTGCAAGACGACAATAGTATAACCCCCGAACGAGAGTTTCGCCACCGTCGCCCACAGCGAGGGCGAGTTTACATCGTGTCGATCAAACGCTTGAGGGTCTGGCAGACGTAGTCGATCTGGTCTTCGGTAAGATGCGAATGGAAGGGAATAGCCAATGACCGGGCGCCGACTTTTTCGGTGATGGGCAGTTGTCCGGGCCGGCCGTTGTGCTGCTGTTGGTAGAATGTCTGAAGATGAATGGGGGTGAAGTAGGCGCTCGAGCCGATGCCGTGTTCGGTGAGTTGATTGATCAATCGATCGCGGTGTTCCTGCGAAAAATCGTCGACAAGGCGGACCACGAAGACAAACCAGCTCATCTCGACGTCCGCCTCGATTTCTTGCAGGATCAGCTTGCCGTAATCCTTGAGCCGATCGATGTATCGGTTGGCTGCCTGGGTACGTTTGTTGAGGATCTCGCCGATGCGCTGCATCTGCACGGTCCCGATCGCCGCCTGCATTTCGGTCATGCGATAGTTGTATCCGAGCCTTTCGTGAGCCAGCCAGCCGCCCATCTGCCCGCGTCCTTGATTTCTCAGCGATTGGGCGACGGCTGCTGCTTCGGGATCGTCGGTAATGAACATGCCGCCCTCGCCGGTGGTAATCTGCTTGTTCGGATAAAACGCAAACGTGCCGCATTGGCCGATCGTGCCGACCTTTCGACCATTAAACGACGCGCCAAGGGCCTCACATGAATCTTCGATCACTGCCAGATGATGCTTCTTTGCGATGTGCATGACGCGATCCATCCGACAGGGTTGGCCGAAAACATGCACGGGCACGATCGCTTTGGTTCGGGCGGTAACGGCGGCTTCGAGCGCATCCGGGTCGATGTTCCATGTGTCAGGATCGATATCGGCAAAGACGGGCTTGGCGCCGACATACAGAATAACATTGGCCGACGCGATGAAGCTGAAGGAACTGGTGATAACCTCATCGCCTGGTCCGATATTATTAATGATCATTGCCATATGAAGTGCCGCCGTTCCCGACGAAACGGCACAGGCAAACTTGCAGCCGATATAATCGCAAATGGCCTGTTCGAACTCGATCTGTTTCGGCCCCAAACTGAGCCGGTTGGTTCGCAGCACGTCGCAAACAGCCTGGATTTCCTTCTCGGTTATGTCGGGCAAAGCCAAGGGTATCTTCATTCGACAACGCTCCAAAGACGACTCTCCCGCACAAACGTTGTGCAGGATCACGATATGCCTTATTTCGTCAACGTCGGCAATCGTCTTAACTCATCAGGGATTAATACGCTACTCCAATATGATTGTTCCAAATTGTGAAGGCACATGATTTCCGCCGAACGTCGGGGTCCAGAGCGATCGCTCTTGTGGTTTTTGCGCTCGACTTCGAGCGACATCGAATCCGATTTTTGTGCCCGGGCCAGGATTGTCCAAGCCGATGGTTTTCCAGGGAATAGCGACCTCCAACGTCCAGGCATTCGTTTCGCGACCAGCCTTAACGGTAATATCCCCGTTCCACTTCGCATCGATGATATGACAGTCGTATACAAACGCGTTGGCATTGACGGCAAACTGGTAATAGGACTTGCGATCAAGATTGGGATCGACAAAGATTTCGATCTCATCGTCGTCCCACACCGGGCCGTCTTTCCTGGAAACTTTCGTGACCAAACCGGGGAGGTTCGGCTCGTAACATCGAAAGGCAAGGTAAAGGTTTTCGGCGTCATAGGCGAGTCGGACATCGGTGAGAAACTGTGCTTTCCGCTGGCTGTCGGGAGTCAAGAAATCCGCCAAGGATTTCAGGTTCGCCCAGACTTGGTCATCGAGCCGGCCGTCAAGGGTCGGCGGGCTTGATATCCTGGCGCATGGGGCTGAGCGAATGGGTGTGATCGGTACGGCGCGGATAACGGTCAGTGCTTCTTCACCGGCGTTGTTCAACTCCAATGAAAACTGCGGACCAGGGTAGATTTGTCCGGGGTCGTTAAATTTCACATCAAAGTCGATTGTCGCCGTATCCAACGGGTTGACTGTTGCCGTCTGAACGGCCGGTGTGATCTTCCAGGACGATGTTCCTTCGAGTAACTTTGCCGTCAGGGAAACGGGCCTGTTGAGGGAATTCTTCAAGCTGATTCTCAGACGCTTCGGGTTGGTCGGATCGATGGTGCTGATCACAGCATCTTTAAGCATGCTCATCGCAACCGCTATATCCGAGGTCACAATCGTGTCGGGTTTGATTGAACCGGATTCGATAATGGCAATGCTCGATGCATGTCCGCGTACCGTTACCAGGGCATAGTGGTGAAAGTCACCTTCGTTGGGCATCTCGCCGATCTCGGCGCCGCCTCCGCCGGTAATGTAATACGCTACGCCGTCGAGGCTCGGAAATTTCGTATATTTGTGAACATGGCCGGCGAAGACGGCGGAAACATGATACTTGGCGAGCAGCGGATGAACGTTGTTTCGCCAATGTTCACCCGCCCCACCGGCGACGTGAGCATTCTGCCAGAAGGGTTTGTGTAGAAATACGAAGGTGGCTTTGGCTTTCTTGTGGGAGGCTAGATCGTGCTTGAGCCAGGCCAGTTGATTGTCGTCGATCCGGTTGATTGATTTGCCGTCCTTGCCGAGGCCAGAGGTCTCTGAATCCAATACGATGAAATGCGCACCCTTATGGTCGAATGAAAAATACGTTCGACCATATCTCTGTTCATATATCTTGCGCGACAAAGGATCCCAGATATCATGATTCCCCATAACCATAATGAAAGGCACGGCAGACTTATTGATCCGCTGATCGAAATCATTCCACATGGTTTCAATCCTGGTGGTGCGTTCGGCCGGATCATCCCCGCGGACATATCCTTGAATCAGATCTCCTATATCGATCACGAGATCCGGATCAAGCAGATTGATTTCTTCGATATTCTTCTCGAAGATGTCGTTGCCGGAACGGGTATCCCCGATTACGACAAACTGGAACGCGGGTTCGGCACTCAGCACGGCGTGTGGACCGCCGCCGGCAAGGTGTTCTCGGTTCCTGTGATGCCCGCGGGACTCGGCGCACCCGGCCAGGGCAGCGATCAATAAGCATCCTGTGAGCAGATGGAACCATACTTTCTTGCGGTTGTTGTCTTGGGTCATTTTTTCTTTCCTGCCAACATAAAGTCAGGTTTCAGGTTATGCTTGTTCTCCCAGGGCAATGAATTCCTCCAAAATGGCGACGGCGTTTTCGGTTGGCGTTTCCGGCTGAAGCGGTTTGGACGGGGCGAGGACGTACCCTCCCCCTTTTTTCATGTGATCAGCCAGTTTTCGGATCTCCGATCGCAGTTCGTCCGGCGTGCCGAAGGGTATGATGCTCTGTGAACCCAGCCCGCCCCAGAAAGTAAGTTTGTCACCGAAGCGATCCTTCAACTCATACGGATTCATCCCTCGCGCTTCAGGTTGTACCGATTCGAGCACGTCCAGACCGATCTCGATTGCGTCGGGGATGATATCGACCAACGAGCCGCAGCAGTGGGTCAGCACAAACTTGCCGGCGGCTTTGACCTGTGCGTACAAACGGGCGTAGTTGGGCTTGATGGTGTCTCGCCATCGGTCGGGACCGATGATGATCCCTCGCTGATCGCCCCAGTCGTCGCCGAAATAAAAGCCGTCAAAAGGCAGTTCGAGCAACCGCTCGAGCACATGACTCTGGTGGTCGGTAATCGCGGCAATCAGATCGGCGAAAAACGCCGGCTCAGCCACCGCATCGACAAGGACATTTTCAAATCCGCGAAGGGCCCAACTGCGCTCGAACAGGCCAAAACTGATTCTGCCCACCGTAAAGCAATCACGATGGTCGGCGATCGTCTTAAGGGCGCCGTTGTACAGCTCGTCGGGGAAAAGCTGCTCCGGCTTGGGAAAGCGATATCCGCGCAAGGTCGGTTCCTTCAGAACGGGTTCTTCCAGGTGAACCGGACGACGGTCCACCCGCCAGGTTGATCCATAGAGATCCCGAGTAACGGACTGGCCCGGTTCGGCGGTTTGGCGTTTGTCGTCGATCTTCGCCACCGAGACAATATACTCACGAAAACGATCCCTCCAAGCCCGGCTGCCGTAATGGACGTCGAGGTGATCGCCAACGTCGCCTTCCCAGGAAAAGGTGTACGGACAATAAGGAGTTTGCCGATGCTTGATCGCGGCAATCACGGCAGCTTTTCGATCGATTGACATAGGAGGCTATCCTTTCAACTGCTATTCCTGAAACAGCGTGTTCATCGCCGATTTGTTCACGCGGCAATCGAGAATCTGTCCCCAATAAATGCGGTGATAATCTCCGGAAGGGTAAGCCCCGTCCCGGATGTCGGGCACCATCGCCTCGGGTGCAAACTGATTCGATTCGACAATATGGCATTCGTAGTGAATGACGCTCTGCTCGATGACCGGGGCGCCGTGGGCGGCGCCGGCAACGGCGGTCAGGTTTACTTCAGCAAGTTTGTCGTGGTTTCGCCCGGAGCGCGACCCGCAGAGCATGACCGCGGCATCAAGGGCCTTCGGGAGCACATTGACACTGAAGAAGGGTTCTTTTTTCAGGAGATCAGCGGTGTATCGCGAGGGGCGCACGAGCACCTGAAAAACGGGCCGGCCCCAGATCGTTCCGATCATGCCCCAACCGATGGTCATGGCATTGACCTGATCGGGTCGGTTTTTCCAGGAGGCGAGCAGGCAGCCTCGGGTGCTCAACACCTGTACGACCTCAGCAAAATACTCCGTGTACTCCATTTTCACCTTTTCGAGCACAGGCAGCACCTCCTTGGCCTCAGTTCTTGAAGAATTGTTGGGTCCGGACCAGGGCATCGAACAGGTACCCCAGGATCGAGGTTTGATCAGCGTCGTACCAGACGAGCTGCGACTTGGCCAGTGCGGCTGCCAATTTCTCGGCACATTGAGCCGGAACGAGTTTATCGCGGCGGGCATTGATCATCAGAACCTGGGTTTCTCTTGCCCGCGAGGCAAAGGTCAGCGGCTCAATCAACTCGAGCTTGGCCCGCAACTGTGTTTCGTCAATTCCATGCGCTTTAAGATAATCGACAATCGGTTTTACCGGGTCGCTGCCGGCTTCGATCATACCGGCCAGATCGCCGCCCCCCAAGACCAATACCGCCTTTGAAAATCCGGCATCGACTCCGACAGCAAGGGCTCCGACCACGGCGCCCAGGGAAACACCGAGAATGCCGATCCGATCTTTATCTACGTTGGGCAGATCGGCAAGGAAACGAGCGGACCGGCGGACATCCATGACCGACTGGTGAACCGCGGCGACAAGACGATCAAGATCGCTGAGTAACTCTTTGCGCCGTCCGGGGTCGGCAGGCCTTCGCGGTCCACAGTAGGGCATTTTCATCAGCAGGGTGTCCACGCCTGCGACGGTCAGATACTGGCAGATCATCCGCGGCAGGCGATAGTCTTCTTCAAACGGGTTCAGGACGATCACCGCCGGCCTCGCCCCGGCCTGGCTGGACTGGAAATATTCGCACCAGACGGTGTTGTTCTCCGGATCGTCCGATGCGCAGGCGGAAGGAAAGGTCACCTGCCAAAGGGTGTAGTCGTTCCATCGCTCCAATGGCGCCATTTGCCATTCGAATGGCTGAAGTTCGACATTGTAGGTTTGGAGCAGTTGGATGAGGTGCGGATCATCGGAGGATTTCACCGGCCGGCTGGAAGTTGTCGTCGACGGACGGGAGCTGGGCTGCGTCTGCGGAGTCGGCTGCGAAGTCGATTGGCTGGCTGGAGCAGGCTTACCGAGGGGCATGCGCTTGGGCTGGGTCGGGCCGTGCTCTTCAGCCAGTTTATTCAACAAAGGCTCGAATTGGCTGAGCTGATACTTGTAGTAGGTCTGGTAGCAGGCCTGGAAGTTTTCCTGGTTCGCAGCGGCGGCATTGGCCAGATAGATGATCCCGTCCTGGGGAAGCATGACGGCACTGTGAAGATTGCCGTCCATCGCGACGGGACGTTTCATAATCTCAACCGCGGCGGATACATCGATGTTTCCGAACGCTTCTCGGACTCGGTCGATCAGCAGGTCATATCGTTGACCGGCGCTGACAATGACACTGTCGGCCACCGCCTTTGGCAACAGTTGATGCGCCTGACCCGGAGAGAGTACATTCAGACCTTCGGGGTTGGCGTAGATGGCCGCTGCCGTCGGAACCTTCGCGTCGGAAACGATGTAAGCATATTCGCAGGTGCGGGTCGAGCGATGGAAAAAACGGAGAATTTGATCAACCGTGTCGAAATCTTCAAGGGCCTGACGCAACATGTAACTCATGGGCAGGCCGTCCCAGTCGCCGAAACCCTGCATCCCCATCTCGCCGATGGCGATTTGTTTGTCGTTCAGCCCGGTCACGCAGCCGATGAAGCCGGCGTAACTGGCGATCATGGTGTCGTTGCACCCGGAGATACGCGTCACGAGCATTACGGCGTGATCCTGCAGGCCGATTTCGGTCATGTAGTCAAGAACCCGGCCGTGGATGAGCTTGGCGGTCTTGGTGGCTTTGCCCATCAGGGCAAAGCCGCTGCAGTGGAACATTTCAGGCAGCAGATTGGCCAGTTCGATCTGATACCGATCGATTCCCGCGCCGTCGGCGAGACCCGCGAGTTCTTCACGGTATCTGGCAGGGATATAAGGAAGCGTTCGGCGATGGATTTCTTCGAGACTGTTGCCGGCGCCGGTATCCTTGAGTGCCGGATCGGCGCTGCGGGCCACCAGGAGAATTCGGTCGACCAACTGTTTGATGTCCTTGGCCAACAGCCGCCCGTGTGCGTAACCGACCTGGTAAGCAGTGCCCTGCAAGAGCAGGATACGCGTTGGCCCCGCCTCAAGCAGTGCAGATTGACCGACAGAATCGACGACCTTTGCTTCGGGCAGGTTCTCGACCTGGGCGCCGAAGGCTGGTCCGGCGGCAAGGATCAGGCCGACACACAGTACCAACCCATATCGATATTTCATCGTCTACCTCACCTTGTGCGGGTAATTCGACGGTCTTGCCTCGTTGTCGTCACAGACCCGCCAGCCAGCCCCCGTCGACATAGATAATCTGCCCGGTGATAAAATCGCTGGCTTCGGAGGCGAGAAACACCGCCGTCCCCACCAGTTCCTCCGGCTGGCCCCAGCGGCCGAGCGGAGTGTTTGCAAGAACCCATTCGTTGAATTTCTTGTCTTCCTTCAGTTGTTCGGTCATCTCGGTCAAGAAATAGCCCGGCCCGATGGCATTCACGTTGATGTGGTACTTGGCCCACTCGACAGCCAAAGCCTTGGTCAGCATGAGCAAGCCGCCTTTGCTGGCAGTATAGGGGGCGTTCGACGGCCGAGCCGCCTGGCAGTGCAGCGAACCGATGTTAATGATCTTGCCCGGTCTTTCGGATTCCTTTCGATGGCGACAAAATGCCTGCGACAGCAAGAAGATCGCCGTCAGGTTGATGCTGATCACGCTA
>Ga0315281_10006758_pt1 | contig 16260 bp, 10 predicted proteins | sample YL17G07_0_MG_FD_204540 | JGI IMG/M metagenome (GOLD analysis project Ga0315281, IMG submission 204540) | Sediment microbial communities from Yellowstone Lake, YNP, Wyoming, USA - YL17G07_0 | ecosystem: Environmental > Aquatic > Freshwater > Lake > Sediment | place: USA: Wyoming | collected... | reverse complement strand
CACGTAATAGTGGGTGGCACCCACCGCCGTGGCGCTCACGGCGGTGGCGATGCCCACGCCGATCAGCGCGCCGCGCAACACCGGCCATTCGATGTCAGCGAATTTCATCCTAGAAACGTCAGTTGAACGGCATGTGGAGTGCGACCCGTTGGGTGCAACGCCGCCATGCGCCCAACGGTGCGTGCTCCGCGTGTCGTAGCGGGCATCACCCTCAGGATGAAGTTTGATAAAACCATAAACATCAATGACTCCATATGCTTGCTCCTGCCTTGTAGCGGTCAACTGCCGTTTCTAGGATCACGCTTAACCTTCAGCACCGCTTGCAGAATAAACGCGGCCGTGTGGTTCTGTTCCTGCACGCCGGTTTTGCCTTGCAGCAACACGGCCGGATCGGTATTCAGAGGCAATTCCACCGCGCGCACCTGCGTAAGCTCGACATTTTTCTTCAGCGTCTCCACCAGACGATTCACCTGCTCAAACGCTTTGCGATAGTCGCCGTCAAATGCACGCAAACTGCCTTTGACTTGCGCCACCTGATACAGCTCGTTGGTCGGCGGGGCTTCGCCCGTCGCGGTCGCGGCCGGCGCAGCGGCAACCGCCGTGTTGCCGAACGTGACCGACGCCGGGTCGGCCGTCGCCACCCACTCGATGGACTGCACGTCCACCTGCGGAAAGTCATGCAAGCCCGCGCTCAACGCGTACAACATCGGCTGCGGCAACGCACTTTGATTCAACAGGCTCTGCGCCAGCTCGACCCCGATACGCAGGTTTTGTGGGCTCACCGGCGTCGCGGGTAATTCTTCCATCACGTGATCGTAACGTTGTTTGATATCGCCGGAGATGCGCCCGGCGCTGCTGTTGAATTCCTGCATCAGGCGCGCATCGATCAGGTTCATGCCGGTCCAGGCCAACGCCGCCAACAACAGCATTGCACTGGCGCCATGCAACGCGGCGCGCACGCGCCGGTAGACTTCATAACGACGCTCCACCGGCGTGGCGTAATCGCGCGGCGGCGTGTGGCGTTTGAGCAGATGCAAAAACAACGCGTCGCAAAATTGCGCTGCGGCCGGGTCGGAATCGCCGCTGAATCCGGTCTGCAGCGCGCCCAGTTCATGAAAGCGGAATTGCAGCGTGGTGGTGTCGCGACAGGTTTCGCGCAGCGCCACCAGCTCCGCACCGGCGCTGACACAGTGCACCACCAGCATGTCGTCGCGGCCCAGCAGCTTCAAGCGCGTGAGATAACGTTGCGACTTGTCGACCTCCGCCAGCAACTGGTCGGCGTGAGCTTCCGGGTCGGCGCTGGGCGCGGGACTTAAGCGACTGAGCTTGAGTTTTTGGTCGAAGTAAAACGCCTGGCGCATGCCGCCACGTTTTTGCCGGGTGATAATCAGCGCGCGCTTCTCGATCATGTCCAGCGGTTTGAGCAACTCGCCGTACAATTGCGCGACCGAATAAATACCGTGCAGCGGCACCTTGCCGGCGGTCAGGGCTTTTACCCAAGGCGCAATCAGATCGATATTGGTGATGGCCGACAGCAGCGCGTCGTCTTCACGCTTGCCGTCGACCAGTTTGTTTTGAATGTAGGCCATCCGGTACGGAGTCAGCCGAAACGCCTGGTCCAGACGCCGTTTCAGCAGCCCGACCTGATCGCTCCCGGCCACATGCGGCACACGCTCGGTGCGAAACTCTTCTTCGATCACGTCGACGAGCAAATTCGTCACCATCCCCGCATCCTGCGCCAGATGCTCCTTCAGCGCCGCGTAGCCGGCGTCATCCGCTGCGAATTCCATTGGGCCGTGCAACTGTTTACCTTGCCACACGTACACGGCGGCATGACTGCTCGAAATCAGAATGACGCGCGCGCTCATTTTGGTGTCACGTTTTGATCTTGCCGATAATGTCGTAAATTGGCCCCAGCACCGACAGCATGATCCAGCCCAGCATCAGGCCCAGCACCACGGTCATCACCGGCTCGATCATCGATTGCGCGCGCTCGATCGATTCATTCACGTCGCGGTTGTAGAAATAGCTGATGTTCAACAACGCCGCGTCGAGCGCGCCGGTGGACTCGCCGACCTTGAGCATGCGCACCACCAGCGGCGGAAATAGCCCGACGCTGGCCATGCTCGCGGAGATGCTGTTGCCTTCGCTGATTTTTTTGCGCACGTCGTTGAGCGCCTGGGTGATGACCAGATTGCCGGTGGTTTTTTCGACAATCTGCATGCAGTTCATCACGGTGATGCCGGACGCATACAGCAGCGCGAAATAATTGGCGAAGCGCGTGAGGATGATTTTGCGCAGAATCGAACCGACCACCGGCAGTTTTAGCTTCAAACCGTCGAGCCGAAAACGCACCGCTTCGCTGCGGCGCGCCGCGACGTTTATCGACACAATGGTGATAACCGGCACCGCGATGATCACATGCCAGTAATTTACGAACGCGCTCGACACCACGATCAGAATGCGCGTGTGGATCGGCAGCTCATTGCCGGTGGATTTGATGAACGACACCAGTTGCGGCACCAGGTAAATCATCAAAAAAAACACCACGCCGATCACCACGATGCCGACGAACGTCGGGTACAGCAGAATCTTTTTGGTCTGCGCCGCCAACTCATCTTGCCACTTGATGTTCTCGGTGATGTTTTTCAGCACGTCGGGCAATTGCCCGGCCTCTTCGCCGGCGCGGATCAGTTGCGCGAACACGTCGTCGAACACTTTCGGATGCTCGGCCAGCGCCTGCGACAGAGTCTTGCCGGCTTCGATGCTCTGGGTTATGGCCGAGATCACTTCGCGAAACACCGGGTTGTCGACGCTATCGCGCAAATCCACCAGACCTTCGTGAATCGGCACGCCCGCACGTGCGAGTTGCTCCAGGTGATAGCAAAATGTAATGAGGTCGCGACGCGTGACTTGTTTGCGCGAACCGATTTTCGCTCGTGCGGTGCGGAAGCTGATCAGCTCCAGTTCCATGCGCGTCACGCGCAAGTCAAGATCCGCCTCGTTGGCGGCGTCGACGTTCCCGGTTACGGTGCTGCCGTCGCGGCTGATGGCTTTGTATTTAAAAATCGGCATGGGGTCACGCGATGCGCGCGGTGAGATCCACCACGCGCGACACTTCTTCAAGGCTGGTTACGCCGTTGAGGATGAAGCGCACCCCGTCGTCCGCCAGTGTTTTGAAACCGCGCGCCTTCGCATGTAATTCCAGCTCACGTTTCGAAGCGCGGCGCGCCAGCAATTCGTCAATATCGGCGTCCATACGCAATATTTCCAGCAGCGAAAAACGGCCCTTGTAGCCCTGGTGGTCGCAACGGTCGCAACCGGTGGCGCGATACAACCGCACCTGCTCGTATTGCACGTCGCCCAGTCCCAACAATTGCCGTTCCAGCTCCGACGGCGTGTACGCTTCTTTGCAGTGCGCGCACAGACGTCGCGCCAGACGCTGCGCCACGATGCCGATGATGTTGCCTTCCATTACCTCGGGCTTCACGCCGATATCCAGCAGTCGAGGAATGGCGCCTACGGCGGAATTGGAATGCAGCGTTGAATACACCTGATGCCCGGTCATCGCCGCACGAAACGCCATTTCGGCGGTTTGTTCATCGCGAATTTCGCCGACCAGAATGATGTCCGGATCTTGCCGCATCATGGAACGGATGCCGTTGGCGAAATCCATCTTGGTGGCTTCGTTCACCGACGATTGACGAATCATGTTCATCGGATACTCGACCGGATCTTCGAGGGTCATGATGTTGACAGTTTCACTGTTGATGTCGTTCAGCATCGAGTACAACGTGGTGGTCTTGCCGCTGCCGGTCGGGCCGGTAACCAGAATGATGCCTTCGGGGCGCGCCATCAGCAGCTTGAGCAGCGACAGCATGTCTTCGGTGAGGTTGAGCTTTTCCAACGGCACGATGCCTTTTTGCCGGTCCAGCACGCGCAGCACGATATTTTCTCCGTGCGTGGTGGGCTGGGCGGCGACGCGAAAGTCGATCGGGCGACCCAGTAACGTCAGCGAGATGCGGCCGTCCTGCGGCGCGCGCGTTTCGGCGATGTTCAAACCCGCCATCACTTTCAGGCGCACCGAGATTCCCGACCAGTAAGTTTTGTGCAGCGTGCGCACCTGGCGCAACACGCCGTCGATGCGGTAACGCACGCGCAGAAAGCCGTGCTCGGGTTCAAAGTGAATGTCCGACGCGCTACGTTTCACCGCATCGGCCAGCAGCGAGTCCACCAGCCGCACCAGCGGCTGACTGTATTCGTTGTTGCCCGCTTGCAGGCTGGTGTAGTCGACCTCGCCGGTTTCGATTTCGTTGATGATGCCGTCGATGGACAGCTCGAAGCCGTAGAAGTTGTCGATGGCCGACTCGATCTCGGGCTCGGCCGCCAATAATGTCTTGACCTGAATATCGCCGCCCAACGCGGCGTTTAACTGATCGATCGCCACCACGTTAAACGTATCGGCCATCGCCACGGTAAGTAGGTTCTGCTCGCGGTCGAAACTCAGCGGCACCATTTTGTAACGACGTGCGACGTCTTTTGGAATCAAGCGCACCGCGTCGGCGTCGGCGATGACGTTGGCCAAGGAAATACTTTCCTGGCCGGTGGTTTCGCCCAGCGCGTCACGCATCACCGCTTCGCTGACAAAACCGAGCTGGATGAGAATTTTTCCTAACGGCAGGTTTTGTTTTTTCTGCTCGGTAAGCGCAATGCGCAACTGGTCTTGATTGACCACGCCCTTTTCCAGCAGCGCCTCGCCCAGCATGCGCTTGCGCGGCTTGATGGCACTCATGGTGCGAGCCCGCCGCCGTCGGTGGCGGACATGGCCTTCAAACGTCGCCGCACGTCGTCGGGACGAAAGCTGGTGGATTGCTTTGCGGCCAGATCGAGTGCCGCGCGGTAATACTTCACGGCGACATCGGCTTGCCCCAGGTGATCGAAACTGACCGCCAGATTAAACGCGTAATCGGCGTTGTCGCGCTGCGCCTGATAGGCCGACTGCAAGGTGCGCGTCGCCTCCAGCCAACGCTGCTGTTGCATCAGGAAACTGGCGTAGGTGAATAACAGATGCGGCGCGCCCGGCTCCTGTTCCAACAGCGCCTTGATGCGTGCTTCTTGCTGCAGCGGATCAAACGAGCTGGTTACGCTGACAAATCCTGCTTGGGCAACACTGTCTTTGGGGTCAAGTGTCAGCAACTCGGAATAAATTTCCTGGGCGCGCACAAAGTCTTTCTGGCGCACTGCAATCGCCGCCAAACCTAACAAGGCGTCGCGATTGTGTTCGTCGCGACCCAGCACGCGCGCGTATAACTTTTGCGCGTTGCTGTCGTCGCCGCTTTGATAGGCGCGGTAGGCGGTTTGCAGCGCGACGAACGTATCATTTTGTTCCGCATCGCGGCTGATACTGATCGGCGCCGGCGGCGGAACCGGCACGCTCACGGCGACCTCACCGAATGCGGTTGGCGCAACGTTGGGTACGGCAGCCACCGGTGCGGGCACTGCGGCCGCGACCGGACTGTCCTGCCTGGATTTCGGTGTCGGCGCGGCGCTCAGCGGCTTGCTCACCGGCGTTGCTTTCGTGGCGGTACGTGGCGCCGTTTTAGTCACGACGGAATTTGTCGGCGCCGGAGTCACCAGCGCAAGCGGCGGTGCCGCGGTAACGGCGGTCGCCGGAACCAAGGGCGTTTGCGGCGCACCCAGCGTGGCTTGTTGCGTGAGGTATTGCGCCATGGAGTTGTAGTACCAATAACCACCGCCCGCCAACACGAACACCAGCGCGATGCCGCCGGTAATCCACACCGTTGGAATGCGGCGACGCAACGGCAGGCTGCGCGCCACGGGCACTGCCCGTGCGGGCGGCGCTTTGGTGTCAAGACTGAGCTCTGGTTTGCCGGCGGCGCCTGGATTGGTCGGTTGCGCTGCTAAGGTCGGCGTGTACGACGGGATCACTTCGGCCTGCCGGGGCGCGGGCGGTGCGTCGGGTGGCGGGCTGGTCGCGGGCGGGCTGCCCTCGGCACTGCGTCCGGTCATCAGCGTAAATGCCGCTGCCGTAAGCGCCGGCGCCGGCGTGCTCGGCGCCGTTTCGGTGGCGTACATCGGTTCGGGCTTCGCTGGCGTCGCGTCGGCCGGGGACAATTCCAGCGCCAGGGCCGCCGGCGCTTTTGGCAAAGGCGATGGCGTGCCGGTTCCTTCGGTCGCTTTGCGCTTCGCCTGCTCCGCCTTCTTAAGCGCCTCCATCAACAGACTCATGGTCGCGCTCCGTTACCCTAGAAACGGCGGTTGAACGGCGCGCGGAGTGCGACCCGCTGGGTGCAGGGCAAGGCGCAATGAGGAGGAATAGCAAGCTATTCCGACGATGTGCAACGCCGCCCTGCGCACAATGGGGCGTGCACCGCGCGCCGTAGCGGGCCTCACCCTGCGGGTGAAGCTTGCTTGAACCGTAAAGATCAACTGTTCCATACGCTTGCTGATGCCTTGTAGCGGTCGACTGCCGTTTCTAGGGTTATGGTTTCTGCGACGCATTGGGCGGCTCCGCAATCGGCGCCGAGGACACGCCGGGCGCAACCTCCGGCAGAAAACGCCGGAAGTCTTTTAATTCGGTGGACAACGACGCGTTACGCATCACCGTGGGGCGCAGAAAAATGACCAACTCGGTTTTGGTCAGCTCGTCGTCTTTGTAGCTGAACAAGTGCCCGATCCACGGCAGGCTCGACAGCAGCGGTATGCCGGCACTCGACTTGGATACCTTGTTTTGCATCAGCCCACCCAGCACTGCAATCTGGTTGCTGTCGATCTTGAGCAATGACTCCATTTCACGAATCTGAATTTCCGGAATCAAATTGTCAAAACCAGAGCCAGCCAGCCGCTGCGCCGGGTCGATCACATAGCCGGTGATGCGTGAAATGGTCGGACGCACGTTGATAGTGACGCGATCATCGTCGGTGATTTGCGAGGTGACACTCATCACCAGCCCCACCGGTACGGTGTGGATTTCGCTGGTGTAGGTGCGGCGCTCCGGTGAGTTGGTGGTCGCCTCTTTGATTTCCAGCGAAGTGGTGAAATACACCTTTTCGTCCACGACTTTGAGCAGCGCGGTTTGGTTATTCAGCGCCATGATTTTTGGGCTGGACAGTACCTTGACGTTGCCGAACGTCTCCAACATGTGCAGCGCTGCAAACACCTTGTCGAACGAGCCGGCCGCCTTGTTATACGACAGCAGGAACGACGGCGGCGATGCCAGATTGCCGCCGACCAAAGCGGAACTGGCGGAAACTCCGTTGGATTGCGACACCAGGCTCCAGTCGACGCCCGACTGGTAGCGATTGTTCAACTCCACCTCGACGATGGTCGCTTCAATCAAGACCTGGCGCTGTACGTTCGACAAAATGCGGTCGAGAAACGCCTGGATCTGCTCATGCTGGCGCGAGGTCGCGCGCACGCTGATTACGCCGCTGAGCGGATTGGTGATTACCAGATTTTCGCCGCCACCCAGAATGGCGGCGACATTTTTCTCCAGCAGCTCCCAGAAATTGTTGTTGCTGGTGATGTTTACTTCAGTGTTGGATTTGTTGCCGGCACCGCCGCTGCCGCCCGCCTTGACGCTGCCGCCGGTGGTGGCAATCTCGGTGGCCACACTCACGTTGCTCTTGGTCTCGCGCGTCATGTTGAGGTAATCGACCTTGTACGTGCGCACATGCGGCAGGTCGGGCGAGATCACCAGGTTGGGTCCGATCACTTCGTAACGCAGACTGATCTGCTCCGCGATACGGCTAAGAATTTGCGGCAGCGTCTGCTTGACCGCGTTCAACGTGACGGTGCCGCTGACGTTGGGGTGAATGTCAAGATTCAGCTTGGCGTCGCGCGCCAAAGCGAATAACAGCTCTTTTACCGACACGTCGCTGACGGTGACGGTATAAGTTTCCGGCGGCGCGCTCAATTTGGGTTGCGGTAAAAACGGCGTTTGCTGCACCGGCGCGGGAATCTCGCCAGTCGGCTCGGACGCGCGACTGAGATGTGCAGGGGATTGGGTTGGTGGGTTGGTGGCGCTACATCCCGGCAGCAACACCAACACCAACAGCACGGCGTACGTGCTGCTCCAACCCTGTACTTTGTTTTGCATGCTCATGATGGTCCGGTTTCATCCATTGTTGCCCGCAGCTGGCGGACGCTGCGCAAAAACGGCTTGTAGCGTTTTACTTCGTCTGGCAACGCATCCAGCGCCGCTTTGGCGTCGGCAAAATTAGCGAACTCGTTGTACAACACGCCGTACACGGCCTGGCCGTTATGGCGCGCCTGATAGATAAATATTCTGTCCAGGAAATCCACGCTGTCCTGGCCGCGCAAGAAGCGCTCCAAGTCCTTCACTGCATCGGCAGTGACCCGCAACACTTGAATGCTGAAGTGATTACCGTCGGCCTGCCGCAACCACTCGCGGGTTCGATCGACGCGGGTCGTGACAAATACACCAAGCGCTTCGCCGTTGAGCGAAGCTGGATCGGGTTCGGCGGCGGGCTTCGCGCTCGGCGCGCCGGTGACGGCCTCACTTCCCGCAACCGACAGCGGTGCGGACGCGACCACAACCGCCGGTTCCGCCGCACGCAGCACCGACCACACAATAATTGCGACGATGGCGATGATCGCGGCGGCCGCAATCCAAAAATGCGACGCGGTCGCGGGCGCGCGGTATTCGCTGTCGCGCAGCGCCGCCGCCATATGTTGATACGTGACCCGCGTCTGCCCGTCGGCAAACGCCGCCAGCAGGGCTTTGTCGGCCATGACGTTCACGCGCCGCATCAGACCCTGCGAGACCTGCACCAGCAAACGCAGCGCGTTGCTTTCAAACACGTCGCCGCTGGGGTGACCGGCGGCGCGCAGGCGGTGCCCCACGTATTCCGCGATCACGCTCGCGGCCAACGGCCCCAAGTTGAAGCTGTGCGTGATACGTTCGCGCAGTTGGCGGATACGCGGGTCCGCCAGATGCAGGTCGAGTTCGGGCTGGCCGAATAACACGATTTGCAATAATTTGTCGCGTTCGGTTTCCAGATTGGTGAGCAGCCGGATTTCTTCCAGCGTGTCGAGCGGCATGCCCTGCGCCTCTTCGACAAACACCACGACGCGGCGATTTTCCGCGTGGCGCGCCAGCAACAATTCCTGCAAGGCGTTTTGCACCTGAAAGCGCGAGGCGCTACCGGGCAACGCCATATGCAGTTCGGTCGCGATCGCGAACGGCACGTCGCCCGGATCGATGCGCGGATTGGACAGGTACACGACGTCGACAGTTTGCGGCAAACGGGTTTGCAACATCCGGCACAGCATGGTCTTGCCGCTGCCGACCTCGCCGACGACTTTGACGATGCCTTCGCCGTGGGTGATGGCGTACGACAATGCGTCCAGCACATCGCCGCGTTTGCCGCCGGCATAAAACAGTTGCGTGTCGGGCGTAATGCCGAAGGGCGCGCGCCGCAGTCCGAAGTGTTCGTAGTACACCGTGTTACCTCCCCTCCCCGCGCACAGGCAGCGCGGGGGGAATCATCGCGGTCAAACGACACATGTTCATAACGTGGTCATTCCTGCATTACCCCGCCGCCTCACGTATACAACGGCATAGTTCGCCCAGCGGTTTAGGCAATTCCAGATAGGACTCGGCGCGCAACGCAGCGAGCACCGTGGCGGAAAGCGATGACAGCTTCGGGTACCCGAAGCCGCCGCCCATGCCTTTGAGCTTGTGCACCACACTTTGCAGCGCGACCCAGTCTTGCGCGGCGGCAGCGCGTTCAATGTCGGCGTGCATGGCGGGGAGTCCGTCACGAAATTTTTGCGCCAGCTTGTGATATTCCGGGTCGTCGTCCATGTCGTCAAAATCAGCGGGCTGGGCGGTTTGCTGCTGCCGCGCCGGGACAAACTGCGCCAGCACCTGGTAAAACGGCACCAGATCGACTGGCTTGGTGAGATATTCATTGGCGCCCGCCGCCAAACAACGGTCGCGATCTTCGCGTAACGCGTTGGCCGTGAGCGAAACGATCGGCGTGGCATTGCCCATCTGGCGCAACATGCGCGCAGCCGACAAACCGTCAAGCACCGGCATTTGCACGTCCATCAACAACAGGTCGTAGTCATACTGCATCGCGTGCTCAACGGCTTGCCGGCCGTTGTCCACGATGTGCAACTTGGCGCCGGTGCGGCGGACATACATACCGATCAAATCCTGAATTTCCGGACTGTCTTCCGCCAACAAGATGTCCCCGTGCAGTTGCGGCACGCTCAGCGTCTGCGGCGTGCTGTCAACTCGGGCGTGGTAAGCCGTGACCCACGTGGGCTCGAACTCGCCGATGGCGAGTGTGATTGCGAAGCGGCTGCCGACACCTTTTTCGCTGCTGCATTCAATCGAACCGCCGAGCTTTTCCGCCAACTGTCTCGAAATGAACAAGCCCAAGCCGGTGCCGCCAAAGCGGCGCGTGGTCGACACGTCCGCCTGCGCGAACGGCTGGAACAGGCGCTGCATTTCGTCGTCGCTCATGCCCACGCCGGTGTCCGAGATCACCAGCTTCAGACGCTGTTCGACCTGGTCCGCGTACACGTCGATCGCGACCCGGCCGCGCTCGGTGAATTTCACGGCATTGCCGCACAAGTTGAGCAAAATCTGCTTCACGCGCACCGGATCGCTGTGGATGGTTGCCGGCAGCGGGTAATGGTAATTAATGTCAAACACCAACCCTTTATCGCGCGCGAGCGTGCCGACCACGGACTCGATCTCGGTCAGCGTGTCGAACGGCTCCATCGCCACGCACTCAATTTGCAATTGGCCCGCCTCGATCTTCGACATATCCAGAATGTCGTTGATGACCTGTGCCAGGTGGCGACTGCTGCGTGCGATGGTTTTCGCCGCGTTTTGGCGCTCCTCGGACGATTGGTCGGCGTCCAGCAATGCCGCCGAGAATCCAACAATGGCTGTCAGCGGCGTGCGGATTTCGTGACTCATGTTGGCTACGAATGCGCTCTTGGCGCGGCTGGCGCCTTCGGCGGCGTCTTTGGCGACATTCAGCTCGCGCTGGGCCTCGACGCGCTCCAGCGTCACACCGATCCAACTGGCAATCAGGTTCACCAGATCAATATCGCGACTGTCGAACTCAAGCATGCGCGGCAGGTGCGAGGAAAAATTGACCGTCCCATACTTTTCTCCGGCCATGCGCACCGGAGCGGCAATGTAACTTTCGAGCCGCGAAGTTTGATAGCAGCGTTGCTTGGCATAAGGCGAGCGCGCCGCGTGGGAAATCGCAATGGGCTGTTCAGACGCAGCGGCGATTGAACAAAACGTATCGGGCAACGGCACCACGGTACCGGGCGGCACATCCACTCCGGTGGTGCCATATGCGTAACAGACGGTGCTGGTCTGGCTAATTAAGTCAACACGGCACACCTTTGCCGCGTCCATACCCAGCAGACTGCAGCCGCGCTGCAATATGCTGTTGATTTGATCGTCAAGGTTCAACCCGTGCAACGACGTCGTTTCGTACAACGCGCGTAGACGCAGGGATTGTTCGAGAATCGCGTGTTCCGCCTGACTGGTCCGGCTCAATACGAACACGGCGATCACGCTGACAATCAACAACGCGCCGCCGCCGAGGATCGCGACCAGCAAATAGGTGGTGCGATTGTCGCTGCTCGCCGCGGACATTTCGTTGTGCACCGTGCCGCGCGCCAGTTCGAGCATTTTCGTCAGCTCGTCCATGACGATTTCCTGCGTCGGAATCACCTCGTCATGCATCGCCTTGTAGGCCTCGGCAATGTGCTCATCCAAAATCAATTCCACGGTCCTGTTTTGCACAAAACCGCCGCGATCGATTTTCGCGCGCACCTCGTCCCACACCGGGCGTTCGAGCGCGCTGATGTGCCGCTCCAACAGTTCGTCACGGGCGACTAAAAATTCAGTGGCGTATTTTTTGAAACGCAAATATTCGTCGTCGCGCTCGAACGGATCGCCGATGGCCGCCATGCGAAATAAACTCAGAGCGCGCTTATGCGCCGCGTCGCGCATGGTGAAGATCAATTGTTGTTCGCGTTGTTCTTCCACAATGGCTTCAAAACGATCGCTGTTCAGCCGTACGCTGCGCAACCAAATCAACATCAGGCACGCTAGCAGCACCAGGATGATGCCGAAGCCGGACAAAATTATGCTCTTGGAAGTGGTTTTCATTTCGTACGCAGGCTGCTAACAGGAGTCGCCGCTCTGTTATCCGGCGCGCGCCGTATTTCTTTAACGCGCCCACATTAAAGTCTGGTGCCGCGCTGCCGAATACCGTTGCATCAAATTCTGCTACCCAAATCGAGTATTGCGATGATCCGAACATGCGGGCAAATCAGGTCAGTCACGTGGATGCTGGTGCTGCTGGGTGTATGGTTGTTGAGCGCGTGCGGAAAATCCGCCGCCACCGACAGCAATAATTCCGCGGCCACATCGCCCAACGGCACGACTTTTTCGATATCACTGGCGCGCAGCGCCGACGGCGCCGCCACCACGTCGATCAGCAGCGCGTCGCCCGGCACGGTAAAAGTCAACATCAAGCTGAAGGACGGTTCGTATCCGCAAAACGTGCTGGTCACGTTCGACACGGATTTGGGTACGTTGAATCCCGCAGCGGGCACGGCGCTAACCAACAGCAGCGGCGATGCCACGCTACAGTTGTTGTCGGACGGCACTACCGGCGCCGGCACGCTCACGGCACAAGCCAGTGTTGGTGGTGAGGCGCTGTCGGTGAGCCTGAATTTTTCCGTGACCTCGTCGGCGGTGGCCGGGCGGACACTGAGTATTGCGCTGAAAGATAACGCGGGCGCCGCAACCAGCAGCGTGCGCGCCGATGCGCCCGGCACATTAACCGCCACGGTCGCGGATGCGACCGGCGCCGGGGTGCGCGATGTCATCGTCGTGTTTGAAACCAAACTTGGCGCGCTCGCGCCAACCAATGGCACGGCCATCACCAACGTGTCGGGCCAGGCGTCCGTAATGCTCGGATTCAAGGAAGCGTTGGGCGCGGATGCGGTGAAAGCGACCGCGACGATCGGTAGCGAAACACTTGCCACGACGCTAAATTATCAAGTCGCGCCGCCTGCGATTCGCATGGGCTACACCGGCGTCGCGTTCACACCCGGCGTGATCGGCATCGGCACGTCGCCGCTGTCGCCCGGCGGCACGACCGGGCTGACCGTGAATATCGTTGATGCCAATGGCAACGCGTTCACCGTGCCGATTGACGTGAGCTTCACGTCCAATTGCGCGCAAGTTGGCAAGAGCAGCATTGATCCCGCGGCGACTACCATCAATGGTCAAGCTGTGGTCACTTACCAAGCCAGTGGTTGTGTGGGTGTTGATAGCGTGATTGCCACGGCGGACTTCGGCGGCTCCAGCTTCAGTGCGCTGGCCGACCTGACGGTGAATGCCGACACCGCAGGGTCAATTGAATTTCTGTCGGCCACACCGGCGTTGATCGCCATCATGGGCACGGGCGGCGTGGGGCTGAGCGAGACTTCAACCGTCATGTTCAAAGTGAAGAGCACGCAAGGCTTGCCGGTCGCCAATCAATTGGTCAGTTTTACGCTTAACACCAGCGTCGGCGGCCTGGTCGTCGCGCCCGCCAGCGGTTATACCAACGGTAGCGGTGAAATCAGCACCGTGGTGCGGTCGGGGGCGGTCGCGACCGGCGTGCGCGTGACGGCCAGTGCAATTGCAGGCGGGGTAACGTTGACCAGCCAGTCAAGTCAGTTGACGGTGAGCACCGGCATGCCCGACCAGAACAGCACCGGCATTTCGGCGTCGATGCTTAACCCGGAAGGGTATGACTTGGATGGGCAGACCATCACCATCAATGCGCACCTCGCCGATCAGTTCAATAGCCCGGTCCCCGACGGCACCGCCGTGTCGTTCATAACCGAAGGCGGCGCGATTGAGCCGTCGTGCCTCACCAACAAAGGCACCTGCTCGGTGACCTGGACCAGTCAAGTCCCGCGCCCCGTAGATCATCGCGTCACGATATTGATGACGGCGGTCGGCAACGAAAGCTTCTTCGACGAAGACGGCAACGGCAGTTACAGCAATGGCGACGGCGAGCCGTATAACGACGCGAATGCGAACGGCGTGCTCGACGAGCCGTTCACGGACACCAACGGCAACGGCAAGTATGACGAGCCGTTTACGGACTCCAATGTTAACGGCGTATATGACTTCAGCGAGCCGTTTGTCGACTACAACCACAATGGCCGCTACGACGGCGCCGGTACAAATCCGGTTGGCGAAACGACGTTCATCGATCGCAACGGCAACGGTGTATTCGATGGCTCCGGCACAATCGCGGCCGGGGAGGCCTACACGGATGCTAACGGCAGCGGCGCGTTCGATGGACCGGGGTTTGCGGATCTACCAGAAGCGTTTCTCGACAAAAACGAAAATGGCGTGCGCGACCAGGGCGAACCGTATCTTGACTTCAATAGCAATAGCCAATACGACGGCCGCGACGGCAAATACGGCGGCGCACTGTGTACCCACACCTCGCTGTGCGCGGCACAGAACACCGTGCATGTGCGCGACGCGATCGTGATCGTCATGTCCGGTTCGCACGCAGCGATCGTGGCGCAGAACGCGACCACGTCCAGTTTGATCTATGGATCCAATGTATCCGGCGTCCCGGCGAGCGGCACGTTGTCCGCGCTGAACGTCGCGGGTGGCAGCGCGAAACTCAATATTTCGTTCACCGACAGCGCCGGACAATCGCTGCCAGCCGGCACGCAAGTGACGATTTCGGCCGATGTCGGCACGCTGAAAGGTGACAGCAGCTTCACTATTCCGGGCAACACTACGACCGGAAAAATCGCTGCCATCACAGTCGAAGACGACGACCTGACCTCCACCGCAAACGGCGTGATTACCATTCACGTGGAAACGCCCAAAGGCGTGATTACCGAATTGACGTTTGCGCTGGGTGTTTAGCTCAGACGGCCGACCGTCTTGTGGTGGATTTGCAGCGTACCCACCAGTTGCGCAATTTCAGTCAAGGCATGGCGCCGTAGATAGTCGACGATGCCGGCGTTGATTTTGGCGCACACCAGCGGATCGTAAAACAATGCGGTGCCGATGCCGACGGCGCTGGCACCGGCAATGATAAATTCCAATGCGTCCTGCGCCGTTACGATGCCGCCCTGACCAATGATCGGGATGCCGTGCGCCTTGCACACCTGATACACCTGATGCACCTTCAGTAATGCAATCGGCTTGATCGCCGGACCAGACAATCCGCCTTGATTATTGCCAATCACCGGCACGCGTTCTTCGATATCGATGGCCATGCCCATCAAGGTATTGATCACCGCGAACGCGTCGGCGCCCGCCTCGATGCAACGCCGTGCATTGTCGGCGATGTCGGTCTGGTTGGGCGAAAGTTTTGCGATCAGCGGCTTTTTTGTCACGCTGCGGCACGCTGCGACTACGCGCGCTGACATCACAGGATCGTTGCCGAACACCACGCCGCCTTCTTTGACGTTCGGGCAGGAAATATTGATCTCGATGGCGTCGATCGGCGAGTCATCAAACAGCCGCGTGACTTCACGATATTCTTCGATGGTCGAGCCCGACACGTTGGCGATGAAGCGCGTCTCGCTGAAGTCCAGCGTCGGCAGAATCTTGTTTACCACGGCTGCGGTGCCAGGATTTTGCAAGCCGATGGAATTCAGCATGCCCGCCGGGGTTTCGCATACACGGTGCGGCGCGTTGCCCAAGCGCGGTTGCAATGTCGTGCCTTTCAAACACACCGCGCCCACATCGCGATTGGAAAAACCCTCGATGCGCGTGTATTCCTCGCCGAAGCCCACACAGCCGGAAAGCAGTACCAGCGGCGTGTTAAACTTCAGGCCGCAAAATTCCATGGCCAGCATGGATTGATTTTTCGTCGTCATTTTCAACCTGATTACACGCTATGTTTCACGTCGTACTTTTGGAACCCGAGATCCCGCCCAACACCGGCAACATCATACGCCTGTGCGCCAACACCGGTGCGCAACTGCACATCATCCACCCCGCCGGATTCAAACTCGACGACAGCAAACTGCGCCGCGCGGGTTTGGATTACCACGAGTTCGCGACCGTGCGGGAATGGAACAACCTTGCGGAATTCAGCGCCGCGATCCAACCGCCGCGGATGTTTGCCTGCTCGACCAAGGGCCGGCAGTTATTTACCGACGTTAAACTATCTGCGGGCGATGCGTTTTTGTTCGGTC
>Ga0315281_10006756_pt1 | contig 16263 bp, 8 predicted proteins | sample YL17G07_0_MG_FD_204540 | JGI IMG/M metagenome (GOLD analysis project Ga0315281, IMG submission 204540) | Sediment microbial communities from Yellowstone Lake, YNP, Wyoming, USA - YL17G07_0 | ecosystem: Environmental > Aquatic > Freshwater > Lake > Sediment | place: USA: Wyoming | collected... | reverse complement strand
TCCACCGCGGTGCTGGCCCAGGCCCGCCGTCAAGGGTACGAGTGCTATTGTCTGTCCTTCGCCTACGGTCAACCTCATGCCGTCGAGTTGGAGGCCGCCCGCAAGATTGCCGTGCGCCAGGGCGCCCGGGCGCACCGCATCATGGACGTGAACTGGGGCGCCATCGGCGACACGCCGCTGCACCGCGCGGCGGGTATGGAGGCCTTGGCGGCCAAGGGCATCCCTTCGGACTACTTTCCGGCGCGCAACATCATCTTCATCGGATTTGCCCTGTCCTGGGCGGAGACCCTGGAGGCGGAAGCCGTCTTCACGGGCGTGAGCGCCGAAAGCGGCTTCCCGGACGCCCGCGCGGAGTTCATCGCCGCCATGCAGGAAGTCGCGCGGGTGGCCACCGCCATCGGACAGGCGGGCCGTGCCCCGGAGATTCGCGCGCCCCTGCTGGAGCTGACCAAGGCCGAGGTGATCCGCCTGGGCGCGGAGCTGAACGTGGACTTCAGCATGACGCACAGCTGCCTGCACCCGGTGGGGGACCTGGCGTGCGGGACGTGCCGGCCCTGCGTCTCCCGCCGCCAGGGCTTCGCCTTCGCCGGCCTGCCGGACCCCACGCGCTATCGGGAGGCGCCCAAGCGGCGCTGACTTGCCCGCCTGTCACGCGCGCGGCAGCCCGTCAGGCATCCTTCCCCGGGCCGAAGAGGGCCAGGGCGCACGCGGCGAGCGCGGCGGTCTCGGCGCGCAGGGTCAGGGTCCCCAGGCCCACGGCCTGGAAGCCGGCGCCCTGGGCGGCGGCGGTCTCCTCCCCGGTCAGTCCGCCTTCCGGACCAATCAGGATCGCAATGCTGGCCGCGCCGCCCGGCGGCAGGGCGCGCAGGGCATCCGCCAGGGAACGGGGCGCGTGGGGATCGAGCAGCCAGGCGGCACTGCCCCGCGTGGCACCGCCCGGCGAGGCACTGCCCGGCGCGGAGGCGGAGCGGGCGGCCGCCAGCGCGGCGTCCAGGCCGGGCAGCCAGCCCAGCGCGGGGGGGAACTGCCGGTCGCACTGCTTGCAGGCCTCCCGGGCGATGCGCTCCCAGCGGGCGGCGGTGCGCGGGGCGGCGAGGTCGGCGGGGGAGACGGGCGAGTGGCGCGCGGGGAAGATCTGGATGGCCGCCACGCCCAGCTCGGTCGCCTTCTGCAGGGTCCACTCCAGCGCCTTGTCCTTGACCGCCGCCAGCAGCAATAGCACCCGCCGCTCGGGCAGCGCGGGCACGGGCAGCGGCTGGAGCACCCGCACCGCCGCCCCGCGCCGCCCCGGAGCCGCCAACTCCGCCAGGAAGCGCGCGCCGGAGGGGTCTTGCAGGGCGAAGGTCTCCCCCGCCCGCAGGCGGCGCGACTTGAGCAGGTGGGCCGCTTCCTCGCCCTCCAGGGTGACGGTCGCGCCGACGGCGAGGGGAACCGGAGCCTGAAAGTAGGACATTGCCCGACACGCTCCTGGAGGATGAGTCCACGCCCGCGAGGGGCAGGCGCGCACCCGGCGCGGCTCCCGCGCACCGCCGGCGCCAGGGCAGGCCGGTCCGCGCGGCGCCTAGCAGGTTGCGGAAATTCGCGGCGCCAATGCAAAGAACAACAACCAGCCACCGATTACACGGATTTCACGGAGGATGATTCCCGCACTCGTTGCGTGCGGGTCTTGCGACGGGCCATGCGCTGACACTCCATAAGTTTCACTGCAGGCCGCTCCCATGGCGCCTTTTAGCGAAATTGGGGATAAGCCCGTGAACCATTGGCCGGACTCCGAGCCTCCTCGCCTAGAGTGGATGCCGGTAAGCAGTTCATCCGTGAAATCCGTGGCTGCGCGGTTTTTCCGCAACCTGCTAGGCTCTGTTTGAGAATGGGGTCCCCACACGGGGGAAGCCACCGCAGACCCTTCGCTTCGCTCAGGGTGAGGTTATCGTTCGTGTCATGCTGAGCGGTAGCGAAGCATCTGCGGTTCTTCGCTGGCCTTGGTTCTCTCCCCCTGTGTACGGTTTGGGATTTCCAAACAGACCCTACGCCGTTTCGATCCTCAACTGCTTGATCTTCTTGTGCAGGTTGCTGCGCTCCAGGTGGATTTCCTCGGCGGTCTTGGAGACGTTCCAGCCGTGCTTTTCCAATTGCGCCTTGAGGTAAGCCCGCTCGAAGGCGTCCTTGGCGTCCTTGTAACTGGCGCCGAAATCGAGAATGCCGCCCCCGGTCGCGGGCGCGGGCGCGGGACCGGCGCCGGGCGCGGCCCGGCCGACGGACTGGAGGATCACCGGCGGCATGTCCCCCAGCTGGATTTCACTGCCGGGCGCCATGATGATCATGCGCTCCACGGTGTTCTTGAGCTCGCGGATATTGCCCGGCCATTCGTACTGTTCCAGCACGTCCAGGGCCTTGGCGTGGATGTGCTTGGGCTTGCTGCCGTGGGCGGCGGAGAAGTACTCCAGGAAGAAGGGCACCAGCAGCCGCACGTCGCCCGCGCGCTTGCGCAGGGGGGGCACCTCCAGCGGCAGCACGTTGAGGCGGTAGTACAGGTCCTCGCGAAAGCGCCCGGCGCCGATCTCGTCCTCGAGCTTCTTGTTGGAGGCGGCGATCACGCGCACGTTAACCGCGATGGCCTTGTTGCCGCCGACGCGCTCGAAGCGCTGCTCCTGGAGCACGCGCAGGATCTTGGCCTGGGTCTTCAGGCTCATGTCGGCGATCTCGTCGAGGAAGAGCGTCCCCTGGTTGGCCTGGTCAAACTTGCCGATCTTGCGCGCGGTGGCCCCGGTAAAGGCCCCCTTCTCGTGGCCGAAGAGTTCGCTCTCGATCAGTTCCTCGGGGATGGCCGCGCAGTTCACCTCCACGAACGGGCCGTCGCGGCGGGGACTCTTCTCGTGGATCAGGTGGGCGACGGCCTCCTTGCCCGTGCCGTTCTCGCCATAGATCAGCACCCAGGCCTGGCTGGCCGCGGCCCGCTCCGCCTGCTCCAGCAGGCGCAAAAAGACCGGGCTTTGGCCCACGATCCGGTGCGTGTCGCGCTGGGCCGTCTGCATCAGCCGCAGGTTCTCGCGCTCCAGCCGGCGCTCGCGCAGGGCGTGGCCCAGCGTGAGCAGCAGGTTCTCCGCGGAGAAGGGCTTCTCGACGAAGTGATACGCCCCGAACTTGGTGGCGGTGACGGCCGTCTCGATGGAGGCGTGGCCGGAGAGCATGATCACGGGCAGGCCGGGGTGGGCCTGCTTGATGGCCTTGAGCACCTCGATCCCGTCAATGCCCGGCAGCCAGATGTCCAGCAGCACGGCGTCCACGGGGCTGTCGGAATCGGGCTCCAGCAGGGCCAGGCAGGCCTCGCCGGTCTCCGCGGTTTCCACCGCGTAGCCTTCGTCGGTCAGCAGGTCCTTCAGGCTGGCCCGGATCGCCTGTTCGTCGTCCACGACGAGAATGGTGTGCTGCATCGGCACAAACACGTCCCCCAGATGCGCGGGAGCCCAATCCGGCCCCCGAAGGCGTTACCGCAGAGAGAATTCCAGGGTGAAGCTGGACCCGTGGGGCTCGCGGGCGGAATAGCGGACGTAGCCATTATGGTCCGAAACGATCTGATTCACAATCGTCAGCCCCAGGCCGGTGCCGCCCTCCTTGGTGGAGGTGTAGGGCTCGAAGAGCCGCTTCTGCACGGCCTCCGGGACGCCGCCGCCGGTGTCGGACACCTCCGCGCAGACCAGGTGCGCCTCCTCGTCGTAGCGGGTGCGGATGCCGATCACGCCCGGGCCCTGGATGGAGGAGGCGGCGTTGTCAATCAGATTGGTCAAGGCGCGCTTGATCTGCTCGCGGTCCAGCGGGAAGCGCGGCACGGCCGGATCCAGGTCCAGCTCCAGCCGGATCGCCTCCGGCAGGCCGTTCTCGTAGAAGTGGGCCACGTCCCGCACGACGGCGTTGAGTTCGTCCGGCACGGGCTTGCTCTCCGGCAGCTTGGCAAACTCGGAGAAGGCGTTGACCATCTGCTTGAGCCCGGCCACGGTGTCAATGATGGTGCGGGTACACTGGTCGAGGATGTCGCCCTCGCCGTTGGACCCGGTCAGGTACTTGCGGCGGATGCGCTCGGCGGAGGTCTGGATGGGCTGGAGCGGGTTCTTGATCTCGTGGGCCACGCGCCGCGCCACCTCGCGCCAGGCGAGCGCGCGCTGGGTGCGCTGGAGCGCGGTGACGTCCTTGAGCAGCAGCACCAGGCCCTCCGATGCGCCGGCCGGGTTCTCCAGCGGGTGGACGCTCACCTCCACGTGGGCCGGGCGGTTGCTCAGTTGCAGGGTCACGATCTGGGAGAACGGGCGCCCGCCATCGCCCAGGGCGCGCTCGGGGATCTCGTCCAGCAGCCGCACCAGTTCCTTGGGGAAGACGTGGCGGTAGTGGCGGCTCTGCCAGGGCTCCAGGCGGGGCTGCACCAGCCGCAGCGCGGCCCGGTTGAGCGTGTTCACCTGCCCCTGCCGGTTGAGGGAGACGATGCCGGCGTCCACGTTCTCCAGCAGCAGCTCCACCAGCCGGTTGCGCTCGCTCAATTCCTGGTGGCTGTTGCGCAGCTGCCCCGCGCTCTGCACCAGGGCCAGGCGCTGGTCCTTGAGCTGGCGGCTCATCAGGTTGAAGGATTGCACCAGCCCCTTGAAGTCGCGCTCCAGCGGGCCCAGGCTGCCGCCGCCCACCTGGTAGCCCAGGTCGCCCTGCGAGACCCGTTCCGTGGCCTCCGCCAGCTTCTCGATCGGCGTGACGAAGCCGCGCGCCAGGTAGAACGCCATCCAGGTGGCGGCGAAGATGATGAACAGCGTCATCACGATCAGGATCGTCAGCACCAGCAAGAGCAGATCCTGGCCCAGGAACACCTTGCTGTCCTGCTGGCGCGTGAGGGCGTCCAGCGCCTCGGACAGGTCCGGCGGGGTGACCTCCAGCACCTCCACCTTCAGGGGCGGATGGGTGTTGGGGATCGGCAACAGCAGGCGCTTGAGGGTCTGCTTCTCCGTGCGCTGGTTCCACGACGCGCCTGCGCCGGCCTTGAAGCTCTCCGGCGCGGGCGGCTGCCAGTTGGCCAGCACCTGCGCGTCGGAGACCCAGCGGGCGATGACGGCGTTGTGCTGGTCGTAGATGAAGATTCCGCCCTGATGGCGCGGCCGGAAGGTCAGCATCCAGTTGGGCTTGTTGTAGGCCTTCCGGTCGCGCGGCAGGTAGGCCACGATGTCCTCGGCCATGCGGCGCAACAGTTGGTCCTCGCGCACCGTCAGGCTCTCCACCACCACGCGCGTGCTCTTCAGCGCCCGCATGTGCTCCCCGGTGGACCAGGATTGGAAGAGGAAGGCCATGAAGCCGCTGGCCATCAGGTGGAAGGCCGTGGAGGGCAGCGAGAGCGCGACGAAGGCCACGATCAGCTTGGTCTTCAGGCCCACTCCGCCGGTGGGCTTCTTGCGCTCGTAGACCAGCTTGAACAGGTTGCGCAGGATCAGGTAGAACACCGTGGTCAGCACCACGATGTTCACGTTGACCGCGACGAAGATCACCAGGTTGGTGTCAATCGTCTGCCAGTTGTGGAAGCCGGAATAGTTGAGCAGGAACAGGAACTGGATCGCGATGAATACGAACAGTCCCGCCACGCTGATCAGCCGGTTGCGGATCTTGAGCCGCTCTTCCTGCTCTTGCCGGCTGGTCGGGGCCGGCCTGCGGCGTCCTATCGCCATGGCGTCGTTCCGGGCGCGAGTGGGGCGGAAGACAGGGCATCCTCCCGCGGGGTCGGGGATCTTCCGGCGGCGCGGGGCGGCCTCGGGCCCGCCGGATGCTCCCATGCTAGTCGCTGGTCGGCGCAGCGTCAATTGTCCCGTCCCGGGCGCGGGCCATCCGGCGGGCCGGCCGGTGGCGCCGGGCCGCGCACACCGCGGCGACGGCTTTCCCCAGCCCCGGCCTGGAACGCAACCGGCAGCGGCCCCAAGGCAAAGCGGCGGCACGAGGCTGGAGATTTTGAGGCCGACTGTGCCATACTAGCATCTTGGGAGAGTTCTCTCCAGCCCAACGCATTGATACAGCGTTTCAATTCTCAATATTGAGCCTAGATGGCCAGTTCACCGTCAACCCGGCGCTTGGTGTTTGTCGAGGCGGAGAAGATCGCCGGCGATTTTCCACTGCTGTCCGGCAAGGTGCCGGACTTTCTCAACGGCGCCCCGCTGGAGGGGGTGCTGTCCCGTGCCAAGATCAATGAGCAGATCCACTCGCTGCGCCGGCTGAGCGTGGACGATTACATCCGTCAGACCGTGCTGCCGTCCGAGTACCCCAAGCGCAAGAACGCCCCGGAGGTGATCCGGGCGCTGGGGGGAGAGGTCATCCACGAGGTGCAGGAAGGCCCGCTCTACCTGGCCGAGATCAACTTCACGGTGGGAGACCGCCTGCGGCGGGTGCTGGTGCTGGCGCAGAACCGCAAGAGCCGCAACGGCGTGTGGATGCCCAAGCACCACCTGCGGGCCACCGAGGCGCTGCGGTTCTACAGCGCGCTGGGCCTGCCCGTCGTGACGTTCATTGACACCCCGGGGGCCGACGCCGGGGAGGAGGCCAATCGCCAGAGTCAGGCGCACACCATCTCCGAGCTGATCGCCGAGATGTCCGACCTGGCCGTCCCAACGGTGGGGGTCGTGCTGGGCAACGGCTACAGCGGCGGAGCCATCCCGCTGGCCGCCACCAACGTGCTGCTCTCGGTGCGGGACGGAGTGTTCAACACGATCCACCCCACGGGGCTGGCGGAGATCGCCTACAACTACAATCTGTCGTGGCAGGAATGCGCCAAGTACATCGGGGTCTCGGCTTTCGAGCTGTGCCAGGCGGGCTACCTGGACGGCATCGTGGACTATTCGCCCGGCGGGGCCGAGCCGCCCCGGGCGATCACCCGCGCCATCTTCTCGGCGCTGGACCGGATCGAGGACGCGGCCCGCGCCTTCCTGGCCGATCCGGAGAACGACTACTTCTTCCAGCACTACCGGGACTCCGTGCTGCGCTACCTGGGCGACCCGCCGGGCGAGGGCCCGCGGCGGCGCCTGCTGGCGCCGGATTCGCCCACCGGGTCGGCCAACGTCTTCGGCGCCTTCTACCGCTTCCACCGCTACCTCAAGATGCGGCGGCGGCTCTCCAGCCAGTCGGTGCTGCGCTACTCGCGGGTGGACATCCTCAAGCTGCCCTCCGGCGACCTGCACAGCCGCCAGGAGCGGGAGCGCATCGCGCGCTTCAACAAGTGGGTGGAGGGGCCGCTGGAGGTGCGCTACGACGAGACGCTCTCCAAGCGCTACCGGCGCTACCTGGACACCTTCAACGCCCGCGCCGACGAGCGCACCCGCTTCGCCAGCTTCTTCATCGGCCGGCCGGAGGAGAACTTCCGCAAGGCCGCCCAGGAGCTGGCCATGGACCTGGGCCTGCACCTGTACAACTATTGGAAGGTGGAGGCGCGGGACAACCTGGCCCATCTGCTGCACCACCTGCAGGGCGCGGAGGACCAGCCGCCCAAGGAAGCGCCGGTGGCCACCCTGCTCGACGCCCTCAGACTCCAGCCGGTGCGGGAGCACTTCGGCGGCATCGTGCGCAATCTGGTGCTCTTCGATCTGCTCTACGACAAGCTGGTGGAGAACCTGCCCCTGATCGCGCGGGAGTTGAAGGATTCCAACGTCATCACCGAGCGCTCCATGTCGGACCTGCTCAACAAGGTCTTCCAGGAGGCGTCCAGCTCGTTCAACTCCATCTTCACCGACGCGCCGGCCAAGGAGGGCAACGAGGACTTCTTCTACTGGCTGGAGATGCTGCTCTCGCGCCTGGACGTGGAGAAGCTGATGCGCCAGGTGAGCGAATGGAAGCGCCTGGCGTTTCCCCGGCTGAGCGAGCCGCTCTTCGGGCTGTTGACCTACTACTTTTCCAACCTGCTGCCCTCCTTCTACGCCTCGCTGCGGGGGGAGAAGCGCTTCGAGGGCAAGATCAATCCGCGCCAGATCGGCATCAAGGACTTCTGGAACCGTCTCAATCAGGCCTACAAGGACCTGCTGATCCAGAACCTGCTCAACGAGTACAAGCTCAACTCCTCCATCACCCCCGATCACGTCCTCAAGGCGTTCTTCAGCCGCTTCGAGGAGATCAACACCGACCTGATGACCAGCGACCCGGTGCGCTTCCCCGGCTTTCGCCAATCCATCGAGCGCGCGCTGCAACAGAACATCACGCCGGTGGGCGTGCTGACGGGCTTCGCGGACTTCCGCCACGGCGATGTCTCCGCGCGGATGGGGCTGGTGATCAGCAACACGCGCTTCCAGGCCGGGGCCTTCGACATGGCCAGCGGGGAGAAGGTGTGCAAGCTGATGACCGAGTGCGCCGTCAACCGCCTGCCGCTCGTCATGTTCATCTCCTCCGGGGGCATGCAGACCAAGGAGGGCGCCGGCGCCCTGTTCTCCATGTCCGTCATCAACGACCGCATCACCCGCTTCGTGCGGGACTTCAATCTGCCGGCGATCTGCTTCGGCTTCCGGGATTGCACGGGCGGGGCGCAGGCGAGCTTCGTCACCCATCCCCTGATCCATACCTTCTATTTCTCCGGGGCCGTCATCCCCTTTGCCGGGCAGCGGGTCGTGCCCAGTCACCTGCCCGCCCAGGCGATCCTGGCCAACTACCTGAGCCTGGTGGAGGGCTCCATGGCCGGGCTGGTGGCCAATCCCTTCGACGAGGACCTGGACGCCAAGCTGAAGGAGATTGACCCGGCCATTCCCATCGCCGCGGAGAGCGTGCCGGAGACCATCGCCCGCATCCTGAAAGGGGAGTTCCACCCCGAGGCGGTGGCGCCCATGGACGAGGGGCTCCCCAAGGGCTACATCACCTTCGCACCGGTCAAGCGGATGCTGATCCACGCCCGGGGGGCGACGGCGACCCGCCTGGTGCAGGGCGCCCAGGCCGCCGGAGTGGAGGTGGTGCTGGTGCAGTCCGACGCCGACATGGAGAGCTACCCCACCAAGCTGCTGCGCAGCACCGACCGGCTGGTGTGCCTGGGCGGCAACACGCCCCAGGAGAGCTACCTCAACGGCATGAGCGTGATCCGCATCGCGGAGCAGGAGCAGGTGGACTCGATCCATCCGGGCATCGGGTTTCTCTCCGAGAACCCGGACTTCGCGCTGCTCTGCCGCAACCACGGCTACAACTTCATCGGCCCGCGCGCCCATAGCATGGAGCTGATGGGCAACAAGTCCAACGCCATCGCCACCGCCCGGCGCCTGGGGGTGCCCACGGTGCCGGGCAGCCACGGGGTGTTGACGGACCCCTCCTACGCCTCCTCCATCGCCGCCGAGATCGGCTACCCGGTGCTCATCAAGGCCACCTTTGGCGGCGGGGGCAAGGGCATGCGCATCGTCCACGACCCGGCCCGGTTCAGCGAGGAATTCGTCCGCACCAGCCAGGAGGCCCTGGCGGCCTTCGGCGACGGCGACGTGTACCTGGAGAAATTCGTCGAGACCATGCGCCACATCGAGGTGCAGGTGCTGCGCGACAGCCGGGGCAACACCCGCATCCTGGGCCTGCGGGACTGCTCCGTGCAGCGGGACAACCAGAAGCTGGTCGAGGAGTCCGGGTCGTACCACTTCCCCGACGCCTTGCGCGACACGGTGTTCCGCTACGCCCAGGCGATCGCCGACGACATTGACTACATCGGCGCGGGCACGATCGAGTTCATCTACAACCGCCAGGCCCAGGAAGTGTACTTCATGGAGATGAACACCCGCTTGCAGGTGGAGCATCCCGTGACGGAAATGGTGACCGGGGTGGACATTGTGCGGGAGCAGATCCGCATCGCCTCGGGCCAGTCCATCTCCGCGATCGAGGTCAAGCCCGACGGCTACGCGATGGAAGTGCGGGTCAACGCGGAGAAGATGACCATCTCCCCGGAGGGCAGGATCAGCTTCACGCCCTCCCCCGGCGTCGTCACCCGCCTGAGCGTGCCGCCCCAGGCCGGCCTCCGGATCGTCTCCGCCGTGCAGGAGGGCAGCGCCATTCCGCCCTACTACGACAGCCTGATCGTGCAGATCATCGCCCACGGGCCGGACCGGGCCAGCGTCATCGAGACCCTGCGCGCCTACCTGCGGCGCGTGGAGGTCGAGGGCGTCTACACCAACCTGGCGCTGATGGAGGCGATCCTGGCCGACCCGGTCTTCAACGACGGGGACTACGACACCGGCTTCCTGAAGGGCTTCTACCAGCGCAGCCAGCCGGAGGCGATCGTGGAGCGGATGGAAAGCCGCAACCGCTCCCGCGGCAAGGGCATTGACCTGGACGCCATCCGCATCGAGAACTCGGACGAATTGAAGGTGCTGGCCCTGCGCACCGGCGTGTTCTATGCCTCCCCCACGCCCGACGATCCCCCGTTCGTGGAGGTCGGCAGCGTGCTGGACCTGCACCACCCGATCTGCCTGATGGAGGCCATGAAGGTCTTCGAGCACCTGTCCCTGGCCGATTACAACCGCGCCAGCCCCGCCAAGCTCTTCCAGGAGGATCGCCGATTCTCCGTGACGCGCATCCTGGCGGAAAGCGGACAGACCGTGAACCAGGGCGATCTGCTCTTCATTGTCAAACCCGTGGCGCCCGACACGGCCGTGTCCCTGCCGGGCAAGACCGCGTAACAGGAGGCGGAAAAACGAACTGCCAGCGGGGGGACTTGTTCCCCCGCTTGCAGTTCGTTTTTCCGCAGCCTGCTAGCCTTGCGCGGCCGGGGTGAACGCGGGGCGGCCAGGGCATCCCGCCACCCCAAGGGTTGCCTCGGAATGGAAGCGGGGGTGCCGCTGGATTGTGGCCGTGGCGCGCGCCCGGCGGGCCTCGGATCAGGGCAGCCGCGCGCCGCCGGTGTTCGCGGCATGGATGAAGGCGGCCACGGCCTGGCGCTCCGCCGGGGAGAGCGCGGCGGCAAAGCTGGGCATCTGGCGCCGTCCCTCGCCGATCAGGTCCGCCAGGAAGCCCTCCATGGCCGAAGGCAGAATCCAGAAGTAGAAGGCGAAGCCCGGCTTGACCAGGGGCGGAGCCTCCGCGCCGTTGGGCAGGGCGCGGCCCTCCATGCGCTCGCCGTGGCAGACGTGGCAGATGCGGCCGTAGACCTCGCGGCCCTGGGCCAGGACGCGCGCGCGCTCCGGCTCGGGGCGGTGGGCGGCCAGGTACTGTTGGCCCACCGTGGCCGCCAGCAGCACCGCCACCAGGGCGGCATAGAACGACGGGCGGCGCAGCAGCACGGCAATGGGAGGGCGCATGGGGCGTGGCGCTTGGGATAAGGGGATCTGACTGGCCCGCCGCTTGGGCAAAGCCTACAGATTGTCCAGGAACGGCACCAGTACGTCCAGCTCTGCCTTGGAGAACTTGAAGCTGGGCATCATGGTCACCTTGACGGAGGCGGGATCCTTCAGCCACCGGCGCAGATTTTCCCGGGTGTTGGAGAGCTTGTCACCGGCGATGCGCGGGCGCTTGCTCAGGCCGGTGAGGTTGGGGCCGACCTTCCCGTTGGCGCCGGGGACGCCGGGAATCGTGTGACAGCCCCCGCACTTGTTGGCGACCAAGATGTCCTCGGCCTTGAGCGGCGCGGCGCCTGAAGTGGCCGGCGCGAGTGCCAGCAGCAAGGCCAGGCCCAGCCACGCGGCCAGGTTGCGGAGGGGAGCGAGGGAAGGGTTGGGGAATAACCGCATGGGACGACTCCAAGTGATCGTGCGTACGCACTCCGCCCGGCTCGGCATCCGCGCAAAGCGTGCTGGGGAACGACCGGCGGCAGGGGGGTGGAACCGTCCGGGATGCCGGCGGCTTGCGCCACAAGCATCCCGGAAGGGAATTCAACTACGGGGCGATTCTGTAGATCTCGTCCTTGTTGTCGGACGGGCCGGTGGTGGCGGAGGTCAGGACATACACTTCGCCTTCATCGTCCTGCGCAAAGGCCAACACGAACCGTTTGAACTCCATGTTCGTGACCTTCACGTCCTCCATCGTCCACTTCTTGCCGGCAGCGGTGGCGATGAAGACGTGCCCATCGGGATTGCCGAAGTCCGTGCTCCAGTCGCCGAAGATGTACTTGCCGTCCCACGCCTTGTGCTTGCCGCGGTAGACATAGCCGCCCGTCATCGAGATCCCTTTGCAGGGCTTCACGTTGTCACAGTTGTTGTACTCGAGGATGGGGTCAATCAAGCCGGCCGTCTTGCAGGACTTGGGGTGGTTGTTGGGCTTGGTGTAATCGAAGCAGTGGGTGCCCTCTTTCACGCGCCAGCCGAAGTTGCCGCCCTTGGTCGCGATGTCCACTTCCTCGTAGCTGTTCTGGCCGACATCGCCGACAAACACCTCGTGCTTGCCGCCCATGTCAATCGAGAACCGCCAGGGGTTGCGGAAGCCGTAGGCCCAGATTTCCTCGCGGTGGTCCTTCTTGCCCACGAAGGGGTTGTCCTTCGGAATGGCGTATTGCATCTTGCCTTGGGTACTGTTCACGTCAATCCGCAGGATCTTGCCGAACGTGGTGTTCACGTCCTGACCGTTGCCGGTGACCTTGTCGTGGCCAATGCCGTAGTCGTCGGCATAGCCGCCATCACCTTGGGAGACGTAGAGCATCCCGTCGGGGCCAAAGTGCATGTCGCCCCCGTTGTGGTTGAACTGGGGCCATGCGGCCGTATAGAGCACCCGTTCGCTGGCCATGTCGGCCTTGTTGGGGTCGCTCTTGGACACCGTGAACTCCGACAGCGTCGCAATATGGCTGTACCACAGGAAGACGTCCAGGGCGTCAATGTTATCCGGAACCGACACGTCATAGTACGCGTAGAACTTGCCGTTTTCCTTGAACTTCGGGTGGAACTCGATGCTCAACAGTCCGCGCTCATCGAAGCGCGGCTTGAGGTGGATGAGCTTGCTGCGCAGGTCCAGGAACGGCTCGGCGGCCAACGTGCCGTCGGCCTTCAGGATCTGCACGACGCCCCGCTGCTCGACGACGAAGCGGCGCTTGGTTCCGTCCGCCGGCACGCGCATGGCGATCGGGTGGGTAAGGCCGCCGGCCACCTTCTCCATCTTCACTGACACGTCGGCAAATGCCGGACCGGCCAACAGGCCGAGTACCAGCGCCGACAATACGGCTGTGATCTTCCCCTTCATGGATGAACTCCTCCTCATGAATCAGAATTTGCGGCGCACGGATTTCACTCCGCTCGCGCATCGGGCTCCCCGCCGCCCTTGTTGATCGCTTTTCCACTGCGTGTTGGGGCCGTGCTTTCCAGTCCCCCGGGAATAGTTCTGATAGCACGGGCCGGGGGAAAAATGCCAACACTTCTTTTGCGTCGCCTATTCCTCAGAATGGGTGGTGCGGTGCTTCTCAGGTCCGGCTGAGCCGGCCGCGGAGTACCGCACCGCCATTTCCGGTGTATCAGACTGATCCAACGCTACAATCCGCCATTGCTATCCGCGGGGCGTCGGCTCGGCTGGGGGCGGTATTCCGGCGCGCCCCGTGGCGCGGGTGGATTTGGGGGTAGGACGCCGTGCCGGGTTTGCGGTAGCATGGCCCCGGATACCGCGCCTCGCGCGCCCACTGGAAAACCCATGCCCGGCCGCCGATGAACCCCATTCGCTTGACCGCGGACGAGTTGACCTGCCGCTGCGCCGACAGCGACGTGCGCCAGGCCGATCCGGAGTCCGGCGCCACGGCGCCCCTGCTGCCGGGCCAGACACGGGGCACCGAGGCCATCGGCTTCGGGCTGTCGCTGAAGAAGCCCTACTTCAACATCACCGTCTCCGGGGTCTCCCGCAGCGGCAAGACGACCCTGGTGGAGCAGTTGGCCCGCGCCAAGGCCGGCGGCGAAGCGCCGGGACGCGACATCTGCTTTGTCCCCAACTTTGCCGACCCCATCCGGCCCTCGGTGCTCTACCTCGCGCCCGGCAGCGGCACCCAGTTGAACCGCCTCGTTGACGAACTGCTGCGCACGCTGGACAAGCAGATCCCCGCCCTGTTGGAGCAGCCCTCGGTCAAGGCGCTGATCGAGCAGATCGCCGAAACGTTCAACTCCCGCATCCAGGAGATCACGCGCCAGATCGAGGTGCTGGCGCAGGAGAACGGCATCTTCGTCCAGACCGGGCCTTCGGGGGTGAGCATGATCCCCCTCAAGGACGGCAAGCCCATGACCCATGAGGCCTTCATCTCCCTGGGCATGGAGGAACGCGAGCAGATTGACAAGCAGCGCCGCGTCGTGTTCGGCCGCATGGGGGAGCTGAACCCCAAGGTGATGCAGTTGGAGAAGGAGCGGCGCGACGCGGTGGAGGAGTTCCTCGCCCAGTCCGTCCGCGAGTTGGTGCACGGCCATGTGGCCGCCATCCAGGGGCGCCTGGGGGACGATCCCAAGCTGGGCGCCTTCCTGGCGGCGCTGGAGGACGAGCTGGTGGAGAAGCGCTTCCTGTTCCTCTCGGAGTCCTCCGGCTTGCAGCCCTTCGGCGGGGTCGAGTTGCAGGTGATGCGCCGCCAATTCGCCCGCAGCTGCAAGGTCAACGTGGCGGTCAACCGCGGCGGGGCCGATTCCGCCCCGGTGATCCTGGAGCTCAACCCCACCTACAGCAACCTGATCGGCGGGGTGGACTTCATCGAGGAGCACGGCGTGCTCAAGACGGACTTCCAGCAGATCCGCGCCGGCAGCCTGCTCCAGGCCTCCGGGGGCTACCTGATCATCCAGGCCGGCGACCTGCTGCAATATCCGCTCGCCTACGTGGCGCTCAAGCGCGCCCTGCGCGCCGAGCAAATCACCCTGCGCGACCAGTTCAGCGAGTTGGGACTGCGCAGCGGGGCGCACCTGGAGCCGGAGGCCGTGCGGGTGGATACCAAGGTGATCCTCGTGGGCGAGGATCGGCTCGTGCAGATGATGCACACCCTGGACGACGAGTTTGCCGGCTTGTTCAAGATCCACGCCGACTTCTCATCCACCCTGGTACGCACGCCGGAGGTGTCCGGGCAGATGATCCGCTACCTGGCGCACCATGCCCAGCGCCACCAGCTGCTGCCGCTCACCGACGGCGCCATCGCCCGGGTGATCGAGGAATCCAGCCGCAGGGTGTCGCACCAGAACCGCCTCACCGCCCAGGTCAACGAGTTGGTGGACATCCTGATCGAGGCGGACCTGTTGGCGCGCAACGAGCAGCAGCCGGCGCTCACGCGCGAGCTGGTGCACCGCGCCCTGTCCAACAAGCACGCCCGCCACGGCAAGATCGAGGAGCTGGTCAAGCGCGAGATCACCGAGGGCACCATCCTGCTGGATTTCAGCGGCGCCAAGGTGGGGCAGGTCAACGGCCTGGCGGTCTACCAGGTGGGGCGGGTGGCCTTCGGCATCCCCACCCGCATCACGGCCCAGGCCTATGCCGGGCGCCGCGGGGTCATCAACATCGAGCGCGAGGCGGAACTCTCCGGCGCCCTCCACACCAAGGGCGTGCTGATCCTCAACGGCTACCTGGGCAAGCTCTTCGCCAACCGCCGGCCCCTGGCGCTCTCCGTGTCCATCTGCTTCGAGCAGAACTACGGCGGCATCGAGGGCGACTCCGCCACCGCCGCCGAATTCTTCGCCGTCCTCTCCGCCATCTCCCAGGTGCCCATCCAGCAGAATATCGCCGTCACCGGCTCCATGAACCAGCACGGCGAGATCCAGCCCATCGGCGGGGTGAACGAGAAGGTCAGCGGCTTCTTCCGCTTCAGCAAGGAGCACGGCTTCCCCCCCGGCGCCGGCGTCATCGTCCCGGCGGTCAACCGCGTCAACCTGCTGCTGGACGAGGAGATCATCGCCGCCGTGCGCGATGGCCGCTTCAGCATCTACCCCATCCGCCGCATCGAGGAGGGCCTGGCCGTCATCACCGGCATGGCCGCCGGTGAGATGCTCGCCGACGGCAGCTTCCCGGAAAACACCGTCTACGGCCGGGCCATGGAGCGGCTGCTCGATTTCTCCGCCTCCAACCACGACCCCGCGCCGGACGATGCCGACCGGGAGTAGCCGCGCCGGCCCGGCGGTCCCCGCGCCCGTCTTCAGGCAGCCCCCTCCAGAGCCAAGGCTCAAGGACGGCGCCGTGCGCCTTGCCGGTGCCGCAGATCCTGCGGGCTGGGACCCCCGGGCTGTCCAATAGGGTTGGTATTGTTGAAGGCCAGCCTCTCTCGCTGGCTTCCAAGAATTTGCACTCAGGACTGTTTTTTCTCGCCAAAATCCGGTCTCCGGCGCCTTCGCCTTGCGCCTAAGCGGTCAGCAGCAATGCACTTGTCGGTCTCAATATGGC
>Ga0315281_10006754_pt1 | contig 16267 bp, 15 predicted proteins | sample YL17G07_0_MG_FD_204540 | JGI IMG/M metagenome (GOLD analysis project Ga0315281, IMG submission 204540) | Sediment microbial communities from Yellowstone Lake, YNP, Wyoming, USA - YL17G07_0 | ecosystem: Environmental > Aquatic > Freshwater > Lake > Sediment | place: USA: Wyoming | collected... | reverse complement strand
CGATGTTCTCGATCTCATTGAACTTGTCTTATGGATACAGATAAAGAACCATCGAGCTTATCTCTCACACCGGAAACGTAAACTGGCCATTGCCGAGAGGACATCATATGTATCGTTGTAGGGTTAGGTAATTTAGTTATTGGGTTATTGAGTCAATGCGTAGATGCGGTAATGCGATTATAGAGTTAATCGAGTTTTTGGAGATTCTTTTTTTCTAAAAAGTTGAGAGGTGGAGAATATTACAATGCCGATGCCGGCCATATCGAGGAGGACGTCGGTGAGGGAAGCATCACGTCCTGGGACATAGGCTTGGTGGATTTCGTCGGCGATGGCAACAATTAAGGCAATCCCTCCAGGGAGAAGATAAAAGTTTTTCCAGTTTCTTTGGTTTCTTTGGTTTCTCTGGTTGATCTGGTATGTTGAGTTAAATTTAAAAGGCCCGAAAGAGAAGATAAGGAGAGCTGTAAGGATTCCATAGAGGGGGATATGGAGGAGACTGTAAGGGTTAAAAGAAGATAAATCGGAAACCACGGACGAATCGGCGAAGAGAAAAATAGTAGCGATGTAGGCAATCGATAGGATAGTGAACAAAGGTCTCATGTCGTTAGGATCATTAAGGTCGTTTGGATCGTTGAGATCGTTAATCTCTTAAGCGCAGGCTTCCGCCGGGTCGAATTTTGGTTAATTCGGCAAATTCTTCTCTTATTGAGTTGTGCCAAGTGAATGGGCAAAAGGTTTTTCTGGTTTCTTTTGTTTCTTTTGTTTCTTTTGTAACTGATTTAACAATTCAACTTGTTCATAAGTTAATTGTTTTTTAACCAAATAAACTCTACAAACCAAAGAAACTAAATAAACTGCTTTAGGCGACTTTTTTTATTTGCCACCTTGATATTTGGACTGGAACATCAACACCAATCAGGCTCAAGAGGACCCTAACCCGTTTCCCGTCTGACATTTTTTTATCAAAAACTCCCATCAGGTCTTTAAAAGGACCTGATGTGAACTGAACTATGTTACCCTCTTCCAAGCCCTCTTCGAGCTTTACAAGGTTATCCTTTCCCGTTCGTTCCTTGATCGTTTCGACCACTTTTCCAGAGATAGAAATGGGGCCATCCCCGTTTCCCAGGATTTTACTCACTCCTCTTGTCCACTTAACCTTATAGTAGTGGAGATCGATGTCAAGCTTCGCAAAGAGATAGTTCGGAAAGAGAGGTTTAATCTTCTGAATCATTTTCCCACTGGAGTGCTGGAAAGTTTCGAGTAGAGGGAGAAAGACTTCTATCTCCTGGTTAAACAAGTTGGTCTCAACGCGATGTTCGTTGCCGGGTTTGGTTTGAACGACGTACCATGATCGTGAAGCGATCTGGTTTCTTTCGTTTCTTTCGTCTGTCTGGTTCATTTAGTTTCTTTAGTTTCTTTAGTTTCTTTAGTTTGTTTGGTTCATTTTATAAGCAGATATTTCACCTTTTTTAGTAAGACTAATTCTTAGGACGATTGCCCATAGTATGACATAGAGGAGGGCATTGGAGGGGACTTGGATGTTTCTTTCTACGATGCTATGAAACATCAATGCCAAGATGCCCACCAAGCCACCGATTCCAATATATCTCCCTGAATCCCTATGAGAAAGTGAACGAATTCCTGAGACTGCTTTATAAAAGAAAAATAAGAATAGAATCAAGAGTAAACCTACACCTACAAGCCCAACCTCTGAAGCCAATTGAAGATAATCATTCTCTGCATGGGTAGCAATCCCTATTAAATGGAAAGATCGATACATGGGAAAGACCCAAGTGAAGGTACCGAGGCCGGAGCCAAAGATTGGAAAATCTTTGAAGATCTGAAATGTATTCACCCAGAAGATCCATCTCCCCTTAAAATCTTCGGATGAGGTGAAGAAACGGCTGATGACTGCATCGAGTCCGATCCATGCTGCCCAGAGCAAGGCCAAACCGAAAATCAAGGCTACGGTCTTTGAAAACCTCTTTCCCTTCTCAGGGTTTCTGAAAAGAAAACTGATCAGGCTGAAAGAGAGCAGCAGGCTTGAAATCCCCATTCTTGATGCTGAGAAGAGGAGCCCAAGGACCATCACAATCACACAAAATCCAATGAGGAGCGTCTTCCCATCAAGAGAGATGAGACGCTCGCGCCAACCCCTGAACCGATTTATTTGAGTAGCTTCACGTGAAAAAAGATAACCGAGGCTTAAAGGAATGACCATGAGGAGATATCCTGCAAAGTAGTTACGGTTGAGGAAGGTCCCGGTCACAGCAGCAATCTCAGCCTCCATATTCAAATGAAGAATATGTTTATGGCCGCTGAAAAACTCAAACATCCCGTAAAGGGACTCTGCAACACCGACTAACATGATTATGGGAATTAGACGAATAACATCCTTTTTCGAATGTCTCCAACGAAGGAGAAAGAAGAAGAGGCCTATGAGGGTCAACCACTTGAAGAATTCGATTTGGGTGGCAAAAGGAAAGAAAGAAAGCGGAAAGCTCAAAGCGGAAAGCTCAAAGCTAGAATTGGTTATTAGTAATTGGTGACGAAGTGCCCAAGTCTTCGGAGAAACGACCTTAAGAACCCCGGATGGGAGGGGGAGTAGCTGAAAGAGGATGAGGAAAAGGAAGAGGGAGAGAAGAATAAAAGGCATTGCCGATTGCCGATTGACGATTGCCGATTGATAAAACAAAGATAACTTATTTTTGGCTGATGGCTGATGGCTGATAGCTGATAGCGAAATCAAAGACGTTTTAGATTTTATGGAATCTATCGACCAGAGAATGATGATTAAAAGGATTCCCAGTTCCATTAGAGAAAAAGCCAGGAGTTCAACTGAACCAAAGGCAATGGGAGTAAAGACTATTAGAAAAATCAGGATAAGTTTGATTAAAATGTCGAACATAATCATTAACTGAATAACTCAATAACCTTCTCTCTCCCTTCTCTATTGGTCAGGGAGAGAGGGGTTCTGGAACATTCGGTTTTTTCCCGTCGAGGACGGCTTGGGGGTAGTCGGTCACCATCTTTCGAGCCTCTTCTTTCCCCACAATCTTTTCAGCTGCCTTCATTGCAGCGGAAAGGACGGGCGGTCTTCCATCGGGCGAATGGGCATCCGAGGCGATGATGTGAATGAGTCTGTTTGTGAGTAGCTTTTGGGCCATTCGCCTGACTCCGGGTCCAAATTCTCCGGTCAAACTCATCGCTGTGACCTGACCCAGACAGCCCATCCGGATCATTTCATAATATCGTTGGGGTCTCTGCCCAATTTCCATATTTCTTTCTGGATGACTGATGATAGGAATGATTCCCTTCGTCAACAGTTGGAAAAGGACTTCCTCCGCCTGATAGGGAATCCCCTGGAAAGCAAACTCGACCATGAGATATCGCCCTCGGTCGTTGACTGTCACAATTTCTTTCTTTTCAAGACGCTGAAGGATATCTGAGGAGAAGTGGACATCAGCGCCGGGAAGGACCCTCAATGGGATTGCGGATTGCGCCTGCCTACCGGACAGGCAGGGAATGCGCCCGTCCTCCGCAGTAGCTCTGCTACGGAGGGTGGAGATTGCGGAATTCGAACGAGAAGAAACTGCAGATTGCGGATGGCAGATGGCAGATTGAACTAAGGCATCATTGAGTTCGTGGAGTTTGGTGAGGATTGTGGAGCGATCATTTTTGTAAATTCCTGGCAGGATGTGGGGGGTTGCCACGATGGCTCTTATCCCGTCGTGATAACTGATCCGACACATCTGAATGGAGTCCTCCATGGTCCTGGGCCCGTCATCCAAATTCGGCAGGATATGAGAATGGAGATCAATCATCGCAAACGGTCTCTCCCATAATTGATTTCTCTAATTTTTAAGGAACCATTCTCCCGGACAAGGTCCCATTGGATTTCCCCCTTGAAGGCCCTCTCTCTCCCTCCTGATTTAAAGGTTTGGATAATTTCATACCGACCTCTGACGAAGGCGCTTCGTGTATATGTCTGAATAGAATAAATCTTCAGGTTGTAGGTAATTGATTTGCTGTGAGCAATCGTTCTTCGGTAGGCCTCACGGATATCCGCATAAGGGAGCATCCGGTTTTCAACGGCCTCCTTCAAGAATAGGGCCATGAATGCATCAAGATCCATTTTCATGAACCGAACTTTATATTCTACAATGAATTTTTGAACTTTCTCGACAGGTATGACTTCCGGGATCTCAGACGGAGGGGGAACTTGTGCTTTTGTGGAAAGAGGGATTATTAAAATGAAGGAAATGAAAAAAATGGAAATAATCTTTAGCAACCTCATTGATCTCCTCCTTCTCCCTCAAGGGTTTTACTGGTGTTGATAATCAAGAGAAAGTATTTTAAGGGCTCCATTTTCTTTACCTAAAACCCAGCAGATTTGTCCTCTCCAGACCTTCTTTTCTCCTCCGATTTTCAATATCTGCTCTATTTCATAACGGGCCCTTGCTTCAATTGCATTCTGATAGGTTTCGATTTTCATATCCTGTGCGCGATAGCGAACTTCCTTCCCCTGGTTAAAAAAATTGGTATAAATCTTTCGAATCCCTTCCAGTCCATCTTTCTTATTCTGGATTGCTTTTGAAGAAAATAAGGAGAGGAAACTTTCTATGTCCATCCGGTTATAACGTTCGGTATAACTGTCAAAGAACTTTCTAACCTCATCTTCTGTTGCAAGAAGTGAGGGTGGTTTGAACTGAGCGAGTTCTATTTTAGGGTCTGCAGCGTTCGTTTGGATCGTTATGTTCGTTGAGATCATTGGGTTTGTTGGGTCTTTGAGTCGTTGGGTCGTTGGGTCTATTGCGTCAATAGAGTCTTTGGGTTGTTGAGGCAACTGGACTTTTTGAGTTGTTGCAACGACAGCGACAGAGGGGGATGGATTCTGAATTTCAGCTGCCTGCGCAGTTGGGATTATTGGATTTATTGGGGTTTTTGCGTCATTGGGTCTTTGAGTCATTGAGTCTTTTGCGTCGGAGGGTCTATTGGTAATTAAGTCATTAGATAATTGAGTTATTGGGGTTACTGGGTCTTTGAGTCGTTGGGTCTGTTGAGTTGATGAGTCAATGCGTTGAGGCTTGGATGCAACAGAGGGTTTCTGGGTTGTTGGGTCTATTGGGTTTATCTGGTCTATCTGGTTTCTTTGGTTTATTTCGTTTCTCTGGTTTATTTCGTTTCTTTGGTCCCAGTGAAATAGGCTCCCCATTTCACCCTGTACACTTAAGTTACTGGGCAAGCGGGATAAATTTGTTTGGTTAATTTGGTTAGAAGCTGTAAGTTCAGAAACAGAGGTAGTCTGGAACCTATTAAAATAGATGAGGCCGACGATGATAAAAATAATTAAAAGGCTGGCAGGGATACTGAGTTTCTTGAAATAAGATCCTCTTTTTTCCTGGCCGTATGCCCTCTGGAGGTCATATTCCACCCGTGTGGAAGAATGTTTCAATATTTGATATGCTTCATTGATCTCCCTGATCTTCTCATCGGAGGCCATGTCTTCTCCTCGGTCAGGATGGTAGCGCTTTGTAAGTTCGACCCATCGTGCCCGGATCTCTTCCTCTGAGGCGTTTTCTTTGACACCGAGAATCTTGTAGAAGTCCTTCATGGTTATCCTCGTGATCGTTAGGTTCGTTGAGATCGTTTTGATCGTTAAGATCGTTGAAATCGTTAGGTTCGTTAAGACCATTTAGATCGTTTGGATCGTTGTGACCTTAAGTATCTCAATAACCCATCTATAATCATAATAACCTTAGTAGCCTGGTTAAATATTTCATTTAAAATTATTTCGGTAATATATTCCTGGTCAATGGCTACATAAAAACAACTCTGTACCTCAGCGCAGGACCGTCTTGAATATTTAAGGAATTTAATAAACTCCGCATTGGATTGACTAGCCCAACCTTCTGAAATATTGTTCATAACGGAAATGGCCGCACCAGTACTTTGATCTCTAAGACGATAATCTGATTGAAACGCTTTGCTCGACTTGATACTACGATATACCATTTTCACAAGTTTCCTAGCCTCCTGCCAGCATTCCAAATCTTCAAAACGATTAATCTTCATTTTAAAAACGTTAAGTTCGTTAAGATCGTTAAAACCGCTTAGTTAGTTATTACCGTTTAAAACGTTCGACGGCATTAACGTTCCAAACGATCCTAACGATTTCTCTCTGTTAGAGAAACATTGTCGAGCCAGACGGTTCCACTTATGTATCGATCGAATTTGTCGGTTCTTTCTCTCCGGATTCTTACTAGGCCACCCTGGGATTGGGCTGGAGTCCGAAATGGAACGGTTAACTCCTTCCATTCATTGTCACCGATCAAGGATTCCGATGTGCTACGAAACTTCTCACCAATCCCTAAGATTTCAATTTTAAGGCCGCTTTTGGTCGTTATAGACTGAGTCTTTATATTGGCCTTAAGCACATATTCTGTATTGGATTTTAAGGGAACAAATTGAAAGACGTGAGCAAAATCGACATTTTCTTTTCCATTAAAAACAATTTTTAGAGAACTCTTTCCTTCGAAGAAGTTCGAAGGATCAAAGGAGATATCGGTTCCGGGGATTTTCTCGATTTTCCAATCGAACCCCCCACCCAAGATCTTCTCCTTTTCAAATCCTCCATTGGTCATCAGGTTCCCATCAGAGGGGATGGATAGTCCCTCTTCTTGAAGTCTCGCCTTCCAGATTAGAAATGCTTCATTTAGTTCACCGCGAGAGATGAGAAATTCAATGTGTCGAAGGGTCTCGTTTCGGTCAGGTTGATAGGCAAATGAATCTCTCTTCTGCCATGCTTTTTGAGCGGAGTCCTTATCACCTGCCTCATAGAGATAGGAGAGGTATTGTTTGAATGAAGCAGAGTCTTTTGGAACAAGTCTTTCCAAGATAAAATCGGAGTCGTTGACCACCCTTACTAAAACATCGTAAACAACGTGGCTTTGATTTGGGTAATGGGCAAGAATATAAGAAAAATGCGGGATTGCCTTTTCGAGGGTCCCCTGCTGAAGGAGAAGATTTCCTGTTACCCACCTACCCTGATAACCAGCAGGGAAGACGAGGATGGCATTTTCTAAAGCTCTTTCGGAGGCTTTGTTTTCCCCCATCCTCTGAAAGACCTTTGCCAAATTGAGCCAGTAATTTTGCTCAAGAGGGTTTCGTTCAATCGCCTTCTTGAGATAATTGAGCGATTCCCTTAGGTCAATATGACGAATATCCCACTGGTAGAATAATCCCAACCTGTAAAAAGGATCGGGATGGGATGGGACGGTTCGAGTGGCTTTAAGAAGGTTTTCTTTAGAGAAGTTTGTCTGGTAGTGAGAGATTCCTCTCCATATACAGAGGATCTGATAGCCCACCACCAATGAAATGATAAGGACCAGAATAGAAAAGAAAAGTCGTTTCATAGAGAGTAAACCCCGTTAGAAATTCCAGCGGGGCATTAAATCCCGTTAGAGATTTATCTCTAAACGGGATAAACCCCGCCCTCCGGGGTGGAACCCCCTACGGGGCGGAACCCGGAATTATTCTAAAATCTAACCCCGCTGCAGCCGCCGGCCCAGCCTCCGGCTCAGAAGAGCCTCTGGCTCGGAGAGAGCAGCGGGGCATTATTTCTAACGGGGTAAACATTCTTAGGTTGAAACCGAATTTTCTTCTGATGAATAGGGAAGCTCTTTCTTTTTCCCATCCCTTCCATAGTAGTAATGGTATCGGTAATAATAATACCCATACTCACCTCGATGGATATCCACCCGGTTGATCACCACCCCGAGAATTTTAGCATTCACCTGATGGAGAACCTCTTTCGCCCGCTGAAGGGTTTCTCTCGGTGTCTTCCCGCCTAACACCACGAGGATGACCCCATCTACAGTGGTAGAAAGAATGACGGAGTCAGCAAACCCGAGGGCTGGCGGAGAATCGAGAACGATATGGTCGAACCTATTTTCAAGAGCTTTGATCATCTCCTTAAAAAGGTTTGAGCCAATCAGTTCCGAGGGATTGGGAGGGATCGGGCCAGATGGAATGTAATAGAGGTTTGGGATTTCGGTTTTCTTAATAATGGAGTCAAGAGGTGAATTGCCGGATAAAAAATTAGAAAGCCCTGCGCCATTCTCCTCGTTAAAAACCTTGTGGACCCTTGGGTGTCTCAAATCCCCATCGATGATGAGCACCTTCGCCCCGGTCTGGGATAAGGCAATGGCAGTATTGATGACGGTTGTGGTCTTTCCCTCGGAGGGGTTGGGACTGGTGATGACAATCTTCTTCGGGGGTTTTTCAGAAAAGGAGAGAAGGATAGAAGTTCGGATGTTCCGGTAAGCCTCTGAGAGGATTGATTTGGGATGGCCAAAGGTGATCAGCTCAACGGGAAAGGAAGCTCCTTTCTCCAGTCTTTTTTTCCTATCATAAGAGATCTCAGGAACCATCCCGAAGGAGGGGAGTCGAATCAGTTGCTCCACGTCTTCGGGTGATTTTACCGTATTATCGAGGTATTCAAAGAAAAAGGCCAAGCCTATCCCGAGGAAAAGGCCGACCACTGCGGCCAGAAGAAGGTTAAGTTTTTTATTGGGTTTATAGGGACCCGTGGGTATTTCTGCCTGGTCTAGCACCTGAATATTACTCATGGTGAGACCGGCTGAAACCCCAGCCTCCTTCATCCTCTGAAGAAGACCCTTATAAAGCTCTTTATTGGTATCGGCCTCACGCTTAAGGATGTTATACTGGATACTTTGTTCCTTCATCTGCATGACCCTGGCTTTCTGCTGGTCAAAAGCCTGCCGGATTAAAGATTCCCTGCGGAGACTCAATTGATAGTCGTTTTTAATCCCTGCGATAATCTTGTTGATTTCAGCATCCATACGCCTTTGAATGGATTGCATCTGATTTTTGAGACGGACCATCTCCGGGTATTCAGGCTTGAAGGTCTCGGAGAGTTTCATATATTGTGCCTCGAGCTGGATGTAAGCCTGTTTCAAGTCCATCACCAACTTGTTTTCGAGAATGGATGGGAGAGCATCGAAATGTTTGTCTTTGGATTGCTTATAAAGGGCCTCTTTCGCCATGCGTTCTGATTCGGCTTTGGTAAGGGTCTCATTCAGTTCGGTGAGCCGCTGCATGGTGACATTCTCTTTCTCGTCGAGCGAAATGATATCATGCTTGGAACCGAAGGCCTGGAGGGCTTCGTCTGCCCTTTCCACCTTTGCCTTCAGATCTTCTAATTGTTTGGTCAACCATTCTTTTATCTGTTCCGTGGCAATAAAGCGGTTCTCCACACTCTGTTGAATGTAGGTCACGGCTAAGACATTGGGCACCCTGGCAGAGAGTTCTGGATAGTTTGAATCGAAGTGGACCTTGACGAGGCGGGAGTTCCGGATGGGTTCAACCTTTAATTTACCGAGAAACTGGTCAATGAGAGCCGTCTCTTTTTTGTTCTCGGAGGCATCTTTTTCAGAAGGAGCATTTTTTTTTGAGGAAGTAAATAAACCAGTAATAGGTTTCAGGATATTTGATTTCCATTGCTGAAAAGGGGTTAAAGGTTTGGGTTGAAACTCAGGATGCTCTGAAAGTTTAAGATTCTGAATGACACGCTTGGTAAGGGTTCGACTTTCGAGGATTTTATATTGAGTCTGGTAATAATCCAAATCCCACATGTTGACGGAAAAGATCTCTTTGAAATCCATAACCTGCGGGTTCTCTTTATTGATCTGGATGGACGTCGTCCCCCGGTAGATGGGCTTCATCGTGAAAGTCGCCACGGCTGTAGTAATCAATACGATCAAAAAGAGGGCCAGGACTGTCCATCGCCTCTTCCAGATGACCTTCCAATAATCCCTGAGATGGACCTCTTTCTCTTCCTGAGGGGGGGGATTATAATATCCTGGTGGGGGAAGCTGGTAATATCCTTCTGGAGGTGTTTGTTGCAGATAATTCATGTCATTCTCCTCATGCTACAGGGTTCCGAGAGAAAATCCAAAACCCAATAATCCTTTAACAGTATCCCGGAGTTCGATCAGGAAGGCTTTCGCCCCGCTTTTAGGAACGATGATGATGTCACTTTCTTTAAGGTGAAGGTCTTCCTCCTGACCCTTCTGAATAGCATAGACGTTAGCAGAAAGAATCTCTTTATCTGTTCCCTTCTCTGAATAACGGAAGACCTTGGTCTCAGAACCGGCAGCTTTGGGTCCCAATCCCCCTGCCAGGGTTATGGCTTGACTTACAGTCAATTTCTTCCCTTTGAGAGCGAAACCACCTGGACTCTTTACTTCACCGCCCACAAATATCTTGCCGGACACAGGAATGTTGATCACATCGCCATGAATTAAAGGCAGATTGAGGGCCAAATCACCTTTTACTAACAACCCTTCGAGGTCGATCATAAATGTTTTGGGGGACTGGTCATCAGAATCTTTTTTCCCCTTGGTCGCCTCCTCTTCAAATTTAGGGGGCCGGATCAAAAAAAGTAATTGCCCTGCCTCCTCTTTGAGGCCTCCTGCTATGGCCAATATATCCAGGACTGTTTTCTGGCCTGTGACATCATAGACTCCTGGCTTCTCCACAGAGCCCATGACTGAAATTCGTTGATTCCGATATTCTTTGATGAAAACACTGACATGGGGATCCTGAAAATATTTTTCAGCCAACAGATCCCGGATTTCCTTCTCCAATTCATTGGCTGTAAGACCTTTCACCTTCAATATCCCCAGCAGGGGAAGACTGATATTCCCCTGGGAACTGACCCGAACGCTCTTATTCAGCTTCTCATCCTCAAAGACAGAGATTTCGAGAAGATCCTCAGGTCCGATTTTGTAATCCCGGTAAAGGTCCCTTCTTGACGAGTGGGCGCTCATCAGGATCCTCTCATTCATCTCCTTCACCCGTTTGGAAGTTTCGATCTCTCTCATTTGAGTTTCTGGAGAAACAACTTCTTTTTTAGGAGTGGGACTGGAGGCACAGGAGATGAGGAAGATAATGAAAATGAAACAAGTAAAAAATAAAATTAATTTCCTTAAAATCATCCTTCTCCTTTTTTAAAAAAAACCCAGCTTGAACACTACCTTTGAACAGCTGGGTTTCATTTTAGAAGACAGTTTTATCGGCACTTATGGACAAAGAGGATGATCATGATCATGACGATTCTCAATAACAATCCCCGTGGACATCCCAGCAGATAGTGCAACACCCACCCATACCCATGTAAGATCTTCGACCCCGGCACCAGCTAATACCGTGCCGGCTCCAGAGATCTTCGCCTCAGGTAAACCTTTAGCTGTCTCACCAGCCTGTGCGACCATCGCCTTGGGTGTGCCTTTTACCGTGATGGAAGGAATCGTCACCGAGTCCTGGGAAGAGAGTGAAGCCAGAACAGTATGATCTTTATCCAGAATGAAGAGCTGCCCCTGGATGGTTTTTATTGTCGCCGACCCATTAGAATGAATGGTGATAGAGCCTATGACCTCTTCATTCTTTGGAGAAGCCACGATAGGACCTTTAGAGGCCTGAAGGGAACGGGATTTTGTGACCAACAGGCTCCCTATTTTGAAATTCAATTCAGCGTTGGGAGAGATTCTGAAATTGATCTGTCCTTGATAAAGATGTAGCCGATTATTTTGATCAAAATAAAAGAGACTGTTTTGCCCCGCCTCTATCTGGCTATTATTCCTCAATGCAATGGCGGATACCCCCTTTTCGGTCTTTATCTTAACCCCCTGGAAGACCGGAAAATGGGAGGGTTCCACTTTTTTCCAAACATTCTCCCTGGCTTCAAAATTTACTTCTCCTTTTGAGACCATCTCCCCAATGGGAAGCTCCCCCTCCTGTGCTTCTACCACTATTCTTGGAAAACCATTGGTCAGAAGCAAGAAAGAGATTGAGAGGAAATAGACAAAGGTCTTAAGAAATGGTCCTTTTTTCATGTGATCCCTCCTCTTTAGTTCATTTTTAGTTCATTAATACAATGTTATTTATTTTACTTCATTTTACTCCATACCCACCCATTTATTCAGAACCGGATTAAATAGAACACATTTTACAAAATTTGTCAATAAAAACAATATAGTTACAGATTATTCCACATATTGAGTCTGAATAGGTATAGAATAGTCCTTACATACTTTCCAGATTTTTCTTGGCTATTTCAACCAGATCTTTTCCAACAGCCCAATCTTGGTTGCTTTCCTGGGCCTTCTCCTTTTCGGCAATGGAGAGGACTTTATTAAAATTTTCGCGAGCCTGTTCTTTACGGTCTGTGTTAAAGTATATGACGCCCATATTAAGAACAGCATACGGATTATCTGGTTTGATAGAGAGAGCCTTCTGTAAATATTTTTCCGCTTCTTGATAATTGCCTTTTTTTATCTCACCCAGTCCCTTATTTGATAGTCTCTGGTCTTCACGAAGAGTGACACATCCTGCCACCATTACAATAATTAGGATTAATGCGAACCATTTGTACTTTCTCATTGCAGTACCCCCTGAATTAGTTCATTATAAAAATAGTCTAATTATAATTAGCTTTTACGAGGGTATATTTATATCATTTTAAAAAATAAGTCAATAAAATAATTTAAGACGATTCTTTCTTCAACAGTTTGTTTTTTAAGAGTTTTCTCCCCCTTAAAACATTTTTCATTAATTCCAGCCTTTGTCTGTCAGGAAAGTTTTACATTTTACCTAAGGAAAACTCAAAAAAATGAGGAAAGATTAGGAAGTGATTTTGGTTAGAAAATAAAATCTTCAATCCAAAAAAATGTAGGGGAGCCTCTCTGGGGGGCTCCAGATCCTTCGACAAACTCAGGAGGCGGCCACACCTGCCTGCCGGTAGGCAGGGAGGGCCGCCCCTACGAATTAATAAATCAATTTTCATGGTTGTTGGCGACCCGTCAGGGTCATAAGTGTTTTCTATAAAAAAAGAGGTTCGTCAGTGAATGAAGAACCTCTATAAGTAAGAGAATGGAGTTCTCTGTCCTCTTCATTTAAAAAAGGGTTGGATAATAACGACCTTACACCCTTATCTCTTCTGGAGTTTCATCAAACATGAGTTTCAATCCATAGAGGAGTTGGGCCTTGGTAAAGGGTTTTGTCATATAATAATTGGCGCCCAAATCATATCCCTTGAACATATCGGAATCTTCATTTTTAGCCGTTAGAACAATCACGGGGAGGTTTTTGGTTTTTGGATTTGATTTCGCCTCCTTAATGACCTCCCATCCATCCTTTTTGGGCATCATGATATCGCAGATGAGAAGATCAAAATCATCTTTTCCTAATTGTTCTATGGCCTGCTCCCCATCGGCGGCTTCTGTTACCTCATAACCCAATTTAGCGAGATGGATTTTCAAAAACTTTCGAATCACCTCTTCATCATCCACGATCAATACCCTCTTGCTCATACTTAAACCCTCCTTATTGGAAATTTAATCTTAAATGTTGTTCCTACCTGCTCTTTGCTTTCCACATCGATCGTCCCTTCATACTTGGTCACAATCCGATAAACGATATTTAATCCGAGGCCTGTCCCCTCCCCGGGGTTTTTGGTTGTAAAGAAGGGATCGAAAATTTGGTTGATATATTTCTGGGGGATCCCATTCCCACTATCGCTTACTTTCGCCTCGACCGAATCTTTGAGCGATCGGGTGGAAAGAACCAGTCTCCCTCCATTTCCGTCCATGGCTTGAAATGCATTGGTAATCAGATTGGTGAAGACCTGCTGAATCTCGCCCATGTTAGCCTGTACTTTCTCAATAGGTTGAAATTTTTTAATCACTTCTACCGAGGTCTTCTTAATCGCCAAACGGACCATCTTCAGAGACTCTTCAAGAACTTCGTTGAGATCGACAGGCCCGAGTTCCCCCTTCTTTGTCGCTCGAGAGTAAGATTTCAATCCTCTGACAATTTCCGCGATTCTTTCAGCACAACTCATGATATCCATTAAATAACTTCTGCTCTTTGAGATATCTTCCTCCTCCAAAGCCACCTCTGCCATCCCAATAATGCCGCTCAAAGGATTATTGATCTCATGGGCCACGCCAGAGGCCAATATCCCTATCCCTGCTAACTTTTCAGACTGGATGAGCTGCTCCTGAAGTCTTTGTTCTTCGGTAATATCCTTCATATATTCAATTACCGAGGCAAGTTCTCCTTTTTCATCGAGGATGGGGTAGGAGAAAATCTGCAATGTGGTATCCCCTTCTGAGAGTTTCATGATGGATGAAGCGGGTTGTTTTGTTTCGATGGTCACCGAGATCGGACAATTTTCACAGGGTAGGGTTCTCTGAAAATAAACCTCGTAACATTTCCGACCGATTAATTCTTTATAGGCTAATTTGTAATTTTCAATAACCGCCCTATTCACACGGAAAATTTGATAGTCAGGAGTTTGTATGGAGAGTCGGTCTCGAATCCCGTCGAAGATGGCTTCGAGATTCCTTTTACTTTGTCTGATCTTCTTCTCAAGCTTCCTCTGTTCTGTCAGGTCCCGAAAGATCATCTGATAGAAGGATTCATCCCCTAAATCGATTCTTTTGGTGGATAAATCTACTTCGAGCGGAGACCAATCCCTCTTTTTTAGGGATAAACAGTCCGCCCTCCCTTCCCCTTTTTCGGTGATCTCTTTGAAATAGGACCTCACCTTCTCTATTTCCTCGGGTATGAATAAATCAAAGACCTCCTTTTGAAGTAACTCACCTTTAGAATATCCTGTTACTTTCTCTACTTCTCTGTTGATATCAGCTACTACCAACTGAGGATCTTGCAAGAGGATGATCCCATCGTTAGCATTTTCGAAGAGACCTCGATATTTGTCTTCGGAGATGGTGAGCTCCTGGTGTTTCTCTTTGGTTAAGGTCTGAACAATATATCCATAGAAAGCCGTCATGATGAAAATAAAAGGAATGCGGAGGGTATAACTGCCACCATGTTCCATAGTCAAAAGTCCCCATGAATAGAGGAGAACTCCATAGAGAAGTGCCGTGATCCCTCCGATGACCATCAACAGTTTAAAATTGCGACTGATCGAGGCGAAGATGATGATCAAGAAAAAAACCAGATAAAAATCTGTCGTCATCTTTTCTGAAAGATACATTCCGAATGAAACGATGCCCGTGTCAAAGAGGACTAATGGATAGAAGAATTTTGAATTTGAAAACCATGTTTTAGGAAGAAAGGTGAGTAAAACATTTGATAAGATATATCCAGCTATCAGGATGTGACTTAGCTGGGGGTCCGTCACCCTGCCCTTACCAAATAGGATGAGGTAAGAGGTTACAATGATGGCCGTCCATCTGAGTGTTAAAACAACTTTTTTTCTGTCCTGGTCTTCCATCTTTTTTAACATCACTTCCATTCGACTCCGCTAAAAAATGAAATTTATTTCGCTTACTTATCCATGTATCGATAAATTGAGCAAAAAACATACCAATTGGAGATTGTCAAAGACGAAACTGTACAAATGACTTATAACTATAGAGAATTTTTTAATTTATGAGAATTCCAACCACTCGTAACTTTTCTCCATTTTATTGGAATAGTACCGATTTTTTTCCATTCTTTGACATTTTGTCAAAGTTTTAACAAAAAAGCAAAGAGGAAATAGTGGAAAGTTATGGAGGAGGGTATGTTTGGTTTTAATTATGAATTATGAATTATGAACTCAGAACTAAAAAATGGTCGGGGCGAGCCGATTTGAACGGCCGGTCCGGCCCCCTCACCCTCTCGGCGGCGTGGCAAAAGTCGCTCCTTATTCGTCGCGACGCCACCCTCCTGCTCGCCCGCAGTCGGTCGGCCTTTATATTGAATACTCCGAACCCTGAACTCAAAACTAATTACGAAATTGGTCGGGGCGAGCCGATTTGAACGGCCGACCTCCTGCTCCCAAGGCAGGCGCGCTAACCAGGCTGCGCTACGCCCCGATGCCCAAATTTATCCTTTTAGTCGTTAAGTCATCCAATAACTGATGACTTATTGACCTAATAATCCAATTACTTTGTGATTTGGTGGTTGGAATTTGGTTATTAACACATTTCCTAAAATATTCCAACACTGTTTAATCCCTGAACGCCTTGATGATTTCCCTTATTTTTATCAAAGCCTTTCCTCGATGACTGATCCTATTCTTTTCTTTGAGGGAAAGCTCAGCCATCGTCTTCCCATATTTTGGAAGAATGAAGAGGGGATCATACCCAAACCCTTTCTTTCCCTTTTCTCTGAATCCGATTCTTCCCCTGCATGATCCTTCTGCGATTCCCTCTCTTCCATCGGGCGATAC
>Ga0315281_10006753_pt1 | contig 16268 bp, 23 predicted proteins | sample YL17G07_0_MG_FD_204540 | JGI IMG/M metagenome (GOLD analysis project Ga0315281, IMG submission 204540) | Sediment microbial communities from Yellowstone Lake, YNP, Wyoming, USA - YL17G07_0 | ecosystem: Environmental > Aquatic > Freshwater > Lake > Sediment | place: USA: Wyoming | collected... | reverse complement strand
AAATGAGCCCTTCTCCCTTGTGATAGCTTTAAAAGGCTCGAATATGCCTCTGCGCAATTCGTGCAGATTCAGTGTATAGCCTCCCGCAGTAATGAAAATAATGCCTATGCTTCCCTGAAAGGACACCCTCTCTCCTAATATCAGATAAGAAGAAAGAATCAGAAATACAGGTGTAAGTGAAAGAAAGGGAAGGGTAAGGCTGAGCGGAGAAATCCTCAGTGCTTTTATATAACAAACCATTGCTATTATCTCAAGGGGCAAAGCAAGTACAAATGCCCTATAAAAACTAACATCAAGTTTTGGTACAGGGATAAAAACCCAGAGGAGCAAAAGCAGAGGGATCGAAAAAAGAAGTCTGAACCATGCCACAAGGTATTCGTTACTGTGAGTAAGTGCTTTTTTAGTAAGCGCATCACTTGTTGCAAGAGTAAACGCTGAAATAAGTGCTAAAAAAACCCAGGTGTAGGGCATTTATAATATTACCTTATTTAAAAGCAAAAGCGGGCTATTTGACAGGAAATGGACTCTATATATAAAATGTCAATATGAAAAAGGGCTGGAAGCAAGCATTATTTCCGATAATCCTTGCTTTGTTTTTATTGCTTGCATGTGACGAGAAGCCTAAGAACCCTATATCTGAATATGGCGATGCCTTAATTGGTTCTTATAAAAGGGGTCAGCAAGCAGGGGAAGAAGCAAACCTTGATGCAATAAAAAAGACTATTCAGTCATATCATGCTGAACATGAAAAATACCCGGAGAGCCTTAAGGATATAGAAGATCTTATGAGAAAACCCATTGATGCGACTAAATATAACTATGATCCACAAACAGGTACGATAATCCTTAAAAGCAATCGACCCTAAAAGGCAGTAGTTCCTTTATCCTGAGAGCTAATACTTTATTTACTAAGGCGGTTATTAGTAAGATGACATTATTGAAAAATCTCCCCTCGCCCCTCTTTGCCAAAGAGGGGTAATTTCCCTCCCTTTGGTAAAGGGAGGTTAGGAGGGATTTTATAATTAATGTCTTCATACTTATGACCTTATCAGTAATTATATTTTTTTATTGTTAAATAGTAGCGATTGACACAAAAGAGAATTTTTTATAGTATAAGACGTATTCGATTTTCGGGCGGATAGCTCAGCTGGGAGAGCACAGCCCTTACAAGGCTGGGGTCACAGGTTCAATCCCTGTTCCGCCTACCAACCACAACAGTGATTAGATATTAGTGATCAGTTGTTAGTTTTAAAGACTTCTGATTTTTATACTCACTAAACAACGTTGTGAGTTTTTTATTGGGTTTTACTAATAACTATTTACTAATTACTGATTACCTTCGTTTATGGGGTGGTAGTTCAGCTCGGTTAGAACGCTGGCCTGTCAAGCCAGAGGTCGCGGGTTCAATTCCCGTCCACCCCGCCATTAATTCTTATTCCTTTTTGGCCTTCATCAACCTCTCATATTTTTCGATACCGACACAGTCCTTTGCTGCCGGGCACCACTCAAGACATGTAGGCTTCATCTCACGGAATATAGTTCTTTTGCATCCCTTGCAGACAATCTCTATTTCATCCGACCATATCTCGGAAACAGTGTCACACCAGAAACACTTTATATTTTCCGGATACGGCGTTCTTATTTCTCTGCTTCCAGGACAACCTTCCTTCAGACCCATAATTATATTTTAAACAGTTTCATATTAATTTTCCAGAAATGTCCTGCATCCTGATCTCTTGCACTAGTGTACTGTCCCATAAATAACTTTGCTCAGGTTGTCATTCCTGCGGAAGCAGGAATCCAGTACCATTGCTTCTGGATTCCGGATCGAGTCCGGAATGACAAAAAGCGTAAAGTCATTTATGAGATAAAACCTTTATCTCCTGATTTGAGTCAGATATAATCTTCTTAATACCATGACCAAACATCCAAAGATATTTTTTGTAATATTCCTGTGTTCGTCTTCGAGCCTTGCATATGAAATAGCCCTTACAAGGATATTTTCTATCTTTCTCTGGTATCACTTCGCTTTTATGATAATAAGTATCGCGATGCTCGGCATCGGTGCAAGCGGGACAGTTCTGTCTTTGTATACACCGCTTAAAAACCCATCAAAGATTGGAATTTATTCATTATTGCTCGGTATTAGCATATCCATAACTTACATAGTATCAAATCATATTCCCTTTGATCCCGTAAGGCTCTCATGGGACAGGATGCAGTTTTTTTACATAGGAATTTACTGTATAACACTTTCGATACCGTTTTTCTTTACAGGATTGATAGTTGCTGTAGCATTCTCTTCAATGAGCGAAAAATCAGGACTGGTTTATAGCGCAGACCTTATCGGTGCAGGCATCGGCTCAATAGGAGTTCTATATTTTATGACCATGGCCGGACCTGATAAGACTGTCTTTATAATTTCTTCAATAGCATTATCAGCAGCATTTATCTCTGGTGGAAAAAGTCTAAAAATCATTTCATTGACTCTAATGCTTCTAACCCTTTCCCTGTTGGTCTTTCATCCTGCATTTGTCAAACTCAGGATGTCTCCATATAAAGGACTTCAGATAGCACTGAGATATCCTGGTGCAGAGCATCTAAAGACTTATTATAGTCCTTTCTCAAGGATAGACACATTTAAGAGCCCTGCTGTGCGTTTTGCCCCTGGCCTGAGTTTAAGATATCTTGATACGCTTCCTGAGCAGATAGGCTTTTCAATAGATGGAGGTGAAATAAATGCTGTAACAGCATTTGGTGACCGAGCATCCCTGGAATTTCTAAAGTACCTGCCTTCTGCTCTTCCCTACGAGATAAGTAATCCCCCCTTACCCCCCTTTAGTAAAGGGGGGGTGGGGGGATTTTCAGATAATTTAAACAAAAAAGGTGATGTATTGATACTCGACTCAAAGGGGGGTCTTCAATCCCTTATTGCGGAATATTACGGCGCTTTGAATACATATAAGGTTGAAAGCAACCCTTTATTAATAAAGGTTATACAAAAAGATTTTAATGTATTTTCGGGTGGCATCTATTCTCAGAATTCATGGTCAGGGCTCGGAAGGTCCTGGTTAAAATATAGCGATAAACATTTTGATATCATCGATATCCCAATGATAGGGACTGCTCCATCAGGTTCATTCGGAATATCAGAAGACTACAGGTTTACTGTCGAGGCGTTTAAAGAATATCTCACCCATCTTAAACATGATGGTATTTTGAGTATAAACCTCTTTATATTACCACCACAAAGAATAGAATTGAGGATCTTAAATACTGCTATTAAAGCCATGGAAGAGCTTGGGATAAAAGATAATGATATTGAAAAACATATCGCAGCTATTCGAAGCTGGGGAAGTATATGCATTCTCATGAAAAAGTCACCATTTACCTCAAGCGAGATAGAAGCTATCAAGAGGTTTTCAAAAGATAAGAGGTTTGACCTGATATACTGTCCGGGCATTAAGGAAGGAGAGACTAATATTTACGTCAGAATGCCCTCAAATGAATACTTTACTGCATTTAAAAACATCCTGAATCCCGAAACACGTGAGCGATTTACAAATACTTATATCTTTGATGTAATGCCTGTTCGTGATGATAATCCGTTTTTTCATTATTATCTCAAACTAAAAAACATCAGTACAATTTATAAAATTATGGGAGAAAAATGGCAGTATTTTATTGAAGAAGGTTATATCCTTCCAGCAGTTTTTATACAGGTGCTGTTTTTAAGTCTTATTCTCATGGTTCTTCCGGCAACTACCAGGGTAAAGGCTAAGGTTGATAAAAAAGACAATCTTAACCTCAGCTTCGGCCTTAACCTGCTCCCCTATTTTGCCTTTCTCGGGACTGGATTTATGTTTGTTGAGGTATCCATGGTCCAGAGAATGATCTTTCTTCTTGAAAACCCATCCTAGGCAGTTGCGACTGTCCTTGCATCAATACTGATAAGCTCAGGTATCGGAAGTCTATTAAGTTATAGGGTGATAGGTTTAAGGAGCCCTGCTGTAACCATTGTAATTTCATTGCTTATTATTGCATACAGCATGTTTCTCCCAGCTATCTCTGATAACATTTCTCCATATCCAATGTCAGTTAAGATTTTTTTAGCATTCTTAATCCTTATGCCACTCGGACTTTTCATGGGCATTCCCTTTCCCACAGGTCTGAAAATCCTCGGTGAAAAGAATAAATCATTAATTCCGTGGGCATGGGCGATAAACGGTTGCCTCTCAGTGCTCGCACCTATTGTGACTATTATGCTCGCAATAGGCATCGGGTTTAAAATAGTCCTGTGGATAGGGGCATTAACCTATTTGATGGCTTTCTTTACACTGCGGAGGTTTTTGAAAAAATCAACATAGCCCATTTACTAATAAGTTCATAAGTAAGGATCATTACCGTCATTCCTGCGAAAGCAGGAATCCAGTGTATTATTGAGTGATGAAAGCAAATTCTGGATTCCGGGTCAAGCCCGGAATGAAGAAACGAATGCAAGAATGTAGAACAATATAAAAATTAATAGTATCTGTCACCTTCTCTTTTCAGTTTCCCCGATCAGCGGCACAAATACCACAGACCCTATCTGCTCTATATCAAGCTCGCCCTTTTTCTTTGTCGCAAGGGTTAAGGTCTGATGATAGACAGTGCTTCCAAGGGGTATAATGAGCCTTCCGCCTTCTTTAAGTTGCTTAATTAAAGGTGGGGGGATATGGTTGGCAGCAGCAGTTATGATTATTGCATCAAAAGGTGCATATTCTTCCCATCCAAAATAGCCATCAGCGTATTTCACCTTCACGTTCTTATAACCAAGATCTTTAAGTCTCTTAGATGCCATGTCTGCAAGAGACTTTCTTATTTCTATTGTATACACTTCTTTAACCATCTCAGCCAAGACTGCTGTCTGGTAACCAGAGCCTGTACCTATCTCAAGAACCCTGTCAGCCGGCTTTAATCTTAATGACTCTGTCATCAGGGCAACGACGTAGGGCTGAGATATTGTCTGTCCTTCTCCAATTGGTAGTGGATAATCCGCATACGCCCTGTCCCTTAGATTCTCATCCACAAAAAGGTGCCTCGGAATCCTCCCCATCACATCGAGCACCTTTTTATCCTTTATACCCCTGCCCTTTATATCATTCTCTACCATGGCCTGTCGTTGCGACCCGGTTTCGAGGCGTTTCTGCATATAAGGGTCTGCTGCAAAAAGACATGTTGCTGAAAATAATAGAACAGCTATTAAAAAGACTCTCTTTAAATATGAATTGATTTCTTTGTCAAATTTTTTATAATTGCTTGTCACAAATCGTCTCCTTCTTAAAGAAAGATACATGACAATTATATGCTGACATTCATCACCCTTTCAGAAAAAATATTTAAATAGGCTTCATAAGGTTATGCTATAATAGCAAAAATAAGAGTTAAGGATTCCTTATGGATTTCTTCGGGTCTATTAACAGTATTATTGCATTTTTTCAGAATAATCTCTTCATTGCCATTGTTGCCGCAATACTACTCGTTTTTTTGCTTTACCGAAAACCCAAACTCTTCCTTACCATCTTTTTCATTGCCCTGTTTCTATCCGGAGTATTTTATCTGATCTCAACCCTGTCTTCTACAGGGGTATCTCATAAGGAGAAGATACTTCAGAAAGGAGATGTACCCTGAAGATTATATCTACTGATGTTCAGGTTTATTGAAAAAGCTTGCAGAAAGCATTATCCAGGCAAAAGTTGACCTTTTAAAGCGGCATGCATGCCTTTGGATTTAAATCAAGCCCTGCGATATTTTTTGTTTTGAGGTAGTGATATCCGGCTGCTGCAATCATAGCTGCATTGTCTGTGCACAATGATATAGATGGTATAAATATTTCTACTTCCTTTTCCTTTCCCATCTTCTTCATTTTTTTCCTAAGTTCGCTGTTTGAAGCCACCCCACCTGTAAGCGTAACCCTTTTAATGCGCTCTTTTTTAATCGCCCATTCTGTTTTTCTCACAAGCACATCAACAATGGATGCCTGGAAGGATGCAGCGATGTCTCTTAAAAGTTCCGGGTTCCGGGTTCCGAGTTCGGAATATTCACCCCCTCCCTCACCCTCCCCCCTTGAGGGGGAGGGAAGGGTGGGGGGGCTGACTGCTGACTTTGAAAAATTCAATACCGCTGTTTTCAATCCGCTGAAGCTGAAATCAAGGGATTCCGGCAGATATGCCCTTGGAAAATCTATAGCCTTTGGATTTCCATCCTGTGCAAGTTTCTCAATTACAGGGCCGCCAGGATATCCGAGGCCGAGAAGCTTTGAGACCTTATCATATGCTTCACCTGCTGCGTCATCCCTCGTCCTGCCGAGTTCTTTATATTTACCAAAGCCGTCAACCCGGTAAAGGCATGTATGGCCACCTGATACAATGAGAGCAATGAATGGAAAGGACGGTTTCGACCCCTCAAGGAATGATGAGAATATGTGGCCTTCAAGATGATTCACTGCGAGAAGCGGGAGTTGTTTTGAATAGCATACAGCCTTTGCAAAAGAACAACCTACAAGCAAAGATCCTATCAGACCCGGGCCGTGGCATACAGCAACACCGGATAAGTCTTCAAGTCTAACACCGGCAATCTTCAGAGCCTCATTAACGACAGGCCATATCATCTCGATGTGCCGACGCGATGCAAGCTCAGGGACAATGCCGCCATATTTTTTATGTATCTCTGACTGACTGGAGATAATGTTAGAGATTATTTTTGTGCCATTTTCGACTACAGAGGCTGATGTATCATCACATGACGTATCTATACCAAGGATAAGCATAACGGTTTCTCTTTCCCTCCAAAGTTAGCAAATGGCTTGCTACGGTCGTTTTATTGTTAAGATTTGTAGATTTTGTTAAGTAAAAAGATATTTCCTTATCCTTCCAACCTCGCCTCAATTTCTGACTTTAAATCTCTATAAGTCTTTTATTAATGTGGTTTTCAGATAATTCTTTCATAATGCATCCTCGCAGGCTGAAGCCTGCGGCTACTTACCCCGTTCAAGAATTTCTGCTTAGAGAGACCTAAACCAACATCCTGAATTCCCTGCTATTTCTCAGCTTTTGCTAATTCCTTAAAACTCACCTCTAAGGGAAGTTTTACTTCTGACTTACCTTTCTTGAGTCTTTTCTTGAAATTTAGAATCGAAATACCTGTAACCTTACCTTCTTCGATTCTTTTCCACATATCATTACCGATGTCCTTCATGTAGCCTTTCTTTTTTCCAAAGCCAATTTCAAGATAATCCCCTTCCTCGTCATACCATATCTTCATTTTTCCCATAAACTCTCACCTGCCTTTATTTTATCTGTAAAAAAAGAAGTAAGGATAAAATCCTCTCCGTTATCTACCTTTACAGCTACTAATAAATACTTCTTTGTAATGAGAAGAGGTTTGTTGACATGTAAGGGTTTTAGAATATGGGAGTTTGAGTGGTCATAAATGGCCTTAAGGATTATGCTCATATATGGTTACGTCCTTTGGTAAAGAAGGTTCAAAAAATTTGTCTTCCAAGCCTGTATTAATTTTTATATCCGTCAGTGTTATCTCTATTCTGTTTGAATGAGTATCGTTTATGGTGAAGGAACTTATCGGGAATTCACCTTCTGAAGGCTCGATTTCTATAAAGAGTATGCCTTCAAGAGGCTTTTTCGGTTTCAGGATTAGCCTGTTGCTTTTTTTCGATACATTGAACTCTTCCTGAATATTTCCAAATCCGCTCAAAAGGGCTATTGGTGCCTGTCCATATGTATCCCTGTCAAATTTACCCCTGAATGCCTGTTTTTCTTTTTCCTGATAGATGATTATCTCGCCATTATTAATCAAAACCTCTGGAGCCGTCTCACCCTTATAATCCCACTTCATCTTCATCGGCCTTTTTATAAAGAACCGGCCTTTATATGTATCAGTGCGCTTCAAGTCCTTTATATGGCTTTTCTGGATAAAATTCCCGCTTATGTCTTTAATGTTCTCATATGCCTTTTGGATTTTTTTAATGTCCTCCCCAACGGATGCGGCAACAACAGGGCTGATAAAAAGTAAGAAATAAAAGGTGAAAAGTGAAAACCCCAAAACCATGAAAGGCAGGAGATTATGTTTAAGACGCATACTAATCACATTTTTAATTATTTTATTTTTTTCCATAATCTTTGAAAGAATAAAGCCTCCTGTATCTTTGATTTTGTATAAGCATACCATATAAAAATTCCCATTGACAATACAATTGCCTGTTTTCTGTGCATTCCAATATTTTATACTGCAAAATTATTATATTTTTGTTACAGTTGAAACATATTAAATTGTTTCTGTGAACAAAATTTAGTACAATGCTTATGGTATAATTGTTTACTATATATTGTGCAAAAAAGTATTCTTCTCGGGTAATTATATATTCAAAATGAGGGGGTGATAAAAAGGTAAATACATGAAGTTTTTATTTTGAATTTATTTAAAATCTTTATTAAGGAGGTGTGAAAATGAATGTAGTTGTCTTTAAAAGAATTTTCATAATGGTGATTGTTCTGTTATCCTTAAATATTCTCATCGGATGTGCAGGCATGGAATTCGCACCCAAGGATGGTATCTGGTATTACCCTAAGGAACTACCTGAGGCAGATCGGGCTGTTGAAGATGCTCGCAAGGCAGGTAAAGACAAGAAATGTCCTGAGGAATTTAATGATGTGAAAAATATGAAGGACAGTGCCTATAAGATTTACACATCATGCAGGACTAAAGAGGGAATCGATCTGGCAAAGGATGCAACTAAAAATGCAAAGGCCCTCTGTAAGGTTATTGACAGGATGACTTTAATGGTTAATTTTGACTTTGACAAGTCGGTAATAAGGGAAGGCGATAAGGCAAAGCTAAAGAAGGCAATCGATTTTGTTAAAAAATACCCCGGCTTCAAGATTAAAATTGAAGGACATACCGATTATATCGGTACAGAAAAATATAACCAGGGTCTTTCAGAAAGAAGGGCCGAGGCTGTAATGAAATATCTTGTCAAAGGAGGCGGTATTGACGGGAAAAGACTCACGACAGTTGGTTATGGTGAATCAAAACCTGTAGCCTCAAATAAGACAAAAGAAGGCAGGGCTAAGAACAGACGGGTAGAAATCCTGATTTTAGCTGATTAAGATTATATGGGATAGGGCCTTATTCATTATAATAAGGCCCTATCTTGATGTTTGATCATAAGGGTTTGTGTTACAACGTTTGAAGAAGCGGAGAATAGCTTCGGTTTGAAAAGTAGATATGTTCCTTCAGTATATTTATGAATCTCGCAGAGTTCGTTGTGGGAGAGGGAAACCTCTGCTCCTGTCAGCTATCTTCTATGTATTGACAATTCTAACTTTAATATTGATTTGTTACGATAATGACATTTCTGATGGTAATGATCCGCCGGTCGTTGCATTGCAATCGCCGATCATTATTTATCATGCCGGAGATGAAGTAAAATTAATAAAATTAGTGAGCGATTCAATTAATCTTGCTTTAGCGGATAAAATTCCTCCGCTGAACAAGGCACCGCCAGTACAGTTCTGAAAGTCCGATTTCTTAAATCATAATCAGAATATTTTGATTGATTCTATATTGGAGGTTACCATGTTTGGATTAGGATTCCCCGAATTAATAGTTATTTTTGTAGTTGCCCTTTTAATATTTGGCCCGAGTAAACTTCCATCACTTGGAAAGAGCTTAGGTGAGGCAATAAGAGGCTTTAAGAAAGCGCTTGAAGACGAACCAATGAAAGAAAAAAAAGAAATAGAAAAAAAATGATTTCTTCGAGTTCGTGTCAGGCATAAGATATGATTGTAAATGGACGAAAAAGGCGACAATAAGAAAAATATTGCACGGCATATTGAAATCATCTGCAATGACGATAATGATAATTAGTAAGGATTCTGAAGGAGAGAGAAAAATGAGAGAAGTTGAAATCCCAACAGGAGATTTTGCAGCTGAATCCTGCTATTACTAAGGAATTAAACTTGCGAGCGGGGAAGAAATTATTTACAAGCCTGAGCGAATATCTTAACAGTCAGTCCAAAAGATTCCTGCTGACGTGGTGTTCCGCAGTTGTTCTTCTCGTCGGAGTCGCTGATTATGTGACCGGCAGAGAGCTAAGTTTTTCAATATTCTATTTGCTGCCGATTTTTCTTGTCACCTGGTTTGCAGGCAGGAATGCAGGGATTTTTATGTGTGTGACAAGTTCGGCAACGGAATTTATGGCCAATTTCTTCGCCAGCCGAACCAATTTTCATCCGCTCATTTCCTTCTGGAACAGCGCTATGCTCTTGGGGTTCTTCTTCATATTTGTTTTCATTCTGACAATAATAAAAATGGAATACCAAGGGAGACTAAAACTCATCAGCGAACTCGAAGATTCGCTTGAGGAACTCAAACGTATCAAGGAGGAGTTAGATCAAAAGTCATTGGATCTAACGAGATCCAATGATGACCTGAAAGATTTTGCTTACTCAGTTTCACATGACTTGCAGGAGCCTCTGCGTATAATAGCCGGGTATGTAAATTTATTGGCACGTCGCTATAAGGGAGAACTCGACTCCGATGCCGATGAGTTTATCGAGTATACTGTTGACGGGGTTAAAAGGATGCAGGCACTGATTAAAGACCTTTTGGAATATTCGCAGGTTGGAACAAGGGGAAAACACTTCAAACCCATCGAAAGCTCGTTAGCCGTAGGTCTGGCGGTTGGCAACCTGCAGACTGCGATCGAGGAATGTGGTGCGGTAGTCACGTATGATGAATTGCCGACTGTGATGTCCGATCTCTCACTAATGAGCAGATTATTCCAGAACTTAATCGGCAATGCCATTAAATTCCGTGGAAAAGATACACCCGGGGTTCATATTTCGGCTGGGAGAAAGGGAACGGAGTGGGTTTTCTCAGTCAGGGATAATGGTATAGGGATCGATTCAAGGCAGACAGAGAGGATATTCCTTATCTTCCAGCGCCTGCACGACAGGGACGAGTATCCGGGCACAGGCATAGGTCTTGCGATCTGCAGGAAGATCGTGGAGCGCCACGGGGGGCGCATCTGGGTCGAGTCAGAACCTGGTAAGGGTTCGACATTTTATTTTACTATCCCCGACCCCGATCGAGAGGAAACCGTATAGAACTTTTTTGAATGCTGAAAATTCTATAGAGGAAATTTTAACGAACGTGTTGTCTGGCCGAAATCCCTGGTTGAAAAGTTATGCATGCGACTTTCTTTCCACACCGAATCAACAATTTGATTAATACTATTCTTCTAAAGTTGAGGATAAAGGTGTTTGACCAAATTCTGAATATCCTTTAAAATCAATCATGCGAGAGTGGCGGAACTCGGAACTGGCAGACGCGCTGGACTTAGGATACACTGTAAGACCTTTATTCAAAGCCATCTATAAACCTACTGCTTGCATTTTGCTAACAAATCAAGCACCCTAATAGGGTAATTTCCTTATAGCTTCTTTTAAATCCTGTTTGTCAAGATGAGCATAAATCATGGTTGTGGCTAATGAAGTATGTCCTAATAATTCCTTGATTCTATCAAGGCTGACACCACTTTTACGCAGATGAGATGCGAAGGTATGTCTGAGATCATGTAATCTGAGATCATTTATCCCGGCCTTTCGTAGATACCATTTTATTCTGTGGGTAATCTGGTCAAGGGTTATATCAAACAATCTGCCGACTCCCCGACCATATTCAGACAATATCTTCTGAAGATTATCAGTTATAGGAATTGCTCTCGGTTCATATGTTTTAGTTCTTCTGAACCATACAAGACCATCTTTTATATCAGGCCATTGTAACCGTTGTATTTCTTCCCTTCTGCCTCCCGTATAAATAAACAGGGTAAACATGAGCCTATATTTTCTGTTATTACCTATAACATCAAATACTTTATTAATCTGTTCAATTGTTAAAAACTTTGGTAGTTTCTTATGATACTTTATTTGACTATAACCTTTGAATGGATTCTCTTTAATATAATCCCATTTCACAGCTTTATTAAATGCTGCCTTCATGTTCCGTATCTCTATATTTATTGTGATAGGTCCGTTGCCCTTTCTTCGACAGAATTCTATGAAGGTATCCATATTTTTTTAATGGATCTTAATTGCCTCGAATTGTCAACAATTTGCAGGAATTTATCCTTGGTGAAAAGAAATCTCTCAGCGGTATTTGCAGACCTGTTATTTTCTAACCATTTAACATATTCATTGATGAAATCATTAACTGTTATTGAAGGTTGCCTGTCAAGTATGAGGATATGTTCTTTGAGGATATCTCTGGCTAAACTCCGGAATCTGACTTTTGCTTCTCGCTCATCGCTTTCTGACGACCCTTATTTCACCATTATCAATCAGACCCTTTAAAGTATTCCAACAAAGATTTATATATCCACAAGCCTCTGAAGCATTGAATATAGTTTTATTTTCAGGTGGCGATATCTTTTTCACCATTTAGGCATCACCTCTGATTGCCAAAGATCCTCTTTCATCTGTACTAATATTACCCATCTCATTACCCATCCTCATAACAAGAATTCCAAGAAAGAAAATCAAAGCATATTGAATTCTTTGCATATTTGTTACCTCAATTATTTAAATAAATTTAAAAAATGAAGATGCAAGCAAAGCCATCGATGGTTATCACAGGTCCGGTTGCGAGTTTTGGCTTTGAAATTCTATAGGAAGCTGCTTCTGACAGTAATATAAAAAAAGGACTTGATCTACTGAAGAAATATTTCGATGGCACAATACCGACAACAATAGTTGCCCGGAAAGCTCATAAGGGTCGTCCCCTATATTAGAACGAATTTTGAATCGTTAAGTATCTCAAAAAAATGAGAGCGAGATTATATTTTGATTTCATTAATAAGATTGGTGCTGCTATTGGCGGAAAACTTATGAATCAAATAGACCAATCGTTCCACGGAACTGTGGAGTAATACTGCGTTGTTGGATAAGATTTAAAAATCAAGATTCGGAAAAAAACATACGGATCGGAGACCGGTTCAGATAAGACAGATCAGAAGAACACTGTAAGACGATCAAAGGACTTTCTCATAATTAAACCCACTCGCCTTCATTCCATTTCTTCTTGTATTTATCAAGCATGATAAAAGCAAGCCATAGTTTTTCCATACTATCAAATTTTTCGAAGTATGATGCATTTTCACCCATTAAGACATTACTAAATGCTATGGCTAAATCCCAGGGCGTTGCATAATTTTCAATTACCATTTCTTGTAGTTGTTCTTGTCTTGGAAGCCAAACAGCCTTTATTGTTTTTAAGTAAGATAACTGCTTCTCAAGATCGCTTGAACTAGTTTGACATGGGGAAGTTATGCCTAATGACCTCGAGACATAAAAGTCTCCAAACTCAGGTTGCCACTGCTCTTGTATCTCTTTTATACTTTCACACATCTTGATATAGTGAGGCGATTTATCCATAAAACCTCCTGATTTTAAGTGTTTAATGTAACGTTTCTTCAGGGGCCACTCTTCCTGTCATCCCTGTCATTTTTTAGTGGATTCCTTCACTTTTTCCCCAGCTTCCTCAATTTTATCACCTGCTTTCTCAGCCGACTCTTTTATCTTTTCCCCGGCTTTTTCTACAGTCTCGTCTATTTTCTTTCCTGCACGCTCAGCAGGCCCTTCTTTTTTACAGGCGGCAAAAGAAACGATAATCATGCAGCTAAAAAAACCTAAGATAATATTCTTTAACATTGACATACCTTAACTCCTTGGCGGTTATAGGCCGCATTACCGACATTTTTCTTATCAAATGGTACAGGCTGAATTTTGAACAGCGGCCTGTACTGCCCATGTGCAATTTTCTCTATCAATCCTTCTCAAACTTTTTTTATGTCTCACAATACTCCTTTCTTCGACAATCCATATTCATAGATGCACTCCTCAGCTTATTTCAAAAATAACTAATTCTTAGATTCGAAACATAATTCACATAAACTAAAATCAGCAGATTATGCAGATTTCCATAGTACGGATAAACAAAGCCATCGTTTTCACCTCTATTTTCTCCTTCATGCTGAAGGGCGAGGGAACTGTTTCCCCCTCCCTAAAGCATGATCTGTTTATCGCTCAGGTTCTTCCGTACCCTGTTTTTTCTGACCTTTCTGCGGACACTTGTCAGGATTCTTCTCGTCTTTCTGTCCGGGGCCGCATTCAGGTACCCCGGGTTTCCCTTTCTTATCCGGCTTAACTTGCTGCTTCTCGCCTCTGCCTGTGGGACTGACTACAGGACCACTGGTCTTCACTTTCTCTGCAGGCTTAACCTGCTTTATTTTGCTTCTTGGCGCAGGACCCACTTCAGGGCCGGTGGTCTTCACTCTCTCTGCAGGCTTAACCTGCTGCTTCTCGCCTCTGCCAGTGGGACTGACTACAGTACCAGTGGGCTTCACTCTCTCTGCAGGCTTAACTTGCTGAATCATCGGTTTTCCCTTACCCGGGGTTCGCGGCGTTTTAACGGTATTGACAGGTAGGGTCTTTGGCTTTATGCCGGGGTTCAAAACGGACTTATCAGCTTCTTTGATAAACGGCCTTGACTGTTTCAACTGTGTGGGCTGAATGTTTCTGACAGCCAGCGGCGGACGTTTGGCTGCCGAAACAGATTTGGCCGATGAAAAATAACTCGCCCTCGTAGGTTTAATTGCCGGTGTGCCTATACTGATATTTTTCCTTGTAAATATCTGCTCCCGGATGACGCTCTGGTTTACACTAGCAATCCTTGGCGAAGCCGTTGCAAAGGTATTACGATTGACAACCGTTACCCCGTTGTTAACGTACACGTTCTTATATATATTAGTGATGTTGACCTGGTTGATATTTACATTGGTAATGTTTACGCTGTGCCGACCGTAATTGCCGCGGCCGTAATATATTTCTCCGGGCGCCAGTGGGACCCATGCCACATAATCCGCGGTCCTGACCCAGCCGACATATCCCGGACTCCAGTAAACCTCACGAGCAACAGGAGGCACCCAGAACCAGCCTATGCTTATACCAAAACTCCATCTGCCATAATGGTAGGGCGCCCATCCCCAGGACTCGGAACCCACCCATACGTAATCACCACCCCTCCATATCCATCTGCCCTCCCTGTAAGGTGACCAGCTCGCACCGATGCCGATCGTCGGGGTCCAGACATAACCGTAATCAGGGACTTGCACCCACCTGCCGCTGTTATCAAAATCATAAGAATACGCACTGAGTTCAGCGGGAAGATAACCGGAGCTTACGCCCCTTCTTGCAAAAATCCTGTCGTTCCTCGTCTTGTTCCACGTTTCCCAATCATCGGATGGGCCCATCGGTGCGACCTCTCCGTTTGTGTTCTGTCCGAGCGACACCATCTGCCCAGCGTTTATCCTGGTTCTTCCGAGTTCGTTTTCCGTTTCAACGAATCCCTTATATACAGCCACGTCGGTGTACTGGTACTGGTCGGACATATCGATTCTGAAAATCGCCCTGTCGAAAGCGCGGGTTGACGCATCAGGCGTATCGACCTGTATGACACTGCTCCCCGGCGCATCATAATAAAAGTACGCATTCCCCTGCGAAAGATAAAACTGGGAAGAATCCTTATCCATCGAGAGTATCTGGAGCGCCGAGTCCTCGCTAAGCCTTATATATGTCCCGCTGTTCAGTTGGAGTTCGACCCTCCCACCCTGAGGGACCCAAACCTGGTCACCCTCGGAGAGCGGTGTATTTATAGAGGCGTAACCCCAGTCTCCCGCGTCGGGCGTCTTCATCTGGACGTCGCCTTTGATAAGGCTTATGCGCATGTAGCCAAGATTCGCAGAGAAGGCATAAGCCGGCACTAAAAGTAGCACAGTCGCAATCATCAATGCCTTTAATATCTTCATGTGATCCTCCTTATCAAAGTTTAAACATTTGCAAAAATAAAAACCTGATTTCAATGACTTTACAAATAAAACTCTCCTCGACAAACTCCGTCAGAATCCCAGAGACACCCCCAAGCCATAGTAATCAACCTTATTGTTGTAAAACTGGCCGCGCGGATCAAACCCCTTGTACCACTCGGCCATAAGGCGCAGGCGCCGCTGCCCTGGGTTAGGATTACCGAACTCGAGGCCAGCCTTGACGCTGGTATCGATGGCCCAGTTATGCTCCTCGAAGCTCTTCATGTCCACCCCGCCAATCGGCCTGCCGTTCCACACAAGCGGCTTGCTGCCGCGATACTCGATC
>Ga0315281_10006752_pt1 | contig 16271 bp, 15 predicted proteins | sample YL17G07_0_MG_FD_204540 | JGI IMG/M metagenome (GOLD analysis project Ga0315281, IMG submission 204540) | Sediment microbial communities from Yellowstone Lake, YNP, Wyoming, USA - YL17G07_0 | ecosystem: Environmental > Aquatic > Freshwater > Lake > Sediment | place: USA: Wyoming | collected... | reverse complement strand
CCGGAAACTGACCGCCGAACTGCAAACCAGGGACCTTCTCGATGTGCAGGAAGAGTATGTGAACCTGTTTGACCGCACGCCTTCCTTGTCTTTGCACCTCTTCGAGCATGTCCACGGCGATTCCCGCGAGCGGGGGCCGGCGATGGTGGATCTGGACAGGATTTACCGCGAAGCGGGACTGGATAATGCCTCGGATGAAACCCCGGATTACCTGCCGCTGTTCCTGGAGTATCTCTCCATCCTCGAGCCGGAAAAGGCGCGGGAGGACCTGAAGGGCGCCGTTGACGTGATTGCGGCGCTGGGCGAGCGGCTCAAAAAGCGCGGGAGTCTTTATGCCCATGTGTTCGAGGGGCTGATCGCCGCGTCAAAACAGGCGCCGGACATGAAAAACCTGCAGCGGGCGATGGAGATCGATGCCGGCGCCCTGCCTTCCGCCGAGGCGCTTGACGAAGTGTGGGAAGCGCAGTTCGCCTTCGATAACCCGATGGGCAAGCAATCCGATGGCTGCCCGAAAGCCAAAGACATGCTGGCGCGGATCGGGATTGAGTCCATCAAAACGGAGAAACGGCCATGAGTTTTGATTTTCATTTTTTTATGTTCGGTCTTTTCCCTTACTTCATGCTGACGGTTTTGTTCGTGGGCAGCATTGTGCGCTTCGACCGCGACCCTTATTCCTGGCGCAGTAAATCGAGCCAGCTGCTGCGGAAAAAACACCTGGCCTTGGGCAGCAACCTGTTTCATGTCGGGATCCTGGTCGTGCTGGCGGGACACGCCGTGGGGCTGCTGACGCCGCTCTGGGTCTTCGAGGCGATGGGTATTTCGCACGGCTTCAAGCAGGTGATGGCGATGACGGTCGGCGGCATTTTCGGCGCGATCTGCCTGGTCGGGCTGCTGATGCTCCTGTATCGCCGTCTTTTTGACGCGCGCATCCGCGCCACCAGCTCCTGGCGGGATATCATCATTCTTGTGCTGCTCCTGGCCCAGCTCTTGCTCGGGCTTGGCACCATCGCGGTTTCCGCGCAGCATCTGGATGGCGTGGAGATGCTCAAGTTCATGAACTGGGTGCAGCATATCGTCACCTTCAGGGCCGATGCCGCCGAATTCATCCGCGATGTTTCCCCCGTCTTCAAGGCGCATCTGATCCTCGGCCAGTTCATATTCCTGATCTTCCCCTTTACGCGCCTGGTGCATGTCTGGAGCGCGCCGTGGGGTTATATTTTCAGGAAGCAGTACCAGATTGTCCGGCGGAAGCCCCCTGGATTACCGTGAACGGGGTCGCCATTACCGCCAAGCAGATCAATGCCGAAGTGCAGTATCACCCGGCTCAAGCCCTTGCCGAGGCGCGGGAAATGGCGATGCAGGCTTTAGTGGTGCGCGAACTGCTGTTGCAGGAAGCGCAAGGCAAGGGGATATTTAACGACCGCTGCAGCGTCAAGGATGAACAGGCTGTTATCGACGCGCTGCTGGAAAGCGAAGTGAAAGTCCCCGAACCGGATAAGGAAAGCTGCGAGAGATATTACAAGAATAACAAGCAGCGCTTTGTAACCTCAAAGCTTTTCGACGTGTCGCATATTTTATTTGCGGCGCCCCCGGAGGATGAAGCGGCCCGTTCCAGTGCGAGGAAAAAGGCCGCGGAGGTTTTGTTGCAGATGGCGGGCAATCCCGATTGTTTCCCGGAGACGGCGCGCCATCATTCATCCTGTTCGTCGGCCAAGGATGGCGGCAGGCTGGGGCAGATTTCCAAGGGACAGACCACGCCGGAGTTCGAGGAAGCGCTGTTCAAGATGCAAAAAGGGGAAACCAGCCGGGAGCCTGTGGCGACAAGATACGGCTATCACATTATCCGCGTGCATGAGCGCGCCGAGAGCAAGGAGCTGCCCTTTGAAGCGGTGCAGCAGTGGATCGCCGATTACCTGAAGCAGAGCGCCTGGCAGCGGGCGGTGAGCCAGTATATCGGCCTTCTGGCGGGCAAAGCCGAGATCAAAGGTTTCAAGCTGAAGTCGTACGAGACTGCACTGGTGCAATAATCATGCGCGAACTCCTGGCCAAATATGACCGCCCGGCGCCGCGCTACACCAGCTACCCGACGGCGCCGCATTTCAAAGACATCCCCGGCCAGGGATACTATCGCGGGCTGTTGAAAGCCGTCCCGGAAAACCACAGCGTTTCGTTATATATCCACATCCCGTTCTGCCGGCACCTGTGCCTCTATTGCGGATGTAACACCAAAGTCGTCGATCATCAGGCGCCGGTTCGGGAATATCTCGCCATTGTGCAGCAGGAAATCGCCCTGGCGGCGGCGGCCATCGGCAGGCGGCAGAAAGTGTCGCATATCCATTTTGGCGGCGGCACGCCCAATTTTGCCCCGGCGGATGGTCTTGGCAATCTGCTGCAGGAAATTGCCAAAAGGTTCACTCTCTCTGAGAGTGCTGTCATCGCCATGGAAATGGACCCGCGGATCCTGAGCCGTGAAAAAACGCAGGAGCTGGTGAAGCTGGGCGTGAACCGGGTCAGCCTCGGCGTGCAGGATTTTCAGCCGGACGTCCAGCAAGCGGTCAACCGCATCCAGCCCTACGGGCATGTGCAGGATTGCGTCGGCTGGCTCCGCGAAGCGGGCATCAACAGCATCAATTTCGATATGATCTACGGCCTGCCGCTCCAGACATCCGCTAAAATCCATGACAACATGGAAAAACTGAAGCAATTGAAGCCGGACCGCGTGGCGCTGTTCGGTTATGCGCATGTGCCGTGGTTCAAGGAGCATCAGAAGAAGCTGGAAGCCTATCGCCTGCCGGACACATTCGAGCGCTTTGAGATGGCGGAGCTGGCGCGGCATGACTTGATCAAGGCCGGCTATGTTCCGGTGGGTATCGATCATTTCGCCCTGCCGGGGGACGTGCTGGCCAGGGCGCTGAAAGAAAAACGCCTGCACCGGAATTTTCAGGGCTATACCGCCGATCATGAGGAAACCCTCATCGCTTTCGGCCAGACCTCCATTTCGCAGTACGGCGGCGCCTACGTGCAGAATACCGATAGCAACCGTGAATACCGCGACAAAGTCATCAACGGCGAGTTTCCGGTGGTGAAATCCTGCCCGTTGTCGTCGGAGGATATTTACCGGCGGGCAGTCATCGAAAGCATCATGTGCTATGGCGAGGTCGATTTGCTGGCCATGGACGAGGCGCAGCAGTGGGCGGATCTGGCCTGGGAAGCGGCTCTGCCGGCGCTCGCCGGTTTTGCTGCCGACGGTCTGGTGAAATTGGGGGATATGGATGTGGCGGTCACCCCAACGGGGAGGCCTTTGACGCGGCTGATTGCCGGCGCTTTTGATGCCCGTCTGCCGCAGGCCGGGCGGAGTGCGGGAGCGCCAAGGCATGCCAGGGCGGTTTAGATCCACCCTCTTTGAGATTCCTTTTTGGGGGCGCGGATTCAGGCCGTTTTTCCTGTTGGGCGCGATGTACGCCGTATTGATGGTATCGGCATGGGTTTTTTTCGCATCCGGCGCGGCGGCGGCGCCGGTTTCCTGGAACAGCCCGGCGCTCTGGCACGCGCATGAGATGATTTACGGTTTTACCGTGGCGATCATCGCCGGATTTCTGCTGACGGCGGTGGCCAACTGGACGGGGGGAGCGCCGGTGCGTCAGATGCATCTGGCGCTGCTCTGCCTGGTATGGGCGGCGGGAAGGGTATCCTTCTGGTACGCTTACGCGCCGCCGGCCATCCTTTCCATTATTGATTTATCCTTCATCCCTTTGCTGGCCGGCAGCCTGGCCGCGCCGCTCATTCGCGCATGGAATAAAAGGAATTTCGTATTTTTAACTATGCTGACCTTGCTGTTTCTGGGAAATTTGCACATGCATCTGGCGGCGGCAGGAAGCTATGGAGGAGATCCGCGCCTCACCGCTTACGCGGCTGTGATGGTGGTGATGATGGTGATATCGCTGGTCGGGGGCAGGATTATCCCGTCGTTTACGGTGGCGAGCCTGCGGATGCAGGGGAAAATACGCCATCAGACCGATCAGGGAAAAACGGATATAGCGGCATTGCTGTTATTGCCGGCGCTTTCCTTCTCCTTGATTGCAGGCGGTCTGGAGTCGGGCATAACAGCCGCATTCGCCATTGCGGGCGCAGGGGTGCATTTGTGGCGGATGCGGTTCTGGCATAGTTTTGAAACGGGAAGCGATCCGCTGGTGTGGATACTGCACGCCGGCCACCTTTGGCTGGTGGCCGGCTTGCTGACGCTGGGCCTGCACGGCTTGAAGCTGGTGGATCAGGCCTCGCTGGCGCTGCATATGCTGACCGTCGGATGTATCGGCAGCATGACCCTTGGGATGATGGCGCGGGTGGCGCTCGGCCATACCGGACGGCCGATTGCGGCGCGTGCGCCTGTGGTTCTGGCTTTTTGGATGATGCAGGGGGCGGCGCTGGTGCGCTGTTTCGCCATCTGGATTGGAGATGCAAATTACAGTCTCTGGATTGGGGCGTCAGGACTGTTGTGGGTGGCGGCTTTTTCCGTGTACCTGGCGGTGTATGCGCCAATGCTGCTGGGGCCGCGTCCGGATGGCCTGGAAGCTTAACAAAGCGTGGTGCGATCGTCGATATCGCAGAAATCGGCAAGCTTTTCAGGATCTTTGATAACGACCTTGTGCCCGTTCGGAACAACGCCATGGCTTTCCAGTTTTTTCAGGGCGCGCGAGAAAGTTTCCGGCTGGATGTTCAGGCGTCTTGAAATAAGAGACTTATCATAGGGCAGGTCAACCACAACCTGCCCGTCCTGGCCGGGCCGGCACAGGCGCAATAAAAAGATGCCGATTCTTTGCGGGGCGTCCTTGACGGTGAGCTGTTCGATTTGCTGGATCAGATAACGCTGCCGCGCGGAAACTGCGCCCAGAATATGCAGCGCCAGGTCCGGGTCAGTGGCGATTCTTTCGACAAAAGACGAGCGCGGAATGGCCAGCAGCGTGGCGTCTTCGATATACTGCGCGTTCACCGGATATTTGCGATGGCTGCCGAAAACGGCGGCTTCGGCGAAGGTTTCGCCGGGGGCAATCACATGGATAATCGTTTCCTCGCCTTCACGGCTGATGCGGTAGAGCTTGACCCACCCCTCGACGACATAAAAAAAGGCGTCGGCGCGGTCGCCGGCGGAAAAGAGTTCCTGCCCCTTTTGGCCCTGAATCCGGTGGCTTTCGGATATAATCCCCTCTAGTATCTCGGAAGAAAGGCCGGAGAAAAGCGGGTTGCGGGCAAGTGCAGAGAAGAGGGGTTTGTTCATGACCATGTCTGCAATTTAATCCTGAAGGGTATGTTTTGCCAGAAGAAAATGGGTGTAAAATGGACAAAATTGCAGGAATTATTCTGACGGGCGGGCAATCTTCCCGCATGGGCAGGAATAAATCTTTGCTGATTTTTCAAGGACTTCCGATGGTGGAGCATATGCGGAAAATCCTGGTGAATTCCGGCATCCAGAATACCTATATCAGCGGAACGCTGGAGGGGTATGAAACAATTCCTGATGGTGAGCCGTTGTCAGGGCCGGGGCGGGCCATGGCTCATCTGTTGCAAAAATTTTCAGCGCGGTACGAGCGCCTGCTTTTTATACCGGTTGATATGCCTTTTATGAGCGCGGAGCTTGTCCGTAGGCTCATTTCCAAAGCGGGTAATGTTTTTATAAAGGATCATCCCTTTCCGAATTGTCTTTTGACAAGAACCGATCTGTTGGCGGCAAACTCCGTCAGGGGCGTGCTGGAAGAGGTTTCCGCAACGGCCCTGGAGATTCCCGGCGGCAGGGAAAAGGATTTTCTGAATCTGAATACGCCGGAAGAATGGGAAAAGGCGAACAGCGCCGGTTAACGGCTGACCCACCTATGCCCTTCGCGTCCATCATGATATCCGTTTGAAAAACGGATATTTGGCAGCAGCGTTTTTATTTTTTCAAAGTTTTCCCTGCCGGCGAGGATGTCACGATAGTAACGCGCAATCTCGGGCATGTCGCAATCCTGAGGGGCAAGGCGGAAATGATGAATGCCGGCGGCCTGCATTTCTTTGAGTTTTTCCGCCAAATCCAGGTAACTGCCGGACAGGGTCTGGATGCCGTTGACGGCAAGGAAGGGCTGGTTATCCAGGGTGTGCAGCATCATGCCGTCCGGATCCTTGCCGCAGACAAACCGGCAGTTGTCTTTCGTCAGTTTATGGGCGCGGGCGTGGTAGCACCGCGCCGACAGGGCCAGCGGCATGCGCCCGAACACCTGAACCTCGATATCGGTTTTATGTTCGCGCCCCCTGGCGGCGAGGATCCTGGCGGATGAAAAAGGCAATTCCGGAGAAAGGCAAATGCGCCGCGCCCCGCGTTGCGCCAGATATTGCAGGGTTTCCTCATTATAGACGTTGATATAGGGGCCGATCACATGGCTTCGGCCCTTGAGCGGCGGCAGCGCCGAAACGTCGTTCACTTCGATCGTCAGCATTCTGTCTGCGGCAAGATCGCGCATGGCGTTGGCTTCGCGCTTGTTCATGACCATGGCGAGGGAGGAGATGACGATTTCTTTTTTCGCCTTCTTGAGCCGTTCGAGCGCCTCCGGCAGGGCATCGGCAAAGAACGGCGAGCGTTTGGAGCAGACCACCTCGCCGACATAGACGATGTCAACCGGCGCCTCGTCGGCGATTTTAAAATAAAAATCGCGCCATTTTTCAGGCGTCCAGTTAAACAGCACCGGCCCCAATGTCAGTTTCACCGCCATGTTTTTTTATAGGCCCCTTCCGTCGATTGCCCTCCCTCCGCCAGATTGATGAGGGCGTCCGTTTTGACGGCTCTGCCCCTGGCGTAGTCGCCGAGCGCCTGACGGAAGGCCACAACCACCGCCTCGATATAGGCGCGCCCGCGCTGGCGGCCTTCGATTTTCAGGGCGGATACGCCGGATTTCAGAAGATCGGGCAGCATGGAGAGGGCGTTCAGGCTGGTGGGCTCTTCAAAGATGTATCCCGCCTGGCCGTTCAGCTTGAACCGCCCCTTGCAGAGGGTGGGATAACCGGCCGCCTCGCCTTTGGCAAAACGGTTGATGGTGAACTCCCCCAGCTTCGAGGCCATGACGCCGCCTTTGTCCTGCATATAGCGGACATGGCTGGCCGGCGAGCATACGCCGTTCATGTTGGGGGATTTCCCGGTGGCATAGGAGGAAAGCAGGCAGCGCCCTTCCGCCATCACACAGAGGCCGCCGAAGGCAAAGACTTCCGTCTCGCAGGGGATGACCGAATTGAGCGCGGCAATTTCGGGGACGCTCAGCACGCGCGGCAGCACGACGCGTTTCACGTTAAAGGCATCGCAGTAGTAACAAATGGCGTCTTCGTTCGCGGCGGCGGCCTGCACCGATAAATGCAGGCGCAGGCCGGGATGATTTTTGGCCGTATAGGCGGCGAGGCCGATATCGGCAATAATCACGGCGTCTGCACCGAGCTTCGCGGCGTCATCGACCGCCCGTTTCCAAAGGGCAGCGTTCCCTGCCTGCGGAAAGGTATTGATGGCAACATACGCTTTTGCGCCGTGTTTATGAGAGTATTGAATGCCAGCCGCCATTTCATCGCGGCTGAAGTTGAGGCCGGGGAAGTTGCGCGCGTTGGTTTCGTCCCGGAAACCGCAATAGACGACATCGGCGCCGGCCTCGACGGCAACGCGCAGCGCGCCGGGCGTTCCGGCGGGGCAGACCAGTTCCGGGATATTCTTTTTATCCATTATTCCCTTCATGGCTCCAACATGCCGACGATAACCGGTTTCATCTCTTTGAAAGTTTTATAGCCGAACCTGAGGGGCGAGCCCCAGAAACCCAGGGCCTCCAGGCTGTCATGGATGATATCCAGAGCGGAATCGTCCAGTGCGTTTCTGAGCGCCAGCACCGCTTCGGTATTGCCTTCAATCGTGATGTCCCGGCTGAAGAAAAGGGCGTCGCCGTCGCCTTCGCCCTGGGCGAGCCGCGCCAGCGTCATAAATTTTCCCCGGATGGTGGCGTCGGCGCATATTTTTTTTGAGCGGGGATAGACATGAATATCCTTTTCTTCGGGAAGAAGGAGAAGGACAAAAGGCGTATCCTTTACATCAACCAGATAGCGGCATCCGGCATAAGATCCCAGCCGGTCAAAAATCTCCGGATGCCGGTCGATCACGGCATGCAGCGTCCATCTGGCCAGACGTTCCAAAGGGCGCAGGTGCGGCATGGATTTTGTCATGGGCAATCATACTGCGAAAGGCCTCATTCAGGACTTGATCCAAGTCAAAGACTTTGCCCCGGACGTTGCCAAGCTATAGCTATGAAAAAATGGAAAAATCAGGGATTACAAGCCTTTCTTGCTGAATTGGAGAAACAAGGGCAACTGGTGCGTATTTCCCGGCCCATCTCCACTGTTTTGGAAATGACGGAGATTCATAAACGCGTTCTGACGGAACGCGGCCCTGTATTGTTTTTTGAAAAGCCTGTTCTGCCGAATGGAAAAATCAGTCCCATCCCGGTAGTCTGCAATTTGTTCGGCACCGTGGAGCGTGTGGCAAAAGGGCTTGGGTGCGCTGCGGACAGGTTTCAGGATTTCGGGCGCTGGCTGGCCGCCATGAAGCAGCCCAACCTGCCCGGGAGCATTATCGGAACGCTGGGCAGGTACGGGGATATCAAAGCGGTCCTGGCGATGAAGCCGGAAATTCTCCGCACGGCCGCGCCGGTGCAGGATATTGTCCTGAAAGGAAAAGATATTGACTTGACGGCGCTGCCGGTCCAGTCCTTCTGGCCGGGGGAGCCGGCGCCGCTCATCACTTTCAATCTTGTCATGACGCGCCCGCCGGAGAGCGAAGACACGGCGGATTATAACGTCGGCATTTACCGCATGCAGGTGCTGGGCAAGGACAGGCTGATTGCGCGGTGGCTGGAACATCGCGGCGGCGCCCGGCATTTCCAGCGCTGGAAAAAACTGGGCAAGGACATGCCGCTGGCGGTGGCGATCGGCGCCGACCCGGCCACGCTGCTCTCCGGCGTGATGCCCCTGCCGGATACGATTTCCGAATATCATTTCTCCGGACTGATCCGGAAAGAAAGGCTCCAGCTTGCCCCCTGCAAAACAGTGCCGATACTGGCGCCTGCCCATGCCGAGATTGTGCTGGAGGGATATGTTTCCGCAACGGAAACCGCGATGGAAGGCCCTTATGGCGACCATACCGGCTATTTCAACAGTGTGGCGCCCTTTCCGGTTTTTAAAGTCACGGCCATCACCATGCGCCGGAATCCGGTGTACCTGTCGACCTATCTGGGTCGTCCGCCGGATGAGGCGTCGACGATGGCGACGGCGCTGAACGATGTTTTCCTGCCCCTGCTGCAGCAGCAGTTTCCGGAGATCGTCGATTGCTGGCTGCCGCCGGAAGCCTGCTCCTACCGCATCGCGGTGATTTCCATCCGCAAGAGCTACGCGGGCCATGCACGGCGGATCATGCTGGCTTTCTGGTCGCATCTTTACCAGTTCAGCTACACCAAGATGATCATTGTCGTCGACGAGGATATTGATGTCCGCAACTGGACGGACGTGGTCTGGGCAGTGTCCACCCGCATGGACCCGTCGCGGGATCTGGTGGTGCTGGAGAACACGCCGATTGATTACCTCGATTTCGCCTCTCCGGTGAGCGGCCTCGGCGGCAAGCTCGGCATCGACGCCACCCATAAAATCGGCGCTGAGACCCAGCGCCAATGGGGCCGGCCGCTGGCCATGGATGAAAAGACCATCCGCCGCGTGGATAACCTGTGGGATGAGATATTCAACATCACGGGCATCCGGCGGCGGAAGCAGGAGAAAACAAAAGCCTAGAATTTTGTCCCGAGCGTGAGCCAGTATTTGGTCGTGTCCTTGATCGCCGCCGGGGCGCTGCCATCGGCGCTGAAATCGGCGTATTTCAGGGAGACCGACCATTCCTTCATGAGCGGGGCGACGGGGGTTTTGAAGGTCTTGCTGATCTGCGCATCCCATTCATTGCCGTAGTCGGGGCCGGAGTTCTCCGCATTGAAATCATGATAGATGGCTTCCAGCACGGTGCCGTCCACCCATTCGGCGGCTCCCGCAACCTTGTAGGCGAGGCGGCCATAGCTGTCCTCCAGGCCGTTGACGGGGGTGGTCAGGAACTTGTCCGCCCAGCCGTTAAAGGCATGCAGGGTGGCCAGCGGGGTCTGGAAGGCAGCGATGCCGTCGCCCTTGAGGACTTCGTATCCTGCTTGCGCCGTCCAGCTCTTCCAGGCGATGCCCGGCATAATATGGTAGTAATTATTGCTGAAATCAAGCGCGTTGTCGCGATAGTCCGCCTGGTTGGCGCCTTCAAGGACGTAAGAGAATTTCACATCGGTCGCGATGTCCTGATCCCCCGTCAGGCGGAGGCCGAAGGTTTTGGCCGAAAGGGCCGGCGCTTCCTCGATATTCATGAGGTAGCCGTATCCGGCGGCCTTCAGCCACGGCGCGAAGGTGTAGTCTCCATGAACAAGGTGTGCCTGCGTGGTATAGTCGCCAAGCGGGTGATTATCGCCAAAGATGCGGTTGACGTTCCAGATATAGCCGTACAGCAGCGACAGGTCTTTGACGGTGCTGTTGGTCACGGTGACGGAGTCAAACGTCTGGTCGTTCTGGCGCCACCCGACGGCGCCGATAAACCGCTGGTTGTCGAGGGTGATGATCTGACGGCCGCCCTTGATCGCCGTTTGCGGCAGCCCCGCCCAGGAAAGCCAGGCCTGATTCAGCTCATGGTTGATGGGATCGGTGACGGCGGGATAGGCCGTGTGCCCGTTGATGCCGTCATTATAGGTGTTGTTCCCCAGATGGCTGGTCATCTCGAATTCAAGCTGGCCCTGCAGGTTCTGCCAGGTGCCGGTCTGGAAACCGAGCTTGGTGCGGAGCGTTGAGGCCTTGGCATCCTTGGTAAACGGATCCTGATCCACCTGTTCATAACGGTAGCGCAGATCCGCATAAGGCTTGCCGTTCTTGATGAGCGATCCAATGTCGTTTGCGCCAACATCGTTTTTCTCCGCCGCAAAACCCGCCAGAGGGATCATGGTCAACGCTGCAAGGCCGGCCAGAAGAAGTGATTTTTTCATTTTATTTCCTTTTAGTTGGTGATTCCTTCGCCACATCCTAAGCGCAAGGCCTTCCGATTCCTTGATTTAGATCAAGTATCGGAAGACTTTTTTTATTTAATTCTTTGACTTGGATCAATTAATTTATACTACCAATAGTAGTACTATGACGGATAGTTACTACCTATGCTATACATAATTCTCTCGAAAAAAAACGCAGCATATGCCCATTCACAAGGAGTTTTTCTATGACGCATAAACATTCCGTTTCACAAGAAAATCATAACTTTTTCGCCCATCTCAGCATCTCCAAAAAAATAATGTCTATTGTGGGGGCCCTCGTTCTGGCCTTATTGGGCGGCGTATTTTTTATCCTGATGGGAATGGCGCATATCCGGGACGTTTCCGGGCGCATGACAACGGTACGGGTGCCGACAGTGGTGGCCTCCATGGAGGTTGTGTCCCAGGTCAAGGGCGGTCTTGCCGCCATGCGCGGGTATCTCCTGACGGCCAATCCGCAGTTTGCGCAGGACCGTGAAAAAAGCTGGGAAAAAGTTGCCGCCTTGAGAGAGAAGGTCGATCAGCTGGCGAAGAGCTGGACGCTTGAAAAGAACATTGCCGCCTGGGCGGAGATCAAGACAAAACTTTCCGAGCTGAAAGAAGTACAGGACGGAATTTCCGCTAATTACAACACTTCCAAAAGCGAAGAGGCCGTCAATGCGCTGTCAAAAGAAGCCGTCCCGCGTGTGCGGAGGATCATGGAGCTATTGGAGGGGCCGGAAGAAAACCCTGGTGATGGAGTCATCGACAGGCAGGTCAAATTGATGGATGCAGATGGTACGGAAGTCAATGAGAGCATCGTGCGCATACGGGTCGTTTCTATAATTCTGGTAATCCTTTGCTTTGCTGCCGGAGTTATTGGGCTGCTGGTGGCCAGAAAAGAGATTTCCGGCCCGTTGCAGAAAATGCGGGATCTTCTCATTGAGTTGAGTCGCGGCAATCTTTCCGCCACCGTTTCCGGGACAGGCCGCAGGGATGAGATCGGGGACCTGGCGCGCGCCAGTGCAGCGTTCCTGGAAAATCTCAAGAAAACGAAAACTCTGGAAGAGGAACAGGCAAAAGAACGCGCAGTGAAAGAGCAACGCGCGTATCGTGTCGAGGAGCTGCTCGGAAATTTTGATGTTTCCGTGGGAGGTATCCTGAAAACCGTCGCCGCCGCCTCCACCGAACTGGAGGGAACCGCCGGCAATATGAGCGCGATTGCCGAGCAGACCAAACATCAGGCAACATCAAGCGCCGCCGCCGCCGAGGAAACATCGGTCAGCGTTCAGACGGTGGCATCGGCGACAGAAGAAATTTCAGCCTCCCTGGGGGAGATTTCCAAACAAATCTCCCATGCAACCCAGGTTGTGGACAAGGCTGTTGTTCAAGCAAAACAAACCGATGAAATCGTGACTTCACTTGCCGGCGCAGCTCAAAAGATCGGTGATGTTGTTGGGCTTATCTCGACTATTGCCGCCCAGACAAATTTGCTGGCGCTGAATGCCACGATTGAAGCAGCGCGGGCGGGTGATGCCGGCAAGGGTTTTGCAGTCGTGGCTTCGGAGGTTAAAAGTCTTGCCCAGCAGACGGCAAAAGCAACCGACGACATCTCGCGGCAAGTGACGTCAATGCAACAGGCGACAGCATCTGCCGTTGACGCTATCCGGACGATTCTCGAGAATGTCTCATCGATCAATGCGGTGACGATGACCATCGCCGCCGCTGTCGAGGAACAGGGCGCCGCGACCAGTGAAATTGCCTCGAGCGTCACGCGGGCGGCGACCGGATCAAAATCCGTTTCTGAAAACGTCACGCAGGTTACTGACGGCGCCAACCAGACAGGGGTTGCATCATCGCAAGTACTCTCCGCCGCAAAAGAGCTTTCCCGCGAGTCGGAAAACCTTAAGCTGAAGGTAGATGACTTTTTCAGGGATATCCGCGCGGCTTAAAGAGACTTTCAGGCAACTGCCTGCAAAGCCATCCCGGACTTCATCGCCGCTATATAGCGCTTGAGCGTGGTGGAGATGTCTCCCTTGGGCAAAAGAGCCTCGACCAGCTGGAATTTACCGCGCTGGCGGAAGGCTTTTTGCAGAGCCTCCGCCAGTTCCCCTGTTGTTGTTGCTTTATAGCCATCCCCGCCCAATGTTCCGGCGAGTGCGGCATAGGAAATATCGCCGCGCGAGGTATAGCCGGCCTGGGGCTGAAATTGTTTCAGCATCCCCCAACTGCCGTTATTCAAGACCAGAACGACAGGATCAAGCCCGCTGCGGGCGCAATTGAGAAGTTCCCAGCCGGTCATCTGGAATCCGCCGTCGCCGACGATAATCAGCGGGCGCTCCCCTGTCGCCGCCTGAACGCCCAGCCCCGCCGGAACGCCAAACCCCATTGTTGCATAGTAACCGGAGGCCAGAAACGGTACGTCCCGGATACTCATAGAGATAAAAAGACAATCACCGACATCTACGGCAAGGGGCGTTTTTGGCGAGGTTTTTAACTGCGCGTTGACAATGCCGGCAATATCATCGGCGCGTAAAAGCCGGTTCTCTTTTGGAGATGTCTCTTCAGCGTGGTTAACGGATAAATATTTGCTGCTTTTCGCTGGTAATATGCTCTGCAATTTCTTGACCAGATCGGCAAGATTGATGCCCTCAAACTTTTCCTCTCCAGTCAGAACGCAGCCTTCATTGATCCGGATAGCCTTGGTTAAATCTATTTTCTTTCCGGCCATGCCGAGATTGGTGTCGCTGGCAATAACGCCCATCATCAGGAGACAATCGGAATCTTCAATGGAGTCGCGGAGGGCGGCATCTCCGGCCATGCCGAGATAGGTGCCCATACATACGGATTTATGCCCGGTAAACATACCCTTGCCCATGAAGGTCGTTGCCAGCGGAATCCCGGTTTTGGCCGCCAGCGCGATGACGGAATCTTCCAGACCAAAGCGCCGGACTTCCACATCGGCAAGAATGGCGGGGCGTTTGGCTTTGGCAAGCTGCCGTTTAATCGCTTCGGCGCACAGGCGGGCTGCGTCTTCGTCTTCGTCATGTTCCCCCTGAAAAAAGTTCTGAACCGGCTGGCAGGGAGCCTGCGGAATGTTCCTTGGCAGTTCGATATAAACCGGGCGGGAATGACGGCGGCAGGCGCGCAAGACGCGGGCGATTTCTTTTGGCGCCTTCGCCGGGTCGTCCAGGACCGTTCTGGCGCAGGTGAGCTCTTCAAAAATGCGCATCTGGCTTCCGGAACGCCGGATCTGATGATGCAGCAAAAGCCCCTGATCGAATTCAGCCGTGCCGGGGGCGCCTGAAATAATGACCAGCGGGGATCGTTCCGACCAGGCACAGGCGACGGCGTTGATCATGTTCAGCGCGCCTGCGCCATAGGTCACGACCGCAACGCCAACCCCACCGCCGTACCTTGCTGCGGCATCGGCGGCATAACCGATTGCCGGTTCATGGCTGAAGGTATAGAGCGGCAGGAGACGGCTTTCCTCGATCACATCAAAAAAAGGCAGCGCGTAATCGCCTGGAATCCCGAACAGGGCTTTGGCGCCAGCCTCTTTTAGTGCGTTTAACAGCGCTTCACCGACGTTCATAAAAAGTCCCCTTGTCCCAGAGGACTCCAGATTAATGCACTTCAGGGGGTCCGATTTGATTAAAGTCAAGAGGGTCCATTTTATTCACCGTTTTGTTCATCTTGATCATGATCAAGATGTGCTGTACCTATTGTTATAAGTTTGAGGCATGAGTCAGCAGATGATTGAAAATACAGGAATGAAGCAATGATTACTTACGGGGAAGCTTTAAATATCCTCCGCCGGGAGGCGTCCCGTATCCGGCTGGCAACGGAGGCGGTTGATTTATCCTCCATCAGCGGCCGTATTTGCGCCAACAATATCGCGTCCCCGCTGAGCGTCCCTCCCTTTGACAACACCGCAATGGATGGCTTTGCCGTGCGGTCAGGCGATTTTAAAGGCGGGAGCGCGGTATTGAAGCTGAAAACGCGCGTGACCGCTGGCGATACCGTCAAGGATCTGGAGATATTTTCCGGCGAATGCTGCGAGATCATGACCGGCGCCCCTCTTCCCAGGGGGGCAGATGCCATTGTGCCGGTTGAACAAACAAGCAAAAAAGGGGATTTGATTTCCTTTTCGGCAGTTGCGCAACCGGGCGACCATATCCGGCGCGCCGGATCCGATTTTATGCGGGGAGTCCCGATCATCGAGCGGGGATCATTGCTGGGGGTACAGCATGTCCTGCCGCTCGCTTCCCTGGGCATCGGCAAGGTGGAAGTATATTCAAAGCCCAAAACGGCTTTCATAGCGACAGGCCGTGAAATTATTGACAGGTTGGACCAGAAGCTTGAAGAAGGCAGGATTTACAACAGCAATTTGCCCTATGCCCTGGCCTTTCTGGCGGAGGCCGGCGCGGAAGTCCTGCCGCAAGCCACTATTCCCGACAATCCCGTGCAGTTTCAGGCGACGGTCAGGAAGTTGATGGATGAAGGCGTCCCTTTGATTGTTTCCAGCGGGGCCGTGTCCGCCGGAAGCCATGATTTTATCCGGGGCAGCCTTGAAGAAATGGGCGCCAGAATCCTGTTTCACAAGGTTGCCATCAAGCCCGGCAAGCCGGTTTTGTTTGCAGTATTGCCCGGCGGCACGCTTTATCTGGGGCTGCCCGGTAATCCTGTGGCGACGGCAGCGGGACTCAGGTTTTTTGTTCAGCCTCTCCTTTTGACCTTGGCGCATAAGCCCCCTGAACGGCCTTTCTTTGCAAGGGCAAAGACTCCGCTGTCCAGAAAACCTGGCTTAAGGTTATTTTTAAAGGCAAAGATTGATGTTTCATCTGCGGGAGTTCTGGAGGCGAATCTGCTGGACGGGCAGGAATCTTATAAAACAGCGCCTTTCCTTTCCATGAACGGATGGGCGGTTATTCCGGAAGATCGTCAATCCATTGATATAAATGACATTATTGAGGTATTTTATTCTTCTTGATCTGGATCAAGAAGTGTCTTGAGATATACTTCATAATGCAGCTGAAGATCAGGCTCATTGACACAAACGATGGGCGCTCCGAGCGGCGGTGGCCTAAGTCCCCTGAAGGATATGGTTCCGCAGCCGGGGTTGCGGTGGAAACGCCGCAGCCTCCC
>Ga0315281_10006751_pt1 | contig 16271 bp, 9 predicted proteins | sample YL17G07_0_MG_FD_204540 | JGI IMG/M metagenome (GOLD analysis project Ga0315281, IMG submission 204540) | Sediment microbial communities from Yellowstone Lake, YNP, Wyoming, USA - YL17G07_0 | ecosystem: Environmental > Aquatic > Freshwater > Lake > Sediment | place: USA: Wyoming | collected... | reverse complement strand
CTGAACAAGCTGTCCTTGCTCAAGATGCAGAACTGAGGCGGCCGCTTCACCCCGGGGCGCCGAGCGCGGCATCCTCGCCGGAACCGGCCCCTTGTGCGGCCGGTGGAGCGACCGGCGCCGAGGAATACCGCCCTGGCGAGCCTAGCCCTGCCTGCGGACCTTCTTCAAACGCCCGTTGGAATTGCCGCCCATCCAGGAATACTCCCCGCGGGCTGGAGAAATTGCCCCTGTTTGGATATATTGCTTTTCCGACGCCCTGCGTCCAACCCCAAGAGAGCCATCCAAGCAGGTCGAGAACAGGTGCCTTGCCATGACCCAACGCCGCACCTTGTTCGTCAGCTTCGACCCGGGTCAAGACGACTACTGGCTGGTGCGCTTCACGGATCTGTACCATGAGCAATACGAGATCCACAGCGCCCGCAATCTGACCATCGAGCCGGACGAAAGCGCGGCCTACGTCCAGGAGTTGATATCCGAGGGTTACATCGGCGACGGCACCGTGGCGGTTGTCTTGCTGGGAACCAAGACGTTTGCCCGCAGGCGAGTGGACTGGGAGATCGCCGCCGCGCTGGAGCTCAAGCACGGCCGGGCCTCGGGCCTGCTGGGCCTGCGGCTGCCCACCCATTTGGACTTTGGCAAGCCTTCCGTGAACCCCGCGCGGGTGCCCAAGCGCCTGGCCGCCAACCTCAAGTCGGGCTTCTGCGCGGTGAAGGACTGGACGGAGTCCGAGGCGCAATTGCACGCGTACTTGGCCGACGCCATCCGTTCAGCAACCCGCAACGCCCAGCTCGCGGACAACGCGCAGGAGCTGCTCCAGCGGGACATCCTCCGCTAGCGCGCCAGTGCAGGCCGCAGAGGCGCTGCACGGGTGGCCATCGCGCCGGCCGGGATGCGCTGGGCCGTGTACCGCGCCCGGCCGGTGACGACCGGCTCATTGGGACCACGCGCTACGGCTTTCCCTTCCGCCCCCGCTGCAGCCGCTCCACCTCCGCCTCCAGTTCCGCCACCCGGCCGGCAAGCTTGTGCAGCCGGGCCAGCAGGGCCTCCTGGCGCAGTTGCTCGCGGTGGGGGCGGGCGGGATTGCCGGAGACCTGCGCCCCGGCCGGAATGGACTTGGTGACCAGCGCCAGGGAGTAGACGAGCGCGCCGGGGCCCAGCGTCAAGTGCCCCAGCACCCCCGCGCGGGCGCCCAGGGTCGTGCGGTCCCCCAGCGTGGTGCTGCCGGCGATGCCGCTCTGGGCCACGATCAGCACGTCCTCGCCCACTTGGCAGCCATGCCCGATCTGCACCTGATTGTCGATCTTGGTGCCGCGCCCGATGGTGGTGGAGCCGAGGGCGGCGCGGTCCACGCAGCAATTCGCCCCGATCTCCACGTCGTCGCCGATGACCACGTTGCCCACCTGGGCGATCTTGACGTGGCGCGCGCCGTCCTGGGCAAAGCCGAAGCCGTCGGCGCCGATGCTGGTGTTGTTGTGCAGGATCACGCGGTCGCCCAATACGCAGTCCTCGCGGATCACGACGCCGGGATAGAGCAGGCAGTCCCGCCCGATGCGGGCGCGGGCCAGCAGCGTGACGTTGGGGAAGATCACGCTGCCGCCGCCTACGCGCGCGCCGGGGCCCACGTAGGCGCCAGGCATGACCGTGACGCCCGGCTCCAGCTCGGCGGCGGGGGCGATGTGCGCGCCGGGATGGATGCCGCCGGGGGGCTGCTCCTGCGCCACCAGCAAGGCCAGCGCGCGGGCGAAAGCCAAGTAGGGCTTGTCCACGCGCAGCAGCGCGACACCGGGCGGCCCGGCGGCCTTGCGGTCCACGATCACCGCGGACGCGCGGGTGGCGGACAGCAGCTTGGCGTATTTGGGATTGGCCAGGAAACTCAGATCGCCCGGCCCCGCCTGCTCCAGGCTGGCCACGCGCTCGATCATCCGGTCGCCGTCGCCCTCCAATTCGGCATGCAGGTGCTGGGCTATCTGGACAAGCGGGGTGGGCTTAAACTGGGTCATGGGGGTCTGCCGGCGCTGGGGGTCTGGAGAAGTTTCCCAATCGTATCAATCCGCAGGAAAAAATGCCCGTGAAAAGCGGCGCAGGCGGCCCGGGCAGCGGCTTCCAGGGGCAAAATTTGCTCCCTTGACGGCGGCGCCGCGCTTGGGCAGTCTGAACCCCACGGCGCTGACAATAGGTTGCAGGGGGAAGTTTCCGCGGCATGGTTCCGGGCGGCAAGGGACGGAACAGCGCCAGACAGAACATCGGCAACGGATTGCTGACGTGAAGAGGCCAGGGATGGCATCCGCAGGGCCTGCCTCAAGACAGCGTTCGGCTACACACTAGCATCCTCGCCCGGGTGGGGTTGCTCCCGGCGGAGCGGCCCGCATGGGCAGGCGGAGGCGTCCGCGCTCCGTTGCCGCTGGATGATCTCAAATTGCTGTTGCAGCCCACTATTTTCGCCTCCGCGGCGGAAATCGGGTAAACTGGAATGGATTCCTAGCTAAGGTGACGACCATGGAGGAGAGCATCCACAACAAGGCGGCGGCGAGCGTGAAGGCCAAGGCCCGGCAAGGGCTGGTCTTCAAGCGTCACTTTACCACCGAGGGCGTCAATCCCCTGGACCTGGTCAAGTTTGTCAAGCGCCGCTCGGTGATCACCGAGCCCGACGGTTCGGTGGTGTTCGAGATGAACGACGTGGAGGTGCCGGAGGACTGGTCGCAACTGGCGACGGACATCGTCGTTTCCAAGTACTTCCGCAAGGCGGGCGTCCCCGGCACGGGGAGGGAAGTCTCCGTGCGCCAGGTGGTGCATCGCATTGCCCACACCATCCGCGTCCATGGCGAGGAGCACGGCTACTTCCGCACGGCGCTGGACGCGGAGGCGTTCGAGGACGAGTTGGGCCTCCTGCTGGTGACCCAGCGGGGCGCGTTCAACTCGCCGGTGTGGTTCAACTGCGGGCTGTACCAGGATTACGGGGTCGTGGGCAGCGGCGGCAATTTCCATTGGGACGATGCCCGGCAGAAGCCTTTCGAGCTGGAGAACAACTACGCGGCGCCGCAATGCTCCGCCTGCTTCATCCAGCGCGTGGACGACAGCCTGATGTCCATCTTCGGGCTGGTGCAGAAGGAAGCCAAGGTGTTCAAGTACGGCTCGGGCACCGGCACGAACTTCTCGCGCCTGCGCAGCAAGCACGAGCTGTTGAGCGGCGGCGGCACGTCCTCGGGCGTGATGTCCTTTCTGGAAGTGTTCGACAAGGGCGCTGGCGCCACCAAGTCCGGCGGCACCACCCGTCGCGCCGCCAAGATGGTGATCCTGGACATTGACCACCCGGAAGTCGTGGATTTCATTCGCTGGAAGGCCCGGGAGGAACAGAAAGCCAAGATGCTGATCGCCGCCGGAATGGATTCCAACTTCAACGGCGAAGCCTATCAGACCATATCCGGGCAGAACTCCAACAACTCCGTGCGCATCCCCGACGCGTTCATGAAGGCCTACGAGTCCGACGGGGAATGGCAGACCAAGTACCGCACCTCGGACCAGGTGCATGAGACCCACAAGGCGCGCCGGCTGATGCGGGAGATTGCCGAGGCCGCCTGGGCTTGCGCCGATCCGGGTGTGCAGTTCGACAGCACCATCAACGACTGGCACACCTGCTCCGGGACGGACCGCATCCACGCCTCCAACCCGTGCTCGGAGTTCATGTTCCTCGACGACACGGCCTGCAACCTGGCCTCGCTGAACCTCATGAAGTTCCGCGACGCGGCCGGCCGGCTGGATCTGGAAGCCTACCGCTCGGCCATCCGCACCTTCTCCACGGCGATGGAGATCCTGGTGGACTTCAGCAGCTACCCCACCGCGGAGATCTGCCGCAACAGCCACGACTACCGCCCGCTGGGGCTTGGCTACGCCAACCTGGGCACCCTGCTGATGGTGAACGGCCTGCCCTACGACAGCGAGGAAGGCCGGGCCGTCGCCGCCGCCTTGACCGCGATCTTGTGCGGCGAAGCCTATGCCGCGTCCGCGGAGATCGCGAGCCAGGCCGGACCCTTCCCCGGATTCGCGGAGAATCGCGAGCCCATGCTGCGGGTGATCGGCAAGCATCGCCAGGCGGCGGACCGCATTGACCCCCGCCTCTGCCCGCCGGACCTGTGGCAAGCCGCCCAGGACGCCTGGGCGAGGGCGGAAGAACTGGGCCGCAAGCACGGCTACCGCAACGCCCAGATGACCGTGCTCGCCCCCACCGGGACCATCGGCCTGCTGATGGACTGCGACACCACGGGCGTGGAGCCGGACTTCTCCCTGGTCAAGTTCAAGAAGCTCGCGGGCGGCGGCTACCTCAAGATCGTCAACCAGTCGCTCACCCTCGCGCTCAAGGGCCTGGGCTACAACGAGGCCCAGGTGCGCGACATCATCCTGTACATCCTGGGCACCCAGAGCCTGGAAGACGGCGGGCCGATTGACCTGGCCCGGCTCAAGGCGATGGACTTCACCGATGACGAGATCCAGGAGGCCGCGCAATCGGTGAAGCTCTCCGGTCAGCTCTCCGACTTCACGCCCCATGTGAACCCGGCGCGCCTGCGGGAGCGCGGCCTTACCGCCGCGGAGATCCTCGCCGCCCAGATCCGCATCGGGGGCATGGAGACCATCGAGGGCGCGCCGCACCTGAAGCCGGAGCAGGTGGGGATCTTCGACTGCGCCAACCGCTGCGGAACGTACGGCAAGCGCTACCTGGCGCCCATGGCGCACGTGAAGATGATGGCCGCCGTGCAGCCCTTCATCTCCGGCGCCATCTCCAAGACCATCAACGTGCCGGAACACACCCCGGTGCAGGAGATCGAGGACCTTTACGTGCAGTCCTGGCGCTACGGCCTGAAGGCCGTGGCCCTCTACCGGGACGGCAGCAAGGGCTCCCAGCCGCTCAGCAGCAAGATGGAAACCAAGGCGCTGGAAGCGGACACCGGGCAGGCGCAGGCTCCGGCCAACGCGCCGCCGGCCTACCGCAAATGGGGCGAGCGCCGTGAGCTGCCCCGGCGCCGCGAGGGCTTCACGCTGGAGGCCAACGTCGCCGGCCACAAGCTCTTCCTGCGCACCGGGGAATATGAGACGCGCGAGTTGGGCGAAATCTTCGTGGACATGTACAAGGAGGGCGCGTCCTATCGCAGCCTGATGAACGCCTTCGCCCAGGCGGTGTCCGTGGGGCTGTCCTATGGCGCGCCGCTGGAGAAGTACGTGAAGATGTTCACCTTCACCCGCTTCGAACCCTATGGGGTGACCGATCATCCCAACGTGCGCACCTGCACCTCGATTCTGGACTTCATCTTCCGCATCCTGGGGATGGAGTACCTGGGGATGAAGGACTTCGTGCATGTCCAGCCGCAGAGCATTGACACCCGCTCCGACGGCCATGTGTCGCCAGAGGAACCGCCGCCGCCCGGCACCGCCCCCGCGGCCTTGCCGCCAGCGGCGGTGTATCACGGGGCCAAGCCGGCGGTGCATGACACGCTGGACGAGCACATGGCGGAGATGATGGGCGATGCCCCGGTGTGCGATGTGTGCGGCCACTTGACCGTGCGCAACGGCACCTGCTATCGCTGCCTCAACTGCGGCAACTCCATGGGCTGCTCGTGACCCGCGGGCAGCAGCCCGCCCGCTAAAGGCGCCGGGGGCGCGGGAATCGGCATGGCCGGTTCGCGCGCCCCGGGTCGCTTTATCCCCAGCGCAGCGCCCTCCCCTATCGGCCCCTGGCGAGCGTGGATGCAAGGGTTGCCTGTTCACAATCCCGGGAAGCTTCCCTCCCCAGCACATTTCGCGCAGGAGGTGCTCCCGGCGCCCGGGGACGGAGCAACTCCATGAACCCCGCCGCCAAGCCCTTCCGCCGCAATGTGTGCGTCGTGCTGACCGATGCCGAGCAACGGCTCGTGCTCGTGTTCCACCGCATCGGCCAGGAGTGGCTGGGCGATCCGTGGCAGTTCCCCCAGGGCGGACTGGAGGAGGGGGAGACCCCGGAGCAGGGCATGCGCCGCGAACTGGCCGAGGAGGTTGGCAGCGCCGATATTGACCTGCTGCGCCACGCCCCCGAGCCGGTGCGCTACGAGTTTCCCCCGGAGGTTGTGCGACGCTTGGAGCAAGACGGCTCGCGAATGGCGCGCTTCCGCGGGCAGGAGCAACACTGGTTTCTCGCGCGCCTCCGCCAGGGCACGGCGGCGATTCACTTTCGCCACCAACCGCCGGAGTTCGACGCCTTCCGCTGGGCGACCCCCCAGGAAGCCGTGGCGCTGGTGGTGCCCTTCAAGCGCGCGGCCTACATCCGCGGGCTGACGGCTTTGGGGCTGCTTGCCGATGAGGGGCAAGGGTAGCGGCCACCGCGACCGGCTACGGCTTGGCCGGTGGCGCCCCAGGTGGCGCCGGGGCGGGCGCCGGCGGCGGGGCGGTCTGCCCGGCCGGCGCCGGCGCCTTCCTGCGTTCCAATGGCGCGATCCACAGCGCCGCCATCAGGCTTTGGTCCGGCGGAAAGCGCAACTCCGCAATCAGCGGGTCCGTCGCGTTGAGATACATTCCCCGGTAGCGCTGCGCGGTGCGCGGATCGCCCAGGCGCTGGGAAACAATGCTCAACCGGTCAAGAAACAACGTCCGGTATTCGCTCTCCCGCTCCAGACCCCCTTCCAGAGTTTCCCGCGCAAGGGCCCAGTTGTCCGCGTCCATGGCGGCCCGGCTCAAGCCTTCGATCAGGCTCAACCGGCCCGGGAACAACTTGAGTCCGTCAGCATAGGACTTCAGCGCATTCTGCCGATCGCCCGCCAATGCATAAATATCGCCTGCCAGGCGATGCATCCGACCGTCGGCTTCGGCCAGGTTCAGATAGGGTTTGATGAGCGCGATGGCTTCGGCCGGCTGCCCTAGGCGCGCGGTGGCGGCGGCTTGCAGATACACCACCCGCCACGCTGGGCCATATTGCTTCAGCAGCGGCGCCGTCTGGGCCAGGACGGCGCGATATTCCCCCCGCAGGTAGGCCAGGCGCGCCCGGCTCAGTCGCAGGGCGCGGTCGTCCCGCGTCGGCGGAATTCCCGTGAGCAGCCGCTGCGCGCCCACATAGTCCCCGCTCAGCACCAACCACTCGCTCTTCAGCAACAGGGCGTCGGGATCGGATGGAAACTCAGCCAGGTAATCCTCCAGTTCAGCGGCCGCGACATCCAGGCGCCTTTCCGACATCCGTCGGCTGATGCGCAACAGCCGCACCGGGCCATAGTTGGGCGCGAGGCGGGCGGTCTCGACCAGCGCGGCATCCCCCTGAACCGTCTCGCCCGCCTGGTACAGGGCAATGGCTCGCCAAAACTGGGCTTCCACATAGCCGGGGTCCAAGTCCACGGCCCGGTTAAGGGCCTTCACGGCGTCCGCGGCGTTGCCGTCCGCCAACAGGTCCTTCGCCTGCAACAGGAGGGCCGGGGCGTAGCGCGGATGCTCGGTGACCAGGGTGGTCAGCCCCCTGGTGTAGGCGGCGTCCAGATTCTGGGCGCGGTACAACTCCAACTGGGTCAATTGCGCCTCCGGGGAAAGCGGACCCAGCTTGCGCAGGCGCTCCAATACCCCGCTCGCCGCGGGCCAATCCTGCCGCTGGCGGTAGGAATCCAGCAGTTCCTGCAACAGGTCGGGATCTTCGGGCCAGAGTTTGAGGGCGTCCTCGGTCAGGAAGTCCGCGCGCACCGGCCGGCCGGCCTTCTTGGTAATCTTGATGCGCAGCAGCAGCGCCTCCTTGGCTCCGGAATTGATGCGCAGTGCCTCGTCCAGCGCGGCCGCCGCCTCCTTGAGGGCGCCGGTCTCATAGAGGATCCGCGCGCGCTGGTACCAGGCGGGAAAGTAGCGCCGCTCCCGGCGGATGGCCTCGTCCAGGGCCTTGTAGGCCTTGGCGGGCTCGCCCAGCAGCGCGTGGGCGCGCGCCATGGTGATGTAGGCGGAGAGCAGGGTGGGGTCGAACTGAACCGCCTGCGTGGCGGTGTTCAGCGCCCGGAAGCGCTTGTCCTGGGCCAATTGGACTTCCGCCAGCAGCGCCAGGATTACGCCCTGCGCCGGGGCCACCTCGTCCGCCTTGAGCGCAAGCTGCTCGGCCTCGGCCAATGCCCCGCGGCGCAGCAACGTGCGGGACAGCAGCAGCAGGGTTCTGGGGTCCTCCGGCTGGGTGCGCAGCACCCGCCGCAGCACCTCCTCGATCCCTTGCAGCGCGGCGGGGGAGGCGCCCTGGATCTGCGATTCATTGGGCAGCGACGCGGAGCAGGCCAGCAGAGCGGCAGCCGCCAGCAGCGGCGCGACGGCCCGTCCCAATCGGTTCCACGCCCGGCTCATCGGAGGTCCCCCTTGGGGGCCGCGGACACCGGCTCGGCGGCCGGCCCCTCGTTCCCGAATTGATCCACCAGCCGGAGGGTATACTCGACCTTGCCGGCTGCGCCCATGGCATCCGGCGCGGTCTGGGACAGCAGCAACTGCGTGGCCGTCAAGGGTGCGCCGTTGAGCGGGGTCTCCGGCCAGGGTTGTGAGACCGGCCGCCGGTATACGTTGACGCGATAGTCGAGCGCGCGCTCCACCTGTCCGCCGCCGGTGGTCAGCACCTGGATGATCCGCTCGCGGTGGGGCTCCCAAAAGAGCCGGACGCCCCCGTCCGCCAGCGGCTCGGCGTGGAGCGAGTGCCGGGGAATCGCGCTCAGCCCCTCCAGAAGCCGGGGCGCCGAGAACGGGGAGGACGCCCTGCGGAAGCGGGTCCGCACGCGCGCCCGCCACGTTGCCGGGGCCGGGGGCGGATCGAAGCGGTAGTAGGCGCTCCCACCTTCGAGCATCAGCGGTGCGCCGCCCGGACGCAGCTCCAGGGAACGCTCCCACTCCGGCCGGCATTCCGGACAGCCCAGCGGCAAGCGGGCCAGTTCCAACTCGTATTCCTCCACGGCCCCGTAGCGGCTGATCAATGCCGGGGGCGGCACGCTCCAGGACACCAGCACTTGCTTGTCTTGCACACGCAGACTCAGATTGGATGGGGCGGGCACAAAGCGGGTCAGCGGTTGGGGCCCCGTGCGCAGGCCGCAACCCGCGGACCCCGCAATCAACATGCAGAGCAGCGCCCCGGCGCGCCAAGCGGATGGGGCCGCGCCGCGGCGGCCGCTCCCGATTCCCGCCCTGAGTTCTCTTCTCAACATGCCATTCACTCGCTTCTTCCAGCAAGATTCAGCAAGACGGGTGCCATGGGCCGGGCCCATTGGCCATCGTAACACAATTGGCTCGGCTTTCTCCTGCGCGCGCCCCGTCCGGCCGGCGCCTCATGCCTGCAACCCTGCCCTGGGGCCGGCGGTGGGAGCGGACCTGATTTAGGTCATGGAAACTTCTCATTTGGGATGCAGCGAAATCCGGGTCAAACGTGGTATGTTCAAATTTGCGGTGCAGCTGGACCCGATTGCCCCCAAGACCTCCAACAACCGGGACAAGCCCATGAAGACCGTAAACCCAGAGGCCCTCTCCCAACTCATCGCCAACGACTTGGCGATGGACAAAGAGGCGATCAAGCTGTCCTTTGCCAATCATGTCGAGTACACGCAGGGGACGGACGAGTATTCGGTCACACCGCTGGATTGCCTGCTGAGCGTGATCCGCCTGGCGCGCGACCGGATGTACGACCGGTGGAACAAGACCCAGCAGGAGTATTACCGCAGCGACAAGAAGCGGGTGTACTACCTGTCCATGGAGTTCCTCATCGGCCGCCTGCTGGAATCCGGACTGATCAACCTGGGGATGCTGGAGGAAACCCGTCAGGCGTTGGCCGAGATGGGCCTGGACTTGACCGAGTTGTGTTCTCGAGAATGGGAGCCGGGCCTGGGCAACGGGGGCTTGGGGCGGCTGGCGGCGTGCTTCCTGGACTCCATGGCGACCCTCGGCATTCCGGCCATCGGCTACGGCATCCGTTACGAGTACGGCATCTTCAGGCAGGTGCTGCTGAATGGACAACAGGTGGAGCGGCCCGACAACTGGCTGCGCTACGGCGACCCGTGGGAAAACGCCCGGCCCCAGCGCCTGTTTCCCGTGAAGTATTACGGCCATGTGCACCAGTACCGGGACAAGGACGGCCAGTTGATCTCCAGTTGGGAGGACGCGGAAGATGTGATGGCGCTGGCCTACGACATCCTCGTGCCGGGCTACCGCAATGACCGGGTCAACACCCTGCGGCTCTGGGGGGCCAAGGCCACGCGGGAGTTCGACCTGTCGTACTTCAATCACGGCGACTATATCCAGGCGGTGCATGACAAGAACCAGACGGAGAACATCACGCGCGTGCTGTATCCGGACGACAGCCGGATGGCGGGGCGGGAGCTGCGGCTCAAACAGGAGTATCTGCTCGTTTCCGCCACCATCCAGGACGCCCTGGTCCGGCACCTGAAGCTGCACGCGGACCTGCACCGGTTGCCGCACACCGCCGTGTTCCAACTCAACGACACGCACCCGGCCATGGCGGTCTCGGAACTGATGCGGCTGCTGCTCGACAGCCATCACATGGCCTGGGAGGACGCCTGGGGCATCACGACCCGCTGCTTCGCCTATACCAATCACACCATCATGCCGGAAGCCCTGGAGAAGTGGCCGGTGGAGATGGTCGAGCACCTGCTGCCCCGCAACATGCAGATCATCTACGAGATCAACCACCGCTTCCTGGAGGAAGTGCGGCACCGTTTTCCGGGCGACGATGCGCGGGCGCGCCGCGTGTCCATCATCGAGGAAGGGCCGCCCAAGCAGGTGCGCATGGCCCATCTGGCCATCATCGGCAGCTTCTCGGTCAACGGCGTCTCCGCCCTGCACAGCGAGCTGATCCGCAAGGAGTTATTCGCGGATTTCGACCTCATCTTTCCAGGCAAGTTCAACAACAAGACCAACGGCATCACCCCGCGGCGCTGGCTGTTGCAGTGCAACACCGAGCTGTCTTCGCTGATCACCGAGAAGGTTGGTGACGGCTGGATTACCGACCTCCACCGCCTCAAGGACCTGGTTCCGTTCGCCGACAACAAGGAGTTCCAGGGCCGCTGGGCGGAGGTAAAGCTGCAAAAGAAGCGGCAGCTTGCGGCCTGGGTGGAGAACACGCACGGCATCAAGATTGACCCCAACAGCCTGTTCGATGTGCAGGTGAAGCGCATTCACGAGTACAAGCGCCAGCTCCTGAACATCCTGCACGTGATCTCGCTCTACCAGCGGCTGGTGGAGGGCAAGATCGCGCAGCCCCAGCCCCGCACGTTCATCTTCGCCGGCAAGGCCGCGCCCGCCTATGACATGGCCAAGCGCATCATCCGCCTGATCGTGGAGGTGGCGCGGACGATCGAGGGCGATCCTCGCGTCGGCAATCTGCTGCGGGTCGTGTTTCTGCCCGACTACAACGTCTCCCTGGCCGAGAAGATCATCCCGGGCGCCGACGTGTCGGAGCAAATCTCCACGGCCGGCACGGAAGCCTCCGGGACGGGCAACATGAAGTTCTCCCTCAACGGCGCCCTGACGGTTGGCACGCTCGACGGCGCCAACGTGGAGATCCGCGAGGCGGTGGGCGCGGAGAACTTCTTTCTCTTCGGCCACACCACCCCCCAGGTGGCCGAGCTCAAGGCCAAGGGCTACCATCCGGGGGCCTACTACGAGGCCCAGCCGATCCTGCGGACGGTGCTGGACGCCGTGGCGCGCGGGGACTTTTGTCCCGGCAACCCCGATATCTTCCGCCCCATCGTCGCGTCCCTGTTGGAGCATGGAGACACCTTCATGGTGATGGCGGACTTCGAAAGCTATCTCCAGTGCCAGCAGCAGGTGGACGCGGTCTACCGCAACCGCTCCCAATGGGCGCGCCGCTCGATCCTCAACGTGGCCAACATGGGACGCTTTTCCAGCGACCACACCATCGCGGAATACGCCCGCGAGATCTGGAAGGTGCCCGTGGACGGCCGGGTGCGGCGGGGCAAGTAGGCCCCCTGGGGAACGCGCCGGGAGGGCCCCGCGGCCCGTCCGCGGCGCCCCGCGCGGCCGCCGCACTCCGGATCCAATGCTGCCGGATACCGTGAGGGCGCGCCGCGTCCTCGCTTTTGTGGAAGCGCCATGCCATTCGTTCCCAGCGGTACCCCCCGCCCCGCGCTGGCCCGGTGGCGCTGCCCGGCCCTCGTCCTGGCGCTGCTGTGCGCCACGGCTCTCCACTCCCCGGCCTCCGCGCGCTCCGGCGCGGACCTGGTGCTGCTCGCCGGCGGAGACCTGCGGGGGGAGATCAAGCCCTGCGGCTGCAGTCCGGAAGGACAGATGGGCGGGCTGCCCCGCCGCCTGACCTACCTGCGGGAGCAGGCGGCCGCCGGGCCGGTGCTCACGGTGGACCTGGGCAACAACTTCCCCGAGCCTTCGCCCCAGGGTCGGATCAAGGTGGACCTGATCCAGACGCTCCTGCGCCGGGCCGGACTCGCCGCGATCCTGCCCGGGCCAAACGAGATCGCGCTGGGCCTCTCGTTCCTCGATCCGGAACTGCCCTATGTCGTGAGCAACGGGCAGGCACCCGCGCCGCTCGCCTTCCGCCGCGTCGCCCAGCGCAACGGGCGGCGCATCGGTCTGCTGGGTTACTTGTCGCCCGCGCTGGTCTATCAGGGGCCGCAGACCCGTCTCAACCTGCTGCCGGCCTCCCCGGCCCTGGTGGAGCGGTGGCGGGCGGAGGCCCGCGCCGATGGATGGGACGCCATGCTGCTGCTGTTCCGGGGAGACGAGCGGGAACTGGCCGTGTTCGCCCAGAGCGGCGCGTTCCGGGTGATCGTCTCGGGCAACCCCTCGGCCGACGAGCTGCATCAGATCGTGGAGCGGCGCGCGGGAGGCGCCACCATCCCCCAGGTGCCCACCAAGGGCCAGGGGCTGTTGCGCTGGACGCTGCCCATGGACGGCAAGCCCCCCGCCCCGCCGGCCGTGGACTGGCTGACGGACAAGCTGGCCGATCATCCCGCCGCCACCGCCGCTCTGGAAGCCTACGACGCGCGGGTCAAGGCGCTGTTCTTCGAGCAGGCCGCCCTGGCCGAGTCGCAACGGCAGGAGTCTCCCTTCGTGGGCGCGGAGGCCTGCCAGGGCTGCCACCCCGCCGCGGCCGCCGCCTGGCGACAGGCGCGCCACAGCCATGCCCTGGGCACCCTGGAGCGCGTCGGCAAGGCGTTCGACCCGGAGTGCCTGGCCTGCCATGTGGCCGGGCTGGGGCGCGGCGGGTTCAGCAGCGCGGAGGCCACGCCCCAGCTGGGGGGGGTGCAGTGCGAGAACTGCCACGGCCCCGGGCGCGCCCACGCCGCCGCCCCGACGGCGCAAAGACTCACGGCCCCCGCCGGAGCGGGCCCCACGGGGCGCCCGACGGAGAACACCTGCCGCTCCTGCCACATGGGCAGCCACTCCCCCAAGTTCGCCTTCGCCGACTACTGGCCCCGCATCCAGCACCGCTGATTCAATTCATCCCGCTTGGATGGGGGGATTGGAAAGCGTTCGCCGGAGGGCCGCACGCAATGAAGCGGGGCGCCCAGGCCCGCGCAGCTCGCGCGGTCCGGAGCGCCCCGAATTACGATGCCGTTCCGGGATTAGAGGTCCTTGAACTCCACCTCGGAGAAGTGGGTGTCGCCCTTGGCGACCACCGCGCCATGTCCCTGCTCACGCTCGATCTTGGCGCGCAGGCCGCCCTTGCCGCCACCGGCGTTGCCTTTGGCCGGCGCGGGATGCGCGGGCAAGGCAGTTTGCGGGGCCGCCTGGTGGGCCATCGGCTTGGCGCCGCCATTGCCGGCGGGGCCGGCGCCTTGCTTGCCCTGGGCGGTCTTGACGCTGCCCACGATGTCGGTCAACTGCGCCACCAAGTGCTGCAAGTCCGCGGCTTGCGCGGAAAGCTCATCGCTCGACGCGGCGGACTGCTCCGCGTTGGCCGCGTTGCTCTGGGTGATGCCGTCCATCTGGGCCACGGCCGTGTTGACCTGGGCGATGCTCTTGGACTGGTCCGCCGCGGACGCCGCGACGTCTTGGATCAGGACGCCGACCTTCGCGATGCCGTCGTTGATCTGCTTGAGCAGACCGCCCATCTCCTCCGACACCTTGACGCCCAAATCCGCCTTGGCCTGCGAGTCCTCGATCAGGCGGCCGGTTTCCTTGGCGGCTTCGGCGCTGCGCTGGGCCAAATTGCGCACCTCCTCGGCCACCACGGCGAAGCCCCGGCCCGAATCGCCGGCCCGCGCCGCTTCCACCGCCGCGTTCAGGGCCAGCAGGTTGGTCTGGAACGCGATCTCGTCAATGGTCTTGACGATGCGCGCGGTCTTGGTGGAGGACTCCTTGATGGCCCCAATCGCCGCCGTCATGCGGCCCATCGCCTCGCCGCCCTCCGCGGCCAGGACCTTGGCGCCACCGGCCAGCGACTCGGCCTCCTTGGCCCCCTTGGCGCTCGCGGCCGTGGCGCTGGACATCTGCTCCAGCGTCGCGGAGGTCTCTTCCATGCTGGCCGCTTGCTGGGAGGCGCCCGAGGCCATGCTCTGGCTGGCCGAGGCCAGTTGATTGGACGCGCTGCCCACCTGCGTGGAGGCGGAGGACACGCCCTCGATCACCCGGCTCAAATTGCGCAGCGGCAGCCGCACCATCAGGTAGCCGATCAGGAGCGAAATCGCCGTGAAGCCCATGCCCCACAGCACGATGTTGCGGGTGGCATTCATCTTGGCCGCCTGGGAGCCTTCATCCGCCGCCTTCAGGCTTTGGACGATGCTGAACACACCGCGCAGCTCCCCGTCCCGCATGTTCTCCATCTGGATACCCAGAATGTCCTTGCCGTTCTTCCAGGGACTGGTGGCCGGGTCGCCGTGGCAGCTCAGGCAGCCCTGATCCTGGGCCAAATACACCGCCCGCATCACCATGATGCTCTCGCCGTCGGCCGAGGTGCGGACGAGTTCCTTGGGCTTGGTGGCCTTGAACTCGTTGAGGATCTTCGCTTCTTCCTCGGTCGCCGTGTTGTCCTTGTTCCGCGGATGATCCGAGAAGATGCGGAACTTGTAGTGTTCTTCCTCCGAGCGCGTGCTGCCGAGCTTGAAGGTTGCGAAGATCGGCACCTGTTTCAGGATGATGTCCTTCTGCTCGCGCGGCACGTTGCCGTCCGGGAACCGGCGCACCGTGTCCGCGATCACCGGCTCCAGCGTCTTCATGCTGGCGACATAGTCCCGGCCCACCTCCAAGCGCGAGAGGATGGCCCGCGACTTCTCGACCTGGTCCTCCCGGGCGACATTGCTAAGTTCGTAACGCGCCACGACGACAGCAGCGGTCGTGCAGATGATGCACGACAGCAAGATTGTTCCTAGAACTTTGTTCTGGAAAGTCATTTTCATACGGGCTCCTCTCATCGCTCATTCGCAGTATGATCCGAAACGTGGATCCCTGCGGCTTAAACGCGGCAGATGTTGACAGAGTTCCCTCGGTGGGGCTTTGGGGTGCATTCTTCCCAGAAGCGGCGCAGGCGCCGCGAGTCCTGCACGTGGCGAGATTCGGGGCCGGGAGCGGCGGAGCTTGGGAGGTGAAGCCGCATTGGCTGTCATGTTGAGCAACCTGCTGTTTGGAATTTCTGCCGATTTCTTGATACTGTTCTTTCAGATCATAGGGTTGGGAGTAAAATGAATTGGGTTCGCATGGCGATTTTTTTGTTGGACCGCGACGAGTGTCGCGAAAAGGTGAATGACCAAGAGCGCGGATGGGATTGGGAAAGCATAGGGCTCACGCGAAGTCGCGAAGATGCAAAGGGTGGGGTTCCGGCTTCCGTCAGCTTGAGCAACCTGGTATCCGGAATTTCCGGCGCTTTCGTGCTGTGCTCCTTTCAGATCATGGGGTTGCGCCGTTTTCAAATTGGGTTCGCATAGCGATTTTTTTTGTTGGACCGCGACGAGTGTCGCGAAACATCCGCTGTCCGCCGCCAGACAAGCGGCAAGGAGGGGCCAGGGAGCGGGAAGGTCCCGGGGCCGGAGCGGCGGGTGGATGAGGGAGTGGGGGTGGGCATTACGTATGTATAGCACTGACGTGGGTGGGTGTCAAGGGACCTCTCCCCCGCCCTGCGGGCACCCCCTCCCCCTGGGGGGAGGGGGCCGGGGGGAGAGGTCTCAGTGGGGGAGGGCGGTGCGGGTCTTCAGGACGGGCTCGGCCCGCGCCAGACCGTCCGGCTCCCCGCCCCGCCAGCGGAGTCGCCCCCGGATTGGCGCTGCGAGGGACCTCAGACCACCGCTGGCTAGGCGGGCAGGCGCTCGGCCAGGTAGTCCGCCATGCGCTCC
>Ga0315281_10006750_pt1 | contig 16272 bp, 20 predicted proteins | sample YL17G07_0_MG_FD_204540 | JGI IMG/M metagenome (GOLD analysis project Ga0315281, IMG submission 204540) | Sediment microbial communities from Yellowstone Lake, YNP, Wyoming, USA - YL17G07_0 | ecosystem: Environmental > Aquatic > Freshwater > Lake > Sediment | place: USA: Wyoming | collected... | reverse complement strand
CGCTAGTGTACTGCACATAATATAACTTTACAGTTGTTCATGGTTGTGGGATACTGGAGGCATGAGCAGGGCCTCTCTCCCCACAGTCATTGAGCCGGCGCAACGGAGTCTCTTGGAGCGGCTGGCACGAGGGCGCAACACGCCGCACAAGGTGGTGCTGCGCACCCGAATTGTACTGGATCACGCCAGCGGCCTGAGCAAGGTCGCCATCAGCGAGAGGTTGCAGACGAGCCGGCCCACGGTGGACGTGTGGTTGCAGCGCTTCCGCGTTGGCAACGTGGAGGCGCTGCTGCGAGACGCGCCACGGCCGGGTGGCAAGCCGCCGTTGACGCCGGAGAAGGAAGCGCAGATCGTGGAGTGGACGCTGCAGCGAACACCCGAGGGCCAGACACACTGGAGCAGCCGGAGCTTGGCGAAAGCGCTGGGCGTTGGCTCCACCACCGTGCTGAACGTCTGGCACAAGCATGGTCTGAGACCCCATCGCACCGAGACCTTCAAGCTCTCCCGCGATCCCGAGTTCGTCGCCAAGGTGCGCGACATCGTCGGCTTGTACCTGAATCCGCCGGAGAAGGCGCTGGTGTTCAGCGTGGATGAGAAGAGCCAGATCCAGGCCTTGGATCGAACCCAGCCGGGTCTGCCCATGAAGCCGGGGCGCTGTGGTACGATGACGCACGACTACAAGCGGCACGGCACCACCACGCTGTTTGCCGCCCTGAATGTGCTTGACGGTACGGTCATCGGTGAGTGCCTGCCGCGGCATCGCCAGCACGAGTTCCTGCGGTTCCTGCGCCACCTCGACGGCGCGACCCCCACGCGTCTGAACATCCATCTGATTCTGGATAACTACAGCACGCACAAAACACCCCGGGTGGAGCAGTGGTTTGCTGAGCATCCTCGCTTCCATCGCCACTTCACCCCGACCTCGTCTTCCTGGCTGAACCTGATCGAGCGTTTCTTCTCCGCCCTCACTACACAGGCGTTGCGTCGCGGCGTCTTCCGCAGTGTCGCTGCACTGATCGACGCGATCAAGGTTTTCCTGGATGCCCATAACGAGGACCCCAAAGTCTTCATCTGGCACAAGGACGCCGACACCATTCTCGGCAAGGTCGCCCGCGCCAATGCCGCATGTAAAGAACCGTCATGTGCAGTACACTAGCGATCCTGGTACTCCCCAATGGCCTGCGGACCGAGTTCCGCGAGCGGGTGCGGGACTTGGGGCTGGAGGGGTTCGTGAACCTCGCGCAGGAAGTCGCCCGCAACATGTCGCAGTCTCTCGCAGCCGTCGCAGGCTGGGTCCCGTGGATCGAAGTGGTGCAGCGCCACTACCCATCGCGGAGTGCCGACGCAGTCATTGATGCCGAACTCGGGCTCGACATCCGCACCACTCTGGTTGATGGAGGCAGCCGGGGGTCCCGCCGGGTCAAGCCACAGCCGCTCTGGGCACACACGGCCTTCATGGCATTCGCGGGAAGACGCGGCACCAACACCCAGCTCGCGATCGGTGCGAGGTTCCCCTACGCGCACTGTCGGGCGGTCAGCACTCCAGAGCTCCTCGACCATATTGCTGCCGCCTGGATCGCGTGCAAGCCCGTCACCGATCTGCTCGTCGGGCGCGGTCCGCAGAACGCCAAGAGCGGATAGCGGCCATCTCCGCCTCCGTCCCTCGTGCGTGGTGGACGAGCGCGTCAGCCTTGTGACGACGGATACCCGGGTTCAGGAGGCCCAGCCCGGCAAGTACGATGGCCGGGCGATCGCGGCTAGACCAGAGGAAGCGGATGGAAGCGCTGGCGACCGAGGATCCCGGGTTCAAGAAACTGGTGGCAGAGCCGTCGTTGGATAATGCCATCCTGAGGGAAGCAGCCTCGGGAGACTCCTGAGCCCGGCGAGACCCTGGGCGGCGGTGGAGCATGTACGGGAGCTTCCGGGAAGGGATCCGGTATCGGAGCGACGGGCGAGCTCTGCAGCTGCTCACCATGCTGGACGAGTCCTCCGGGGAGTGTCTGGCGATCGGCGTGAGCCGGCACCCCACCGGCGAAAACGTGCTGGCGCGACTGGGGTAGTTGTTCGTGGGGGAGGAGTACCGCGGTATCTGCGTTCGGACAGCGGGTCAGAGTTCTTGGCCACCGCTGTGCGGGAACGGCTGAGGAAGCTGGGTGTGGGCTCACCCTACATTGGGCTCGGCAGCCCCAGGGAGAACGGGCACCCGGAGTCATCCAACGGCAAGCTCAGAGACAGGCTGCTGGCGCGGGGGTGTTCGACACACTACTGGAGGCGAAGGTGCTGATGGCGGGCTGGGCGATCGGCCCCGGCCCCCGGAAGCGGCCCAGCCCTGGCACCAGAGGTGAGATGGAGATGACCTCGAGGTCGCGGCCGCGGAGGCGGCGAGACTAACCTAACGCGTGGTATCGCTCACCGGAGCAGTTCAGACCCAGCTTCCGTGCAGCCCTTGCCATCCTCTCCCTCCTTCGCGAGGTGAAGCGACACGCGGCATGGCACCCACAGCCGGGAGGCCAGACTGGTGCCCATGAGTACCCGTGTTGCCTCCGTGGCCACCGCCTCGACGGCAACGCGCGGTGTCCAGACCGACAGAAGGAAGGACGCCACCAGATCGGCCCGCCCCCGGTACGGAAGCGTGATATCTGGCCCCACCCATGCCGAAGACACCAGGTCGCGTAGCTGGCCCACGGCCCCGACGCCCCCCGCCGACCTCACCACCAGTACCCTCAGGAGTGCATCCGCTAGTCCTGGCCCGTCCTCTGCGCCCTCGAGCTCGCGGCGCACCACCGTCCCACAGTGAGCTACTTCTCTGCTAAGCACCGCTCGCATCCGTATCCCCCAAGTGGCACCGTCTGCACACTAGCTACACTGCCATATGTGCAACCTCTGGACTGCTGGTGGTCATCCCTCCCCAACTACCACAGGCAATCTGTGCCATGCTGCACTCTGTCGCTTGCCTTCGCCTGAGAACCACCCATCTCGGCCCTCCCCGCCTCATTCCCTCCTGAACGCGTCGCATGGGCTGTAGAGTGCCCTCAGCGCCAGGGACCAGTGTAGCACGGTTGGCCCCGGGCGTCAAGAGACCCAGAATGATGGACAGGCGCTGTACTAAGGCCCGACGATTATCTGGGCAGCCTCTGTGCTCTCCGGGTGATCCCGTGCCTGTGCTTGGGGCCTGTCAGGCTGACCTCGCGCCCGGGTGGCCCTGTGCCGCGGAGATGAACCGCCCGGACTGGGGTCTCTCGACCATGCCGTGCCGCAGCGGCGGCGGCACCAGGCCGGCCACTGCCGACATAGCTCCCACATATCCACAGTTGCGCAGGCAGCGCAAGTGTCGTGGGTCGGGTGCTGTCCGCGGGGCCACATGCTTCGCTCGGCCGGAGCCTGCAAGGCCGGTTCGATTACCGCGTGACAACCACAGGTGGCGACGAAGTGCCGCGGGGTGCGCACTTGAGTAGAGTCCCCAAGGCGGCCTAACGCAAGGAGAGCGGGCGGGCCGGGAAGGTGCGGCAGTACCGACTGATGTGAAGCCAGCCGCGCTTCAGGTTCGCGACGCCCGGATATCCAGCACTACAGACTCCCAGCCTCCTTCGTCCGCACGGGGATTCCAGGTTTGGTGACCAGCCGCTATCGCAGCGTCAACCCATACCAGAATGTCGATGATCCTTGCTTTGCTCAACGACATGGGCGTCTGGTACGTGGTCCCGATCCTACCAACGGTATCTGCCATCGCCGACTGAAGACGCCCCAGCAGCTCAGCATTGTGAAGACCCACAGCGCGCACCGCGTCTGACACGCGCAGGGCTCTGGTAGTGCAGTATTCGACTCGCCAGGGATGCCGCGCGGGATCGGGTTCCGGTACCGCCAGCGCCTCCCGCACATAGCTGTCCGAGATGGCTACCAGCTGGGGTCGCTTCAGGTAGAGCATCTTGCTGGCCGACATGTCCGTGATCCACTTCGCTGCAGTCAGGAGCCGGTAGCATCGTTCCAGGGCGACGCGCGCCGACGCGTACTCGTCGTCGGTGCAGGCCACCAAGTCGGTATCTACCGAGAGCTGTGCCAGCTCCGGGATCGGAGTCTCCAGGAATGGCGCCCATGCCTTCCACGGTGAACGTGCGCGCATGGCTCGGTTGGTGGCTCTGAGCAGGTCGGCGTGAAATCGATCTGGCTCGGAGGCATGACGATAGCCGGCGACGTCGTAGACCGGGTAGGCATCATGCTCACAGAAGAAGCGCAGCTTCGGCAGGCAATCCCCTATGACCAGACCTGTGCGATCCCCGACCAGTTGGAGTCCTTCAGTCACGCGTTCCTCCTTGGGACGGGCCGTCTGCTGACGGCATCACGCATCGGGCTCCGCGGACAGCCCGGGAGCGGCTATCTGCCAAAGGTTGTCAGCAACGGCGATGATATGGTCCCGATTGAGCAGGCTGTCCCTCCACCGGGCAGGGATAGCTCTGTAGCCGTCACGCGCTCCCAGTAGAGCACCGGCCACCGCGCCGTTAGTGTCGGCGTCGCCGCCCTTGCTCACCACCTCGATGAGGGCATCTTCGAAGGGTCTTCCCGACGCCAGGGCGGCGAAGGCGATCTGGGTGGTGACGATGGTGTAGCCCTGATCTGGGCCGTCGACTCGCATGCCATCCACAGGCACCTCGAGGGCCTGTTCCAGAGCCGTGTCCAGCTCGGGTGACATCCCTCTGACGGCAGACCTGGCATCCCCAATCGCTGATTCCCGCCCCGCGATGAGACCGGCGAGGGCGATATTCACGGCGACGCAGCTCCACTCGCAGCGCGGGTCGGAATGCGTAAGCCGGCAGGTCTCCCTGGAGTGGCGAATCAGGGCGGCATGACCGTGACAGTGAGGCAATGCAACAGGCGCGCACCGCATCACCCCACCATTCCCGGCAGCAGAGCGGCCGCTCTCCTCCCACACAGCGAGCGAAGCGGCGGTGCAATCCTCGCCCGCCTGAGCCCGCGATAGCACGGCGGCTGTCTGATTACCTATGCCGCGGCCGTCGGTCAGCATCCAGCGAATGAAACGGTCGGCGATATCCTCCAGGTTCACGTCTACGTGTTCCGCCAGACTCTCGGCAATGCAGAGAGCCATCGAAGTGTCGTCGGTGTACTCCCCGGCTCTCCACCAACGGGTTGATACATAGTCAGTCAGCCGCCCGTAGGTGGCGCGGACCGCCTCCTCGGTCATGAACTCGGCAGCGGCGCCGAGCGCGTCGCCGACAGCAAGCCCCACAAGACATCCCCTGAAGCGATCCTTGCTGTCATCCATTAGGATGATCCTCGGCCGAGTCGCACGCCGGCTAGAACATGAAGCCTTCGCCGCCTCTGGCGATCACAGTTTGCTCGGTCTCAGAGCGATAGCCCGCGGTATACGTATCCCGGTGGCGGTAGACGCCGACCCAGTGAAGTGCAGAATGCGTGTAGAACTCGACCTTCGTGGGCACGCCTGGCTGCTGGATGACGACGGGCCGCCAGTCATCTGGGCGCTCCTCGACCCATTCCCATTCCGCTGGCGGCTGCATTGCGTTTGGCACGAGAACGGCTGCCGCTCGCCAAGGACGGCCAATGCCCTGGTGGGTCTCGGGGGGCGCGATCAGGATTGCATGAGTGGACCAGGTGCATCCATGCCACTGCGCCCCAAGCTCTGTTGCCTCCCTCTGGAAGAGCGATGCCTCGAAGAAGGAGATCGGAGACCCATCTCCGTCGAGGTAGAGGCCGATATTCGTGTCAGCCGACGATGGCAAGGCGTCGCTGCTGACCACGATGCCCGCACCGGTGGGAGCAAGATCCCACTTCATCCTGCCAGGTTTGGGTATAGAACGCCCGTCCGGCATTGCGAAGACTAGCCCGTTTCCGTTGCCACCTTCTGTGAACTGGTAGGCAGCGAGGCGGAATCCGGGGCGCAGTCTGAGGGACGCGAAACATGCGAGCAGCTCATTCGGATCGTAGGCCGCTATGGACCAGCCGGATGGTGATTGGCGGCGAGATGAACCACGTTCCATCCGCTTGAGACACGCAGTCACGGCCGACTGCAGACCTCGCACCTGCTCGGGCTCTGCCCTGAGCATGGTTTCGGCTGCCGAATGCTCTCACACACCGTAGCGCTTGGCCAGGTAATCGGCCAGATCCGGGAACGCACCACTCGCCCTGATGCCAGTAGCCAGGGATTCTGCATTGCACACTCGGAGGTCATCCGGCCTTCCCAGCAGTCGCTTCCATGCCTCGGCCACAGTGGCCCCGAGATGCCGAAGCTCGCGCGGAGGTGTGTCGAGGAAGGAGTTCCTCGCGAAGTGGACGGCGGCAAAATCCGCCTCTCGTGCCGCGTCCTGCTGAGCGCAGTAGGCTGCGAGCAGGTGCAGCCGCATGAGCTGGTAGAAGGGTCCGGCGAAGGGGCAGAGGTCACCCTCGTAGGGTAAGAGGTCGATACCCGCTGCGCCGAGGCGCTTCCAATACTCGCGCGTCGTGCGGCTACAATCGCCGCTCACGAGATAGCACTTCCAAGGGGGCTCGGCGCCCTCGGCCCTCTGCCGGCACCTGTCCTTGCGCTTGTTGCCGTCGGACGCAAAGCCTCCGCACGTTCCGAACTGCCGCTCCGTATACTTCCACTCGATCAGCGTAAGGCGGCTGTGGCCCTCCGTATCCGCCCACCAGACGGCAGCGTCCGCGCTTGTGCGGTTCTGCCCCCTCTTGCCTCCCGGCGGCTCGCCCAGCCAGTCCGTGGCTCCGTCTGGACCTGTATACTCGAACTCGATCTTTTCCACTTTCACCACGTCGGGAAGCAGCGGTCGAAGGGCGACCGCGGCGGCATCCAGCCTCGTGCGCCACGGAAAAAGGAAGTTCAGGCAGCAGACCTGAGAGCTACGGAGGTTGGCGAACTCTCGGTGAGCCGCGATGTCCTTCTCTTTCAGATAGGAAAGGACGGCATCGCGAGTGCCTGCATAGAGATTCAGGTGGTCCTGCCCTTCCGGCAGGATATGGGGGTAGGTGTAGCCAGGCCGCCCGGCCCAACTTCCGTCATGCAACTCCGGCCAATGGTCACGTTTGAACTGCGCCTGACGCCGCGTCTCCTCCTGCTCGAAGGCGTTCAGGCGACCGAACCAGGCCGCATCCCCCATTCCCTCTGGGTCCCCAATCAAGCGGTGGCGTTTCACTTCCTCGGGTTCTCTAGGCAAGCGCATCTCTTTGCCCCTCCGTGTGGTTAGCCGCTGCGTTCCGATACGGGCAAGTGGCCCGGATTGTGTCCGGCCCGTGGTGTAGAGCTGGCCGGACCCTCTTGCGTATCTTAGGCCGCAACGTGGTCCCCGTCAATGGTGATACACGCTTGTTCGCTTGACCGCCGAGAACGGCTTTGGGGCGGTTCTACGCCGATCTGACCGCTACACGTGGTCCCGCGGGGTTGCGCCACACCAGATACCAGAGACCTCAGCTTGTGTTGCAGCGAGGAAGCCTGTCGTGCTCAATGACCCAGTCAAGGATCAGCTGACGCTCTACAAACTTGATGTACGCATCCCGCAGAGCCCCGGGATTCATCGGTGGCGCCCAGGGAGCAAGATAGAGTTCCGCCAGAGACCTTCCGTTGCAGCGCTCGCGGAAAGACTCTCCACCCGAGTGGCCGCCTTCAGCCCCCGATGCAGCTCGCTGGAATTGCCGCCATCTTTGTTGCAGGCTAGCGCAGGTCTGCCCGATGTAGATGATGCGTTCATCGGTGACCAGCACGTCTTCGTTGGGGCTCATGTCGAACGCGAGAAGGTAGACGCCGGGAGAACCCCTACACGCCAACCGATCGCGATCGGCCCACGGGCTCCAGTTGTCGAAGGTTACCTTTGGGAGCTTCACAGGCGGGACCTCCCCGGGCATTTGTGTTCGAATCAGTATTCGCTGAAGGAGCACAGACTCATGCCGTGGCGCGGTTTTGAGGCAGTCGTCCCGTGCTTCGGTGGCAAGCGCAAGCTCTGCCCGCGCATCTCCAGAGAGATCGCTCGCGTCCAACTTACGCTATGTGTCCGTTCACGCTCCTGCCACAGTGCCTGGCCGACAGCGGCGCCGGGCCCCGGCCCCTCGCACGCACCGATGCGCCGAGGGGCCGTCTTCGCTGGTCAGCCGGTCCCGGGGGATGGCACGTGTGTGGGTGGCGGCAGGCGGATGGTGGATGCCAGGCCGAATCTCACCCCTCGCCAACGTGTGCCAGCGCGATCTCCACCGACTGGATGGCCAACTCACTTGCTGCGTTCAGCTTCTCTTGATACGGCTCAAGGTCCAGCGTACTCAGAGGGCGGTGCGCTTCGAGATCCGCCAGCTCCTTCCTCAGTGACTCGACCCGCTGGCGCGCAGCCTGGCCCTCGAGCGTATCATGTGCCTCCTCTCTCGCTTCCTGTCTCTGGGCAGCCCAGACCTGCGCCGCGAGGCCTGGTGGAACGCCCGTGCTGCGGCCCTGTGCTGCCTGCTCGTCAAGATCCGCGAGCCGCCGCGCCAGGAGTTCAGGGTCGTAGGCCTCAGCCTGTGCCGTGGCCAGGCGACTCTCGACCTGTTTGATCTTGGCCTGCCAATCCACATACCCGGGCTTGCCCGGCGGCGGGCCCAGCCGTTTGGCGGCATCCCCGTACTGGGCGATGGCCGTCGCCCAGTTCGCCAGATCCTGGTGGGCGGAAGAGTGCTGGGCCTCGGCGCCGGCCGAGAGCCTACGTGCTTCCTCTCTCGCTTGCTCGGCAATGCGTGCCATCTCTTTCTCATAGGACTCGTCCGCCCATCCCCGAAGCATCTGCTCTGTGAGCGTGAGGGTGGACGTTGCTACCTCGGCCACCCGGTCCAGGTCAGCCCTCAACCTCCGGCGTTCCGCGGCCTTGCGGAGTGCCGATGGGAGAGCCGACAGCAACAGCACGGCGACTGCCACGAACGCGACGATGACCGCTTTGGCACTGCGCGACATACTTCCTCCTGTCACTGGTGATAGTGTCTGCCGATCCGCACTCCGCTCGCCGGAAGCGCTGGCCCGCGGCCCCTCAGCCGGCTAGAGTGCCGGCCCCCCCTCCAGGCCTGCCGGCCATAGCAATGGAGCACCGCACGCGACGTGCTCCACGAAGCGCCCCTGCCACAGGGCCTACCGAAGAGCAGCCGGGCGATGCTCCAGAGATGTGGAGCACCGGCCCAGGCATTTCGCTTTCGGTAGTCCGGGTCGGGACCCGGGTGGCAGTTTGCTTCGTGAGCGAAGGCCTAAGTCGGCGACACCTATTCGATTGTCGTCGGCCGGCTCAGGCATCTAAGCGCGTCGTCAGACGCCAAAGCCAGCCACGTAGAAGCATACCTCAGAACGGGACGAAATCCAATGGCATAAGTCGCTGGATTGTCCGCCAGTGTCCGTCCAGGGCCTGAACGCGCTCACTGAGTAGGCAGCCGCGGCAGCATCTGCTGGCACAGGTCGGCGTCGAACAGGTGACGGACAGCAACGGGCGAGCCACTCCCGTGGCCGCCTTCGACGGCGCCGGCTTCCAGTGGGAGCGCTCGCGCTCGATCCCGTTCGAGGAGGGCGTGAAGCTGCCCGGCGCGCTGCTGTTTGTCCAGTCACCACACGCCTACCTGACGAAGCCGCACCACATCGGCCATGTAGCGATCTCCCTGGGCAACGGCTACATTCTCGAAGCGCGCGGGCGCGCCTACGGGGTGACCATCGGCCTGGTGCGACCGTCGTTCAACCTTGCCGCGAAGATCTCAGAGTTGTACACCCCGGCGTTGCTGGGGTAGATCATCGCCCTCGAGGCGGAAAGGAAGTGCCGTATGTGGTCGACCTTGAAATACCTGTACCTGGCCATCCGGCTGGGCACCCTCTGGGAGAACCTGCGTGGTGTCACTGCGCGCGACGCGGCCACGACCAGTGAGTCGTATCAGCCGGCCGCGGCCGTGATCCTCGAGGACCCCGGGGTCCAGAAGTGGATGGCACGGCTGTCGCCTGACGAGCAGCGGAAGTTCGTCGATGGGCTCCCGGTCTTCGTGTGGGGACTGGACGCGATGACCGAGTAGCCAGCGCGGCAGCATGTGGGGGACAAGGCCCCGCTCAGCCGCGGCGGGGTCCTTCTTTCTGCCCTACCTCCCCAAGAAACCACTCACATTCTTCTTGACCTTTGGCCCGTTTGGAGGCATGAATGTGAGTGGCGATGCAAACGGATGTGTGATACCAAGGAGAGGACGAGGATGGGCCAGACGCAGACGACGAGCAGCAAAGCGGAGAGTTACACCTGGGGAGTCGAGATCGAGTGCTTCCTGCCCCAGAGCAAGGTGCAGGAACTGGGCATCAGCATCGGCTCCTACCACTATGGACATCCCCTGCCCACTCCCTTCCCGCAGGGCTGGACGGCGGAACGCGACGGCAGCCTGCGCACTGACCGCCGCGGCTACGTCGCGGTCGAGATCGTCAGCCCCATCCTGAAGGGTCGCGCGGGCATCGAGCAGCTCAAGCAGGTGGCGGGAATCCTGCGGAGCCTGGAAGCCACCGTCAACCAGACCACGGGGATGCACGTCCACGTAGGCGCGCGCAGCGTCGCCGGAGAGAGCCACGCCGAGGTGGCGGAGTGGGTGGGCAAACTGCTCTACCAAACGGCGATGCACGAGACGGCGCTCTACGCCTCCACCGGAACCCATCGTCGGGAGAACGGAAGCTACTCCCGCAGCGTGAAGCGCCAGAAGGAGGCCGCGGACAAGGTGCGCAAGGCCAGCGACCACCGCAAGCGCGAAGCACTCCGAGATGTCGTCTACGGACTGGACCGCTACCACACACTCAACCTCACCAACCTCTTCACCTCAAAGGCGACGGTCGAGTTTCGCTTCCCGGCAGGGACCACTGAGGCCACCAAGATGATCGGCCACATCTGCACCTGCCTCGCCCTCGCCGAGCGGGCAACAGAAACCACCAGAATGGACTGGGAGAGCATCGCCTCCGAGAAGACCTACCACACGAACGGGCGGGGCCTGCGCGAGCTCAACCGCCTGATGTACCTGACGGGATGGACGCTAGGCCGGCGAGACGTGGGCAAGTCGGAGGTGCACCTCGCGGGATGGATAGCGCCGATCGAGGACGTGAAGCCGGTCAAGCGCGAGCTGAAGCGTCTCGCCCGCAAGTACGACCAGGGGGCGGCGTAGCATGTGCGGGGTCTTCGGATTCATCGGGAAGCTTACCCGCCGGGATTGGACGGCCGCTCACCAGTTGATGGTGGAGCTCGCCGTCGCATCCGAGGTCCGCGGCGTAGACGCCGCCGGATTCGCCGCCCTCACCTCGTCAGGCGATCTGCTCTGGCGGCGGCAGCCCGGGCCGGCGCGTGAGCTCTTTGGCAGCTCGGACTTCACCGCTCTGCGCCGCCGGAACGTGGTGATGGCGATCGGCCATACTCGACTCGCTACCACCGGCGCACCGGCCGTCAACGGTAACAACCATCCTCACCTCGCCGGCGACTGGGCGCTGGTGCACAACGGATTCCTGCCGGCTCACGAGGAGAAGGCAGCCAAGCTCCGGCTTCCGCTGCACTCGCAATGTGACTCGGAACTCCTGGTGCAGGCTCTCTGCCATTACGGAGAACGCGCCGGCCCTGACGTGTGCCTGTCGCTGGGTGGGAAGCAGTCGGTGCTCGCCATCAACACCCGCACGCGGGGGATGCTGGCCTGGACCAACGGGGAGATGCCCCTGGTGGCGTTCCGTGTGGAGGGCGTGGGTGGCCTCTGGTGGGCCTCGACAGAGGAGATTGCACAGGATGCGCTGGCGGCAGTCGGCCTGCACGCGCGCTTCGCGGCCGCGCGGCCGGGCATCGTCTACCGGATGGAGGTCAGCGACGGGCAAGTGGTGATCCAGAAAGAGCGGACGAAGGGGACGAGGTCCTGGAGGCGAGCATGAGCATCAGAATCACCAGTAAGCACGCCGGCCTCAGCGGCGGCGTCTGGTACGTCGGACGCGTGGATGATCGCCACTTTGAGGCGCTGGTGTTCGCGGAGCCCAGCCACTACGGGATTGACGGCGGCCAGGTCAGCAAGCTGTACCTGTGGACGGGGCCGAAGAAGAAGGGCGGTGAGGAAACCGCGGTCTACGAGCGCGGTTGGGAACTGGAGCCGAGTGACGAGGTGCGTCCGGTAGTCGCGGTCCTGGCGTGCGAGCTAGGCCGCCTGGAGCAAGAAGCCATACCGGACAAGGGGACGGTTGACCTGTGAGCGACCAACGCACCGGCCGCCATGAGCAGATATGGCAGCGCCTGCGCCGAGTCATCCTTGACGTTGTTCACAGCGTCCTCGGGCCGCCCCCGCCTGACGTGGTGCAGAAGATTGATGACGTACTTCGTGAAGCGAAACAAGACTGGGAAAAGGAGAGAAACAGATGCCGAGACGAACCCGACGAGACGCAGTAGCAGAACGCACCGAGCAGAGGCTGGTCGAGCAGGCCGAGCGCCGGCGGGAGGCCGCCCAACGAGGTGCCCAAACGCGGCGACAACGCCGCGAACAGCAGCAAGCCGAGGCCCAACCCCAACCGGCGACCGAAAGCCCGACACAGGCGCACACGGCGCGCCGTTTACGGCCGCGTGTGCATGACGACATGCTCACGGTGGCGATCCGAGGGCCGCTCGCCACTCGGATGCGCGAACTCGCCGAGAGTACCGGCCTGAGCTTGGCGAAGCTCCTCCAGGATGCGATTCTCGTGTATGAGGGCGACATCGCCGCCGGGTATGAACCAGGTGCGTCACTGACAAGCTGGACTACCGAGCACGGAGGACGGGCGGCCGATACCTGATTCGGCCCTCGCATGGGGAACGTTCAGGTGGATAACTCGTAGACGGGGCCGTCCCACAGCGCGGAGCGATCCATCTCGGCATTGCGCCTCACGGCAACTCCCCCGCGCTCGTCACCACCCCGTAATCCACTCCAAGCGCCCTCCCGAAATGCCTCTCCCCGCATTCGATCTTCCGGCGCTCGTCGGGTCTGAGTTTGCCGCGGTCGGTCGTGTCTTTCGTTTCGCGGACCAGGTACAGGAGAGGCCGGCCCCGCGCTTCACCGTGCTCGTCTCGATCCTCCATCACGATCGCCCAGTCGGGGTTATACTCGCCTGCCGGCGTCGGCACCGTGAACCATGAGGGAAGCTTCAGATAGAGCCGCACGTCATCCCGCCGCTCCAGCCCCTGCACGAACTCATGCTCAGTGTCGGATTCGAAGATCACGTGATCATACACAGAGCGTTTGGCCGGCACCAGGTACTGTTCCCAGCTCTCGATCTCTCCTTCGAACTGGCACATCTCGTACCACTCGTCGATCTTGTCGTACTGGATTCCGGCAACGAGCTGATCGGCCAGCTTCTCCTTGACGATGCGCACCGCCTCAGTGGCAAAGCCGTGGGGGTTGTCGAGCGCGGCCTGCTTCTGCGCACTGCGACGGAAGATCTCCAGCAGCGTCCGCCGAGTCAGCCGAACAGGAGGCGTGGTGTGAAGCAGAAGATGCTCCATCAGCCCGACCAGATTAGGTGAGACGTACCTCCCGCGCAGCTCGATAACCGTCCTAGTCGCGGTTGCCTGGCGGGCCACGAACTCGTCTGCGCCTTCGACTTCCACCTGCGCCTTGGTGATGGTGACCCGGGGTGGCGCAATGGTGATCCTGTCCAACTCCGCCAAGACCTCGGCGATCAGTCGCTCAGAGTCGATCCTGACGGCATAGCGCGTCTTCTGCTTGATCTTGTCCCATAGCTCCCGGAACTCCGGTCGCAGCGTGTATTGTTTGCGTAGTCGAGCGGTTCGGCGCTTCCGCGCGTTGGCCGGCTTCGGCGGCAGACCTTCCATGCCGTACTCCGCCTCGATCTCGGATTGCAGACGCTCGACATAGCGCTCGTAGCTCTCGTTCGCGACCACGGTCAGGACGTTGATCTGCTCATCGTGTACTCTGTCGCCGTTCTGGTTGACGGCAAGGCGCACGCCCCTGCCCACCTCCTGCCGCTTCTTCATCTCGGAGACAGTCTGGTTGAGCGTGCAGATCTGGAAGACGTTTGGGTTGTCCCACCCCTCGCGGAGCGCCGAGTGGGAGAAGATGAACGCGGTTGGCTCATCAAAGGAGAGCAGTCGCTCTTTTTCCTGCATGATGAGCTCGTATGCTTCTCGGTCCCGTTCGGCTTCGCCGGTCCTGCTGTCCTCGTAGACGACCTGACCGGCGCGCGTGCGGCGCTGAGCGAAGTAGGCTGCTTGGACAGCGGCCGCGTCGACCTCCCGAAAGCCTGAATGTTGGACCTTCAGGTCAGTGAACGCCTCGTTGAAGAGCCGACGGATGATACCGTCCTCGCGAACGTAGTTGTCGACCCGGTCGATGAAGAACAGAGAGAGCACTTTGATGCCGGCGCCGCGCAGACGCGCCTGCTTGCGCATATGCGCTTCCACGGTGTACCGGATCTGAGCCGCGAAGATAGCATCCTTGTCGGCGCCTTTGGTCTCGCCGAGGCGGAGTTCGTCGCCATTCGCGAAGGTCACCACGCCCGCGGCCGCGTCGATCTCGTCCACCACAAACGGGGCGTACTCCGGTCGCCCGGCCTTCTCCTCAAGGCGGTCGCCAGGGCGGGCCGTGACCACCTGCTCCTTGACCGTACCGTTTTTCATCAGCTTGTGAAGAGCGATTCGCGCGGTGAGCGTGCGTTTCTCGGCGCGAATCTGGTCGAGGCGGAGGAAGGGCAGGTTCTCGTCGTCAGACTGCACGACGGAGCCGACCTCAATGCGCTTGACCAGGCCCTGCCGGTAGGCCTCGAATGGGGAGAGGCGATAGACGACGTTGTAGGGGTTGCGATGCGTGGCGCTGTAGCGAAGCGCGAACAACGGGTCGAGTGCGGCCAGCGCGCGCACCCGCAGCTCGCTCTCCATGTTCTGGGGTTCGTCCAGGATCAGCACCGGCCGGGCCGCTTGCACCAGATGGATGGGCGTCTCGCCTTGGAGCCGGTCGGTGCTCTGGCGGATGACGTTGGACGCCTTGTTGAAGGAGTCAATCGTCATCACCATGATCTCGACGCCGTCGGAAAGCGCGAACTGCCGCACCTGGGACAGGTTGGCCGAGTCGTACACGTAGTAGCGGTAGGGCGTGTTCCCGTAGAGCTCGCGCAGATGCTTCTCCGTCACTTTGAGCGCCTTGAGCACGCCCTCGCGCACCGCCACGGACGGTACCACTGCGATGAACTTTCTCAGCCCATATCGCCGGTAGAGTTCGAGCGCCGTGCGCAGGTAGACGTAGGTTTTTCCGGTTCCGGTCTCCATCTCCACGGAGAAGTTCCCGAAGCGCACCTGCTTGCCGCCCTCGACCGTCTCGATGCTCTCCTCGATGAGCTGCAACGCGTCGTCGGCCGGCAGCCCGTTCTCGCGCTGGACGGCCTGGAGGTTGGCAAGCAATGCCGGCTCGTCCAGGTCAAGGCGGTTGGGGACGGCGGCGAAGCCGCCGAGCGAGAAGGACAGGTCGGCCTCGTTGCGGGGCTGACCCTCAAGCAGCCCTGCCACCGACTCGATGGCTCGGACCTGGTATTCCTGGTTGGCGTCAAACTTGAATTGCATTCAGGTGCCTCAGATTGCCTTCAGCCGACACTGCAGCGCCAGATTCGCTGCCAGGCTGTCGTCGAGGGCGATGTCCCGGCAGATGAAGAGGTCATCTCTCCCGAGGTCGAGGCTGCGGATCGCCCCGGGGTCAAGCGTAGCGTCCAGGCAGATGCGGAAGCTCTGCTCCTTGTCGGGGTCGGTCACTCGCCAGACCGTATTCACGGTGGTGCCCTCGAGCCGCTCGACCCGGCAGTTCAGACCGAAGCCCTCTTTGAGCGCGACCTCCCAGATCACGCGCTCGGGCTTCCAGCCGTCCACCAAGGGGTCGGCGAACACGCCCATTTGCGAGGTGAATGCCTCGGGCGCGTCGCCGGGTGGCGGCGTCCACTGACGAAAGCTCGATTCGGTCAGCTTGTAGACGCGGAAGCCCAAGTCTTCAGGACTCCCGCGCTGGTCAAGGCTTTCCTGGCCGCCGTCAGCGGTCTCCAGCTTCTGGATCACGCGCCGGATGCGTTCCTTGCCGATATCGGCGATGGTGCGCAGTTCGACTCCGTTGTCCAGTGGTTTCGGGGCATCGAGCGGCTCGGGCAACTGTACCATGACGAAACGCCGGTCGCCACCGTCTTCGCGGTTCAGCTCAGGGTCATTGCGTTATCTCCTGGGGGGTGGTAACGAGGGCGATGGCACGTTGGGCGTGCCAGGCGTGAGTGCGCAGCGCCGCGGCGATGTTGCGCACGCCCCGGAG
>Ga0315281_10006749_pt1 | contig 16272 bp, 12 predicted proteins | sample YL17G07_0_MG_FD_204540 | JGI IMG/M metagenome (GOLD analysis project Ga0315281, IMG submission 204540) | Sediment microbial communities from Yellowstone Lake, YNP, Wyoming, USA - YL17G07_0 | ecosystem: Environmental > Aquatic > Freshwater > Lake > Sediment | place: USA: Wyoming | collected... | reverse complement strand
TTGATGACCTGGAGAAGTCGGTCAAGGCCGTCTACGCGGCGATGGTGGATGGCAGTTATGAATTTGCCGACAAAGATTTGCCGTTTATGGAGATTGTGAAGGGCAGCGATGACACGTTTTTGCCCTTTCGTGATCTGTTGAGTGTGAATAATGATACCCATCGCAATGGCCTGGAAGTGGATTGAAGAGCGGGGGGTGAATTGTTATAGTTGCAGACGCCGGGACAGGTTGTCGCGGTGCCGTTATAGCGGGCATGACAGAATGACATCAACACAGTAGAATCAACCCATGTCTGGAAATACGATTGGCAAATTATTTAGCGTCACCAGTTTTGGTGAGAGTCACGGCCCCGCCTTGGGTTGCATCGTTGATGGCTGCCCGCCGGGCTTGGCACTCACCGAGGATGATCTTCAGCACGATCTGGAACGGCGCAAGCCGGGCAAGACGCGGCACACGACCCAACGCCATGAAGACGATAAGGTGCAGATCCTCTCGGGGGTGTTCGAGGGCAAGACAACGGGTACGCCGATTGGATTGATGATCCCGAACATGGATCAACGTTCCAAGGATTACACTAATATAAAGGACCAGTTTCGCCCCGGCCACGCCGATTACACCTATCAGCAAAAATACGGCCTGCGCGATTACCGTGGCGGCGGACGCTCCTCGGCCCGCGAGACCTCGATGCGGGTTGCTGCTGGTGCCATCGCGAAAAAATATTTGCGGGTCAAGTATGGCATCGAGATCCGTGGTTACATGGCGCAGCTCGGGCCAATCAAACCCGATCACTTCGACTGGGATGCCGTGGAAAATAATTCGTTTTTCTTTCCCGATGCGAGCAAGATTGACCAGCTGGAAAATTATATGGATGCGCTGCGCAAGGAGGGCAATTCCATTGGTGCGCGGATCAACGTGGTCGCCAGTCATTTGTATCCGGGTTTGGGTGAACCGATCTTTGATCGGCTGGATGCCGATATCGCCCATGCGATGATGAGCATCAATGCGGTGAAGGGTGTGGAGATCGGCGCCGGTTTCGCCAGCGTCGAACAAAAGGGTACGCAACACCGTGATGAAATGACCCCGCAGGGATTTTTAAGCAACAACGCGGGGGGTATTCTCGGCGGGATTTCCTCCGGGCAGGATATCCTCGTCAGCATCGCGCTCAAACCCACCTCCAGTATTCGGTTGCCCGGACGCAGTGTCGACAGTCATGGTCAGCCCTGCGAGGTGATCACCACCGGCCGTCATGATCCCTGTGTCGGCATTCGCGCCACCCCGATCGCCGAGGCCATGTTGGCAATCGTACTAATGGATCACGCGCTGCGGCATCGTGCGCAAAATCTGGATGTAAAATCGATCACCCCCGTGATACCCGGCAATATAACTCGATGATCTTTTTCCTCACCGCGTATTGCTAGCCCCTCGACCCTGCGTTTATGCCGTATTGGCGCCTATCCGGGTTTTATTTTGTTTATTTCGCCAGTCTCGGCGCCTTTGTGCCGTATTGGAATCTGTATCTGCAACACCTGCAATTTACCGCGACACAAACCGGTGTATTCATTGGCACCGTCATGCTCACCAAAATAATCTCACCGAATATCTGGGGTTGGATTGCCGATCACACCGGCAAACGCATGGCCATCGTGCGCATTGGCTGTTTGCTTGCGGCGCTCAGTTATACCGGAATTTTGTTTGGCCAACACTTTTTCTGGATGTTGTTGGTGATGTTATTGTTCAGTTTTTTCTGGAACGCCGCGTTACCGCAATTCGAAGCCACCACGTTTAATCACCTGGGCGAACACCACCAGCATTACAGCAGTATTCGTCTGTGGGGCTCGATCGGTTTTGTGGTTGCCGTGGTTAGCCTGGGTGTGGTCTTTGAGCATTGGTTTAGCATCGCGGTGTTACCGTGGTTTATGTTGTCACTGCTGATTGCGCTGTGGTTGAGCAGTCTGATCGTACCGGAATCCGCCGCTGGTCACATGCCGCTTGATCATGAACCGCTGCGCACAATCATTCGCAAGCCACACGTGCTGGGATTGTTGCTGGCTTGTTTTTGCATGCAGGTGAGCCATGGTCCGTATTACGCGATCTATTCACGGTATATGCAAAGTTATGAGTATTCCGTGTCCGCCATCAGTTGGCTCTGGGCGATCAGCGTGCTGGCCGAGGTGGTGTTGTTGCTGATGTTTAAAATGATCAAACACATCCAGTTATGGAAACTATTAGCGGGTAGTTTAATCATTTCCGTTATTCGCTGGCTGCTGATTGCGTTGTTACCCGAAGTGGGATCGGTCATGGTCATCGCGCAAATGATGCACGCCGCCACCTTCGGCGTTTACCATGTTGCCGCGATTGGTTTGATTCATCAGCACTTTAGTGGCCGTCATCAAGGCAAGGGCCAGGCATTGTACAGCAGCATCAGTTTTGGCGCAGGCGGTGCGGTGGGTAGTCTGTACAGCGGTTTTGTCTGGGACTATCTCAATCGACCGATGGTCTTTATTATCTCGGCGTTGTTCAGTTTGTTGGGGTTGTATTTCACGTTGAAATACGTTCGGTTTAAAACTTAAAAAATACATTTAATTTGTCATTCCCGCGAAAGGGGGAATCCAGGCAGTGGCAGCCATTAACTTTTCCCCTTTCATTATTGCCAGCGGCGTGTGGATGGTCCACAATGTAGGGCGGGATAATCCAGATAAAATTCCTCTCCGAGGTAGATAGATAACATATGAATGCACAGCAGCATGACGTGTTAATTATTGGTGGCGGTATTTCCGGCAGTGCGTTATTGTATTTGCTGTCCCGCTATACGGATTTAAAATCCATCGGTTTAATCGAAAAGTACGACAGCATTGCCGCGCTGAACTCGCATGGTCGCAACAACAGCCAGACCTTGCATTGCGGCGATATTGAAACCAACTACACCCTGGACAAGGCCATTAAAGTAAAGGCCGGTGCGGCGATGGTGGCCAAGTACGCCTTGCAGTCCGCCAAGCGTGACCAGTTGATCTTTAAATATCCCAAAATGGTTTTGGGTGTGGGTGAGGAGGAATGCAATTTTCTGCAAGCCCGCTTTGAAAAATTCAGCCCGCACTTCCCGCACATGCAATGCCTGGAGCAAGACGGCATTGCCGGCATCGAACCACACGTCACGGCGGGGCGCACGGAACGCATTCTGGGTTTGGCAACACAGGATCAATATACCACGGTAAACTTCCAGGCCTTGGCCGATGCATTTATAGCCGATGCCAAGGCGAGTGCGGGTAAGACGGTAAATACCTATCTCAATACCCGCGTGGATGCCATCGAGCAAACCGACAAAGAATTCTTGGTGCGTACCAATCACGGTAATTTGCGTGCGCGGTTTGTGGTGGTATCGGCGGGTGGGCATAGCTTACTGTTCGCACAACGCATGGGTTATGGCAAGGATTACGCTTGCTTGCCGGTGGCGGGCAGTTTTTATTTTACCCCGCAAGTATTGAACGGCAAGGTCTATACCGTGCAAAAGGAAAAATTACCGTTTGCGGCAGTACACGGTGATCCCGATATACTTGTCCCCGGCAAGACACGCTTTGGACCCACCGCCTTGATCCTACCGATGCTGGAGCGGCACAATTGCCGCACCATTCCGGAATTCTTCGAGGTCTTCAGCTTTGGTAAAGGCGTGCGCGGCGTCATGTGGGACTTGTTTAAGGATAGCGAGATTCGCGCCTACATGCTGCGCAATGTGTTGTTTGAAATCCCCGTGGTGCGTGAACATCTATTTGTCGATGATGTCCGCAAGATCGTCCCGAAGATCCAGCGCAGTGATCTTGAGTTTGCGAATCGTATCGGCGGAGTGCGTCCGGTGATGATCGATAAACCGAATCGTAAATTGCATCTGGGTGAGGCGAAGGTCAATCCGGGTAACGGCATTATCTTTAATATGACTCCCTCACCCGGCGCCACCAGTTGTCTGCAAAATGGCGAACAGGATATGCGTTCCATTGCAACGCATCTCGGTTGTCAAATACTCGAGGAATTATTAACGAGTGAATTACGAAATCTCTAACAGCCTGTTGAAAAACGCGCTGAGGGGCGCATCGCGGCGTTGGAAACGAACTCAAACTGCTCATTTACTTCGTGTAAACTCCGCATTTTCGTCCGTTTCCGCCTTGCGCTGCATCCTCTGATCACGTTTTTCAACAGGCTGCTAACAGGTTGTTGAAAAACGCGAAGTTTGCTTGCGTCTCGTCGTTCCGGCCAAACGCGGTGCGAGCCGGAATCCAGTAATACAATTAGGTACTGGCCGTCGATGTTAGTCGGTTTATAATTTTCATTGAGCAATTCGTTTTTCAACATGCGGCTCCAGGCACCTGCGGAAATTTTTTTTGTTAACCTACGTACCGAGAATACATTGCCCACCACTTTTTTATATTGTCGTTCCGGTTTTGAAGCAGAGTGTGCAGCCGAGGCGCAAGATCGCGCCAAGGCGGTGGGCCTGCAGGGGACCACGACCGCCACGCTGAATACGGGTTATGTCTTGTTCACAACCGAGTCCACGGTAGCACTGGAACAAAAGATCCCGTTCACCTCATTTATCTTTGCGCGTCAGTGGTTCACGGTGATGAATGCGTACACGGCGATGCCTATCACGGATCGTGTCACCACCCTCATGCAGGGATTTAACGCGTCGAAGGAATCGTTTACCGATATTTTCATTGACACACCGGACACCAATGAAACCAAGCCGCTCTCGCCCTTGTGTCGTGGCATATTTAATCCATTAATAAAGGCTTTTGAGAAAGAAAATAAAATCAACAAGAAAAGTAAATGTCGTGCGCATGTCTGTTTTGTTGCAACGGATGCGGCCTATATGGGTTATGCGCAAGAGAATAATAGTTCGCCTTGGCCGATGGGCATTCCCCGTTTAAAATTCCCACGCGAGGCGCCCAGTCGTTCCACCTTAAAACTGGAAGAAGCGATGTTGGTCTTGATGACCGGACAGGAACGCAGTGATTTTTTTAAAGCAGGTCGACGTGCGGTCGATTTGGGTGCGGCACCGGGCGGTTGGAGTTATCAGTTGGTGCAGCGTGGTATGCAGGTGATTGCCGTGGATAATGCCAACATGGACAAGGCCTTGATGGCGACGGAGATGGTCGAACATCGCCGTGAAGATGGTTTTCATTATCGCTCACAACGGCCGGTCGACTGGATGGTGTGCGATATGATTGAGCAACCGATCAAGATCGCAGAGTTAGTCGCACGCTGGCTGGTGAATGGTTGGTGTATATACACTATTTTTAATTTGAAACTGCCAATGAAGAAACGCTACACGGAATTGCAGCGCTGTTTCGATTTACTGGATCGCAAGCTGGGTGAAAAAAAGATTGCCTATCACCTGGCGGCAAAACAACTCTATCACGACCGCGATGAAGTGACGGTGTTTATCCGGCGGGTGATTCGAAAGCAGTGATGGATTTTTGGATTGCGCTCAAAATCCTTTGGCAGGGTTTGTTGCGTAATGTCACCGACATCCAGGTCGGCCAGCGCTTCTTTATCCAGTTTAAACTTTTGATGGTTGTTGGAAAACAGCAAGACCCCATCCTCGGCCAACAACGCCATGCTATTGCGGATCAATTCGACATGGTCGCGTTGAATGTCCAAGGTGTCTTGCATGCGTTTGGAGCGCGAGAAGGTGGGCGGGTCAAGAAAGATCAGATCAAAACGGCGCTGGTGATTCGCCAGCAGCCACGTTAACACATCGGCTTGTATGAACTCATGTTGCTTGCCTTTCAGATGATTTAACGCCAGATTCTTTTCCGCCCACGTCAGATAGGTGTTTGACATATCAACGGTGGTGGTCGTCGTCGCGCCACCCAGTGCCGCATACACCGTGGCAGTACCGGTATAGGCAAACAAATTCAGAAAACGTTTGCCTTGGGCGAGTTCCAGGATCATCAAACGGGTGAGCCGATGATCCAGAAATAATCCGGTATCCAGATAATCCGTGAAATTGACCCAAAAGCGACCGGGGCCTTCGGCGACTTCATGGAATTGCCCGGTTTCCGCAAACTTTTCGTATTGCTTGCCGGATTTTTGCTGCCGACGTTGTTTGAAAAAAACCTGGTCGCGCGGCACCTGCATCACATCATACACAATGGCCAAGGCCTCGGTGAGTCGCTGGTGCGCCTTGGCCGGGTCAATTGTCTTGGGCGCTTCATATTCCTGGATGTGTAAATAAAGCTTGTCGCTTTGGTAGACATCAATCGCCAGATTATATTCCGGCATGTCTGCATCATAGAGCCGATAGCAATGCAGTCCTTCACGTTGTGACCAGCGGGTAAATAATTTAATGTCTTTTTGCAGGCGATTGGCAAACATCTCGGCGCTGACACTGAAGGTCTTGGGCGCATCGGGTTTGTTGTCGACTTTGGCGTAACCTTCTTCCGTCACGATATAATGAAACAACTTGCATTCAATTGAGCCGTTATACAGGGTGTGTTTACGTTGTGGCCGCAGCCCAACAAAACGTCCCATGTCCGGGTTGCCGGTAAAGATCGCCGCACGCCACTGCGGGAAACACTGTTTTAGTTGATCACCGATTTGTCGATACAAGGTCGGCAATTCATTCGCCTCACCCATGCGTTCGCCGTACGGCGGATTACACAGCATGAGTCCCACCGGGATGGTTTCAGCCGTGCACTGACTTAATTCACGTTGAGTAAACGCGATGTGTTTGTCCAGACCGGCATTTTTGGCGTTACCACGTGCGCTGCGGATGGCATGTTGATCTTGATCGTAACCAACAATCGCGGGAAGTTTTGTTAAGCCGGCGGCTTTTCGTTCGTGCGCCTCGATCAGCAGGGCTTTCCACGCGGCCGCATCATGGCCCTGCCAGTGCCGAAATCCAAAATAGTCACGCAGTATTCCCGGTGCAATGTCACCGGCCATGTAGGCGGCTTCAATACACAGCGTGCCGGAACCACACATTAGATCAACAAAACTGCCGCCAGCGGCGGCAATCGTCGGCCAGTTGGCGCGCAATAAGATCGCGCTGGCGAGATTTTCTTTTAATGGCGCCTCCACCGTATCCGTGCGATAACCGCGGCGATGCAAGCTGGCACCGGATAAATCCAGACTGAGGGTGACGATCTCGCGTTGCAGATATACATTGATACGCACATCCGGTTGTTCGGTATCGATCGACGGCCGCTCGTTATGTGCGGCACGCAACTGATCCACGATCGCGTCCTTGACCTTGAGTGCGCCAAAGTGGGTGTGCGTGATGATGGGTGAGGTGCCGGTAAAATCCACCGCGAGCGTGCCAGTGGCCGACAGGTGATCCTGCCACGTAATAGTAAGTGTTTGTTCGTATAAGTCTTGCGCGGAGTGAATAGGAAATTGTTTTAGGGTCAGCAGCACGCGGCTGGCCAGACGTGACCACAAACAAACCCGATACGCATCCTGCAAGCTACCTTGAAATGCCACACCAGCGCGGGTTTCCTTGACCTCATGCATGTGCAGTGAACGCAATTCTTCGGTGAGTAATGCTTCAATCCCTCGGGGGCAGGGGGCAAAAAAATTCAGGGTGGTTGTCATGGGTAAGGTCAGGAATTAATCAGGGCGCAGCTTATCGTAGTTGTGCCTCGCTGCGAAGTAATTCTGTTCGCGCGGTCAGTGCGTGAACTATTCCCAGTGAGAAGGCGCTAAATGATGTGTAGCCTGGATCACGGATTCAGCAGTTGACGTTATCACTCTCGCCGCAATCATTCCCTGCTTGGTCTTGGCGCTAGCCTCGGACAACTACATAGTTCAGTGTATAGACGCCGGGGGATATCTCGTTTAATTTGTTGACTATCCACTCACGGAATACTCCACACTAAGGGGAAATTCCATTTTCGGCGCTTTACTTAACTACTTGTTACCTTTAACATTATTTTTATTAAGTTTTGCTAAATATCGCCGATACATTAGCACATGCTGATAAACTAATAAACGAGGACTAGCCGTGAAACAATTCATGCAATTTAACGTGTTAATGGTATTGGTAGTGATGTTGACCCCCGCCTTGGCTAAGGACGAGGGTTTTCCGGGCCGTGCCCAGTTTCCGGGAATACCCGTGATCGAAATGGCCGCGTTAGCCCAGCAAATGGGTAAAGCCATGATCATTGATACCCGCTCGCAGTTGGAGTTCGACACGTTGCAAATCAAAGGCGCCATCAATCTGCCGATTGCAGACAAGGACTTTGGCGACAGGATTCAGGCATTGCGTGCCACTACGGATAAATCGTTGGTGTTTTACTGCAATGGCCGCACCTGTCATAAATCCTACCTCGCCGTGAAAGAGGCGCAACGCCGCAAAATTAACAACACCTTTGCGTACGATGCCGGGATGTTCGATTGGGCCAAGAGCTATCCGCAGCACACCGTCTTACTGGGTAAAAATCCCATCCACCCGCAGGATATTTTAAGCGACGCCCATTTCGAGCAGCACTTGCTGGATACCGAACGATTTACCCAAATGGCCTTCGACATGGGCTCCAAGAGTATTCTCCTTGATGTCCGCGATATGTATCAACGTGCCGGTGCGGGAATCTTTGCGACCAAGGAACGTTGGATTACGCTGGATGATCGTGAACGCTTACAACAAGTATTTGAACAAGCCGCGCGCGAAAACCGCACATTGTTTATTTATGATGAGGTCGGCAAACAAGTGCAATGGCTGCAATATGCGATGGTCCGTTCCGGTTTAAAGGATTATTACTTCCTCAAGCACGGCGCCAAAGGCTATTTCGCCAAAATGATGAAAGAAGGCGGATTTAATATGAGCCTTACCACACCAACGAAGACGGCAGCAAACAACCTGTAACGGTCAGCAGCCTGTTGAAAAACGCGCTGAGGGGCGCATCGCGGCGTTGGAAACGAACTCAAACCGCTCCCGGCATCCATGCCTCCCGCGGAATACCGTCCATCCTGGACATAACTGCTCATTTACTGCGTGTAAACTCGGCAATTGCTCCTGCATTGCTCTCGACTGCTCGTTCCCGACGCAGTCTACCGAATCCCTCCCTGGATTCGTACCTTCGCGCATCCCTGCGCTCGTCCGCATTTTCGTCCGTTTCCGCCTTGTGCTGCCATCCCCTGATCAGGTTTTTCAACAGGCTGCAAGCTAACGCAGCTGAGCCTCAGTGCGCAGCAATTGTTGCAGGGCCTGAGCCGCGTTTGACAAGGTCCGGCCGCCGTGCCAGACGATACCGAGTTGCCGTTGCAGATGTAAACCGCGAACCGGTAGAGTCTTGATATCTTTACTCAACATTGAATCCGGTAAAATACTCCAGCCCAGACCGACGCTCACCATCATCTTAATGGTTTCCAAATAATTAGTAGCCAGACTGATGTTGACGTGCAGCGATTCGGCGGCAAAGGCCTTTTCGATGATCTCACGGGTAAAGGTGCCATGTGCGGGCAAAATCGCTTTGTGTTCAACCAATTGTTTGAGGTTGATTCGATTCATCTTTGCCAGGGGATGCTGTTTACTCACAACAATCGACAAGGGATCCGGCCAAATTATTTGTGTGCGTAGAACATCACTGGCCTGCAGCGGCAAGGTGACGATACCCAGTTCAAGCTTACCCTGTTCTACCGCCCGACAGGCCTGCTCGGAATCCATAAACTGAATATCCAATTCCACATCGGTAAATTGTTTGGTGTAGGCACGCAACACCGGCGGCAAACGATGTAAACCAATATGATGACTGGTGCCGATGCGCAATAAACCGCTGGCTTTGCCGGACAGATTGCGCAGCGCGCGGCGTGAGTCTTCCACGTCCAATAATATTTTCTGCGCGCGCGGTAGCAGCGCACGGCCCGGTTCGGTCAGGTTGACCTGTCGACCCAGACGATCAAACAGGCGTGTGGCAAGCTCGTCTTCCAGTGCCGCAATACGTTTGCTGATGGCAGGCTGGGTTAAATACAGCTGTGCCGAGGCGGCGGAAAACGATCCACTTTCAGCAACACTGACGAAGGCTTGTAGATTGGCGATATCCATGGGATCGGTTAGTTGGCGTTAGGATACGTATTCCTAATAGTAATATATAACATGAAAATAATGAATTAGTTTTATAATGAGTTTTGCGCTATCTTTCAATTCATACTTCTTTCTTACCACTCGTTCCTTGAAACTGGGTACTGTTTTTATGATGACGCTTTACGATAAGTTATGGGCGAGCCATGTTGTGCGCGACAACGGCGACGGCACCGCTCTCCTCTATATTGATCGGCATTTGGTCCACGAAGTAACCTCACCCCAGGCGTTTGATGGACTGCGCCTCGCCGGTCGTAAACCCTGGCGGGTTCAGGCTAATTTGGCCACGCCGGATCACAATGTACCGACGACGGATCGTCGGCATGGCATTGTCGATCCGATTTCGCGGCTCCAAGTCGAGACGCTCGATCAAAATTGCGCGGAGTTTGGCATTACTGAATTCAAGATGGACGATCACCGGCAGGGTATCGTGCATGTCATCGGTCCCGAACAAGGTGCGACGTTGCCCGGCATGACAGTCGTCTGTGGCGACTCGCACACCTCCACGCACGGCGCCTTTGGTGCCTTGGCGTTTGGCATCGGCACATCGGAAGTCGAGCATGCATTAGCGACACAATGTTTGATCCTCAAAAAAGCCAAGACCATGTTGGTACGGGTGGAGGGCCAGGTGGGTGATGGCGTCACTGCCAAGGACATCATTCTTGCTATCATTGGTAAAATCGGCACCGCGGGTGGCACCGGTTATGCCATTGAATTCGGTGGTACTGCAATTCGTGATTTATCCATGGAAGGCCGTATGACATTGTGCAACATGGCGATTGAAGCGGGTGCACGCGCGGGCATGGTTGCAGTGGATGATAAGACAATTAATTATGTTAAGGGTCGTCCTTATGCGCCGCCAGCTGCGGTGTGGGAACGCGCCGTGGCGAATTGGCGTGAGTTGGTCAGTGATGCGGATGCACACTTCGATCAAGTTGTGATCTTGGATGCCACGCAGATCAAACCGCAAGTGACCTGGGGCACATCACCAGAGATGGTGGTGGCCGTGGATGGTAAGGTGCCGGACCCCGATTTATTTAGCGATACCGTTAAACGCGAAAGTGCCAAGGCGGCGCTTACTTATATGGGGTTAGTGGCGAATACGCCGATAACCTCGATTCAGTTGGATAAGGTGTTTATTGGTTCATGCACAAATTCGCGTATTGAAGATTTACGTGCCGCGGCGGCAGTGGTAAAAGGACGCAAGGTGGCGAACACCATTAAACTTGCCATGGTGGTGCCAGGTTCGGGTTTGGTGAAACAGCAGGCCGAACAGGAAGGCTTGGATAAGATTTTTCTCGCCGCCGGATTTGAATGGCGTGAACCGGGTTGTTCGATGTGTCTGGCGATGAATGCGGATCGGCTAGAACCCGGTGAACGCTGCGCGTCCACTTCCAATCGCAATTTTGAGGGACGGCAAGGGCAGGGTGGCCGTACCCATTTGGTCAGTCCGGCGATGGCGGCAGCGGCGGCAGTGCAAGGACATTTTGTCGATGTACGCGAATTGAAAAATAGTTAATGCAATAGATGCAGAGATCGCAGTGAGCACTAGATCATCCCTGCGTTTCCATTGTCAGTGGATTAAAATAACAGGTGTAAAGAAAAATGCAAAAGTTTGAAATGTTAACAGGTCTGGTGATGCCAATGGATCGCGCCAACGTCGATACCGATGCGATCATCCCCAAGCAATTTTTAAAATCGATCAAACGCGCCGGCTTTGGCCCGAATTTGTTTGATGAATGGCGCTATCTTGATCACGGCGAACCGGGAATGGATAACAGTAAGCGATTGGCGAACCGTGAGTTTGTGCTAAATCAACCGCGCTATCAAGGTGCGAAAATATTATTGGCTCGGGAAAATTTCGGTTGCGGTTCATCACGCGAGCATGCACCGTGGGCGTTGTTGGATTACGGCTTTGTTGCGATCATCGCCCCCAGCTACGCGGATATCTTTTATAACAACTGTTTTAAGAATGGTATTTTGCCTATTGTGCAAGACAGCAAGGTCGTGGATCAATTGTTCAAGGAAGTACAAGTCAGCGCAGGCTACCAATTGAAAATTGATTTGACTGCACAGACCATCATGAAACCCAATGGGGCGGTGTTAACCTTCACGATCGATGCGTTCCGCAAACATTGTTTGTTACATGGCCTGGACGATATTGGTTTGACCTTGCAGCACGTCGACGATATTAAATCGTATGAGACGCGTCGCCAACAAGAAGCCCCGTGGTTATTCTAAATAATACGAATGGTTAATAACATGACAAAAAAGATTTTGGTACTGCCCGGTGATGGTATCGGTCAAGAAATCATTGCCGAGGCGGTAAAGGTAATCTATGCATTACAAACCGATTTCGGTTTGAATGTGGAACTTGAACACGATGTCGTCGGTGGTACGGCGTATGATCAAAAAGGCTCACCCCTGCCCGAGGATGTGTTAACACGGGCAAAACAAGCCGATGCGGTATTGTTGGGTGCGGTCGGTGGTCCGAAATGGGAACAATTACCGATTGCGGTGCGTCCTGAAAAAGGCCTGCTGGGCTTGCGCGCGGGACTGGGCTTATTTGCTAATTTACGTCCGGCCTTGCTGTATCCGCAATTGGCCTCGGCCTCGACCTTGAAACCCGAGGTGGTTGCGGGACTGGATATTTTGATCGTGCGTGAGCTGACCGGTGATATTTATTTCGGTCAGCCGCGTGGGGTGCGCACCTTGCCCAGTGGTGAACGTGAAGGCTTCAATACCATGGTGTATCGTGAAAGCGAGATTGTTCGTATTGCCCGCGTTGCATTTGAGAGTGCCCGCAAGCGCAACAAGAAAGTATGTTCGGTGGATAAGGCCAATGTATTGGAATGTACCGAGCTGTGGCGTGAGATTGTTACGCAAGTCGGCAAAGACTATCCCGATGTGCAGTTGTCACACATGTATGTCGATAATGCAGCGATGCAATTAGTCCGTGCGCCCAAACAATTTGATGTCATGGTCACCGGCAATATATTTGGCGACATCCTATCGGACGAAGCCTCGATGTTGACCGGTTCGATCGGTATGTTGCCCTCCGCGTCGCTCAATGAACAGGGTCAAGGTATGTATGAACCGATACACGGCTCAGCGCCTGATATCGCAGGTAAAGGTATTGCCAATCCGCTGGCGACGATACTCTCGGTGGCGATGATGCTGCGTTATTCGTTGGCACAACCAGCCTTGGCGGATCGCATTGAACAGGCGGTCAATACGGTGTTGGATCAAGGACTTCGGACTGCGGACATTTATACGCCGGGCAGCAACAAGGTTGGCACTACGCAAATGGGTGAGGCGATCATTGCAGCACTGCGGTAAAAAATAATTGATTTACACTATTTCTAATTGTTGTTACGAGGTGATGTTATGCAAAAAGTAGGTTTGGTTGGCTGGCGTGGCATGGTGGGTTCGGTGCTCATGCAGCGTATGCGCGAGGAAAACGATTTTGCGGTGATTGAGCCGGTATTTTTCACCACCTCACAAGCCGGTAAGGCCGGTCCGGATATTGGTCAACCCATTCCTCTGTTGAAAGATGCCAATAACATTGCTGACCTCAAACAAATGGATATCATCATTACTTGTCAGGGTGGTGATTACACCAAAGAAATATTTCCAAAGTTACGTGCGGCGGGCTGGAAGGGCTATTGGATCGATGCGGCCTCAACCTTGCGGATGGAAAAGGATGCAATCATTGTCCTGGACCCGGTGAATCTGCACGTGATGCAGCAGGGTATCCAGTCCGGGGTGAAGACCTATGTCGGGGGTAATTGCACGGTGAGTTTGATGTTAATGGCCCTGGGCGGATTGTTTCAGAAGGATCTGATTGAATGGATTTCGCCAATGACCTATCAAGCCGCCTCGGGTGCGGGTGCGCAAAATATGCGAGAACTCATCCAGCAAATGGGCGCGGTAAATCAGGAGGTGAAGAGCCTGTTGGATGATCCGGCCTCGGCGATTCTGGAGATCGATCGCAAGATCACGGATTTCCTGCACAGCGAGCGTTACCCGATAAAATCCTGGCCCGTACCATTGGCGGCAAGTCTGATCCCCTGGATCGATTCACAACTCGAATCCGGTCAGTCGCGGGAAGAATGGAAGGCGCAAGTGGAGGCCAATAAGATTTTAGGCACCAGCAAGCCAATCCCAATTGATGGTCTGTGCGTGCGCGTGGGTGCCATGCGTTGTCATAGTCAGGCCTTGACCATCAAGATGAAAAAAGACGTGCCGCTGGATGAAATCCACGGCCTGCTTGCCCAGGCCAATGAGTGGGTGAAGGTGGTGCCCAATGATCGCGAAGTCACCATGAAGGAGCTGACGCCGGCGGCCGTCACCGGTACGCTCACCGTCCCGGTCGGTCGGCTGCGTAAATTGACCATGGGGCGCGATTATTTATCGGCGTTTACCGTCGGTGATCAGTTATTGTGGGGTGCAGCAGAACCCTTGCGTCGTACACTACGGATATTGATTAGCCAGTAAGCTATTCATTTTATTCTGAGAGAATCATTCGAGCAGTCTTGCGCCATGCATGTATAATGCGTGGCGTTGTATTTTTTTAAATTAAAGGGATGAGCAAAACATTGAACGTTGCCATTGTCGGCGCCACAGGATTGGTCGGTGCAGCAGTCCTTGCCCTGTTAGAAGAGCGCCATTTTCCCATTGAATCATTGTATGTGCTGGCGAGTCGTAAGTCGGCAGGCTCACCGCTATATTTTTCCGGCAAAATGGTCAAGGTGAAAGACCTGGCGGGGTTTGATTTTAGCCAAGTACAGTTAGCCTTTTTTTGTGTACCTGCTGCAGTGGCGGCCAGTTATGTGCCGCAGGCGATCCAAGCGGGCTGTATCGTTATTGATCATTCCGCACAGTACCGCCTTGATCCGCAGGTGCCACTGGTTATTCCCGAGATCAATCCCGCTGCCATTGCGGGAGTTAAGCAGTCTAAGCTGATTGCCTGCCCGGATAGCGCCACCGCGCAGATGTTAGTAGCACTGTTCCCTTTGCATCGCGAAGGGGAGTTAGTGCGAATCGATGCAACGACCTGCCTGGCGGTTTCCGCTATTGGCCGACGTGGGATCGAAGAGCTTTCCATGCAGACCGTTGCCTTGCTAAACTTAAAAAAATCTCGCGTAAAACACTTTCCGCAACAGGTGGCGTTTAACCTGGTGCCACAGGGTAGTGGGCAATGGCTTGGTTTCAGTGAAAATGAGCATATGATGCAGAATGAAACTCAAAGAATTTTGAATGCTCCCGATATGATGGTAAACCCGCGGCATATTCAGGCACCGGTATTTTTCGGTCATTCGCAGGTGTTACATATTGAAACTAAAAGGAAAATTAGCGTGGAACGGGCCCAGCAACTGTTACAAGCCCATTCAGCAATCCATTATGAAATCGACACGGAAGGCGGCAAGATACCCACGGCGGTGACCCATGCCGCGAATCATGACGAGGTGTTTGTAGGGCGAGTCGGCGAATATTTCGCCAGTACCCCGGGACTCAGTTTATGGGTGGTTGCCGACAATGTTCGGCGAGGTGCTGCAATGGGGAGTATCCAAATTGCAGAAATTTTGGTAAAAGACTATTTATAAGCTATAGTTACACAAAACTTATAAAGAGCATTCGAGGTTTTAGGACCAACTCCATGAGCCAGAACATGATTTTGGCCATTTTGCCTTGGAAGCGGGAGACTGATACATGCAGGTATGGACAAGGTTAATCGGTAAGATTGTAACTGGGTTTGTCGCCACGGGATTGCTGTTGATTCCGCTGTACGCGCATGCCTTGGGCTTTGGTAATATTAAAATAAAATCAGCTTTGAATGAGCCGCTGGATGCCGAAATTGAATTATTGTCGGCGACCGATGAAGAAGTGAAAGATTTAGAAGTGAAGCTCGCGTCACGCGAGGCATTTTTGCGCGCGGGCGTGGATCGTTCACAGCAATTATCGCAAATCAAATTCGCTGTCAGTAAACGTGGCAGTAAATACTTTGTATTTTTGAAGACCCCTCAATCCGTTCGGGAACCCTTTTTGAATTTCTTATTGGAAATGAATTGGCAAAACGGGCGGATGTTGCGTGAATACACCGTACTTTTGGATCCACCGGATCGCCGCGCGACACAAGTCGCGGAAAAGGCGCCAGAACCGACACTGCCAACTGTAGCACCTGAGCCAGTTACCGAACCCGCTGC
>Ga0315281_10006748_pt1 | contig 16273 bp, 16 predicted proteins | sample YL17G07_0_MG_FD_204540 | JGI IMG/M metagenome (GOLD analysis project Ga0315281, IMG submission 204540) | Sediment microbial communities from Yellowstone Lake, YNP, Wyoming, USA - YL17G07_0 | ecosystem: Environmental > Aquatic > Freshwater > Lake > Sediment | place: USA: Wyoming | collected... | reverse complement strand
GATCAAAGTCTTATAATTTTTTTCGGAAATCGGAGACACTCTGAGCAAAAAGAAGTTCCTCTCTTTTTGCATTCCTCCCGCCCCCATAAAATAAAGCGGGTAGCACGGATGCTGCCCTGCGACGCCCGAAGCGCCTGGTGGACCGTATTTTCGGAGACGCGCTTATGACTCTTAATAAATAATATTAATTCCCCCTTCCCCCATTGGAAATCAAGAGGGGCCATAAAATGTCCGCGTCTCCGGCCTTGTGGGGTGGGTGGGTCTTGGGCGAGGGCGTTAAGGGCACGTCCGTGACAGGACCCGCGACATTTTATTTACAGCCCCAGTTCCTGGTCGATCCCCTGCATGGCCCCGATCGAGATCGAGATGAACTCGTTGAACTCAAGGGGGATGTTTTTGCACTGCTCGATCTCTTCGCGTCTCGCGCCCCGGGCGAAGCTCTTTTCTTTATAGCGCCGCTTCACAAATTCCGGATCGATGCTCTTCAACTTCTTGTCGGGATGCATAAGCGTCGCGGCGATAATCAAACCAGTGAGCGGGTCGATCGAAAAGATGGCCCAGTCCATGGCATTTTCGCAGGAGACCTTGGCCGCGTGGGCTTCGACGGCGTGAATGACGGCCGGATCGATGTTCAGCTCTTTGAGGATCTTGACCGTCTCCGTCGTATGCAGCTCCGGGCTCTTCTCGGTCCGCTCGTAATCCAGATCATGAATGAGCCCGGCCAGACCCCAAGGCTCCGGGTCCTGGCCGAGTCTTACGGCGACGGCTTTCATGCAGGCTTCGACGGCGAGACAATGTTTCACCAGGTTCTTGTTTTTCAGGTGCTTTTTCACAAGCTCCAAAGCGTCTTCTCTTGTCATCTTCAAAACTCCTTTCTGGCTATTTTTTCTTCGATGAATCTTTCGGAGGCGCCGCCCCTTTGATAAATATCAGGGTTCCTTTGGCGGTCTCCGGATTATAAGTGTTAATCAGGAGGTTCTCCCCAAAACAATGAGGGGCGGAGCTGAGAGTGCCTCCCGCGTCATAAGTTCCTGCCGGCTCGCCATTTTTTTTCATGGCGACGAGGATTGGAGAACGCGAGGCGACAAAAACCTGCTCGTCTCTGATGGCCGGGCTGAACGACGCGCGCGAGGAGATGGTCTGCCACCAGTCAAGATTCCCTCCCTTTTTATTCAAACAAAAAAGGACATTATTCGAAGTCACGAAAAGGATCCGCCGATTATCAGCGGCAGGAAGGGACATCAAATAACCTCCCGTTTTGATGGTCCAAAGCCGCTTCTTGGAGGCTAATCTCAGACAATGAAATGTGCCGTCTTTCAGGCTGAAATAAAGCCTGTCGCGGTCCACGAAAAGAGGCCCGGCCACCTCTGTTCCCGTTTCAAATGTCGAGCCTAACAGTCCCGGAGGTCGAAGAAAATAGACCTTGCCTTCGACCGTCCCGAAAATGACCTGTTGATTCCAAAAAACAGGAGCTGTCCGGATAGCGCCGTCGGCCTTGAAGCGCCAGAGTTCGTTTCCGCTTGCGGATTCGAGGGCGACGATATTTATCTCGGCCATGATCAAAAAGACTTTTTCTAAATTCCGGGCGATCCCGCCCGATATCGCTTCGCTGGACTTCTTCTCCCAGCGCAATTTTCCGTCGAATCCCAGACAATAAAGGTTGTTTTCCCTGTCCGAAAAGATCACTCCGTCCGAACCGACCGCTGGAGCGGACGAAATCGAAGCCTTCGCCGCGAATTGCCACCTGATCTTTTTCGCGACGGCATCGGCCGCATAGACGATCCCCTTTTTCGTCGAAAAATAGATCTTCCCGCCATCGGCCCGAAGGCCGCCGTTGATCTCTCCATCATATTCCAGGCGCGCTTCTTCCTGAAGGGGGAAGGCAAAACTCGGCGAGGGCGCCGGCTTTTGGGATGGAACGAGGGAGCAGAACGTAAGCCCCAGGGCCGCGACACTGATGAGAGAAAAGCGGCCGAGCGTTTTCATGGTTCCGGGCGTCCCATCATAGCATGTTTCGATTTTCGAGGTAAGCAATCCTTTTTCCGGGGCGCCGGAAATTTGAGCTGGGGTGGCGCGGCGAAGGGGCTCCCCGCCCGCGCGCAGCGGCTTGGCCGCGAGCACGGCCGGGGAAGAGCCGCGACAGGACCCCACCCGAGACTGGCTTGACACCGGAAAAAGAATTGCTGACATATTCGGCCTCAATCTTTACAGGCGGCGGCAAAAATGCTATTATTTCTATCGAATTACAATGGTTAACTACATTCTGCTCTATAAGATCAAGAAAAAAGTGAAGACGATGCTGAAGGACAGGATCGCGATGGGAGAGCTCGCGACGACGCCCAGCTCCTGCCTGGACTGCTTGGCGACCGACCTGAGCTGGGAGATGTATTACCTGATGAAGGAAAAAGACGAGTCCTGATCACTTTTCTTTGTCTTTGTTTCCCGCCCTGATCTTCGCCTTGACCGAGGCCCACCAAGCGATCCTCTTCTTGACGTCTTTTTCGAAGCCCATGGTCCCGGGCTCATAAAACGTCCGCCCTTTGAGGCGCTCCGGGAGCGTTTCCATGTCCGTCGTCCCGAACTCGAAATCGTGGGCGTAGGCGTAATCCTTGCCGTAGCCGATATCTTTCATCAGCCGGGTGACCGGGTTCCTGATCTGAAGAGGAACCGGCTCATATGGATTTTGTTCGACATCCCCCTTGGCCTTTTGGAAAGCGGAATAAGCCCTATTGCTTTTCGGCGCTGAACCCAAATAGATCACTGCTTCGGCCAAGGCCAGCTCGCCCTCCGGGGTTCCGAGAAAATCATAGGCTTCCTTGGCATGGAGCGCCACGGACAGAGCCTGCGGATCGGCCAGACCGATATCTTCCGAGGCGAACCTCACCAGCCGCCGGGCGATATAGAGCGGGTCTTCGCCGGCGGACAACATGCGCGCCAGCCAATAAAGCGCCGCGTCCACGTCGCTGTTGCGAAGGCTCTTGTGCAGGGCGGAGATGAGATTGAAGTGCTCCTCGCCGTCCTTATCGTAAAGAAGCGTCCGTTTCTGGAGGGCTTCCTGGACATCCTCGGCCGTGATCTGCGGGGCATGAGCCAAATTGGCCGCGATCTCGAGCGTGTTGAGCGCCCGCCGGGCATCGCCGTTGGCGAAATCGATGATCATCTTTCGCGCCTGCGGCTCGATGGTCAGCCCGCGCTCCCCCAGCCCATGTTCCTTGTCCGCCAAGGCGTCGTCGATGATCTTCAAGAGAGCGTCTTCCAAGAGCGGATTCAAGACCAGGACTTTTGTCCGGGAAAGCAGGGGCGCGATGACCTCGAACGAAGGATTTTCCGTGGTCGAGCCGAAGAGAATAACGTCTCCCCGCTCGACGTAAGGCAGGAACGCCCCCTGCTGGGCCTTGTTGAAACGGTGGATCTCATCGATGAAAATGATCATCGGCTTGCCGTACATTTTTTTATGGCTTTCGGCCTTGGCCATGACGCCTTTCACTTCTTTGATGCCGGAAAGCACGGCGCTGAAGAACGTATTGGGCAGGTCGAAATGCGTGGCCAGCATATAGGCCAGCGTCGTCTTGCCGGATCCCGGCGGTCCCCAGAAAATGAGCGAAACCAGCTGCTCGGCTTCGATGAGCTGGGTTAAGATCTTGCCCTTTCCGAGGAGGTGGTCCTGGCCGTACAGCCGGTCAAAGCTCTGCGGCCGCATCCGCTCGGCCAGGGGGATATGCTTCTCGCTCGTATCCATGATTTCATTATAACAAAAAAGGGTGCACCGGTCTTGAGAGCACCTTGAAAAGTAAGTAATTCTTTTTCCGGTATTAGGCCATTTTCGGTGGGGTCCTGTCGCGGCTCTTCCCCGGCCGTGCTCGCGGCCAAGCCGCTGCGCGCGGGCGGGGAGCCCCTTCGCCGCACCACCCCCTGCTCGACTATCCGGCGTCCCGGAAAAAGAATTACTTTGAAAAGGGGACTTAAAGGTCGGAGGTGCGAATTCTTTTTAAACCTTCCCCCACCCTCCTTGACGTTTGAGACATGACATGTTATTTTAGCCACCGCAGTTAGCGCGATCCCATGAGCACTCCAAAGACTCAGCCGAAGCTTTTTTACAAGATCGATGAGGTCAGCCGCCTGACAAAGCTCGATCTGGAGACGATCGAGAACTGGGAGAAGGAATTCCCTTTCCTCCAGCCGGGACTGACAGGCAGCGGCCAGAAGATCTTCCGGCCCAAGGACGTCGAAATCATCCAAAGGATCAAGGTCCTCCTTGATCAGAAAAACGTCACGCTGGCCGGGGCTAAACGCAAGATCGAAGAGGAATTCGGACTCAAACCGGCCCAGAACATCCATCCGGACCGCCTTAAAAAGGTCCTCTGGCAGGTCCGGGACGAGCTTCAAGAGATCGCCCAGTCGCTCGAGAAACGCCAAAAAAAAACATAAAAACTTTTTCGATTTTCTGGTATAATTTTTATTTATTATGTCGGGACGTGGCGCAGTCTGGTAGCGCACATGCTTGGGGTGCATGGGGTCGGCGGTTCGAATCCGCCCGTCCCGACCATATTCTTCTTCAGGAAAATTCATGGACAACATCAAAAAACAAAAAAGCACGGATGACTTGAAGTCCAAGGTCCTCAAGCTCGCCGGCCTCGCCCAATATCAGCCGGGCGCCATTGTCAGCCGGGAGGTCATTCGGAAACAGACCGGCACGGTCACGGTCTTCGCTTTTGACGGAGGCGAAGAGCTGAGCGAGCACACCGCCCCTTTCGACGCGCTCGCCTTCGGGCTGGACGGCCAGGCGGAAATCACGATCTCGGGAAAAGTTCACCGGTTGAACGCCGGAGAGATGATCATCATGCCGGCCAACGAGCCTCACGCCCTGAGGGCCGTCGGAAAATTCAAAATGGCCCTGATCATGATCCGTTCCTAGCGTCCGGCCAGACATGACTCTTAAACCTCTCATCCTGCTGACCAACGACGACGGCTTCTTCGCCGAAGGGATTCAGGCCCTCTTCCGCGGCCTGAAGGATCTGGGCAAGCTTTTTATCGTCGCGCCCGATAGGGAAAAAAGCGCGAGCTCCCTGGCCTTGACCCTGCGCCAGCCGCTCCGCGTCCAGAGGATCAAATCCAATGTCTATGCCGTGGACGGAACGCCCGCCGACTGCATCTATCTGGCCATGAAGAGATTCCTGCCCCGCATTCCCGACCTCATCGTCTCCGGCATGAATCCCGGGCCGAACCTCGGACAGCAGGACGTTTCTTATTCCGGCACGGTTTCGGCTGCGGTCCAGGGTACGTTCTTCCAGGTCCCTTCCATCGCCGTCTCGCTCATCGCCGACCAGGACGGGGATTTTCATTTCCGGGAAGCGGCGCGTATCGTCCATCGCCTGGCGAAATATTGGCTGAGGCATAAGCTGCCCGAAGGGATTACGCTCAACATCAACATCCCGCCTCCGCCTTTCAAGGGCGTCAAACTCACCAAGGTCGGCATCAAGCGCTACGAACCGGAGGTCATCGAAAAAAAGGACCCGCGGGAGAATTCCTATTACTGGATCGGGCGCGGCAATCCGAAGATCATCATCGCCAAGGACAGCGACGTCCTGGCCGCCCATGAAGGATACATCACGATCACCCCGCTCCGCATCGACCTCACGGACGACGAGGCCAGGCGCCTTCCGGTGATGAAAAAGCTCGTCCTGTCCATAAAGCCCGAGTGACGAGCCTCAGGGCCTTTTCTTTCTGTGCTTGAGGAACTCGACGACAGCGGGAACGAGGGAGATCAGGATGATGGCGATGATGACGATGGAGAAGTTATTCTTGACGAAGGGGATGTTCCCGAAGAAGTAGCCGCCGAAGGTGAAGATCGCCACCCAGCCGACCCCGCCAATGACGTTGTAGCTGATGAACTTCAAATAGCTCATCCGGCCGATGCCGGCCACGAACGGCGCGAAGGTGCGGATGATCGGAACGAACCGGGCGATGATGATGGTCTCGGCTCCGTATTTCTCATAAAATTCATGCGTCCGGTCGAGATATTCTTTCTTAAAGAAGCGCGTCTTTTCCTTGTGAAAGATCTTGGGCCCGATGATCTTGCCGATCCAGTAGTTGACGGTGTCGCCGAGGACCGCGGCCGCGGCCAGGACGAGGAAAAGCCACCCGACCTTTAGGTCGCCTCGGGCGGCGAATGTCCCGGCGGCAAAGATCAGCGAATCTCCGGGAAGGAAGGGCGTCACGACCAGGCCCGTCTCGCAGAAGATGACAACAAAGAGAATAAGATAGGTCCAGAGGCCATACGTCTGGATGAGATCGCTCAAGTGCGTGTCCAGGTGGACGATGAAGTCGATGACCTTGGACAAAAATTCCACGACGGCTCCTTAATTCGAGTGAAGCAGGATTATACTGACCTAAAAGCGCCTGTCAAGAAGACTCGCTTAACCCAAAATTTCCGATAGAAGATTAATTGAGATTCAAAATGAATTCAAGAATGGTACCTTAATTGACGCCCAATTCTTTTGGTGCTATTGTTTGGGCGAGCAGCTGAGAAGGGAATAGCGGGCCATGAAATGACCCAAGTGTCATTTTCATAATCCCGAAGATACGAAACAAACGCTCTTCGATTCCGGAGAAATTTTGATAAAATGGCTCATGATGGATACTTCGAAAAAGGTCGCCCGGATCGAGCGGGCGCTCGAAGCGCTCGAGCCGTTCGAGACGGACTGCATCCTCTGCCCGCGGGAATGCCGAGTTGACCGGCGAAAAGTCAAAGCCGGCGTCTGCCAGAGCGGATCCGAAGCCGCCGTTTCCTGTGCCCTCCTGCATTACGGCGAAGAGCCTGTTTTGAGCGGACTCCGCGATTGTGCGGCAGACGATCATGGCGAGGGAATAAACCGGCGCGGCTCGGGAACGATCTTCTTCACCGGCTGCAACCTTAAATGCCTGTTCTGTCAGAATTATCAGATCAGCTGGCTCGCCCAGGGACGGACCGTGAGCCATGAAGAACTCGCGGCCTTCATGCTCGGCCTCCAGAGACAAGGCGCTTACAACATTAACCTGGTCTCACCGACCCATATGATCGTTCCTATCTTAAAAGCCTTGAAGATCGCATACGCGGAAGGGCTCGCCATCCCGCTCGTCTATAACTCCAACGGATACGAAAAGATCGACGTTGTAGAAAGGTTGGCCGGCATCATCGACATTTATCTTCCGGACCTGAAATATCGCTCGCCCCAGGTCTCAAAAAAATATTCCGGCGCTGCCGATTATTTCGGCCGGGCGAGCCTGGCTATTCAGGAGATGTTCGTCCAGCAGCCTGATCTGGTCCTGGACGAGAATGACGTCGCCCGGCAGGGTCTCATCATCCGCCATCTCATCCTGCCCGGACAGACGGAGGATTCTCTAGCAGTCCTGGATTGGGTCGCCGGAAATTTTCCCCGGTCGATATCCCTGAGCCTGATGAGCCAGTATCGGCCTTGTTATCGCGCTCCTGAGGACATTCAAAGGCCCTTGTCCGCAGACGAGTATCGGACCGTCGTGTTGAAAGCCAAAAAGCTTGGGTTCGAGAATCTTTTCATCCAACCCGAAGTTTTCCGAACGGACGACCACCTTGTGCCGGATTTCAACCGGCCAGAGCCTTTCCGCTGGAAGCTAAAAAAATAATCCCCCTCTCCCCCCTCATACGAAAGGAGGATCTTGAGGGATGAGATTTCTACTTCTTGCCCGGCGCGTAAGTTCTCTGCTTGGGCAATTGACTCTCGTTGAATCCGAGAGCAAGGGCCGTCTCACGCAGCTTGGCCTGGATGAGCTGAAGGTTTTCCGGCCCCATCCGCAGCAGATGTTTTTGGGCCACGCTCAGCTCCTCAAGATTCGGGTCCATCATCGCGTGGCTCAATATTTTTTGCTCGAGGGCGACCGGCTCGTCGACGACAGGCGTCTTGAGGATCTCCACGATCGCCCTCAAAAGCGTCTGGTGGAAGTCCTCTTTGGGATAGCCAAGCTCGCGGTAGGCTTGCTGGAACAGCGGCTTGAACCTGCCGTACATCCGGGCGCATCCCGCCGTGCTGACCGAGTCGAAGACGTCCGCGACCACGTTGTATCGGTCATAGCCGGAAGGATCGATGTAGGTCTGGCCGTTCTTGATCATCGTCTTGAATTTTCCGCCGAGGGCGAAGAAATCCATTTGAGGACGGGGGCTTTGGCCGTTGGCGATATTATCGACGGCGGCGACGAACTTGCGGACGAGCTCCTTTGTTTTCAGCCACTGGGCGAAGGTCGGGGCAGAGGACAGCTCGGCGATGAGGCTCCGGACGACATCGTCGCTTTTATTCAGATCGATCGAAAGGGCCGCGAGATCTTTTCCCTCTTTGCTTCCGACCTCTTCTCCGGCCGGCTTCTGCGCCTGGAGCGCCGGCTCAGTCACTTCATCGGTTTTACCTTTTCCGGCGATGAAAAAATAATAGGCTGCGAGGGCAACGACCAGAACGAAAATGATGAGAATCGCCGTCCGGATGACTTTCTTATTCTCGTCCATTGGACCTCCTGATCCGCCGTTCACTTGATCTTGGTGAGGCGGATGATTCCATTGAGAGCAACAACGGACACGGTTGCTGGGTCGGATTTTCCGATCTGGGCCTTGACCTTCTTCGCCGGCAGAGGCTGGCCGAGGTCAAAATCGCCGGAGATCGTCCCGTTAGCCGCCGTCGCCTCCAGCCGCACGTTCGCCTCGGGCTGAAGGAAAAGTGTGACCGGCCCTTCCTTGACCGTGATCTTGACCTCATCGTCCGCCCTCATGTCCAGGAGCTCTGCTTCGACCGCCCCGCTGCCAAGGAAAATGTCGAGAGAGCCCGAAAAATTTTCGACGATGATGTCCCCTTCCTCGGCGTCCACGTGGACGTTCCCATAGAGGTCGGCGATCCGGATATCGCCTTGCCTGGTGCGGACATCCCTGAGGTTCACGGATCGCGGGACATTAAGGACATAGTGGACCGGCCTGATGGTGTCCTCCCGCCCCGAGATGCGGGTCTTGATCTTGAGAAAATTCTCGATCTTATCAACCTCCACGTCCGGCCCGGACGAGTCCCGGCCGTAAATCCAAGCTCGCCGTCCATATGTCCTGCCCCACTCATCCTGGGCAGTGATCTCGGCCTCATTCTTATCCCAGCCGCGAATCTCGATATCGCCGACGGCGTTTTCGATCGAGATCGTGCTCCCGGGATCCAGGGCGATCACCCGGTGGAATTCATTCTGGGGCGGATATGTCCCGGACTCAGGAAGGTAGATGGGAATCAAGCAGGCCGCGGAGGCAAGGACAGCGACCGCGACAAAGATCCCGAGGATGACTCTCTTCTTCATGCGACCTCCTCTTCAGACCATCCGACGATAAAGCGACGGCGAAAGGTCTGGCATTTCTTGCGTTAAATATTCTTTGATGAAAATTTTCTTTACAAACCCATGTAAAAACGCCAAAATATTTTATAGCACAACACCTGGTGCAAGGCAAATCCTCCACAGGAGAGGGAAAAACAAAGACGGCGGGGACGTTGGCATACAAATTGCACCGGATGATGATGTGAGGAAACAGGAGTCTATGGGAATAAATCGGATTTTGGATTGTATATAAGGTGGGAGCTCAGATGAGGCAAATGGACCATGAGGAGGAACAGCGGTTGGTCGCCATGGCCAAGAAGGGAGACATGGATGCCTTTGAACGGCTGGTCAAGATGTTCCAACACAGTATCTATTATCTCTGCCGCAGGATGACGGGCACGCACCAGGCGGCGGACGACGTCGCCCAAGAGACCTTCATCAAGGCCTATTTTGCGCTCCCGACGTTCAAGGACGGCCTGAGCTTTTACAGTTGGATTAGAAAAATAGCCGTCAATACAAGCTTGAATCACATCAAGGCCGGAAAACGGGAAGAGCCTCTGGGCGAACGGGATAATGCCATACCGGCTTTGCCTCATGATGAGCTCCAACAAAATGAGGTCGAGCAAAAATTCCGGGAAGCCCTGCAGGCTCTTCCCCCCGACCAAAAAGCGGTCTTCGTCCTGCGGGTCCAAGAAGACCAGAGCTACCGGGATATCGCCCGGACGCTCCATATCGCCGAGGGAACGGTCATGTCGCGGTTGAACAGGGCCCGGCAGAAGCTCAAGGCGGCCCTGGCCGGTCCCTTGGGAAGGAGGCGCGCATGAAACACGAAAAGATTCTGTCGCTTTTGGGCGCCTACCTCGACGGCGAGCTCAAGGGAACAAAGAAGACGAAGGTCGAAGACCATCTCCGGGCTTGCCCTATCTGCCGGGAGGAGATGAAGAGCCTCGAACAAATCGACGCCCTGTCCAGAGAGTTCCGCGGCTCTTATGAGAACAAAGAATATTGGGACTCATTCGCGGCCCGGGTTGCTTCCGGTATCCGGCAGCAATCGTCCGGCGCCAAGCCAAAGGAGGTCACCATGTTTCAAGATTCATTCATCAAACCGCAACGGGATATCGGGACGAAAGCGTGGGTCTTTCCGCTGTCCTTCGTCGCCCACGCGGCCCTCGCCTCGGTCTTGATCATCCTGCCCCTGCTGAACATATCCAATCTGCCCAAGATCGAGATCACAAGCGCATTCCTTGCCCCGCCCCCACCCCCTCCGCCACCGCCGCCGCCGCCGGCTAAGAAAGCCTCCAGCTCCCAAGTCAAGCGCATCAAGCCCGTCCAAACTCAAACCTCGTTCGAGGCCGGCAAGTTCGTCGCCCCCGTCGAGATCCCCGATCAGATCGCCGAAGAGCAGATCTCCGATGTCGGCATCGAAGGCGGTGTTGAAGGCGGCGTCGAGGGCGGGGTTATTGGCGGTGTGCTCGGCGGCGTCGTCGGCGGCGTTCTGGGAGGCGTTGTCGGCGAAGTTGAAGCCCCGGTCCGCGCCATCGGCGAGATCAGACAGCCAAAATGCATCAAGGAGGTTGCACCCGAATATCCGGAGATCGCGCGGCAAGCGCGGGTGGAAGGCGTGGTGATCATCGAAGCCACGACCGATATCTACGGCCGGGTCCAGAGCATGAAGGTGCTGAAGTCGATCCCGTTGCTGGACCAGGCGGCGCTTGATGCCGTGCGCCAGTGGGTTTATGAGCCGATGATCATCAACGGCCGTCCTCGCGGCGTCATCTTCACGGTCACGGTGACGTTCAAGCTGAAGTCAAATCCGTAAAAAACGGGGACTTATCGCTTTTGCCCAAAAGGAGAAACCTATGCCCCTTATCGAAGTCCACCTGCTTGAGGGACGCACGGACGAACAGAAAAAGGCTTTGCTGACAGCCATCACAAAGGCCGTCAACGAATCGATCGGTGCGCCGCTCGAGACGATCCGGGTCTGGATCGAGGAATTCTCGCCGAAGGAATACATGGCCGCCGGCGTGTGGTACGGCGACAAGAAGAAATAACTATTAAACCTAATCTTTGCTCGCCAGCTCTTCGATCTTTTTATCGAATTCGGCTTTTTTTATTTCGTATTCTTTTAGCAGAGGCTCAAGATCTTCTAGATAGACATCGATCATTTTCCGAAGCTCATGGACGGTCTTTGACATTTCTCCGATCCTGGCCCCCTCCTTGGCCCGGGAAGCTTCGACGATTGCCTGGGTCAGCCGGTTGGCTTCATTTTCCGTTCCCTCCAGGGCTTGTTCGAGCTCGCCCATCTTCTGCTCCAGGGGCTTGAGCGCGGCCGCGCGCTCCGCAAGAAGATCGGTCCGGATCTTGCGCCGTTCCTTCTTTCCCGGTTTTTCCGGGCTTTCCGCTTCCTTTCTTTCTCCGGCTTTATCCCGCCGGCGGCTGTCCTCCTCCCGCCATCCGACCTTTTCCAGGAAACGGCCGTAGGTCCCTTCGAACACCGAGATGCCGTCGTCTTGAAAAACGATCAGCCGTTCTGCGAGCGCGTCGAGGAACATCTCGTCGTGCGTCACCATGATCACGGCCCCGTCGAAATTGTCGATAGCGGCGAGCAAGGCGTCGCTCGATTCCATATCCAGGTGGTTCGTGGGTTCGTCCAAGAGAAGAAAGTTGAGCGGCGTAGCGATTAACTTTCCCAGCAAGACCCGGCTTTTTTCCCCGCCGGACAGGATCCTGATCTTTTTGAGAGCATTGTTCCCTTCGAACATCATCAGCCCGCTCAAATAGCGCGCCCTGGACGGCTCGATGTCAGGAGCCGCGGAGCCGATCTCTTCGAGCACAGTGTTGTCGTCGCTCAGGCTCTGAACGTTGGTCTGCTCGAAGTATCCGGGATCGACGGCCAGCGGGCTCGTGACCTCCCCCCTGTCAGCTTTGAGCACGCCGGCCAGGAGCTTCAACAGCGTCGTTTTTCCCCGCCCGTTCTTCCCGATGACGAACACGCGGTCCTTGGCCCCGATGCTGATGCCGAAATTTCTGATCAACGGCTTGTCCGGCTCGTAAGCGAAGGACACGTCATTGACGCTCATCACGTACTTGCCGTGAAAAGGCTTGGAGGCGAATCCGAACTCGAGCGATTTGAGCTTTTCGAGCTTCTCTTTCTTCACCATCTTGGCCAGCGTCTTTTTGCGGGATTGGACGAGGCCGGTGAGCTGGGCGCTGGCATGGAACTTATCGATGAACTCCTGGATCTCCTTCCGCTTCCGCTCGTCGTTGATCCGGGTCTTCTCGTAGGTCTCCTCCTCCATGGCGATCTGGTCATAGAGCTTGGACGTATCGCCTTCGATCTTCTTGATCTTCCGCCGGTGAATGGCCATCGTGTCCGTGACGACCTTGTCCATAAAACTCCGGTCGTGAGTGACCAGCATGAGCTCCCCCGGCCAGTTGACGAGATATCTCTCGAGCCAGCGGATGGAGGTGATATCGAGGTAATTATTCGGCTCGTCGAGGAGGAGCATGTTGTAGTCGGCGAGCAGGATTTTGGTCAGGTTCAAGCGGACCTGATAGCCGCCGGAGAGCTCGGCCGGGTGTTTTTCAAGATCCTTCGGCCCGAAGCCCAGGCCGGTCAGGATCTTTTCCACGCGCCAAAGCTGGTCGTGCGCCTCGGCGGGCAATCCCTTGAGCGCTTCCTTAAAGACCGTTTCCTCGGTGAAGCCGAGGTTTTGCTCGACGTAGCCGATCCTGTAGTTCCGGGGAATGGCGATCGTGCCCGCGTCGGGTTCTTCGAGACCGACGATCAACCTGAAGAGCGTTGTTTTGCCGTGGCCGTTCCGGCCAACGACCCCGACGCGCTCCTTGCGGTTGATCTTGAAGCTGATGGCGTCGAAGAGCAACTGCTCCCCGTATCGCTTGGAAAGATTATCGACGGCGATCATGGTTCAGAGTGGCAATCCTATTCAGGTCTGCGGGATCAGGCAGATCTTCTTATTCATCATTTTGGCGATCTCCATGGCCCAGAGGGGCAGCGACGAAATGATCAACAGCACGACCATGTCAAAAAGACTGAGCGCCTCCACTTTGAATATTCGCTGGGTGAGCGGAAGATAATTGATCAATATCTGCAGCAGCAGCGAGCCCATGCTGGCGAAGAGGAGTTTGACGTTCGTGAACAGACCAAGCTTAAACAGCGATTCCGTCTGGCTCCGGCAGTTCAAGGCTTGAAAAAGCTCGCTGCAGGTCATCGCAAAGAGCGCGGCCGTCCGCGCCCGGACGATCCCTTCTTTTTCGATCAGCAGGACGAAGCAGAAAGCCAGCAGGCTGCAGAAGGCGATAAATACGCCTTGGGCCAGGATCAATTTCATCCGCGCCCGGGTGATGATCGCTTCGTCTGGCGGCCGCGGCGGACGGTCCATAATGTTCTTATCGACGGGGTCCATGCCCAAAGCTAGAGCCGGCAGCCCGTCCGTCACCAGGTTCACCCAGAGAATCTGGATCGGAAGCAAGGGCACGGGCAGACCGACGAGCGACGCAACGAACATGACCAGGATCTCGCCGGCATTGCATGAGAGGAGGTAATGGATAAACTTTTTGATGTTTTCGTAGATGCCCCTTCCCTCTTCGACGGCAGCCACGATCGAGGCGAAATTGTCGTCGGTGATGACCATATCCGAGACTTCTTTGGTGACATCTGTTCCGGTGATGCCCATGGCCACGCCGATGTCGGCCTCTTTGACCGCCGGAGCATCGTTCACCCCGTCTCCGGTCATGGCCACGACGTCCCCCCTTTTGCGCCAGGCCCGGACCGCCCTCAGCTTGTGCTCGGGCGAGACGCGGGCATAGACCGAAGTCCGCTCGACTTCGCCCTCGAACGCCTCATCGCTGAGGCGGTCCAGTTCCTCGCCCGTCAGCGCCAGCGAATCCTCGCCGTAGAACCCAAGCTCGCGGGCGATGGCTACGGCCGTGTTCCTATGATCGCCCGTGATCATCACCGTCTTGATGCCCGAGGTCCGGCACTTGACCATGGCGGCTTTGACTTCCTCGCGCGGCGGGTCGATCATGGCGATCAGGCCGGTGAAGGTCAGACCGTTCTCGATCTCGTCCGCCTCGATGCGTTCGGGCTTCTGGTCGAAGGCGCGGAAGGCCACTCCCAGGACTCGGAGGGCCTGACTGGAAAGATGATCGTTCGTCTTCTGGATCGAAGCGCTGTCCTCGGCTTTTAAGGGCCGTTCGACGCCGTTCTCAAGGACCCTCGTGCAGTGCGCGAGCAGGACATCGGGAGCCCCTTTGACGTATGCGATATAGCGGTCCCGGCTGCCGTCCTGTCGGATGATGGTCATGCGCTTCCGCTCGGAATCGAACGGAAGCTCTTCCAGGAAAGGAAATTCAGCGGTCAGGGCGTCTTTTCCCAGGCCTGCCTTGGCCGCCGCGGTCAGGATCGCCCCTTCAGTCGGATCGCCGAGAATCTTGTATGTTCCGTTAACCTCTGAAAGCTCGGCACCGTTGCAGAGAATGCCTTGCCTCAAACAGCCTATCAGATCGGGATATCGGCGAGGATCAGCCGGCTTCCCGTCGAGGACGAACCCGCCCTTCGGTTCATAGCCGGTGCCCGTCACCTCAAAGAGTCCCGAGAGGGTGAATACCGCCCGGACAGTCATCTCGTTCTTGGTTAAGGTTCCCGTCTTATCCGAGCAGATGACCGTGGCGCAGCCCAAAGTCTCTACGGCCGGCAGCTTGCGGATGAGGACATGCCGCTTGATCATTCTCTGCACGCCGAGAGCCAAGGCGATGGTGACGACCGCGGGAAGCCCTTCAGGGATCGCCGCGACAGCCAGGCTGACCGAGGTCAAAAACATATCAAGGATCTTCCCCCCCCGTAAAAGCCCCATGACAAAAACGATGGCGACGAGGGCGAAGCAGAGATAGACGATCCACTTGCCGAATTGCTCGAGCCTTCTCTGCAGGGGCGTTGTTTCGTGCTCGATGGACTGGATGAGTCCAGCGATCTTCCCCAATTCGGTCTGCATGCCTGTTTCCGCGACAAGGGCCCGGGCTTTCCCGGAGACGACCGACGTACCCATGTAAGCCATGTTCCCCCGCTCCGCGAGCGGGACGTCTCGTTCCTCCACGAGGGCAAGGCAAGTCTTGATGACGGGCGTTGATTCTCCGGTCAGACTCGCTTCCTGGACGGCGAAGTTGGGCGTATGCCAGACGAGGCGGCTGTCCGCGGGGATATGATCCCCGGCTTCGAGATCAATTAGGTCGCCGGGCACAAGCTCGGCTGCCGGGATCGAGGCGCGGACGCCGCCGCGGACGACTCTTGAGAAAGGCGCGGCCATCTTTTTCAAAGCCAGGAGTGATTTCTCGGCACGGTGTTCCTGGATGAACCCCAGGATGGCATTGAGAATGACGATGGCGATGATGGCCAAAGCATCGACCCATTCCTGAAGGAAACCCGAGACCAACGCCGCGCCGATAAGAACCCAGATGATGAAATCTTCAAACTGCTCGAGAAAGATCTTGAGCGGGCCGCGGCCTTTCTGCTCGAGGAGCTGATTGGGACCGTATTGGGCCAATCGCGTTCTGATCTCGGAATCAGAGAGGCCGGCCGCGAGGTCCGTCTTGAGAATCCGGGCCGCCTCTTGAACATCCAAATGCCACCACTGTTTCATTTTCGGCTCTCTCATAATTTTTCTCTCTTTTGGGCTCTTTATTATACAAAAATTTTGGGGACACATCACTTAGTTTGGAAATAACAGTAAGCAATTCTTTTTCCGGCGGGCCGGAAAGTCGAGCAGGGGTGGCGCGGCGAAGGGGCTCCCCGCCCGCGCGTAGCGGTTTGGCCGCGAGCACGGCCGGGGAAGAGCCGCGACAGGACCCCGCCCGAAACTAGTACAAACGCAATAAATAAAGTGACAATGTATGGGCGGCGCTTAGG